>Ga0163161_10000505_pt1 | contig 31827 bp, 25 predicted proteins | sample S45metaG_FD_129847 | JGI IMG/M metagenome (GOLD analysis project Ga0163161, IMG submission 129847) | Switchgrass rhizosphere microbial communities from Kellogg Biological Station, Michigan, USA - S4-5 metaG | ecosystem: Host-associated > Plants > Roots > Rhizosphere > Soil | place: USA... | reverse complement strand
TCAAAAAACGGCTTGTTCAGTTTCCCGCAGCCTTTTAAAGGCAGTTACACTTTAAAGGTTAATGCTGTTGGATATAAAAATACGGTTCAAGCATTGAATCTTCCGATGGATTCGGTTGTAATCGTGATGATCAGTGAGGATAAAACCCTGGAGCAGGTAACGGTATCAGCTTCAAAACTACTTATCGTGAGAAAAATCGACAGGGTGATATTCAATGTCGAAAACAGCATCGTTGCAAGTGGCGCAACAGTTTGGGATGCATTGGGTAAAGCACCGGGCGTACAGACACGTTTTGACGGTGGCGTAACGGCGAACAATAAAGGTGTGGTGATTTACATGGATGATAAGCCCATCAGGTTATCGGGCGAAGATCTGGCCGCATATCTGCGGAGCCTTCCTTCGGACAATATTGCCAAAATAGAAATTATTGCCAATCCAACGGCCAGGTATGATGCCCAGGGCGGTGCAGTAATCAATATTATTTCTAAAAAACCAAAAGGCGATGGCTTTAACCTGGTGCTTTCTGGTGGTTATACCCAATCAACCTATAGCAGCTATAACCCAAGTATGGTGTTCAATTACCGGAAAGACAAATTGAATGTATATGGCAGTTATGGCTACAGCAGGCGTAAAAAGGACCACACGGAAAGTGAATACATCATTTTCGATTCACCTGGAAACTATGCAGACTGGAGGAATGATAAATCGGGAACACGTTCGGGGAAGGCCAATAGTTATAAAATCGGCGCAGACTACAACCTGACCGACAAACAGGTAATCGGTATTTTGGTAAATGGCTACAATGGTGCGAGCAGCAGGCCAAATAGTACATTAACTACGATTGTTAACAACTACTCGGCACTACCAGATTCCATTCTTCATACCCAAAATATTTCTAACGGAAAAGCCTATCAATATAGTTTCAATCTCAACTACAAGATCAAATTAGATACCAACGGCCGGAATATTAATGTGGATTTAGATTATGTGCCTTACCAGAACAAAAACAGCCAGCAGGTAGATACTTATGGCACATTGGGTAATGGGAATCTGCTTCCCGACAATTACCACATCTTTACCCCATCTGACCAGCATATCGATATCTATTCGGGAAAGCTGGATTATACCGATAAGTTCTGGAAGAAATGGACGTTTGAATCGGGTGTAAAATATAGCAGTATCCGCACACGCAACAGTTTTGATTTTTATAATAATCCGGCAACCGGTCCTGAGTTGGTGCCTAAGCGCAGCGACCGCTTTGAATATGCAGAAAACATATCGGCTATTTATGCCAGTATTAGCGGAGATGCTGGCAAATGGAGCTTTGAGGGCGGTTTACGGGGTGAATATACCCGAACAAACGGAAAATCGCTGGTATTAAATACCAACAACCAGAACCACTATTTTAAACTTTTCCCAACCCTTTTTGTAGCGTATAAAATGAATAAAGACAACGAAATAAATCTTGTTTATAATTCAAGGATCAACAGGCCTGAATACTGGAGATTAAACCCTTTTAAATCTTATACCAGCCCTTACACTTACCTGGAAGGAAACCCTGCATTACAACCTGCTTTTATTTACAATGGCGAACTGGGCTATACCTATAAACAGCAATATAACATTTCATTTTACCTACGGCGGGTGGTTGACTATTTTAGTAATATCTCGGTACAGGATAACAGCTCAAAACTCTTTTATGATACCCAAAGAAACCTCGATTTGAGTCAGGAAATGGGTTTCTCGGCATCCTTTCCCATTAAGCCAGCTTCCTGGTGGGAAATCAATAATTATGCACAGGGCTCGTACCGCCAGGAAAAGTCGGGATATTTACAGGCCCGTTATGATTACCATGTTTGGGGTATTTACCTAAGCACTAACCATGCTTTTACATTGAACAAATCACAGGGATTGAAAGCGGAAATCAGCGCATGGTACTCTTCTCCTACCATACAGGGCATTTATAAACTGGCACAGCTTTATGATGTGAGCGCAGGTGTGAGCAAGAGTTTGTTTAAGGGCAAAGGCACTTTAAGGTTGGCTGTAAACGATATGTTTTATGGAAATGCCTACCGCATTGATGTTGATTACGAAAATCAACACAATGGTTTTTATGAGAAGAACGATACACGCAGTGCTACTTTAAGCTTCTCGTACCGGTTGGGCGGTAATCCAACCGCGGCCAGAAAAAGAACCTCGGCCAGTGAGGAGGAAAAGAAACGCACGCAGTAAATTTTAACCACAGATGCACACAGGTAAACACAGATTTTCACATCTGTGTGCATCCTTTCTATCTCCCGAAAATCGGGACAAGTCGTGGTTAAATTATTTTTGCTACTTGGGCCTGGCGAGATGCTACGATCAGAATGGCTTTAACCACAGATGCACACGGATAAACACGGATTTTCATATCTGTGTGCATCCTTTCTATCTCCCGAAAATCGGGACAAGTCGTGGTTAAATTATTTTTGCTGCCTGGGTCATAGCGTGACGCTACGATCAGAATGGCTTTAACCACAGATGCACACAGATAAACACAGATTTTCATATCTATATGCATCCTTTCTATCTCCCGAAAATCGGGACAAGTCGTGGTTAAATTATTTTTGCTTGTGCCGAATGGCTAACTTAATGACATCGCGCGTGCCCCAGCGAAGCTATAATCGGCCTTCATTTACGATTTATTTACAAAATTTACATTTTTATTTACAATCCAAATCACTCCATCAAAAAAATATCAAACTAGATTCGCTGAATCAATTTGAAAGGATATGAAACATATGAAAAAAACCATCTATGTGCTGATCTTACCACTGGTTGTGGTGAGCGGATTAGTATTTGCCAATCGTGAAATTAAGCCATCCCCAAAGCCCTTGTCTGCCGCTGAGCGGAAAGCCCGGATGGTGGAAGACAAGAAAAAATGGGAAGCCTCTCCTGATGGGATCAGGTACAAAAAATGGGAGCTTTCTCCTGAAGGTAAAAAAGTGCATGCCAGTCATGATAAGATAAGGAAGTACATAAAGCATTTCAGCAATATGGAAGCCGTGGTCACCTCGGTTGCTTTTCAGCGCGCAAACGCGAAATCAGGACCAAAATGGCTTATCGTTAGGATTGATAGCGAAGAGTACATGATGCAATTCACGCTTAAGGAATTTCAGCAGTTAAATGGCCTGAAAGTTAACGACAAAATAATGGTAAAAAGCCGCAGCGCTGGCTATTCGCCCAATCATCCCTATTTGATTGTATCAGGCGACTATATTGAGCAAAATAATAAGGTACTTTTTAAACGTGACTTTAGTAAAAATAACGGTTGCTGAGGCTTCCAAAATTTCGACACTCCACAGCTCTCCGCTAAGATTAAAAGCGCATCGAAAGATGGGCTTTTTTTGTTTGAAGGGATTTTTATTAATCTAAAATTTTATGTTATTGCAAAATAGAGCTATCGCAAACATGCGTACGCGTGCTCCCGCAAGGACTTTTGAATGCGTTTGCTAGGCGTTTTTTCATTGCTTTAGGTTTAGATTAATAGTGATCTGACTTAAGCTTAATGTTCATTTTTTTTTCATATTGTTTATTGTGCATTTTTTAAGGTAAGTTTAGTAATTACTTAAAATATGCTCTCATGTCTATAAATTTTAATGATCTAAGTTCTGGTGCAAAATTTGTCAGAGCGGATTTACATATTCATTCGTTTGGTGATGATGGGTCATACGATGTCACAGATGCAACTATGACACCAGAAGCTATTGTTGAAACTGCAATTGAGAAAGATTTATCTATTATTTCTATCACTGACCACAATGAAATTGGCAATGTTAAACGTGCATTAAAGCATGCTGAAGGAAGGAATATATTAATGATTCCTGGTATTGAAATAACCACAACACAAGGGCATTTGCTTGTTTACTTTCCAGACTTTGATGGGCTAAAAAACTTTTATGGTAAGCTTACTATTTCAAGCAACAGAGAAACTTGCAACCAAGGAATTGTCGAATGCCTTACTCTAGCAGATGCCTTTGGAGGGTTTGGGGTCTTAGCACATATTGAACTCGGTTCTGGCTTTGAAAAAATGATTGGTCGGTTTAATATTCAACTAGAAGATGTTTTATGTCATAGTAATTTATTGGCATTGGAAATTTCTCAAAAAGAGAATTCGATTAACTATACCGATCAAGACACTAGTAACGACAGAAAGGGTATGCTTAAAAAACGTCTTATAAGATTGGGGCTTCCTGAAGGTTGGGAATTCCCTATACTTATGTCCTCAGATGCTCATAAGCTATCTAAGTTAGGATTAAATGCTGATGGAAATAAAAAGCTTACCCGGTTCAAAATGGATACCTTAAGTTTTCAGGGTGTAAAGATTGCTCTCCAAAATTCTACTTCGAGAATTAGACTAGAGGACCTAATCCCAGAGAAGACGCCCTGCTTCTTAGGTATTGAAATAGAAGGTGGGCTTCTTGATAAACAGCGCGTTCACTTCAATAAAAATCTAACCTGTATAATCGGTGGAAGGGGTGCAGGAAAATCCACACTTCTACATTGTATAAAAGAAACTTCTGGAAATGGAACAAACCCTAATGTGTTAGACAGCGAAGCTTGGCCTGATAAAATACACCTATTATATGAAGATGAAACAGGGCAACAAATATTATTATCAAGGGAAAAGAATGGTGAATTGGTTAATGTAAATGATTCTGTAAGTGGATTAACGAATATTGAAATTGAAACTTATGGCCAGGGCGAAACTGAGGATACAATCAAAAATAGTGATACTGACCCTGCTAGTCTTTTAGCTTTTTTAGATTCCTTTATAGAATTCGAAATCTTAAAGTCAGAAGAAGAAGCTACGAGGCTAGTAATTCTAGAAAATCAGAGTCAAATTGACAAATTACGCCTTGAAGTGGCTAACATCCCTGAAACAGAAAAACAGAAATTGCATCATGAGGGAAAACTAGAGCATCTGAAAAGAGATAAAGTTAGTGAGCTCGTAACTTACCAAACAGCTTTGATTAACGAGAGAAACATAAGAAAAACAATATCCGATGACTTGGCTGAATTAAAAGCAAAATATCTTGGAATACTAGATGATAACTCTGTGTTTAATGCTTTCCAGCAGTTAACAGAAACCGATATAGAAGTCGGAAAAGATAATTTTAAAAATGTCAAAAAAATAGTTAGTGAGTTTGGCACGATTGTAACTCAAAAATCCACTGAATTAAACGGGGAGTTGGAGAAAAAACTCTCAGAACTAAGAATCCAGATCAGTGATTGGGCTTCAAAAGAGTTTGCAATACAAGCTAATATTGACGCAAAAAAAGTAGAACTAGATAAGGCTGGAATACCTTTTGATCTCGGGTTAATTAACCAAATTGTAAGTAATGTTTCTTACTATCAGAACCTGCTCAAGCAATTAAAAATCAAAGAAACTGAATTAGTAAAACTATTAGCAGATAGATCCAAGCTCATAACTGATAGAAAAGAACTCTTAAGACAGATTCATAATAAACGATTTCAGTTTTCAATAAAAATTAAGGAGAATTTAAAAAGCTCAGTTGATGGTTTCTTTGTAAATCTCAAGTTCGATGCTGGAAAATATAGCCCTAGCTTTGAAAGATACATTACCGCTAAGATAGGATGGCGCACAACAAATGTTCAAAAAGGAAAATTATTATCCAAATTTATATCACCATTAGATTTTGCTGAATGTATTAGAAAAAAGAATTTCACTCCATTAATCGCACTTGTTGATAAATCTGGCATGCGAATATTTTCAGATGCAGAGTTGTTAGATTTCACCAACAAACTTTGTTCAGATTCCTGCTATGAGGATTTTGAAAGTCTTCCTATTAGTGATTGGCCTACATTAACAGTAACAAAAATGGTTAAACAACCCAGTGGACCTGATATACCTCACACCAAAAGTATTGCACAATTATCTTTGGGGCAGCAGCAATCTATTATTTTAGGAATATTATTACACTCTAATAGTAAAGTACCTCTCTTAATTGACCAACCAGAGGATAATTTAGATAGCGAATTTATCTATAAGACTATAGTTACTATTTTAAAAAGGATAAAAGAGACAAGACAGGTAATTATCGTGACTCATAATGCGAATATTACGGTTCTCGGAGATGCAGAGTTAATTGTACCTCTAAAAAGTACAAGTATTAAGTCACTTATTGTAGACAGTGGCTCTATAGACAGAGAAGAAACAAGAGCAATTTGTTGCGAAATTTTAGAAGGTGGAAAACAAGCCTTTATTAAACGAAAAGAAATCTATGGCATTTAAAGAAATTATTTAAGCCTTGAAATGCATTCAAAAATAATTTAATAATTATACAAATCAAATTTATTTTATTGACCAGAATTTACATACCTCTAAGTAGCTAAACTAAATGAAAAAAACAATTCAAATACTTGCTTGGACCTTAATAGTATTAGGTGGATTGATTTCTATCTTTTTTATTATTTCTACCTATTTTGACGGCTTCTCAATTTTAAGCTCACAAAAGACGGATTACGGAATTACAGGGCAATTTGGAGACTTCATAGGTGGCGTTGTAGGTACAATTTTCGCACTCGCAGGAACCTTGTTAATCTTCTTAACGTTTAATGAGCAAGTAAAGCAAAATAAAAGAGAAGCATTTGAATCAGCTTTCTTTGAAATGATTAGACTATATAGACAAAATGTTACCGAATTAACTTATGAAAAATTTGTTAGCAATAAATTAGATAAAGCCGAGAACAGGAAGGTTTTTAGACATATCTTTCAAGAGTTTTTGGAGTGTTTTCGAGAAGTGAAAAAATTCTCTAATTCAAAGAATCCTGATGACTATCTTTTGAAACGTCAGAAAGAAAAGCTTATGGAGATAATAAATTCGAACAATCAAAAAATTAATATCATAGAACTTGCTTTAATCGACATTGCTTATTCTATTGTGTACTTTGGGGTAGGTGAAGAGGGAGAGATCGTTCTTAGGGATAAGTTCAAAAAGAAATACAGACACGAATATTTTTATCCACTGTTAAAATTTATCAAATTAAAACCAAGACGCCCCAACAAAATTAGATGGGAAAAATGGGAAAAACTACTATCATACCCATTTAAGCAATTTAAAGATGTTAATAAAGAGTTTTATGCTTATAGAGAGCATATGCCAATTACTAGTGTTTCTGCCGAAGTAAAGAATTTAATTTATAAAACTGAATATGACAAATACTACGGAGGCCACCAACACAGGTTGGGACATTATTACAGACATTTGTTTCAGAGTTATAAGTATCTTAATTATCACAAAGAACTAACTCTTACGGAAAAAAAATTTTACGGGAAGACTCTTAGGGCTCAGATCTCGACATACGAACAAGCATTACTTTTTGTAAATAGCTTATCAAGTTTAGGAATGAAATGGGAATTCACACCAGAATTTGATTTGTTAGATGGAAATGAGGATAAAGAAAATTGCAAACTGATAACTCGATACAATCTCATAAAGAATTTACCTGGCAATCATTTTTTTGGATTGACATATAAAACTTATTATCCTAAAATTGATTATGAAAATACAGAATCGTCATGAGCTCAATAGCTAAAAGCTATTGTAGAAAAATTTATTCTTAATGGTTTCTAAAAGCAAAACTGTAACTCCTCCTGCTAGCGCCGCTCGCCGCGTGTGTTACTAAAATCAATCCAAACATGTATTAAAACTTTAGTTGCCCATATCTAGATTATCTACTACTTTGCAGAAAGTTCTGTCATGAAGATAACTGAAGCACAAAAGAAAAAATATTTCAAAAGAGTGAATGATGATATCCGTAAAGATGGCTATCATACTACTGCTGTATTAGAAGCAGAAAATTCCACACCTTTTGCTTACTCAACAGGAATTTTTGAGAATTTCAAAATCCCTGAATTATTTATTTCAGGACTCGGCCCAAACCTTTCCGAGGAGTTGATTAAAAATTATGCAGATCAATATAAGCTTGGAGCTGTTCCGCTAAATAAAAAAATTACAAACTTAACAGAAAGATTTCCGGTATACTTTATTAAAGTTACCAATGAAAGTTTATCTGATTATGTATTATCTTCAATCAGGCATTATGAGGACAAAAAATATGAGTATTTACAACTCGTATTTCCTGATTTAAATGGAAATTTCCCAAATGAGCCAAACTATGATTATGACCAGAAAATTGTGGGAGAATTCAAAGCGAAATAAAACAGCAAATGACAAGGGTTTATTGGATTGATTGCAAAATTCATTGCAGTATTTCAATTGCACTTTAGTCACAAATTGACTTTTGCATTTCGATTTTCCACCTAACGCAAAACTACAACCGACCTTATGGGATATTATTTACAGACATTTATTTGCAAACAAGATGATGCAGGTTTATTAACCAATCATTTAGACAAAGCCCTTAGGGTTGACCTCGACCAAGGACTCTGCCTAATTCCTATGACAGAAGAATTGTTTGATCAAATAAATAATTTCGAGCAATCTAATTCTATTGATAGGTTTGAATTTTTGACAGACCGTATTGAAACTAGAGTTTTACAACTCATTGAAGACAATAAAGTTGCTTATGTTGAAACAGCATATTTTGGTGGCCAAGGTGGGCAAATTGCAATTATTTGGAACAATAACAAAAGGGATAAATCATTAGCATTTGGTCAAGGCCGAATTAATGAGATTTTAAAAGACTTTGGAGTGCTTGCTGAAAAAGGGCTGGACGAATTTACAACATTAGGATTTGGCATTAAAAGACATACAAGAGATTGGCTTGAAAATACGGACTAGGGGAATTCGTATAAGGTCTTGGGCCGGAGAGCTGGTATTAAAACTTTAGCTAGCACTAGTCTTATTGCCGCTACCTAAAACAACCACCAAAATATGCTTTCTTAAATCCACACCTTACGCATTTACTGCCGTAGGTGCCACACCAAACTTCTTTTTGAAAGCATGTGAAAAGTGCGACAGGCTTTCAAAACCAAGCTCGAGATAAATGGCAGAAGGTTTTTGGTGTTTGCTTTCGATGAGGTGTTTGGCTTCTGTTAGGCGTTTATCCTGCAGCCAGTGGCGGGGTGGCGCACCGAATGTTTTCATAAAATCGCGTTTAAAACCGGCCAGGCTACGACCGGTAAGCTGCGCGAATTTTTCGATGGGCACATTAAAATGAAAGTTGCTCAGCATAAACTTTTCCAGGTCTATTTTATGGGGTTCTGAAAAGTCGAACAAAAAGTTCCGCAGTGCCGGTAGGGCAAGCAACAGTAGTTTAATGCCTTCTTTCACTTTCAAAATGCCCATTTCATTGGTCATGGTGGCACCAGAGCTTCGGGCATAGGGAACAATAGACTGGAAATATCCTTCCAGGAATTCGTTTGATGGAATCAGGATATTTGGCGGGCCAATGTATTTATGGTCTGCCGTTAACTTTTCTTCCAATACGATTTTGCGCAAAAGATCTTCCTGAAGGGATATGACGATGGTTTCATAGTTTCCTCCCGGCAGTGGTGTTTTGGTGAGCGTACCCAGCTGGTTTTTGCCAATCAACAGCAGTTCTCCTCTGCTCATCGAAATACTTTGCCCGGCGGTTTCTAAGGTGAACTGCCCCGACACCTGTAGTACCAGGGTATGGTGGTTCCAGAAACACACTTTTTCTTTCCGCTGGGCAGAGAGGTAAGAATAAAAGATCAGGCCTGGGAGGATTTCTTTTGGATTGGTCATTTAACGTTGTAAATAAGTACCGCCACGTATGGCACCTACTGCAAAAGTAGTATTTAAAGTGTTCATTTCTTGCGGTGTAAATACAATATCGAGCGCTTTAATATTTTCGGGCAGGCGCGATCTGCGGCTCATGCTTACCAAAGGCATCATATGATCGCCCTGCTCCTTTACCCAGGCAATGGCCAGCTGTGTAGGTGTACAGCCTTTATCCCGGGCCATTTGTTTCAATATTTCTACTTTTTCGAGGTTATGAACCAGGTTTTCGCCCTGAAAACGGGAGAAATGGTTATGGTAATCATTTTCTGCAAGTGGCGCTTTCATATCGCCGGTTAATAAACCTTCAGCGGTATTGGCGAAGGCCACTACGGCAATGCCCAATTCCTTTGCCACAGGCAACAGTTCGTTTTCGATCTGACGGTCGGCCAGCGAATAGCCGATTTCAAGCGCACTTATGGCGTGAGTTTCATTTGCCTGACGAAGCTGCTCAGCCGTAATTTCAGACACGCCAATGTGACGCACCTTACCTTCTTTAATCAGGTCGGCAACCGTTCCGATGATGTCTGCTACCGGCACGCTGCCATCCATCCGGCAAGGCTGGTAGAGGTCGATGGTTTCGATACCCAAACGCGTTAACGAGTAATTGATAAAATTTTTGATCGCAAGGGGCCGCAGATCTAATCCCAGCCACTGGCCGTTGTGAAAGATGGCACCGAATTTTACGCTGATAAAAGCATCGTCGCGCCGGCCTTTAATGGCTTTGCCAATTAACATTTCGTTATGACCGGCACCGTAAAAGTCGCCAGTATTTAAAAAATTAATGCCATTATCTAATGCTTCCTGAATGGTGGCAATACTTTCTGTTTCGCTGGGTGTAGCACCACCCCATACAGAAGACATACGCATACAGCCCAAACCAAGTTTAGATACGAATGGGCCATTCTGACCCAACTGAATTTTTGTGATGTTGTTCATGAAACAAAGATCAGCATTCCAAATACCCAAGGCTTTCTTCTACGGCTCAAATATTTTGTCTGTACGGCTCAGCTATAGCTAATTAGTCATGCATGGCCAGGGTATCCTTAATTAGTGAGCCGATCAACTCAAATTATTCAGTTGTGCCATCTTCAGCTGGGTTTGTGGCGTTAAAAACGGCCTGTTTAGCGAGGCTAAATACGCGTCATTGCGAAGGTTTTTCAGCCGACAGTCTGTCAAGATTGCCTATTCAGTTGCAAAGAATCATTTGGCGTCTTCGAACTGCGGCCCGTAGTGACAGTGATCGTCGAGAGGAAATTTCTATCCAGATGCGATGATAATTCCTTTTCAGAAGCATGGCCCTCAGGCCTCATAAGATATCCCTGTTCAATATTCTGCCATTGCTGCTACCAGAATATAATTAAGAAACATATAGGTTGTGTTCCTGAATTTTTGCCGTCAAAACCTTATCTTCGGGATGTTTTTGATAGGGCAATAGTACCCCTATAGATAAGCAAATGATTATTCCACATTAGAAACATAAGCCCATGTCTGAAATAAATTATCCTGTACCATATAACGAACCCGAAAGGCTTTTAAGGTTGTCCGATCTCGATATTGATTATGGAAGCCTGTCTGAAAGTTTTAAAGACCTTACCCATCTGGCCGCGAAAGTAGCCGGTACAGAAATCTCATTGGTTAACCTCATCGACGCCTATACCCAGTGGACGATAGGCAGGCATGGCCTTGATTTACAGCAGATGACCCGGGAAGAGTCTGTGTGCCAATACACGATTACACAAAACGATCAGTTCGAGGTACTGGATCTTTCGGCAGATGACCGCTTTAATAAAAATTTCTATGTTGGTGCCCCGCTGTCCCTTCGTTATTATTTTGGCGTACCACTAAAGGATAACGATGGATTAAACATCGGTGCCCTTTGCGTGTTGGATACCGGATTGAAAACATTAGGCCCGGAGAAAATCGAGCTATTGAAGATCATTGCTGCAGAGATCATGAACAGGATCAGAACCTATCAGACCATGGAGTTGCTGCATAACAATTTAAAAGATGTTAAGGAATCGACCAAAAAAGTTGCTCATGATATTCGCGGACCGATTGCAGGGATAATAGGTCTGTCTGAAATTATTACTGAGCAAGGGAAAAGTGCCAATTTGGATCAGGTAATTGAGTTTATCAAACTCATTCATAGCGGAAGTAAATCACTTTTAGACCTTGCCGACGAAATACTTTCTGATAATGATGAAGTGAAAGGTCCAGGTGTTAATGAATTTGACCTCAGCAGTTTCCGCGCCAAGCTTCAGGAGCTTTACGAACCGCAGGCAACCTGCAAAAAGATCAATCTGAATATCAATATTAACCCAGACAAAAAAAATATTGTTTTTTCGAAAAACAAGCTGCTGCAGATTAATGGGAACCTGATTTCCAATGCGGTAAAATTTACTCCCAGCGGGGGTACAATAACCGTAGACCTTGACGTTGTGGTAAAACCGGAAGCAAATATTTTACGGATCGTGGTTGCCGACAGCGGTGTCGGAATCATGGAAGACGAAATTGAACAAATCTTAACAGGAGGTATTGGCACAAAACAAGGCACCGGAGGTGAAACAGGTTACGGATTTGGCTTATCGCTGGTAAAACACCTCATCGATAAACTAAACGGTGAAATGTTCATCACCTCTGAAAAAGGACAGGGAACCGTCTTTCGCATTGAACTTCCTCAGCGCCATTCGTAATTTTCTGTCTGATAAAAATCTAGTTTTTGCTATCATGAAGCCCAAATTTTATTTATTGCTATTATCAGCCCTGGTATTCTCCAAATTCTCGCAAGCGCAGGAAGGCAGTGCAGACGAGCTGTTTACCCAGGCAAGAACTGCAGCTTTCGAATCAAAAGACTATCCGAAGGCCATTGCACTCAGTAAAAAGGCTTTGGCTAAAAGTCCGGACTATGCAGATATTAGGATCTTTTTAGGCAGGGTTTATACCTGGAGCAAGCAACCTGATAGTGCCAGGCAAGCTTTCGCCATGGTTTTAGCGAAACAGCCGGATAACAAAGATGCACATCTTGCTAATTCTACCCTCGAATTTTGGGAAGACAATAATGAAAAGGCCCTGCTTGAGGTAAATAAAGGCCTTACTTTCCATCCTGCAGACGATGATCTCCTCCTGTTAAAAGCTAAAATACTCAACAGCTTAAAAAAATGGACCGAAGCAAACGCAGTTATTGAAGGGGTGCTAAAAAGATCGCCCAATCTCACCGAAGCACGCACACTTGCCGCAAGAGTAAGGGAAAATTCTTCCAAAAACAAAATAGGACTCAGTTACGACTTTATATACTTCGATAAACAATTCGATGATCCATGGCACATTGTGAGTATAGACTATAGCAGGCAAACCAAATTGGGCTCGGTTACCGGAAGGGTAAACTACGCGAACCGTTTTAACCGCAACGGCCTTCAGTTCGAGGTAGACGCATATCCGCGTATATCAAATACCTTCCAGGCCTATATCAGTGGCGGGTACTCTAACGACGTAGGCGTGTTTCCCCACTACCGTGCAGGCTTTTCATTGTATGCAAACCTACCGGCAAGCTTTGAAGCAGAGGCCGGATTTCGCTATTTAACCTTTGGCGAATCAACCTGGAGCTATACCGCATCAGTAGGGAAATACTATAAAAGCTTTTGGTTTAATTTACGGACTTTTTTAACCCCTTCCAACGATCAGGTTTCTCAATCTTTCGCCTTAACCACCCGGTACTATTTTGGTGGTGCCGATGATTATTTTAGCCTTCGCCTGGGCACTGGTTTATCACCAGATGACCCCCAAAATAATGTTTTAATTGGAAACACGGCTTACAAGCTGCGATCAAATAACATCACGCTCGGTTACCGGAAAGCATTTAAATCGCTTAATATCCTCATCGTTAACCTCGGGTTAGAGAACCAGGAATACAGGCCTGACACCAAAGGCAATCAATTTGATCTTGGGATTGGCTACATCAGACGTTTCTAATGAAAAGGAAGGTAAAGAAACTATGGATTGTACTGGCTGCTGTTGCAGGCATTCCATTAACGATGTGGCTCTGCTGGTATTTAAGCCCAAAAACCAAAATGGTTGCTGCCATAATCGATAAAACAGTTCTTACACCCGCAGGCCAGGAACACATCTCCTTCTTATGGATATTAAATCATGAGAAACTAACAAAAACAGCAAGTAAGTTTTATAAAATTGACCACGATTATTTTGGTTTCTTCCCTTTGGAGGGAGAAAAATTTCGCCTGAAGGGATTGGAGCGGTTTAACAATGATCAGCTACAGCAATTAAGTGAGGATATTAACCTGGTTTATTTTACTGATACCTACGGCATTTATCGAAACGAATGGTATACCCAAAAGAATAACAACGAACGCTCCGGAATGGTTTATGGTGGGATGAGTAGCCAGGATATTGAGTTATTAAAGCAGATGAAGCAGAAAAAGAAGCTCATTATCACAGAATTTAATAGCATAGGAAGCCCTACAAGCCAAGAAACCAGAAAGCAGTTTGAGGATATGTTCGCGATGCACTGGACCGGCTGGACAGGCCGCTTTTTTGAAAGCCTTGATACGACAAGAAATAAGGAACTGCCGCGATGGCTCATTAATAATTATAAACGGGCAAATAACAACAACTGGCCTTTTAAAAAGTCGGGGATTGCTTTGGTTAGCGATCAGGACAGGGTCATCATCCTGGAGGATGGCCGCGACTTAAAAAACCCCATGCCACATATTATCAGTGGTGAATACGGACAAAAAGTACTGGGCCTGCCTGAAGAGATTAAATATGCATTCTGGTTTGACGTCATTCAGCCGAACAGGGCGATTAATACCCAGGTTGCCAGCTTTCGGATGGATGTTAACCAAAAGGGGGAGGCACTTTTGAAAGCAAATGGGCTAAGTGCTGTTTTCCCTGCCGTGTTGATGCACAAAGAAACCGATTATCGCTTCTATTACTTCTCCGGAGATTTCTGCGACAACCCGGTAAGCCTGTCTTCCTCTTATTTCAAGGGGATCGGTGCATTCAAATGGTTATTCTACGACACCAGTAACCCGATGGAACGATCGAGCTTCTTTTGGAATTTCTATCGCCCGATGATGACCACCATCCTTGACCAGGAGCGGGAGTACAATAAAAAATAGCTATTTCTTCGCCGGCCGATATTTTAAAATTACCGATGGTGGCAGCACCCTTGCCTTTGAACCCAAACCTGCATTTTTCCGTTTAAAACTTTCGAAGGCATTTTTTATGCGTTCGTAACTCACCTCATCTCTTACTAACTCCTCTTGCATATTGTCGCCTATTTGATAAAGCGATGTGCCGTTGAGGTGATAGGAGCCCTGGATAAAATCGACCATCTCGGTTTTAGTCTGTATCAGTGGGTAACTGTGCACATTCCTGAATGAGCGGGCAGTGTCAAGTCCCGATCCGAGCCAGCTTACAGCGCCGGGTAAGTCTATACCATAGCCTGACTGAAGATACGCGAGCAAACTTGGCGTTACATCAAAATGTGTAGATATGGATGCGAATTGCGCACTACGCTTTAACAGCGGCGAATAAATAATTAGCGGCACATGATAGCGGTCTATCTTATTACTCATCGGGATTTCAGGCATCCGGTGATCTCCGGTAATTACAAAAATGGTGTTGGCGTAGTCTTCTCTTTTCTTATAATTATTAAAAAAGCGCCTCAAAGCATCGTCAGCATATAAAATAGTGCCATACTGGTTTTTGTAATTGCGATAATTATCTTTCTTAGCTTCGTCGAATCCCAGGTCCGTCATCCGTTGTTCAAACCTGGAATTGTATTTTTCCTGTTCATTAATCAGGAAAGGATTGTGCGTAGTGACCGTTAAAATTACGTTCAGCTCTGCAGGTTTGGCGGCTTTTGAAGGCTTGTTTGCCAGATAATATCGATATAGCTCCTGATCTCCATATCCCCATGAAAATCCATTTTCTTCCGGCAGCTTAGTGTACCCTGCCGAAAAGGACTTGAGGTCTCTGATTTCATCAACGCTGTTCTTTTGAAGAAACAGGTTCATGTTATCAAAGCTTGCGTCTCCTCCATAATAGAATGATGTTTTATAGCCATTAAATTTCAACAAACTGAACAAAGAAAGATGATCTGGCATTTGCTTTCCCTGCTCAAGAAAACCATTTTTACCGAAAGGCAAAGATCCCAATAAAGACGGGAGGACTGCAAACGTGCGACCACCAGCACTTAAAAAGTTTTTCCAGTAAAGGCCTTTATTAGCTAATGAATCGATAAAAGGAGTGAAATTTCCCAGATAGGCACCTTCATTGGTAAATGCCCGGCCCAAGCCCTCAACAATGATGATCACAAGATTTGGTTTACCGTTGGCTTTATTGAAAAATGGTGTCAGAACATCACGATCGCTCGCTTTCCTATAAAATGGGTACTCCGAGCCACCCAGGTAGCTGAAAGTTGTGGGCGCAATACTACCGTCGCCATAATCTCCAATGTAGGCATCAGCATAAATATCCACATCCTCATCCCCGGGATAAAAGTGAACATAAGAACTGCTAAAAAAGTAATCGGCCTTGTTCAGCGCGAGGTTATTGACAAAAAGGTTTTCAAAGTTTTTTTTGAAAAGATGCGCTTCGCCACTGGTCATTAGATAAAAAACAGACAGTATAGGTAAACACCAGGCCAGCCATAACGGAACCTTGATGTGGTTGGGCAATCGCTTAAGTGCAACGACCAAGAGCGCAATTACGAATAAAAAACTTAAAATTAAAGGCACGCTTACGGTACCGGATGCGCCAACAGTTTGCTTGATATCCGCAAAAGAGTAACCATAAAAATCTGCTCCCAAAGGCACCAGGGCAGTAGCGAAATACTGGCAGAGCACCAGTTGAATGAAGATGGCAATGGCAACAAATACTTTAAAACTAACTTTAGCCAGTTTAGGATGTACAAAAAACAGCGGAACAAATAGAATAAATTCAAAAATCAGCCATTTTAGCCAAAAGCTCAGATCTGCCAGCCATGACCACAGCATAAAACCAAATAGCTTAGTCGGGAATTGATGAATTAATCCATTAACCACAACTTCTACAACCCTGATTACAATTAAAGCAATAAGCCAAACGAGGGCAATTTGCAGAAAAACTATGCTTGCTGATTTAAAACGGCTGATCATTATTAAACTTTTTCTTTTGTAAATCCCTTCCTGGTCATTTCTCCCCAGGAATTCTTTTTCCTCAACAGATCGATATTGCCTTTGATAGCCGACCATACCACAAACGGATGGAAGATTAATGGCTCCAGAAATGCGGTAAGAATTAAAAGCAGAAGATTTCTGTTCGTTTTATATTGGTTATAAGTGAGCACCTCCGTCAATATTGCAAAAACTGAGTATAAAAATCCGAAGCTGAATATAAAAAGCAATAAGCCCAGAAAGAAAGACCACTGGATCAATCCGAAGCTGGCAAAAACAATAAAGGCGATAAATCCGAAAAATTCTACAAGAGGGGCTAAAAATTCAAAGAAAAACCAGTACGGATAGCTAATCATACCTAAAAGCCCATATTTGGGATTAAAGAACATGACTTTATGCATCTGCAGGGTCTCAATTGTGCCCCGGGTCCAGCGATTTCGCTGTCGCCCCAGTATTTTAAAGGTCGATGGCGCCTCTGTCCAGCAAAGCGGATCAGGGATAAAGCTCACTTTGTGCGCAATCCCCTTCTCTTGCATGTATCGTCTCATTCTTACGACCAACTCCATATCCTCACCTACAGTTTTGTGATTATATCCACCGCACTTCACTACGATCTCTTTATCGAATGCGCCAAAAGCACCCGATATGAGCAGCAAGCCATTTAAGCGGCTCCAGGCCATCCGGCCCAGCAAAAAGGCCCGAATATATTCCAGCGTTTGAACACGTGGCAGGAACTGCCTGGGAAGCTTAACTTTGAGCAAACGCCCGTTTTCCACAATGCAGCTGTTGGCAATACGAATCACTCCCCCCGTAGCAATTACCCGCTTTTTCGTATTTTCCAAAAATGGCTTGGCCAGTTTCAGAATAGCGTCCTGCTCTAAAATACAATCAACATCGATGCAAACAATATAATCGTTGCTTGAAACATTTATACCAACATTTAAGGCATCTGCCTTGCCGCCATTCTGCTTATCAACAACGATTAACTTTCTGTAAACTACTTTTCTGCTTCTGTAAACGCCTCGTACTTCCTTGGTTTCAATCTGGCCGTTAACAAAAAAATCGGCCTTATAAAGATCATAAACTTCAATCAGCTTTGATAACGAATCATCTTTACTTCCATCGTTAATAATAATTACTTCCAGGTTGGTATAATTAATAGACAATAAAGACCGCACATTCTCGATAATGTTTGCCCCCTCATTATACGCTGGTGCTAATATACTGATACTTGGCGCCTGCCTCGAACCTGCCAGCACACCATAATCTGTAAAACTATTTTTACGCAGGTAGTTACGGATCTCTCCGATCGAAAATGCCGCAATAAAGATGTAGCAGGACAGCAGCAGCAGTGAATAGGTTAATAACCCATAAGTAAAAAAATCTATTAAAAACGATTGCCAGCTCACCATTTAATTTCGCTTTTTAGTTGAGGAATCATGTCGTTTAAGGGGTAAGTTTTCGATCTGGGATCGTTAAGCAGACACTCCAGGCCAGTAGCATTGCCGTTAACAAGCGCGCGTGCAACTGCAAATTTCATTTCGTGCTGCTCGGCTTCCAGGTAACCTAACAGCGTTGAAACATTTTGTACATCCCCAATCACTGCAATCGCATTCATAATAGCGATCTGATTTTTGTAGGTTTCTGCCTCGAACCTGCTCAGCAGCTCTTCTGACGTACTTTCTGTATATATTTCGGTTAATGTTGAGATCGCCTGTTTCCGCACACTGGCATCACCATGATCGAGGCAACTTACAATGTGTTCATAAAGCTCATACCGATGATAATTCCTGACCAATTTAAGGGCAAAAATAACAACACTCGGATTACCGGAGTTTAGCCATTTGTCGATCCCCGTTAACTCGGCCAGTGGCACTGTAGCCAATTCTTTTAAAAGCCTGATCTGCTGCCACTCTGTGATCTGGTAGGAGATGATATCAAGAAAACGAAGCCCCTCGAACCCAAAAAGATTAAGTACGGCAATCTGTGCCTCAATCCGCACCAGGTCATTTTTATTATTGGTATAACGGTATATCCTGGTAAGATGCTCTTTGAGGCCCATTGTTCCAATCTGCTGAATTGCATAAGCCCGCACATGCCATTTTCGGCTTTCCAGTAACCGGAGTGCCTTTTTATCTAAACCAAGCTGAATGTATAAATGGCGCAGGTTTTCACCATACCGCCCAGACATGTTACGTTTTGCTGCAATAATTTTTTTCACAAATTGCCTACAGAATCTCTTGTTCTTTAGGTTGGCTTTTAACCGTGGAGTTACTGGAATTAAAGCCAGTTGCCCGGCCTTGTCTTCATGAAAAAATATAGCTTTACGAAGTAACAGATCTATCATCATGTCCCACTTAACATATTCCCTTCTCCAGATTTTCCTGACAAATAAATAAAAAGAAAGAAATGTAATCAGGCAGATCGCCAGCGCGAAGAAAAACGATAGCAGTACTTCAAAAAAAATCATCTCTGATTAACTACTGCAAACCGCTTTATTCGCACAGAAAGTTCGTTAGGGCTAAAGGGCTTCGTTAAGTAATCGTCCGCACCTAAACGAAAAGCTTCAAGTACGATATCCTCCTGTCCCATTCCGGAAAGGATGATGATGGGTGTTTGGCTATTCTCTTTTACCGCAGCTACGATTTCCAGGCCCGAGAGGTAGGGCATCATCACATCGGAAATAATCAGGTCAGGTTGGTATTCCTCTATTTTCTGCAACGCGTCTCGCCCGTCACGCGCCAGTATCACCTCATGGCCGTCTTTTTTTAAACGGAATTCGACTGTTCTGAGCATTAACTCATCGTCTTCAGCAATTAATACCCTCATATTTAAAGTTATTGAATGTCTCTCGCAAAGTTAATACATTTCAATCGATAATTAAACAACGCGAATGCAATCAGTAGTCGTTATCAAAGAAATACACTATACTCAAACACAGGATAAATAATGCCGAATTGAGCACTTAAAAGCAGAAAATGTATGCAAACCACTTTCTATGCAGTGGTAGAAAAGTCCATAAGCCTAGAAAATGGACCCCGGAAGTCTTCGGTTCACAACTGTAAGTTTTAGACTACAACTAAAAAGCATAAAGGTAGATGGCTAGCGGATGGAAAAAGCTGTCTTCCACCCGTTTTATTAAAAACCCACTCCAACCTGGATCGCTGCTCCAAAAGAAGCTGGCTGAGCGTTCCCAAACCTCACCGGAATTGGAACTGCTGCATAGAAACTGACACTTTTGCCCTTTAAAAGTACCTGATTTAAAACAGGTGTAAAACCAAACCTGCCACTGGTTTCAAATGCCGCCCTGCCGATAAAAGTAAAGCCATGTTTGAAACGGAACATAGCGCCAGGATGAAAAAGAACAGCATTTACCTTCGAAATGCCATGCTCCGTCCTGATTGAAGGTACCAGCTCAAAGCTGACCCCAAAACGGTCATTTTTCAGGATATTGATCCCGAAAGGAAAACCTATGGTATATACACTTGAGAAATTATCGGTAAAACCGTTCTTGTTCCAACTGCCTATAGGGTTTAGTATCGCAAAATAGCCTGTTACTTTTGGGTAAGATGAAGGCTGTTGGGCACTTACGGAAAATATTCCTGCTGCCAGGAAGCAAATCGTTAGTATAACTGTTCTGATAACTGAAAAGGGGGTTCTTGTTAACATTTTAAATGATTTATATGAATTTGATGAGTAAACCGATAATTGCGGCAGCACCAATAATGTATGGCTCCTGAAGTTTTTTGATGTAAATAAGCGCAAGTACTGCTGCTATTGCAATAAGCGCCGTAGGGATATCTTTAATGGAACGTAAACCGATAACAATTACAGATCCCACTAGCGCACCAATAACTGCGGCCGTAATTCCATCAACAAATGCCCTGATGCTGGTATTCCTGGCAATCTTCTTAAACGACGGGGCAAGGGCAACCGTAAAAATATAACAGGGAAGAAAAGTTGCAAGGGCAGCCACACATGCGCCCGGAAAACCTGCTACCAGGTAGCCGATAAAGCCGACTGTAATAACGACCGGCCCAGGGGTAATCATCGCCACCGCCACCGAATCTACAAACTGGTGTTCGGTTAGCCAGCCGAACTCTTTCACCACTCCGCCATGCAGGAAGGGTACAATAGCGAGTCCGCTGCCGAAAACAAAAGCACCGGCTTTGGCGAAGAACCAGCCTATTTCCTGGAGTGTTTTGCTGTCATAGTTCCAGAATCCCGTACCGATCAGAATGCCGGCAGGGAGCGTTGTCGGTTTTTTGATCCATTGCGGCGGGGCTTTGATCAGCATATACAACATGCCACAACCGAGAAAAAGCAATACCTCTTCCCTTTCGGTAATTACCGTAATGATGATCCCAATTACATAAAAAAGCCATAACAGCCATTTGGATTTCATGGCCGTAAGCTCAAACTTGCTAATGGATTTTATGGTCAGTTTATAGGCACTCATGGCTATAATACCGATTACCGCAGCACCAACCCCATAAAAAACGGCCTGCATCCAGGTTAAGCCTCCGTATAACTGGTAAGCCATACCCAATAACACCACCATAATAAAAGAAGGGAGTACAAAGGCCAGCCCGGTAAGGGTAGCTCCTAACAATCCATAATGCACAAAGCCAATGTAGATCCCCAGTTGTGCCGCCAAAGGCCCGGGGGCCAGTTGGGCAAGCGCAAGCCCCTCTTTATACTCTTCTTCACTCAGCCACTTTTTTTCCTCTACTAAATCCCGTTGCATATAACCAACCAATGCCACTGGCCCCCCAAATCCCCAGGTACCAAGTTTGAGAAAATATTTTGTAATCTCTGCCAGACTGTAAGCTGGTCTTTCCTTTATTATTGGGTGCTTTTCCATGTATGTTTTTCTGATTGTACCTATTTCGCCCAACTGTACAGGGCATCAGAGCACCATTCCCTGTGCAGGCATTTCATAATCATGATTGAAATTGTAAGATAGCCCTGCATTTACGCGCAAGGGAATAGCGCTGGCTTTTCAATTAGTAAGACCATCGCTGTTCACAGTAATGCTCCATCCTGAATCAGCTGTCTGCGGGATATATTATGATCTTCCATGGCTCTGTATGTACTTAACAGTACAATATTAGACAATGGGAAACCCCAAAAATTGTATGGATTTGACTATTTTGTATCCTTTTTACCTTTAAGCAGATTTTTTCGGAACGCTGATGGATTTTCCCCGGTCTGCTTCTTGAAAATCCGGTTAAAGTGGCTCTGATCGGAAAACCCGGTCAGGTAGGCAATTTCGGTAAGGGTGTAAGAAGGCGTCTGCATTAAGACGACTGCTTTTTCGATGCGCATTTTACGGATATAATTACCAAAAGAAAGGTTGTCAAAGTACCGGGAAAATTCCCTGGAGAGATAGGCCGGATTGATTTCCAATTCATCTGATGCCTGCTGCAGGCTCATGCTCATATTGGTATCCATCTGGTCCTGGATCATCTCTTTGAGTTCTCTGGTCCATTCGGGTGCTTTTTTGGAACTGGATTTCAGGTACCGGTTGTATACATCAAGTAAAAGATGCTCTACCAGCGACTGGGTATGCTTTTGATCATGCAGGTGTTTTGCCCAGGTGTAAAGGCCATCGTATACCTTTATCCCAAGTTCGAGCAGCTCCTGATCATCAGTGATGTTACGGGAAAGGCCTAGAAAAATGGCTGAGAGACCGGCCGCCTGCGGCGCAAAATCAAGCCTGTCGGTATCTGCTCCACGAATAATTGCAGCCATACGGTCGAGGGCTACATCTTTTAACCCGTGCTTTTTCAAAAAATAGTCAAAGGTACATTGGTCATCATAGTGGCTGTATTCTACACCCGGCAGATCAAAGGGAATAGCTCCAAGCTCACTTGCGGTAGTAATTACTTTTTCAAACGGCACATAGATAATCTCTGCCTCAGCGTCTATAAACCTTCTGATCAGCCATGGGCAGGCAATACGGTCTATTTTCGGTCTTTCTCTTGTAATCCACTTCATGTTTGGAAAGATATGGGTATGCTTGCAAAGTTAATTGCTAATAACCAGAATACCTGTTCATTATTTTATGAATGCCAACGATTATTTACCTGAAGTTTGCAACCGCCGGATCTTCAAATAGCCGCTCTTTTTTAAAAGCTTGCTTTTTACTTGAAGACTAACGCATGGTGGCTGCACTAAACAGGCCTTGAAGCTACTTCGCCGGGACCTTGTAGGACAAAAGACACCTATTACAGCCCAAATCTGCTTTACCCCCTTTCTAAACAGATAGTTTGACCTGTTTTCCTGTTTTTACGGCTTGGTAGATGGCATCAATAATTTTAAGATCTTTCAAACCTTCTTCACCGTTTACGGGAACTACCGGCTTATTATCTTCAAAAATAATAGTTGCCATTTCATCCATCTGTACAGTTTGATGCGTAGTTATGGGCTGCGTGAGTTCACCTTGATGTGTTCTACCCTTAATTGGACCATAACCAGTAGAAGGTTGCATTTCGGCAAATCCTTTGTCGCCACTCATAAAAAATCTATCCAGGTAATTGATGTTATAACTAGACAAGCAGGAGGCTACCGCACCGCTCGGGAAACCCAATTGAAATTGTATGGTTTCATCTACACCTTCTTTAAATTTTACAGGGTCAGTCTTGGTTTCCTGAGCCGTTACCCAAATTGGCTCTTCGCCCATCATATACCTTGCCCCGTTAATTGCATAGATTCCAATATCCATCATAGATCCCCCGCCTGCAAGCGCTTTGTTTAATCGCCATTGCGCAGGATCGCCTGCTTTAAAACCACATTGTCCCTGGAAAAACCTGATTTTGCCGAATTCGCCCGCATTTCTCATTCGGATCACCTCCAGCGTACGGGGTTCAAAATGCAACCTGTAGCCAACCAATAACTTTACATTTGCTTTTTTACAGGCATCAAGCATCTCTTGCCCCTCTTTGGCATTTAATGCCATCGGTTTCTCACATATGGCATGTTTTCCGGCTTTTGCTACCCGGATAACCTGGCTATGGTGCAGTGCGTTTGGCGTAATCACATAAATCGCATCTATATCCGGATTATTTTTTACCTGATCGAAGTTGTCGTAGTTATAACAATTCTTTTCCGGGATGTTGTACTTCGTTTGCCATTCTTTAATTTTTGAAGGCGTACCACTAATTACTCCCACCAGTTTCGCCTTGGTACAGGCCTTCATAGCCTCTGCTACACGGGTACCGTATCCACCTAAACCCATAATGGCTACCCGGAGTACCCTACCTTGATAAGACTGTCCGATCTGATCAAAAGCGTTGGCAAATGCCGATATCGATCCCAATTGCAGCATCAATGCTGATGCACCCATTTTTTGTAGAAAATCTCTTCTGGTATTCATATTATCCTGTAGCTAGGTACCTATTCAGCAAAAATTTAAGCAATATGTGCAATTACCCATTTTTACCGCTTAATTAACTGATTTACTTCATGATACCTAACACCGACCGGTTACATTTGGTTTTCACGATTGCTAATTATTAAGTTCAATAAGGATACCAGAGATTGTCCAGATGCTGCATGCAAGCCCAAGCAACAAGCAGTATAACACAATGTCGACTTCCTTTCTCAACTTGATCCCAAAAACGGCAACAAGCATGAGCGGGCAAGTTGCCATAAAAATGAAAACAATTGCTGCCAGGGTGTCGAAGATATCCGGGCTATAATCCATGAGTAATATGGTTACACCAAGGTATGATAGCCATACAAAAATTGGCGAGACCAGGCATAATAGCCATTTCCAATGCAATTTGAGCGCAAGCTGGTGAGGAAAGGTCTTGCGGTAGTTTCTGCGTAACACGAAGATAATGCCTACCATGCACAGAGCCAGCATGCCAATCTTTATGCAGGTGTTCCTAATGCTGTCTGCCCGGGTGTTGATACTGGTCGAGGAAACCAACTTACCATCGCGTAATTGCTCAACCCGGGTTCGTTCTCCCTTTACAATAGTTTGTTTAATCACCGTATTACTGCTGCTATCCTTAATGGTCCAAATAGAGTCTTCAATACCCATTTTGTAGAAGCCTTCAATAATCAACTTGCCGTTTTTTGACCTGGTGAATCTGCCATCCAGCCTTCCGCCCTTAAACCTTAAAGAATCTTGGCCCTGTGGGGTCTCAACGGCCAAAGCAGTAATTTCTCCGGGAGGCATCAGGCTTGTGCTATCTCCTATTCTTGCTAAGGTGTTCCCGTCAAGATCTGCGAGCGAACGGTTCTTATTGTAATCATCATCTATAACAGGCTTGCTGATATACTGATGGTTAACCTTAACAACGAGCAACGAATCCATCCTGTAAAATTCAAATTCATCATAAAGCTTAACATCTGGCGTTACAGCAGACCGCAAAAGCACATATTGAGGATGATCAAAAGACTGGATATACTTCTGCATACTGGTGGCGCAGAAAGAGAAAATGGTAACGAGCGCAATAAACGCAGTGCACAGGTGAGCCAGTATCGAATTATTTATCACGAGCTGCGTTCTACCTTTGAGGTGCAACCAGCCCAAAAACAGCACAGGTAAGGCAAACAAATCGGTAGGATCAACTGTCCGCTCGATGGGAAAGATGGTATTCATTAATTCAATCAGCCCGGAAGCATATTCACTTTTCCAGAAAACGAACAATATGCCACTGATAATAAAAATCCATGATTTAAATTTAGGGAAGACGGCCGACCAAAAAACCGGAAAAATAAATAGTCCACAGAAATCGGAAAGTTTACCGGTAAGCGCATTATGAAAAGTAGCTTTCAGTAGGAAGTCGTTGAGGATCAAGAGCACTAGGCAAAAGATAAAAAACGGCGACAAGAGATTTTTTAAACGGTCATACATGCTTCCTGAGGTTGGTTACCTATTAATACGAAATTAGTTGTTTAGTAACCTTTGAACAGACCTGATCTATAAAATAAAAGAGGGTCTGGCCTGGTACATCTCGCAAAATTGCAAGAAGGATAAAGATCTTTATGAAGATCAAATATGCAGGGCAGACCAGATAGGCCTTGGCGAAAGCGCCACAGTTGAAAAAAATCATTACCTTGTTGAACAAGCAACATTTAAATCAATCACTGCATAGCAATGACCAGCACCAACAAATTCATTTTAAAGATATCTTTTCTTGTGGTTCCCTTCATCATCTTCAGTCTTGTCTTACATGATGGTGGTTCAGGCGGTAGTATTGGTGGAGGAGGCTACGATTTGTCTGGTCTGGTTTATGGTTCGATGCTGTTTGCCGTAATTATTATATGGCTGATATGGATGATGATCAGTTATTCCCTCAGCAAAACAGCAATAGACAAAAAGCTGCACTTCAGACTATTAATAATAGGTTTAATCGCGCTTATCGCAGCCTGGTTCGTTACGCCTAGAATGTTCTAAAAGGCTTTATTATTAATGGTATTTCCCGCTAGCGATACACTTCATCAAAAATTGTTTTTTCATATTCACGATACGCAAGACTGGTTTTTGTTAGTTATTGAACGGAAATATTTCAATAGGGATATTCGTAAAAAGTATAAAAAATAAAAATCAGTATCTATTTCGCAGCATCGACAAACGGTTTTACTTGGCAGATTATTAATTCAGTGCCTGATAAACCAGCACTTTATATTTGTCGCTGAGTTCACTGTGTTTAAAGGGCCATTGCTGGAGGAATAAAAGGCCTGAAAGTTTTTCTTTTGGATCGGCCCAGTATGAAGTTGCGAAAAAACCTCCCCAGGAAATACTTCCTTCAGATAAGCCTAATTTGCCACTCCCCTTAGCTGTTGTAAGCTGAAAACCAATTCCGAACTTATCATCACCCAATGAAATATCCCCGATCTGGTTCATGGTCATCAGATCAACAGTATGCCTTGCCAGCAGTTGCTTACCTTGATAATTCCCTTTATTGATAAACAATTGCAGGAAAGCAGCGTAATCAGTTATGGTAGATACCAAACCGGCCCCACCTGCGAAATAACCATTGTTATTTACCGGATAATTTATCGAACTACCCGGAAATGTACCATCAACCCATTTAACAGGCTTACGGGTCTTCGCATCTTCGGTATATGCAGTTACCAATCTGCCCCTTTTGGTTTCAGGCAGATGAAAATAGGTATCGTTCATCCCCAGGGGTGCAAATATTCTTTCGGTAAAGAACCTGTCTAAGGTCATACCGGATGCGACCTCCACCAGCCTTCCCAGAACATCAATACTTAAACTATAGTTAAAACGTTCGCCAGGGTTATATTCAAGGGGCAAAGTGCCCAGTTTATTTACAGCATCAGCCAAAAGCTGCTGATGGTCCGAAAATCCGGCCTGTATGCCAGCTTTGGCATAAATGGCCTGCATTTTGGCCGAACCGATCTGTGCATAGCCTAATCCGGAAGTGTGCGTCAGCAAATCCCTGATGGTAATTTCGCGTTTAGCGGGCAGGGTGGTATAACTGCTGTCCTTTTCGTTAAACTTATCGAGCACTTTGGGCCTGGCAAATGAGGGAATATATTTAGAGACCGGATCATCAAGCAGGAACTTTCCCTCCTCCCACAACATCATCACCGCTGTACTGGTAATGGCTTTGGTTTGGGATGCAATGCGAAATATAGCATCTTTATGCATCGGCCTGCCTTTTTCTTTATCGTCCATACCAAATGCTTTAAAATAGGCTGGCTTCCCATCCTTCATTACCAGGCATACTGCCCCCACAATCCAGTTGCTATCGATGTAACTTTGAACCACACGGTCTATCCGGGTTAAACGCTCAGGATGAAAGGCACCGGAATGGACCGCCTGCTGTGCGTGCAGCGACAAACACATGGTGGTAATGGAGAGGAACAGGAGTATACGTTTCATAAGACCGATATTGTTAATATCAAATATAGCTAACTAATTAAAACTTGTACGAAGCAGTTAAGTAATAGGCCCTTGGCGGGTTGGAAATGGTAAAATAAGGTGTATTATTGGCCACCGCAGCATCAAACTGTGCCTTGTTAAAGCTTCCTGCCCCGCTTAATTGTGTTAACAGGTTTCCGGGCCGGGCCCAGCTCATTACCTGATAATTATTGAACAGGTTATTGATGTTTGCGCTCAAAGTTATTTTACGTGTGAGGTTGTACCCTGCGCCGATATCAAAATTGGAGAAGGAAGGCAGGTAAAAAACGTTAGGAGCATTGGCCTGTCTTTTGCCAAGATAAGACCAGGTGAGAAAAAGATAGAGTTTATCATTGTGATAAGTGGGTGTAATGCGTGATATGATCCTAGCATTATTATCTGTTTCGTTACCGGAATAAGATATTTTGGTGTCGTCTGCTATTCCAGGACCATTGGCTACCCAATATTCTGCCTCCACAATTTTGGAACGCTGAAAGGTTGCAACAGCCCTCAGGCTTAAAGTTTTGGTCAGGTTATAATCGCCTTCTATCTCTATCCCAAAGGTGCGGTACTTGCTATACAGGGAGGGCGTGGTATAAAGTGTTGCGTCTGCGTTGGTAAAAATCGAACCGTTTGGCACTCCGCTTAACATGCTGTAAAAAGGCGTAATAAATAAATCGAGGTCTTTCCTCCTGGCTTTCAGGCCAAGTTCTACCTGTTCGGTGGTACGTACTTCAGGATTTAACAAAGCCACTGTTTCGGGCCTGTTGGCAGCAAAATATACATCCATATCCGGCGATTTTTTACCTCTTGAGTAACGGGTGTACACGGCTGTATTGTCATTAAACTTGTAATTGAGTGCACCTGAAAAAGAGAAAGTGTTTAATCTTTTTTCAAATTCTACCGAGCTGATACGATCGAGCGTATTGTTATTGAAGAATGTTTTCGGATCATTATCTGTTCCGCCCTGTAAACCGGTTTTAAAGTATGTGCGCTGGTTATGCGCCTCTACTTTGGCCGTTTCGTACCTTCCGCCCCAATCAAAGGTCAGTTTATCGGTCAGGCTCCAGGTCTGGCTGAAGAAAAAGGCGTATTGTGCCTGCGTTACGTTAAAATCAAGAAAGCCGCCTGTGTCGCCGTTAGCCTGTGCAATTCCTTCAGCATTAGTGACCTGATGAAGCCCGGTGGTGCCCCCCAGGGTGCTTCCCGTAAAGGTAAGATTTACGAGTTTGGGCCTGTTTTCGATGGTACCTAAAGCAACTCCGTTGATTCCGGAGAAGCGGTGGGCTTTCGATCTTCCATAGTACATCCCTGCATTAAAGCTCATATTTTTAAGCTTTTTATTAACAGCAAACTGGTTGATAACCTCATTCACCTGGTTCTCATAACTGCCCAATACGGAAAAATAAAGGGAATGCGGGCTTACGCCCTGTCCTGGCAATACATCCTTAACAATCGTGTAAGCCGGCAAACCGCCCGGTCCGGGTGCTGCATTGATGCTCATCAGCTCAGTTCCGGTTTTGGCATCCTTAAACGAATAGTTCCCAAATCCGAGTCCGGTCATCCCTGAAAGCAGAAAGTAACTGCTAAAATCGGTACCACTCATAATTGAGCCATTTGTGGTATTGTAATTAATATCATTCCGGGAGTAGCGGAAAGCATTGCTGAGCGACCAGCCTTTGCCCAACTGCTGTTCCCATAAGGCTCCTATCGATTTATATTTGCTTTCTACCACATTAGCCGGATTTAACGAGATATCACCCCCTCCGATATACCGTGGGGAGGTAAAATCAAATTTAGGCATCAGGATCGTTGAAAATATATCGAATCCTTCACTTGGTTTTGGGTCTGAGAAACTGTTGGTAGGCAGTAACTGGGCATATCCGTTTTTATCATGAAGATATTTGCCGATTATTTTTAAGGAACCGGTTTTATATTTTTTTAAAAGGTTTGCCTTGATCTGTCCACCCTTATTAATGGGATAGCCCGGGTAGCGGCCAGTTTGATCATAGCGGTAAAAACCACCGATATTGTAAAACCAGTTATCTTTGATCGGACCGCCCAGATCCAGATCAATGCGTGCGAGCGGATTACCGCCATCACTTCCCTGAAAGCCATATTTGGTTCTGAGTTCGCCCTCAAAGGTATTACCTCCGGTTTTAGAAACATAATTAAAGATTCCCCCGGGTGCATTGGCCGCCGTAACAGATGCCGTTCCGCCCCTTACGGCTTCCAAACGGGCCAGGGTTGCATCTGGCCTGAGGAAAAAATCTGGTCCATAACTGAAATAGGTAATATTGGTTACCGGAATCCCATCTTCCTGCATCGAAACATATTCATACCCAAAACTGCCGTCTTGCGAACCTGCGGTGATGCCACGTGAGGCAACACTGTTCCTGATCTCACCATTTGATGAATTTACAAATACGCCTGGTGCATTTTTTAAAAGGTCGGCAGCACTTGCCGGTACAGTACGTTCAATCTGTGCGCTGTTTAAGGTGGTAATGGCTACCGAAGCATCAATACGTTTTCGCTTATCGAACATTCCGGTAACCACCACTTCATCCATAGTATTCACCGCTGTGGTCATCCTGATCACCGCTTTAGCGTTGGCTAACAAAGCTATTTCCCGGGTTACAAAACCCAAAAAAGAAACGGTTGCAATTTCCTTTTGGGCATTCAGATTGGCAAAAACAAATTCACCGTTCTGGTCGGTAGTTGTGCTTCGTCCGGTTATTTTCAGTTTAATACTTGCACCGGGAACAGCATTTCCCTGCTCGTCTGTAACTTTACCTGAAAAAGTGTTGGTTTGAGCGTTACATATACCAGCAAACAGCAACATGGCCAAAAGCATAAAAAGGTTTCCGTAATTTAGATTGTTGTGTAATTTTCTTTTCATAACCGATAGTTTATATTATTGGTTCAGTAGTTTTTTCGCCATGTAGTAGAGTTCTGTATTTGCACGCTCTGGAACAAACCCGTGCGGGTATCCGGCGTAATTATGCAGTTCTGTAAATATTCCCGCATCAATAAGTCTTTGCGCATATAAGAGTGCCCCATCCCTCAAAGGATCGACGCCACAGGTTAAAATATAAGTTGGCGGCAGGCCCTTTAAATTTTGGGTCAGCCCGGGCAGTGCATGTTCAGGAACATTTTTATACTGTTTTTCGCCAAGATAATATTTTAGGTAACGGGTCATGTCGGCTCCCTTAACACCGGGAATATTCCATAACTCCACTACCGATACATGGGTTGTATCCATATCTGCGGGAGGAAAAACCAGCAGTTGGGCCTTTATTTTCGGGCCTTTTTCTGCCCTGGCCTTAAGTACGATGCTTCCTGCAATTGCTGCTCCGGCACTTCCGCCGCCCACACCAACTTTAGCGGTGTCTATCCCATAAGTTTTTGCATTGGAGATACCCCAGAGCAGGGTTGAGTAACCATCGTTCACCCCGGCCGGAAATACATGTTCGGGGGCAAGCCTGTAATCGACCGATATGACCACTACCTGGGAGCGGACACTCATTGTAGCGCAGGCCTGGTGATCACTGGTAAGGTTTCCCGCTATAAAACCACCGCCATGAAACCAAACCAGTAATGGAACATTCCCGTTGGCGTACTTTGGCCGATAAACCCGTATGGGCACCAGCGGATCGCCTTTTTCCAGCCCTGGTATATTCAGGTCGGAAATTTCTACACTGTCTGCATTTTTAAGCTTAGGCGTTGGACGTGCCTTATCCGCTTTTCTTGCATTGGCAATAAAGGTACTATCAAGTTTTGAAACCGGCCCGAAGGCAAGTAATTTGATTTCCGGCGATAAGCGGGTACTCACCTCTGCTGCAGTAAGGGGCCTCACTGTGTTTTTCTGTTTTTTTGTCTGCTGTGCGAAAACGGCCGTACATGCCATTAGCATGACCAGGGACAATGTGCTTAATCTGTTCATATTTTATCTTTTTTGTCCGTATTTTTTGAGCCATGCAGCTGCTGCATGGTATAG
>Ga0163161_10000502_pt1 | contig 31881 bp, 35 predicted proteins | sample S45metaG_FD_129847 | JGI IMG/M metagenome (GOLD analysis project Ga0163161, IMG submission 129847) | Switchgrass rhizosphere microbial communities from Kellogg Biological Station, Michigan, USA - S4-5 metaG | ecosystem: Host-associated > Plants > Roots > Rhizosphere > Soil | place: USA... | reverse complement strand
CGAGGTTTTATATAAAAAAAGCGGAGCGATCAATTTAATGATCTGCTCCGCTTTTTATTTTTGAATTAGTAATTTAGATGCTGAATAGTCTAACATTAAATCCCTATCATTCCGTTATTTATTTCTTAGGATCTAAAATATCTTTAATTCTGATATTCAAATCTTCGTAATGTGCTTTGGTAATGGCATCACCTGCTGCTGCTCTAGCCTTTGTGGTCGCCAATAAGGTTTTTAACTCTGCTCTAACCAGTGGTCTGATATCAGATAAACCCACATTGATTGGCGTTAAACCGTAACTTGCTGCATAATCTACAGGGAAACCAACCGGAAGTTCTGCTTCTTTGGTCATTAAATCCTGCAAACGGTCTACATAAGCACGTTGTAAATTACGTTTAAATGCATCTGCTCTTCCTGCAACAAAAACCGACGATCTTAGGTCTGTAAATAATTCAGGTAAGGTGTATGCTTTTGCTGCACCGTTTTTAGTTTCATTATCTAACAAACGAGCAATACGCGATGCGGATAATAAATTGCCTAAAGTATTCGCTTGAACACTTTTAATGCGGTTTAACAGTACACCATTATCAAATTTACTAAGTTGATCATTGCTGATTAACCAAAGTGGGGTAGTAAATAATTGTTGATTGAAGAAAGCAACAGCTTCTTTTTGTTTTGCTTTAGGCAAATAGGCGTAAACGGGGCCTTTTTGCTCGTAGGTTTTAAAGTTCTCGCTTAATCCACCAACATTTGTTGCCACATGCCCCATATAACGGTTAAACTGACCAACAATTTCAGTATAGATTTCTTTTAAATCGCTATAGTCTTTACCTTTTTGATAGGTCCATTTTTCTACGTTAGGCAAAATGCGTTTTAAGTTGGCAATACCATAAGTACTTGCTTTCATTGCGTTGTCACCCAAATCTTCACTCTGCAAACGAGGATCTAATGTAGTTCCCTGACGGCCATAGAAATACAAAGGATTACCTGCATTTTTCAATGTCCACTGATCTAAAATTTCTTTTTCCTGTTCTGCGGTTTTGTTTCCAGGAATCCAAGAATATCCCCATTTCACTACCCATTTATCGTATTCTCCAATTTGAGGGTGAAGTTTGGTTACGCCATCACCAGGTTGAGCGATGTAGTTAAAACGCGCATAATCCATAATAGATGGTGCAGTACCATGTTTATCTGTAAATGCTTTTGAACGTAACGAATCAACCGGGTAAGCATAACTCGAGCCAAAGTTGTGCGGCAAACCTAAAGTGTGCCCAATTTCGTGTGAAGATACAAAACGGATTAATTCGCCCATTTGCGCATCCGTAAATTTAGCTTTACGAACTTCAGGATTAATCGCTGCAGTTTGTACAAAATACCAGTTACGCAATAGGTTCATCACATTATGGTACCAACCAATATGCGTTTCTAAAATCTGTCCGGTACGGGGATCGCTAATGTGCGGACCATAAGCATTTGCAATATCTGAGGCAAAATAACGAACAACCGAATATCTCGAATCTTCTACGCTAAATTGAGGATCTTGTTGAGGCGTTGGCGCTTCTTTACCTATAATGGCATTTTTGAAACCTGCGGCCTCAAAAGCTACCTGCCAATCGTTAATCCCCTGGATCAAAAACGGCACCCATTTTTTTGGTGTTGCAGGATCAATATAAATCACGATAGGTTTTACAGGTTCTACCAATTCGCCACGTTTGTATGCGTTAGTATCCTTCGGAACTAAATTCCAGCGATGAATGTAAGCGGTACGCTCTGCCTTTTGTGCATTGCTTCCGTAATCAATCTGCGATTGACCAAAAAAACCAACTCTGCTATCCATTATCCTTGCTTTTACAGGGATTTTCGGCAATAATAACATCGATGTATTGAATTCGAAAGTAACGGCTCCATTACTATTATCTGTTGGAGATTCTGCTGCACGGTATGTTTTAGCTGTTTTTACCTCTACATTAATCGGGAAAGTTTTCACTGTATCGATATAAGAACGTGTTGCATCGTACATGGTAACTTTATAAGCCTTACGGATCTGATCGGTAGCACCAATGGCCATTACATCACCGTTATAAAAATCGGTCACGTCAATTACCACACCAGTAGTATCTTTGTTATAAGCTTTAATTTCAAAGCTGGCTAAGATTTGTGCAAGATTAGAATTTTGTACCGATTCGTACATATCGCTGTTTGGATCGGCCTTTGTTGAATAGCTTGGTACACGGATGTAAATTTGTTTACCTCTGCGCTCCCATTTCCAAACCTGCTCATTTAATTGTTCACCACCATATTGCTGGTTGCCAACTTTTACTCCTGCAGGTACTTTTGCCAATCGGGTAACCACAAGCATTTCGCGGTTGATCATCGAATCTGGTATCTCAAAATACCATTTATCGTCTACCTTGTGAGTTTTAAATAAACCGTTTGTTGTTCTGGCTTTTGCGGTAATTACTTCAGTAAATGGTTTAATTCCTTCTTTTTTGGGTGCTGATGCCGCGGCTGCAGTTGGAGCCGCAGGGGTAGCTCCTTTTGTCGTTTTAGATTTTTTCTGGGCATATACCGAACCTGATCCGGCTACACCAAGTACTACGATACCTGCAAGCGCAAGTATCTTAAAGTTTTTCTTCATGTGTATATAAAAGTTAGTTTGCTTGGCAATAAGAGGTTAAAGTTAGAAGCTTGTTACACGACAATTCTTTTGTAACTGGAAAATTACGCTTTTCAGATTCTCTTTTCAAGGCGAACCACTTTAAAATAGACTTGATTGTCTCTAAAAATTTCAAAAATTACACTTCGATCTGCTTTTGACTTAAACATTTCAGTAAGTTCATTTAAAGAATAGGCATCTACACTTTTGAAATTTACGCCAATAATTTCATCATCAGGGCATAGTCCTGCTTTTTCTGCCGGACTATTTTCATCTATTTCTCCAATCAGAACTCTTTTATACTCTTTCTGATCGAGATAAAGCACCATACCTACCATATCATGTTCAAAAGGGGTTTTACTTAAACCATTAGGCTTAACATAAATAAAACCTCCCTGGTAATTAAACTGGATATTAAATTTCCGCAGCAAATCAGCCCCGACATTCCCATTCCGTTTTGATAAATCGATCTTATCTGCAATACTCTTAAAATCAGGAAATCCTGCAACAACGTCTTTAAAAACATGGCCACCTACATTAAACTTATCTACACGGCCAACATATCCCTTAATCTGGCCGCTAAGGCTCATCCCTAAATTTGCTTTGATTTTTTTTTCAGGTAGCGGGAACTCGGTTCCATGGAGCATTTCGAGCGATAAAGCATGGCTGGCTCCAGTGTCCATTAAAAACCTAGCTTCAACTGTTTTACCGCCAGGAATATCAACAGTAGCTAAAATATACGGTTTCTGATTCTGAATCTCAATGGGTATTTTTTTGCCGCGGTATTTAATTTTTGCATCGTGGTCGTAAATAATCAGCCTATTTTCACTATATCTTATATCAACAATAAAGCTGTTAAAAAAACTGAAGCCCAACAAGCCGTAAATTTTCAGTCCCAAATGCCCCGATAGGTTAAAGAGATCTTCTTTTAAGATCGCCGTTGGTATGTTCTTAATGCTTGTACTGCCTACCTTAACATCCAGACTTTGAGAAACATAGGCTTCAACTGATTCAATGCCCAAGCCAGATACTTTAATTTTACGGAGTTTACTGAAATTCAACGAATCTATAATAGATGGATCGGTAATAATCATCGGTCCAACTCCAGTATCAAGAACAAAATCATACGGCCCTTTACCATTTACATACACCGGGATAACCATTAGGTTTTTGATACACCTAAAAGTAATTGACTGCTTTTGCCGGTTTCTTTTAAAAAGGAATTCCTGTCCGAACCCAGAAAAAGCAAAAAATACCAACCCCAAACAAATTGTTAGTTTGCGTAAACAGATTATTACAACGGGGTTATATTTGGTTAACATTAAACTAAATTTAATAAATTAGTTGATAATTATATCCCCTAAATTTAGAACATGTTTTCCTTAAAAAATCATAATTTTATTTTTCCTGCATTTGTACTATCTATTTGTCTGTTAACAAGTTGCTCAACCAATAAAATCATTTCAAAAAAAGTAGCTAAAGAATTTAAAAATTCGCAGGTGATCAAACAGTATCAGGTTGGCTTCGCCCTTTACAATCCTGCAGATAAAAAAATGATTTTTCAGAAAGATGCCGATAAGTATTTCACCCCAGCATCTAATACCAAACTTTATACTTTTTTTGCGAGCTTGAAAATGCTGCCAGATTTGATGCCTGCTTTAAAATATATTGAACGGAATGATTCATTGATTTTTTGGGGTACAGGCGATCCGGCTTTTTTACAATTTGCAGTAAAAGATAAATCGGCCTACAATTTTCTTTTGGCTTCGAACAAAAAACTATTCTTTTCTCCCGGACGATATTCGGGCAGTTTTTTTGGCGATGGTTGGTCGTGGGATGATTACGATTATTATTATCAGCCAGAAATTACCGAGATGCCAATTATGGATAACATGGTTACTTCTACATATGCCAGTCCAAATAAAATCAATATCGAGCCAAAGGTGTTTGCCTCCTGTTTCGAAATAGATTCTACAAAAAAAGCAGGCAGTTTTCAGGTAAGCAGAGATTTTTTAAGCAACCGCTTTCATTACCCCGCCGTTTCAGTACAACCGGGCTACAATCAGCAAAACCCATATAAAACCAGTGCACAGGTCACCATCGAAATATTATCAGATACCCTGCACAAACCTGTCGGAATTATAAACTTAAAAATACCACCGTATGCTAAAACTTTATCGGGCGCAAAGCGTGATTCAGTTTTAAAACATATGATGCTACCCAGCGATAATTTTATTGCCGAACATTTGCTGTTGGTTTGCTCTAATCAGATTGGCGATACATTGAGTACAACAAAAGCCATTGATTACATTACGAAAAACTACCTTTCTTTTTTGCCTGATAAAGTAAAATGGGCTGATGGATCTGGTTTGTCCCGTCAGAACTTATTTACGCCGCGTGATAATGTATACCTCCTTGATTCCATTTACAGGCTGGTAAACAATCCCGAAAAGCTGTTTAGTCTGTTACCTGCAGGTGGCAAAAGTGGCACATTAAAAAGTGCTTACCCCAAAACCGACACACCTTTTGTTTTCGGAAAAACAGGTTCGCTCGGTGGCGTTCATAATCAAAGTGGGTATGTACTCACCAAAAAGGGTAAAACGTACATTTATTCTTTTATGAACAACAGCTTTGTAAAACCAACTGCCGAGGTACGTGCAGAAATGGTGAGGATAATCACTTATATACACAATACTTTTTAAGCATATGTAGCATCAAATTACACCTAACTTATGAAAAAACTCTATCTATTGATTGGCATTTCTACCCTGCTTATCATATCATCTTGTAAGAAAAATGATCCTATAACGGGGCCCACAGAACCTCCTACCCCTACTACACCATATGTACCCGACAATAGCTTTAAAATTGTAAGCTATTTCCCAAGTTACCGAGATCCAGCTAGTGTTGCGGATTCGAAGTTCAAAATGATTACGCACCTCTTTTATGCCTTTCTAAACCCCAATACCGACGGAAGTTTAGCGGCATTGGAACAACCTGGCCGATTTACAACCGTAATGCAAAAAGCAAGGGCAAATGGCGTAAAAACAGGCATTTCGATATCGGGTACAAAAAGTATTTTTGTAACCATGGCGGCGTCCGCAACGGCGAGAAACCTGTTTGTAAAAAATGTGCTAACTTTTGCCAAAACAAATAATCTGGACGGCGTAGATATGGATTGGGAATATCCAAGCACCAGCGACGGATCGGCAGATAATTACGTGCTGTTAATGAAAGAGCTTTCAGATTCGCTACACAAATACCATAAATTTTTAAGTGCGGCCATAACCCCTGGTGTATACGCCGGCAGTATTCGGGACGGATTAAAATCCGAAGTTTTCCCTGTTGTAGATTTTTTTAATATTATGGTGTATGATGGCATTGGCTGGGATAAAAATGAGCCAATACAGCATGCATCCTATAACATGGCCGTTGCCAGTTTAAATTATTGGTTAAGCACCCGCGGTATGCCAAAGGAGAAAGCGGTTCTGGGTATTCCTGCTTATGGTAAAAATGCCAATAACTCGGCTAAGGCCTATCGCGATTTTGTAACAGCGGGAGCTGATGTAAGTTTAGATAATGCATTAATTGATGGCGTTCAATTTTACTTTAATGGAACCATAACCACCAAGAAAAAAGCTAAACTCGCTAAAGATATGGCAAATGGAATCATGTTCTGGGAATTCTACCATGATGACAATGGCGATAAATCTATTATCCGTGCTGCAAATGATGAGCTTGGAAGAAACTACAATTAATATGAAGCCTAACTTTAAATCGATAGATCAACCTTTTTCTAACCACATAAATATTGAGGGTGACACCTATTTATATTTTGGGGGGACAGCTTATTTGGGCATTCCCAAAAACCAGGACTTTATTCATCTGTATATCGAAGGGATTAAAAAATTCGGTTTAAACAACGGAACAAGCCGTACCAACAACATTCAGCTTGGCATTTATGATGATGCCGAAAAAGTAGCAGCATCGCGGTATGGAGCAGAAGCTGCGCTAATTACTTCAAGCGGATATTTAGCGGCGCAGCTTGCCGTTAAAGACTTATCCAGATTGGGGAAAGTAATTTATGGCCCTGCAGCACACCCCGCACTTTGGTTGGTAGAAAATCAAACCAAAAACGTTAAATTATTTCGAGACTGGGAACGGGAAACGATTGAAAGGATAAATTCATCTGAAGAAAAAACCTGGATTTTGATTAGTAATTCCATGAATAATCTTGTACCCGAAATTTATGCCTTCGACTTTGTAAAAGAGATCCGTAAGGATAAAAATATAATCCTTGTTGTTGATGATTCTCATGGAATAGGCATAAACAACAATGGCATTGGGGCCATCGTAAATCTTCCGAAACAAGAAAATATCGAAAATGTAGTGGTTGCCTCCATGGCAAAAGCACTAGGGATAGATGCAGGTATTGTTTTGGCCTCCGATAAAATTATCGATAAACTTAAAAGTACACATACTTTTATTGGTGCTTCTCCGCCAAGCCCCGCTGCACTTTATGCATTTATCCACGCCGGAGATATATATCACAAAGCTTTTAACAAACTGAAAAATAACATGCTGATGTTTGAAACTGCATTAAATCTTACCTGGAAGCACGATTTTGGTTTTCCAGTATATTTGCTGGGTGATGTAAATTTTTCACAACGTCTTTTGCAAAAACAGATCCTGATTTCGTCTTTCCCTTATCCGGATCCTACAGATAAAACTTTAAACCGTATAGTGCTTTCTGCCTGGCATGAAAAGGAAGATATTGAAAAGCTAATCGCTGCCATATCTTTTTAAAGCTTTTCTTATCCAATTAATTTTTGAATATTTATAACATGAAAAAACTGCTTGTATTACTGTCGTTAACGCTTCTCTTTGCCAACATAATTTCAGCACAAACGACCACAGTTTGGATTGTTAGGCACGCAGAGAAAGACAAGTCTAACCCACAGGATACCAACCCCAACCTCTCTGATGAAGGAAGAGTTCGTGCAGGAGATTTAGCAACCTACCTAAAAAAGGTAAAATTTGATGTTGCTTTTGCCACGCCGACAAAAAGAACGCACCAAACATTGGATTCATTGGTGATTCCGAAGGTAATCGACTATAAAGACATTAAATCGCTTGTAGACAGTATTAAAACCAATTATATTGGTAAAACCATTATTGTAGCAGGCCATTCTAATACCGTACTCGAGATTATTGAAGCCCTTGGCGGGAAAAAGCCTAAAGAGGAATTAACAGATGATGATTATGATTACATTTTTGAACTGGCTGTAAAAGAGGATAAAGCGAGAGTAAAAATGGAACAATACGGGAGGCCACATCATTTGTAGTTTGTAATGTCAGGTGTTACCACGCGACATCACTAAATATCAAGCCGAAAGACCCTGAAACACGTTCAGGATGACAATCACGATTTATTAATGACCATTAAGGAGTTAAGAAAATTAAGATTTTACGCGTAGGCATTGACATTGCTTCGGCCCGCAATGACGAATTATGCCAGGGTATACTCCCAGCCCAATGAACTAATGACTATTGAACAAATAAACTAGTGGTTAATGAACATCTAAAGCTTCTCAAACGGAATATCCATTAAATTGTACTTTTTCCAGCCCGAAAAATCATAGTGCCACCATTCGTTCTCTAGTACATTCATCTGATATTTACCCATTATAGCGATTAGAAAATCACGGTTCCTCTTAGCCTCAGGCGATACCTTTTCATATTTCGCAGCGGCAGCCGCCGAGAAACTGTCATAAGGTGTCGGCATTGGTATTTCTTTACCTGTTTTTAAATTGATCAATGTTAAATCAACTGCGCAACCTCTATTGTGTTTTGATCCTTTTGCCGGATTGGCAACAAAGTTTTTATCACTTGCTCTTTTATAAAACTCAACGGTGATGGCATATGGACGGTAACCGTCAAATATTTTTAAACCGTATCCTTTTTTATTTAATGCTGCCTGAATTTTCTTTAACGATTCTACTACTGGTTTTCTGGCAAAAGCCCTCGCCTGTTTATACATCACCTGCTGCATAAAGTTATTTTTGGTAGCATAACGGATATCTAACTTGATATTGGGAATGGCTTTTTTGATTTCGACCAATTCGTTATCCGGATTTGTTTTTATAGATGCCAGGTATTGATTAAAGGAACTTATCACCACTAGCTTTTTTACGGCAACAGGTTTGTTTTGAGCGCAAACAACCACCGAGAGGAAAAGAAATAACGTAAAGAGATTGATTTTCATATAATTGGTATTGGCGTAGGTTATTCCCGCTATTAAGTTAAAACTGTTGTCAGTCTGGGCCTGTCGAAGACCTTTACATTTGAATAACGAACAAAATGTCCTTCGACGAGCTCAGGATGACATTTCGTTGGTTTATCCGCTAAATCGATAGTCTCGTTACTGCAAAGTTTTATTGATTCGAAACCACCAACAATTCGAGATCCTTAAATGGCAGATTGAACATATCGGCCAGATCTTTATTGGTACAATTTCCTTGATAAATATAAAGTGCTTCACGAATACCCGGGTTATTCCATACCATGTTCATTAAACCTCCAAACTCGCCAATATCTAATAAAATAGGCGCAAAAATGTTCGTCAAAGCGTAAGATGCCGTTCTCGGCACACGCGAAGCGATATTCGGCACACAATAGTGAATTACATCGTATTTTCTAAATATTGGATTGGTGTGATTTGTCACTTCAGATGTTTCAAAACAGCCCCCTTGATCAATACTTACATCTATTACCACCGAATGGGGTTTCATACGGGCAACCGTTTCTTCCATTACTATGCATGGACTACGCCCGTGACTAGCTCTAATGGCACCTATTACTACATCGCAGGTTACAATAGCCTTATTTAAAACGATAGGTTGCATTACCGAAGTAAACACTCTACTTCCTAAATTATTCTGCAGGCGGCGTAAGCGGTAAATGGAGCTGTCGAAAACTTTAACCTCGGCTCCTAATGCCAAAGCTGTTCTGGCGGCATATTCGCCCACCGTTCCAGCACCCAAAATAACAATCTCTGTTGGAGGAACGCCAGTAAAGCCGCCAAGCATTAAACCTTTTCCGCCTGTTACATTGCTCAAATATTCTGCAGCAATTAAAATAGAGGTAGACCCCACTATTTCGCTCATGGCGCGCACTACACTGAGTACATTACCTTCATCACGAAGATTCTCAAAACATAATGCGTTAATTTTTTTATGCATCAACGCTTTCAGATAATCCTGCTTTAGCGTTCCGGTTTGCAACGAAGAAATAAGTGTTTGCCCTTTATGCATCATCTCAATTTCTTCCAACATGGGTGGTGCAATTTTCACCAGGATATCGGCATCGAAGACTTCCTTTTTGTTATAGGCAATTTTAGCGCCCTGTTCTGCATACTCGGTATCAGAAAAATTAGCCCCGGTGCCCGCCCCACTTTCCAGAACAACACGGTGCCCATTGTTTACTAATAATGCAACAGATAAAGGGGTTAATGCAATTCTATTTTCCTGGAAAGAAATTTCCTTGGGTATTCCTATATATAGACTGTTCTTTTTATTTCTGGTTTCTAGCGTTGCCTCTTGCGTTTGTAGTAAACCCTGACGAGCTATATCGGCCATTCCTTCGCGTAATCCTGTAGCCATGTTGAATTAAAATTTTGATAGTTTTAGGTTGTTCAAGGTAAGGAAAATCTGTTAATTTATTGATAACTAATTGTTATACCTTCGAAAATCTGAATAATCTGCGGGTTTCATCCACTACATTTATCTCAATTTTAATATGTTTTTCAGGTAGCAACTCTTCCACTCGCTCAGGCCATTCTATTAAACAAACGCCACCACCGTAAAAATATTCTTCATAGCCCAAATCATAAGCTTCGTGAATATCTTTTATTCTATAAAAATCAAAATGAAAAACCGATCCCTTAGGACTTTCATATTCATTAACGATAGAATAGGTAGGGCTCGAAACCACATCGTCAACACCTAAATGTTTACAGAAATTTTTAATGAAGGTTGTTTTCCCCGCACCCATGTCACCCTCAAAAATGAAGACTTTTTGGCCACTGGCAAAATCTGAAAGCTGTTGTGCAACAGCAGGTAAATCGGCTAAACTGTTAACTTCGATATCCATTTTAAAAAAATAAAGGCAAAAGTAATACATAATTGCATTGCTTTTGCCTTTTATAGGTTGTCATTTCGACCGTAGCGTTCCAAAGTAACTCCTTCGGAGGAGAAATCTTTCCCGAATCATCCCGTCAAAGATTTCTCTCCCGAAATTTCGGGACTGTGCTCCAGTCGAAATGACGAATTTACTTATGTTCTACCTCGGCGAATACGTCACTACTGGAATAATCATTTCCTCGAGTGAAATACCGCCATGCTGGAAGGTTTCATTATAGTAATTCACAAACTGATTATAATTATTCGGATAAACGAAATAACTATCCTCCCTTGCAAAAATATAACTGCTGCTGATGTTGATTTTAGGCAACAAAGCATCATGAGGGTTTTTAATCAAAAATACTTCTTTTGCATTAAAATTAAGGTTTCTACCTTGTTTGTACCTTAAATTGGTGTTTGTGCTCCTATCACCTATTACTTTAACCGGTTTTTTAACCCGGATGGTCCCATGATCGGTTGTAATGATCACTTTTACCTTTTTCTGAGAGATTTTTTTCAATAAGTCCCAAAGTGGCGAATGTTCAAACCAAGATAAAGTTAACGAACGGTAAGCGGCATCATCATTGGCCAGCTCGCGGATCATCTGCATATCCGTACGGGCATGGCTTAACATATCAACAAAGTTGAATACTATGGCGTTGAAATCGTTCTGCAACAAGTTATTGGTCTGATCAACAAGATCTTTCCCCTGCTCAAAAGTGAGAATTTTATTATAACTGAATTTACAATCTTTTCTTAAACTACGCTTAATGTTATCGGCCAGAAAAGCTTCTTCGTGCATGTTTTTTCCACCCTCATCATCATCGTTCTGCCACAGCTGTGGAAAACGTTTCTCCATATCCAAAGGCATCATGCCCGAAAAGATAGCATTACGGGCATATTGTGTTGCTGTTGGCAAAATACTGGTATACATATCTTCTTCATCGATCCTGAAATACTCAGAAATTAGCGGATTAATGATTTTCCACTGATCGTAACGTAGATTATCAATCAGAATAAAAAAGACAGGTGTGGTATCGTTAATATGAGGAAATGCTTTTTTCTTTAACAGTTCATTAGAAAGCAAAGGGGCTTTATCTTTTTCTTTAATCCAGCCTAAATAATGTTCTTCGATAAATTTCGTAAACTGTGTATTGGCCTCCTGTTTCTGCATGGTTAAAATTTCATGCATTTGCGGGTCGTCGAGTTTTTCAAGTTCCAGCTCCCAAAAAACTATTTTTTTATACACATCCACCCACTCTTCGTAATTCAGCCTGTCGCCAAGCGTCATACCCAACCGACGGAAATCCTGTTGGTAAGCCATAGAAGTTTTCTCGCTTACCAGCCGTTTATTATCAATCAGTTTTTTAATGGTTAACAAAACCTGCTTGGGGTTTACAGGCTTAATCAGATAATCATCAATCTTACTACCAATCGCATCCTCCATTAAATTTTCTTCTTCACTTTTGGTAATCAGCACAACAGGAACATCCGGATTTAGGTTTTTAATGGCCGATAAGGTTTCAATCCCACTCATCCCCGGCATATTTTCATCTAAAAAAACCAGGTCAAAATGAGCTTTTCCAAATGCCTCCAATGCATCGTTCCCATTGGTAAATGTAGTTACATGATAACCTTTATCATTGAGCAATAATATATGAGGTTTTAATAAGTCGATTTCATCATCGGCCCATAATATTTTAGTTTCTTGCATGTTATTGTAAAAATAGGTAAGTATTGCCTTTTAATTTTGGCAGGTAAATCAAACTATAAATAAAAATAGCAATTTTTGTACCGTATCTATCTATTTAACTATTTTTAACGATTGAACAAGAAGAAAATAATAAATGACCCCGTATACGGTTTCATCAGCATTCCGTCCGAATTAGTTTACGATGTGATCTCACATCCTTATTTCCAACGTTTGCGTTACATCAAACAGCTTGGAATGACTCATTTGGTTTATCCGGGTGCATTACATACGCGTTTCCACCATGCATTAGGCGCCATGCATTTAATGAGTTTGGCCATAAATCTTTTAAGAAGTAAAGGACATAACATAACCGATGGTGAAGAAGAAGCAGCCATTTTGGCCATTTTACTGCACGACATCGGCCATGGCCCTTTTTCGCACGCATTAGAACATTCTTTAGTAACGGGCATTAGGCACGAAGATATTTCTGCAAAACTGATGCGCGATCTAAATGTGCATTTTGACGGGCGGTTAGCTCATGCCATCGAAATTTTTAATGGCACCTATCCTAAAAAGTTTCTTCATCAACTGATTTCAGGTCAGTTAGATCTTGATAGAATGGATTATTTAAACCGCGATAGCTTTTTTACAGGTGTTAGTGAAGGCGTAATCAGTTTCGATCGGATTATTAAGATGTTTAATGTTTATGACGATGATCTGGTGATTGAGGAGAAAGGCATTTATTCTATCGAGAAATTTTTAATTGCCCGCCGACTGATGTATTGGCAGGTTTATCTGCACAAAACCGTTATTGCGGGCGAGATGATTTTGGTAAAGCTATTAGAGCGTGCAAAAGAGCTATCAGCCGCTGGAGCGGATTTATTTGCTTCACCCTCATTAAATTATTTCTTAAAAAACGATATCAATGAGGCCAATTTCTTTGCGCAGCACGAGAATCTGGAGCATTTTACCAACCTGGATGATCAGGATATTTATGCAGCAGTTAAGGTTTGGGCCAAACATCCCGATAAAATTTTGTCTACGCTGTGTAAAATGCTCACCTCAAGAAACCTATATAAGGTAGAAATGGGTAACGAAAAAGCAAGTGATGACCGCGTAAACTTTTTGCAGGATGCAGCCATTAATTTAATAGAAATCAAGCCTGAAGAAGCAAGGTATTTTGTTTTTACCGATTCGATTCAAAACCGTGCATATAACGCAGGAGTTGGAAATATTAAGATTCTGATGAAAAATAACGATATTGTTGATATTGCAAAGGCATCTGATTTGTCTAATCTCGAGTCGCTGCAAAAAACTGTAGAAAAATATATCCTCTGTTACCCCAGAGGGATTTAAGGTTATTTAACAAAATATTTAACTTTTAGTGCCGTTTTAAGTCTTATTATTGTGTAAAATATACACAGTTTAACCCGAGCAGGTTTTTTTGTTCATATCAATTTAACATATACCTTTGTACGATGCAATTTACTGCCACGCAGATAAGTCAGTTTCTAAACGGTTCCATTGATGGTAACCCTGATGTAGCCGTTACCGAACTTTCTAAAATAGAAGACGGAAAGGAAGGCTCTTTGTCTTTTCTTTCGAACCCTAAGTACGAAACCTTTTTGTATTCTACTCAGGCGTCAGTTGTTATCGTATCAAAGGATTTCGCCCCTACGCAACCATATACCAGTACATTAATACGTGTAGAAAATCCATATAGCGCTTTTACAATCTTGTTGGATAAATATAATGAAGCCGTTAATGCCCAGACTGCACAATCTGGAACTGATAAGCTTGCGTTTGTTCACCCTACAGCGAAAATTGGCAAAAACGTGTTTATAGATGCTTTTGCCTATGTTGCCGAGAATGTAGAAATTGCTGATGGCTGTAAAATAAATGCGCAAACCTTTATCGGTGCGAATTCTAAAATCGGCGAAAACAGCACTTTTTTCCCTGGCGTAAAAATTTATCACAATTCAATAATCGGCAGCAGGGTTGTTATTCATTCCAATACTGTCATCGGAAGCGATGGTTTTGGTTTTGCCCCACAAAAAGACGGCACTTACAATAAAATCCCTCAGATTGGAAACGTTATAATCGAAGATGACGTAGAAATTGGCGCAAATACAACTGTAGATCGTGCAACAATGGGATCAACAATTGTAAAAAAAGGTGCAAAAATCGATAACCTGATCCAGATTGCGCACAATGTAGAGATTGGCGAGAACACGGTTTTAGCCGCACAGTCGGGCATATCAGGAAGCACAAAAATTGGCCCTAACAGTGTTGTTGGCGGGCAAGTTGGTATAGCCGGGCACCTAACATTAGCTAAGGGTACTCAGATTGGCGCACAGGCCGGTATCAATTTTAATATTACAGAAGAAAATAAACAATGGCACGGCAGTCCGGCGCAACCATTGCGCAACTGGATGCGCGCCTCAGTAATTTTCAAACATCTTCCAGATGTAGAAAAAAGAATAAACGCGCTCGAAGAGGAATTGAAAAAGCTTACAGCTGAACTGGAAAAGAATACAATACACAATGAACGTTAGACAAAAAACGATTAAACAAGAAATATCAGCATCTGGTGTTGGTTTACACACAGGCGCTAATGTTACTTTAACATTTTGCCCGGCCCCCGAAAATCATGGCTTTAAATTTCAGCGTATTGATTTAGATGGCCACCCGATTATTGAAGCCGATGCAGATAACGTTACCGATACTTCACGGGGCACTACGCTTACCCAAAATGGCGCTAGCGTTAGCACTGTAGAACATGTAATGGCATCGCTGGTTGGTATGGACCTTGACAACGTACTAATTAAATTAGATGGTCCAGAAACCCCAATTATGGATGGTAGCTCTATCCAGTTTGTTGATTTACTGGAGGAAGTAGGTACGGTTGAACAAAATGCAGATCGCGAGTATTTCACCATTCCACATAACATTACCTATACCGAAGAAGATAGAAAGGTAGAAATTGTAGCCATGCCGTTAGACGACTATCGTTTTACGTGTATGATTGATTATAATTCTCCTGTTCTGGGCAGCCAGCACGCCGGCATTAATACCATTGCAGAGTTTAAGAAAGAAATTGCTTCTTGCCGTACCTTCTGTTTCTTACACGAATTGGAATATCAACTCTCGCACAATTTAATTAAAGGTGGCGATTTAAATAACGCCATTGTAATTGTAGATAAAGAGGTTACCAAAGATGAATTAAGCCACCTGGCTAAATTATTTAACCGCAAGGATATCGATGTTGCCCCGCAGGGAATTTTGAACAACATGGAACTGCGTTACCAAAACGAGCCTGCCCGTCATAAATTATTAGATATGATCGGCGATTTAGCTTTGGTTGGCATGCATTTAAAAGGCCACATTATGGCTGCACGCCCTGGCCATGCAGCAAATGTTGCTTTTGCAAAAAAAATTAAAGCAGCAATTAAAAAAGAGAAAAACAAAAAAATACAAAAGGTGTACGATCCAAGTGCAAAGCCATTATATGATGTTGTTCAGATTATGGACATTTTGCCGCACCGTCAACCATTTTTATTTGTAGATAAAATATTAGAGCTTTCAAAAAACCACGTGGTTGGCGTTAAAAACGTAACCATGAATGAGGAGTTTTTTAGAGGACATTTTCCCGGTGCACCGGTTTTCCCGGGTGTAATCCAAATTGAGGCTATGGCTCAGGTTGGTGGTATTTTAGTGTTGAGTACCGTTCCTGATCCTAGAAATTATTTAACTTATTTCTTAAAGATAGATAACGTACGTTTTAGAGCTCAGGTACTTCCTGGCGATACTATTGTTTTCCGTTGCGATTTACTTGAACCGATCAGACGGGGTATTGCCCAGATGAAAGGAGTGGGTATGGTTGGCGAAAAAATCGTTGTCGAAGCCGAAATGATGGCCCAAATTTCAAAAATTAAACAAGCAGAACCCGCTCAATAATGATACAACCTTTAGCATATATACATCCGCAGGCAAAGATTGCCGAAAACGTGGTAATCGAACCCTTTGTAGTAATACATAAAGACGTTGTAATTGGTGAGGGAACGTGGATCGGATCGAACGTAACCATTATGGATGGTGCACGTATCGGTAAAAACTGCCGCATCTTTCCTGGTGCTGTTATTTCAGGAGAGCCGCAGGATTTAAAATTTGCCGGTGAAGTTACCACAGCAGAAATTGGCGACAACACAACAATCCGCGAGTGTGTAACCATTAACCGAGGCACTAAAGATAAATGGAAAACCACAATCGGCAGCAATTGTTTAATTCAGGCATACTCGCATATTGCGCACGATTGTGAGGTTGGAAACAACTGTATTTTCTCAAACAGCACTACTTTAGCTGGCCACATCACTATTGGAAACAATGTGGTTTTGGCAGGCTTGGTTGCGATACATCAATTTGTTAAAGTGGGTTCTTATGCTTTCGTAACCGGCGGTTCATTGGTACGTAAAGACGTTCCCCCATATGTGAAAGCAGCCCGCGAGCCACTTTCATATGCAGGAATTAACTCTGTTGGTTTACGCAGAAGAGGTTTTACCAACGAGCAGATTGACGAGATCCAAGAGATTTACCGTGTACTTTTCGTAAAACACAATAACGTAACTAAAGCTTTAGACATGATCGAGGCCGAATTTAAACCAACGGAAATCCGTGATGAAATTGTAGATTTTATCCGTAATTCTAACCGCGGGGTAATGAAGGGCTTCGGAATGGGAAGCTAAGCCTAAAGCAGAGCGACCAAAGCTTAAAGCAGAATAAACATTCATGAGTAATTTAACGCTAATCAGAACCGATTCAGACAATGCCGATTTTAGGGCTTTGGTTACTTCATTGGATAAAGATTTAGCGGTTAGAGACGGTGATGACCATACCTTTTATGCGCAGTTTAACAAGGTTGATGCCATTAAAGAAGTGATTGTTGCCTATCAAGATGGAACTGCTGTTGGCTGTGGAGCCATAAAGCCTTTTTCAGCAACAGCAGCTGAGGTTAAAAGGATGTTTGTTCACTCAGCCTATAGAAAGCAAGGGATTGCCGCTAAAGTTCTAAATGAATTAGAAAGCTGGGCTACTGAACTCGGTTTTGCTGCATGCGTTTTAGAAACCGGCAAAAAACAGCCGGAAGCCATTGCACTTTACCAAAAAGTAGGTTACTACATTACGCCAAACTACGGACAATATATCGGCGTAGATAACAGCGTTTGCATGGCTAAACCGCTTACCACTAAACCCTAAACACCCTGCTGCAAATGAATATTTCTTTAAATAATGTTGGCAGAAGGTTTAATAAGGAATGGATTTTTAGAAATTTAAGCACTGAATTTTCTTCTGGCAATAGTTATGCAATATTAGGACCCAATGGCTCTGGTAAATCAACATTATTAAGTGTTTTAACCGGTAGCTTATCTCCTTCTGAAGGAGAAATTTCATTCTCAGATACTAAAGAGATCTCTGTAGAAAATATCTACAAATACATCAGCCTGGCTGCACCATATCTCGAACTGGTTGAAACATTTACCTTAAAAGAGAGTATTGATTTCCATTTTAAGTTCAAAAATTTTGCTCCAGGACTCGATTCAAAAAAGCTGATCACCATACTTGGATTAGAAAAAGCAGCGAACAAAGAAATCAAGTACTTTTCATCGGGAATGAAGCAAAGAACCAAACTAGCTTTGGCATGTTGCACCGATACACCAATTTTATTTTTAGACGAGCCAACGAGCAATTTAGACGTTCAGGGAATAAATTGGTACCGCGAACTAATCGAAAATTTTGGAAAGGATCGCCTAACAATAATTGGCTCCAACCAAATACAAGAATATGATTTCTGTACAAATCAGATACAAATATCAGATTATAAGTAAGTTATCTAAAAATGCTGTTATCTACAAAACGTCTGTTTTGTCATACATTTGTATTATAAATAAATTTTTCATAAAATATTTTGTAATTCACAAATTATACTTACCTTTGCACCACCAAAAAGAGAAACAATTATTTAATTTATCTCTTGAAGTAAAAGATCATATTTTCCGTATTTCGGAATCAAAATATATAGCCCGGAAAAGGCAAAGAGTTTTTCATAGTTTAGTTTGAGGTTTAGGTTGATTATGCCTTTGGAGTGGTTCCCAAAGGCATTTCTTTTATACGGAGATTTTTTAAGGGTTAACGTTCACTAAATACAAAAACAGTCGTCCGCGTATGCTTTCAGACCAATTAACCTATGACTATCGAACCAATGAACCACAGATTTTCCTTTCCAAATCATCATTCCTTTTTTTAACTTTGGTGCTTAAAAGTTAACAAAACTAGATTTCAAGATAAAATGGCAAAGGCATCAGAAGTAAAAAGCGGAAATGTACTTCGTTTTAACGGAGAATTGGTAAGCGTAGAAGAGTATATCCACCGTACCCCTGGAAATTTAAGGGCTTTTTATCAGGCCCGCATGCGCAACGTAAAAACAGGCAAAATTGTAGAATACCGTTTCCGGACCGATGAAGAGGTGACCATTTGCCGTGTAGAAACCAACGACTATCAATATCTTTATGAAGATGGCGATTATTTGGTGGTGATGGACAACAACACTTTTGAGCAATACAATATCCCCAAATTGCTTTTCGGAAATTCCATTAAATTTTTAAAGGAGGGCATGAATGTAACCATCGCTTTTGAAAGTGATGAACCGATTGTTGCCCAGCTCCCGAATAGTGTAGAATTGGAAATTACCTACTCAGAACCTGCCGTAAAAGGCGATACCTCTACCAGTGCACAAAAATATGCCACTGTCGAAACCGGAGCAGAAATTAGGGTTCCGCTGTTTATCAATCAGGGCGATAAGGTGAAGGTTGACACTAAAACCGGCGAATATATGGAGCGGGTAAAATAGCACAACTGAAGGTTTAAAATTTCCTTAAACCCTAAGCCTTATATCTTAAACCTTTATAGGTTTTTATCAAAATAATTTTACCTTTGCCGTCACGAAAAACTGAAATATAAATCCAATTTAGGATAACACAATATGGCAAAAGCATCAGAAATTAAAACAGGTAACATTCTTCGCATAAACAACGAGCTGGTTACTGTTGACGAATGGAATCACCGTACACCAGGAAAAGGAGGAGCGTTTTACACTGGTAAATTCCGTAACATTAAATCGGGCAGAATTGTTGAAGCACGTATGAATACCGACGAGGCCGTAGAAATATGCCGCGTTGAAACCAATGATTATCAATATTTATACGAAGAAGGTGATTATCTGGTAGTAATGGACAATAACAGCTACGAACAGTTTAATGTAGAGAAAGCTTTATTCGGTTCGGCTATTAAATTCTTAAAAGAAGGCATGAACATTATCGTTTCGATGGAAAGCGAAGAAGCAATTATGGCTCAATTGCCAAACTTTGCTGAATTCGAAATTACCTACTCGGAGCCAGCTGTTAAAGGCGATACGTCTACAAACGCATTAAAAGCTGCAACATTAGAAAATGGTGTTGAGGTGAAAGTTCCGATGTTTGTAAACCAAGGAGACAAAATTAAAATCGATACCCGTACCGGCGAATACGTTGAGCGTGTAAAATAATTTGATTAGAATATATGAAAGCCTCTGAAGTGAATGCTTCAGAGGCTTTTTGGTTTCTACATTTAGACCTGTAAGGTTTTAAAAACCTTACAGGTCTGTAAAAACAACCTGCTTCGCTATCTTGTTATAAAAACATAAATTTGAATACTATGTTAAAAGCCGAAATCAGAAAGCAAGCGCTAAAAGACAGATTATTGCTGAGCGGCGCAGAATACGAGAACCTATGTGAAGCGCTCTTAAATGAGTTTAAATCGCTCGATTTTAGCCAAATCAAAACCCTCCACATTTTTTTGCCTATTACCGAAAAAAAAGAGCCCGATACTTTTTTACTGATCGAATGGCTTAATAAAAATCATCCAGAAATTAAAATCATTGTGCCTAAAGCCGATTTCCAAACCGCTTTAATGACCAATCACGAATATTTAGGTGTAGGTGATTTAAGGAAAAACCTTTATAATATCCTGGAACCACAAAAAGGAAAGCTACATGAGGGCGAGGTAGATCTTGTTATTGTTCCACTTTTGGCTTTCGATAAGCAAGGTTACCGGGTGGGTTATGGCAAGGGCTTTTACGATCGTTTTTTACAGGATATAAATGCTCAAAAAATAGGCATATCTTTGTATCCTGCTATTGAAAAAATCGATGATGTAAATGAACATGACATCAGGTTGGATTTTTGCATTACGCCAACAGAAATTATAAAATTTTAAGCTTACCAGCATGCCACAGGAAATCGTTATCAAAACGGAAAAACAATACGAAGACAATATGATTGCGGTATTCGAGTTACAGGAAAAGGAAGAATTAACAGCGGAAGACCTGAAACAGATTGAATTAATGTTAAAGGCCGGAGAAAAATACGAAGCCGAACATTTGTAGGTTTTTCCATTTTTAGGTCGTCATCCTGAATTTATTTCAGGATCTATTTCCAGGGCATAAGTTGCAATTAATAAAACAAGAAAGACCCTGAAATAAATTCAGAGTGACGCATTTAGATTAATGCCCTTTTACAAAATCGCTCACCAGATAAGCAACCAGTTTAGCGGTTAACCTACTTACCCTCCCATCTAACATCCGTGTAGCCCCCTCACTAATGTGCAAATAAGAAAATTGCTTTGCACTAGTTAAAATTAACTTTCTGATATCGTTAACTGCAAAACCAGATGGTGTTTCGGCGCTGGAAAGTACATTTTGAACGCAGTCCAGATCGATTTCCAAGCCCGCAACTGAACCTATTTCATTCATCATGTCAGTAAAGTCAGCCCCGGTTAAAATATCGTCAAAAAACACAGCCTTAAGCTTTGGATTTGTATCTATTTGATTTAAAATAGCTTCATTATTATAGTTTTGGTGCAAGCCATACATGAAATAACTATTCAGGTAGTTTTCTTTTAACGCATAAGAAAATCCGTTCCCGCTATGCCTACCTTCCAATTCTCTTAAATCGGCATGTGCATCCACATTTAAAACCACTATTGGGCTTTTATGTGCTAAAGAAGTACCTTTAATCATTGGATAGGCATTATTATGACCACCACCAACCACCATAGGTATTTTGCCAGCAGCTACAATTTTTTCAATTACGGGATAAACCAGCTCATCAATCTGCGCTACTTTGTTTCTTAAACCCATTATGGAAGAATCTTCGGGCTCATCGATTTCGAAATGGCCTAAAACCAAAACCTCCTCGCCCTTTAAAAAGCGGTTGCTTTGGGTATTTAAAAAAGCCACCAAACTTGGCCGCCACATAGAGGCTGCACCCGCAATACCTATGTTTGCACGCACGCCAATGTCTTCTGGAATACCTAACAGTACAAATTTCGCATTTGCGCTTTCCAGTTCATCCCATGAGGATAAGACAGCAACCCTTTCGCCCAGTTTGGTTTCTCCCTCGCGTGGGATAATCAAACGATCGATGTCGCTCTGCGAATATATTTTAAGGTTATCCATTATAAATTTCACCGTTCAAAATAACAGTTTCTATTTGCATTTCGCCAAAGCTATATGGCAAATAGGCAATTGAAGGCATCGGTTTGGTTATAAACAGATTCGCTTTTTTACCAACAGCAATGCTTCCATAATCTTCACTCATCTCCATTGCTGCCGCACCGTTTAATGTTGCAGCATTTATCGCCTGCTCAGGGAACATCTTCATTTTAATACATGCAAGTGACACCACAAAATTCATATTTCCTGAAGGTGTTGAACCAGGATTGTAATCGGTAGCCAAAGCAACCGGCAAATTGGCTTTTATAAAACTTTTGGCATCAGCAAAAGGAATACCTAAGTAAAACGAGCAAGAAGGGAGTAATGTTACAATGGTATCAGCATTTCTTAACGTTCGGATCGTTTCTTCATCACTTTCTTCGAGGTGATCAACTGAAATGGCGCTATTTTGCACAGAAACCTCTACTGCCCCCGAAACAGAAAGCTGATTGGCATGTACTTTTGGTTTTAGTCCATATTTTGCCCCCGCCTTTAATATCTGATCGGTTTCCTTGACAGAGAAAAATCCTTTTTCGCAAAAAACATCAATATAGTCAGCCAGTTTTTCTTCTGCTATTTGAGGCAGCATTTCATTAATGATTAAATCGATGTAGCCCTGATGGTTGTTTTTAAATTCAGCAGGATAAGCATGAGCGGCCAAGAAAGTTGCTTTTACAGGAATCGGGAACTGATCTCTTAACCTGCGGATCACCCTAAGCATTTTGATTTCACTCTCTGTGGTTAATCCATACCCACTTTTAATCTCAACAGCTCCAGTTCCCAGAAGGATCATCTGTTTTAATCTCACAGATGCACTTTCAAACAATTCATCTTCCGAAGCTTTTTGGAGCTTATTAGCAGAATTTAGAATCCCACCCCCTGCCGCGGCAATTTCTTCGTAACTTTTGCCCTGGATTTTCATTGCAAATTCTTCCTCGCGCGACGCAGCAAAAACAATGTGCGTATGGCTATCGCACCATGAAGGGAAAATATACCTGCCTTCTGCGGAGATATGAGAGGAGAGATTTGAGATATGAGATGGGATTGAATCCATCTTACCAAAATCCTTGATCAGACCATCTTTTATTAAAAGCCAGGCATTTTCAAGAACAGGTAACGAATCTAATTCACCACCACGCAGCACTAATTTATCTTTGGAATGTAAGCCTACCAGGCCTTTTATATTGGTGATTAGCATTGGTTAGATTGAAGGTTAAATGTTTTAACTGTTTAAATTGGTTAATCGGGTTTGGTTACAGTTAACCGATTTAAACAATTAACCAGTTAACCAAATACTTAATCGATCTCTAAAAGAACCGGACAATGATCGGAATGGATTGCATCGGGTAAAATTCTAACATTTTTCAAACGGTTTTCCATGGGCTTCGTAGCCAAATGGTAATCGATCCGCCAACCCAGGTTCTTTCCTCTCGAGCCCGCACGATAACTCCACCAGGTATAATGATGCGGGTCTTTATTAAAATGACGGAAAGTATCGATGAAACCATTATCCAAAAATAACTGCATCCACTCCCGTTCCTCTGGCAAAAAGCCCGATGAATTGGCGTTTGATTTTGGGTTATGAATATCGATGGCTGTATGGCAGATATTGTAATCACCACTTACAATTAGATTTGGGATCTCTTTGCGCAATTCTCCAATATACCCATCAAAAAACCGCATAAATTCGTACTTTTTAACCTGACGTTCATCTCCGCTCGAGCCAGACGGCATATAGAGGCTCATTAAAGAAAAATCATTAAAATCTGCCCTTAAAATCCTGCCCTCTTTATCTATCCATTCTTCACCGCAGCCATATTCGATATGATTCGGTTTGATTCTAGTCAGAATTGCCACGCCACTATATCCCCTTTTTTCAGCAGGGAACCAATAATGATGGTAGCCAAGTTGCTCAATCAAGGCAATAATTTCAGGAATCTGCAATGGCAGGGCCTTTACTTCCTGCAAGCAGACCATATCAGCATTTGTAGCTTGTAGCCAACCAAAAAAGTTTTTAGTACTTGCCGCCCTAATCCCATTAACATTATAGGAAATAATCTTCATTCAGTAAATTTCAATTGTTGTGGGCGGTAAATTTAGAAATTAATTGAATAAATGCTTAGTAATTCAATTAATGATATGTATTAGCAACCGTCATCTCGACTGCAAACGCAGTGGAATGGAGAGATCTGCCTCGATAGATTTAGCTTCACTGAGTACTTCGTGGTTCTCGACTGCGTTGTAATCCGCTCGAAATGACGATAATTCGGGGTCAACAAAATTACTTAAGACCCCATAATTATTTTCTCTTTCAAAGTATTTTGAAAGAGTTGTTTCTCTAGCTTTTTTACTTCCCGCCTTTTCAAAACGGTAACTTCCATTTTTACATCCTGTTTCGGGCGGTTATTTTTATCTGTTTCCAGAACGGCTATTTTATCTACCATATCCAAACCAACCACTATTTCGCCATAAACGGTATAGTTTCTATCCAAATGAGGCGTACCACCTATGGTTTTATATACCTCACGCTGCCACTCCGGAATTTTGAATTTCAGGCGTTTTTCTTCAACATTATCCAATTGCTGGTCGGTAAAAACCTTTCCCTGAACCAGGTAAAACTGACTACCACTCGATGCTTTAGCCGGATTAACATCATCACCTTCCCTGGCAGCAGCCAAAACCCCCTTTTTGTGAAACAAGCTATCATTAAATTCTGCAGGGATCGTATATTTTGGTCCGCCATTTCCCAACAACGAATCTGGCTTGGCATTTTTAGAATCCGGATCACCACCCTGGATCATAAAATCTTTAATCACCCGGTGAAATAAAACTCCGTTGTAATATCCCGATTTGGTTAACTTCAAAAAGTTATCGCGATGTAAAGGGGTTTGGTTATATAGCCTAACGATGCATTCTCCAAATTCGGTTTTAATGCGTACATATTGATTTTTAGGCTTTGCAGCAAAGGCCGAAAGTATCGAAAAGGTGCAGAGGAATAATAATATTTTCTTCATTTAATTGGTGTTTAAGGCTAAAGTAAGCTAAAAAATGAAATTCAATAAATATTTACTGGCATTATTCGATATTTTTTCCTTTACCTTTGTATTAATGAAGTTAAAACAAAAAATAGCACTTTCTTTGGCTGTATTCTATGCAGTTAGTGTTATGGGTTTGGCTTTAAGTCTCCATTTCTGTGGGGGCAAATTAGAAAACGTTAAACTTTTTAGCAATGAGGTTTCATGCAAATTCTGCAAAGACATTCCCGCTGAAAAGAAAGATGATGGTTGCTGCAAAAATACCCAGGTAACCGTAAAAGTTAAAGATAGTCACCAAACAGCGGCACAGGTACAAATGCCAAAGTTATTTTCTATCCAGCTTTTTCTTCATCCTCCTGTTTTAGAATTTCTGACTAACATTACGCCGAAGTTTTTCAGTAAAATTTCGAACAAAGCCCCGCCACTTTCCTCGCGGATTGCCCTGCATATTTTCAATTGTATTTTTAGGAATTAGGATTTTCTACGTTAACGTCATGCTGAACTTGTTTCAGCATCTAAGGCCTTGCTCCATCTGAGAATCGGGGCAGCTTGACAACAGTTAAAAAATCATTCTAATTCAAAAAAATCATGAAAACAATAAAAATATTCAGCATCATTATGCTGTTCTTTGCCGTTAATGTTTCGGCACAACAAATATCTACAGCCGATTTACAGGTAACTGGTTTAACGTGCTCAATGTGTTCTAATGCAACACAAAAATCATTAGAGACTTTAAACTTTATCAGTAGTGTAAAACCCGATCTAAACAAAAATATCTTTGTTTTAACTTTTAAAAAAGATGCCAATATCAATCTTGATCTGGTTCGCAAAAAGGTTCAGGATGCTGGTTTTTCGGTTGGTGGTTTAACTGCAAGTTTCAATTTTAACCAGGTAAAAATAGATGATAAAGGTCAGGCTGTTGTTGATGGCAATGTATATCGTTTTGTAAATGCTAAAAGCAAAACACTTAATGGAACTATAAAAGCCAGTGTGGTAGATAAAAATTTCATCTCAGGTTCAGCATTTAAAAAACAAGCAACAACAGCTAATTCTGATGCCTATGCAAGTGGTACCGGTATAGTTAACGGAAAAAAAACACGTATTTACCATTTAGTTCTTTCTTAACATGAAAAGGATATTCGTATTGGTGTTGATGATTATCGGCGCATATACATATGGTTTTGCGCAAGAACTATATGTATTTACCGAGCCTGCCAGTAATATGCCGACCAAATCGATTGGTGTAAGAATTACGAACGAGGGTATGTTCAACAATCCTGGTTTTGTAAGCAGAACTATTCCGGAAGTAATGATTGGTTTTAATAAAAACCTGATGATGCATGCTCAAGGTTTTATGTCTGATATGGACGGTCGATTCCGTTTAGAGGGTGGAAGTTTGTATGCGAAATATCGTTTTCTATCAGTTGATGGTGCTCAAAGTCACTTCAGGGCGGCTGCTTTTGGGAGAATAAGCACAAGTAATCGCCCCAATTTTACAAAAGATGTTAATTTGGATGGAGATAACACCGGATGGCAAACAGGCTTAATTTTCACTCAGCTTTTACACAAACTAGCGCTTTCGGCCACATTGGGCTATGCTGATGCCATCGTTACGGATAAAGTTTTGAGATTAAATACACCTCAGCCTGATAAAATGCTTTCTTACAGTTTATCGTCGGGTTATTTGGTTCTACCTGTGGTTTACAAAGATTATAAGCAGCCGAACTTTAACGTATATTTAGAACTACTGGGAAAAACCGATCCAAATAGCGGCCAGTCTTATCTGGATATAGCGCCTGCCATACAAGTGATCCTGAACAGCACAACCCGTATTGATTTGGGCTACCGCTTTCAGGCGACTGGAAATATGGACAATCGATATACCAAAAATATGTACCTGCTTAGGGCAGAATTTAATTTCTTTAACGTTTTAAAATAATATATAAACAAATTAAACCGTCATGGTTATCATATTAAACTGAACATAAACCATGATCGCTTCATTATCATTAAAAACAACATAAAAAAGATGAAAAAAATATTAGGATTAGTTGCCATCATGACTATTGCAACAACAGCTTTCACTTATGCACAAAGCAAAACAGATGTAGCCTTAAACCAGGCATTAACGGCTTATTATGATGTAAAAAATGCATTAGCAACAGATAAAAAAGACTTGGCTATCGAAAAGGTAAAGGTTTTATCGGCAAAAGTAAATGCGGTTAACCATAAAGGTTTACCTGCCGATCAGCATAAAATATTTATGGATCAAGCGGCCATCATTAAAAGCAAAGCGGCACAACTTGCTGGCTCTAATGATATCAAAACACAGAGAAAAGCTTTTGAAGGAATTTCTTATGCGATGATCAAAACACTAAAAGGCCTGAAATTTAACAGTCAGACCGTTTATGTACAACATTGCCCAATGGCGAAGGCAAGCTGGTTAAACGAAAAAGAAAATATCGAAAATCCATATTATGGAAGCATGATGTTCGATTGTGGTGATGTTGCAGAAACCATAAAATCGAACTAATGAAGCTGCATATCAAAAACATGGTATGCAACCGTTGTAAAATGGTGGTTAAGGCTGAGCTGGAAAAGCTCGGCTTTAAACCATTATTGGTTGAACTTGGCGAGGTTACCTTGGCTGAAAATATTTCTGCGGAGGATAAAATCAAGATATCGGATAGTTTGACTCATTTTGGATTCGAACTACTTGGGGATAAAAAAACCCAGATCGCAGAGCATATTAAAACCACCATTATTAATCTGGTACACTACGCTCAAGAGCCATTAAAAATCAATCTTTCTGCCTATCTCAGCGAGCAGTTAAAACTGGAATACACGAGCTTAAGCAGCATTTTTTCGGAGGTGGAAAACCAAACTATCGAGAAGTATTTCATTGCTCAAAAAATAGAAAAAGCAAAAGAGATGCTTACTTACGGAGAACTCACGCTTAGCGAAATTGCCTATCAACTGAATTACAGCAGTGTTGCACACTTATCGGCACAGTTTAAAAAAGTAACCGGAATTACACCCTCGGCTTATAAAGCTGCATCAACGGATAGCAGGAAAACATTGGACGAGGTGAAATAGTTTATGGCTCATGGCCGATAGTCTATCAGCCTCCGTACACTGAACCCAAATTTCTTATCATACGTCAAGACTAGTCGGTTGATCTTCACCTACCTTTGTAGCTAAATAAATTCACTAGTTATGAAACCATCATGATTTTTCAAACCACATTGGTGAAAAATCTGATAGCTTAATCACAGTTAAAACTAAATTATAAAGTGATGAAAAAATTATTCTTATTTCTGATCGCTACCTCAATCAGTGTGGCATCATTTGCACAAACGAGCTGGAAAATTGATCCTATGCACTCATTTGTTAACTTTTCGGTTAAACACATGGGCATTTCTTTCGTTGATGGTTCGTTTAAAAAATTCGACGGAACAGTTACGGCATCTAAACCAGATCTAACGGACGCTAAAATCAGCTTTACGGTTGATGTAAACAGCATTACAACTGGAGTTGATATGAGAGATGGTCACTTAAAAACTGACGATTTTTTTAATGTGGCAACTTACCCAACCATGAAATTCGAAAGCACTTCTTTCAAAAAATTAAGTGGCAACAACTACGAATTAAGTGGCAAATTAACTATTCGTGATGTAACCAAAGATGTAAAATTTGCTGTTGTTTACGGTGGTACAGCTAAAGATCAACAAGGCAATACTAAAGCTGGATTTGGTGCTTCAACAACCATCAACCGTTTAGATTATAACATTAAATATGATCCAACTGGCGCCGGCGTTGCAAAAGATGTTGCCATTAAATTAAACCTGGAGTTTGTTCAGGGGAAATAACACCTGAATCGTCATTTCGAGTGAAGCACAGCTGAATCGAGAACCACAAAGTGTTCAGCGAAGCTAAATCTTTTAGCCTATGATGGTTTATAAGCTTTAAAGATTTCTCCTCCAAAGGAGTTCCTTCGGAACACTTCGGTCGAAATGACGATCACCTAATAGAAAATCATGTCTGCACTATCACAATTCAGGAACTTCACTCAACGTTTGCCTCAAACGGATTTAATGCCAACGCTTTTTATCGGTCATGGCTCGCCAATGAATGGCATCGAAAACAATGAGTTTAGCCAGAGTTGGGCAGAATTGGCAAAAAATATTCCAGTGCCCAAGGCAGTATTAGTGGTATCGGCACACTGGTACACACATGGAACCTTTGTTACGGCAATGGATTTTCCAAGCACCATTCACGATTTTGGTGGTTTTCCACAAGCACTTTTTGATGTTCAATATCCTGCCCCGGGCGATCCCGAACTGGCCGCAGAAATTCCGAATTTAATTCACTCCACTCCCGTTGGTTTAGACCATGATTGGGGTTTAGATCATGGTACCTGGACCGTGGTAAAACACATGTACCCAAATGCCGATATTCCGGTTTTGCAATTAAGTATCGATTATACCAAATCGCCTGAACAGCATTATGAAATCGCCAAAGAAATTTATGCACTCCGCAAAAAAGGGATATTGGTTATAGGCAGCGGAAATATGGTGCACAACCTACGCATGTTAAGCTGGGAAATGATTAATGGTGGCGGTTACGATTGGGCAATTGAAATGAATAATAAGTTCAAAAATTTAATTGCAAACGGCGATCATCAACCTTTAATTAATTACCGCAACCTTGGTACCGATGCCATGTTGGCTATCCCTACCCCAGAGCATTATTTACCACTAATTTATACCCTTGGTATGAAAAATGATAAAGAAGAAGTTTCTTTCTTTAATGATAAAGCGGTTGGCGGTTCGTTAACCATGACTTCGGTTTTAGTAGGATAAGCAGGGGTTTAGGGTTTAGGGTTTAGGGTTTAGGGTTTAGGGTTTAGGGTTTAGGGAGGAACGAATGGTTAAAGAATTTGTTTTTTATCTGAAACCTTAATTTCCTTACCTTCTTAATGTTGAAAAACAAAATAACCCGCTTCCATTAAGAGATTTCTTGGTTTTACTCGAAACGACAATAATTCACAGCATGTCATTACACTAAAATTCTATAAAACTTTATGATTATTCTGTAACGCTTTTGGCCCCATGAAGCGGTAAATTTGTATAAAGATTTTAATCATGACACATACCTATCAACTTAGCGGCATGACTTGTGGCGGTTGCGAAAATAAAGTTAAAAGTAACCTGCTCGTTTTACCAGATGTAACCTCGGTCGAGGTCTCGAAAGACACCAATTCTGCCACCATTAGCATGGATAAACATATTGGTTTAGATACACTCCAACAAGCTTTGGGCGGCACAGACAGCAAATATCAAATTTCTGCCGCCCACCATAGCGAAACATTGGAAGAAGCAAAATCGTGGGCCGAAACTTATAAACCCATTTTATTGATATTCGGTTATGTTACTGCCATATCACTTGTGGTTTCGTGGCAATCAAGCGGAATTAATTTCATGGTGTTCATGCGCATTTTTATGGCGGGTTTCTTCCTCACCTTCTCTTTCTTTAAAATGCTTAATCTGAAAGCTTTTGCCGAAAGTTATGCCATGTACGATATCATAGCCAAAAAATTTGGTGCGTGGGGTTACATCTACGCTTTTATCGAACTCGGATTAGGCTTATCTTTTGCATTAAACCTATCACCTGTTGTTGTAAACTGGGTTACACTGGTTGTAATGACAATAAGTATCCTTGGTGTTTTGGAAAGTGTTTTAAACAAGAAAAAGATTCAATGCGCCTGTTTGGGTGCGGTTTTTAATCTACCCATGAGTACCGTAACCATTGTTGAAGATGCCATTATGATTGCGATGAGTGCAGCAATGCTGATTTTGATGTAAACTACATTTTTGTAAGCAGCTCATCAGGCGGTAAAGCCGGAATTTCAGAATTTTTGAAATCTTTAATGTTTCGGGTAACAATGTAATCCAGCTTTTCAATATTATAAGCACAAAGCATTTGAAGGGCATCTTCAAAATCTTTATGTTTTGACTTCAAACCTTTTTTAATAATATCCTCGTCTATCGCAATAATTTGAACGTATTCTAAAACATTGTAGATTACATCCCTTAACTTATTTTCTTCTAGGTATTTCTTTAGTAGATAATGAGTTGTTGCGATTGAATGAGATGAGGTGAATAATTGTACCTCATTTCGTTCAGCCTTTTCAAAAATTTCTATAGCAAATTTGCTGAAAGGTTGTCTATCGGCAATTAGATCAACGATGATATTGGTATCAACAAATACCCTTTTCATATATGTTTATTTTCAAAATAATGACGAAGTTCCGTGTCTTCATTAAAGTTCTCTGGCAATTTTACCGCTCCCACTATGCCCTTTAGTTTTGACGAAATAATTGGCTTCTCTTCAAGTGTAATCGTCTCTAAATACTTCTCAACTAATTCTGATAAGCTCCGCCCAGTATGCCTTGCATAAGATTTTGCTTTTTCGATGGTCGATTTTTGAACAGTTAATGTTAATTTCGTTGTCATTACACGTGTGATTTATTCAAATATACGTATTACAGTCTAAAAGATCAAGGGGGCTGGTTTATTACGATTTTATTAATCCCTATAATATAAGTTATTGCCGTTTATACCTAAACTCCGATTTTCGGCTTTTACCATTAAGCTCGCCTTCAATCCAGGCGAGCATTTCAGCTTTGCCCTGATCTTGATAAATTATTCTCTGTGGAAAATCATGTGTTTTATTCT
>Ga0163161_10000498_pt1 | contig 32292 bp, 31 predicted proteins | sample S45metaG_FD_129847 | JGI IMG/M metagenome (GOLD analysis project Ga0163161, IMG submission 129847) | Switchgrass rhizosphere microbial communities from Kellogg Biological Station, Michigan, USA - S4-5 metaG | ecosystem: Host-associated > Plants > Roots > Rhizosphere > Soil | place: USA... | reverse complement strand
TCATCAAAACAGAACATCACAGGTTCAAATCCGGCTTTATCATTTTTGATTTTATATCTGGCCAGGCGGTTTTTTTGTGCGATGAAATATTCACCCGCCTTGAAGGTGTAGGTTTTATGGGCATCATAACAATTGATCGTTCCTTTTGCCAGGTAGACAAAAACATGATCAGGGATAAACTGCTCCGATAAAATTTCGGCATCAGGTATTTTGGCCAGATTGATCATTTTACCACTCCATATTTTATCATACTCTCCAGAGAAGCGAGGATGGTCTGTTCGTTGGTCGAAATGGGTGTCCAGCCTAGCATTTCTTTTGCTTTTTCGTTACTTACCTTGCGGTTTACCCTTAAAAACATCGCACCTGCTCTGGCCTGTGCATTAAATAAAGCCGCCAGGTGGAGTATCCAGTTTGGAATAGTTTTTAAGGATACCTTGGTAGCAATATCGGGCTTTTTCTCCTTTAAGAGTTTCGCGATTTCAGGCATCGAAATCTGTCCGTCTGCCGATGCGATAAAGCGCTGCCCTTTGGCCTCAGGGTTTTCCATTGCGCGGATATGCAGGTCGGCAACATCCCGCACATCGACTATATTTAATGGAATGTTGGGCACTGCTTTCATCGATCCGTCTAACAGATGTTTAAGGATATCAAAACTGCCCGAAACATGCGCATTTAAAGAGGGACCTAAAATGGCTACGGGATTAATGGTCGCGAATTCTAAATCACCACCTTCTTTTTTGATAAAATCCCAGGCTGCGCGTTCCGATAACCCTTTTGATTTTTCATAGGTGGATAAACCTTTTAAATTCGGGTCTGTCCAGTCTGCCTCGGTGGTTTCGGTATTTTTATCAGTATGGCTAAAACCCAGGGCACCAAAGCTTGAGGTCATCACCACGCGTTTTACACCCGCGTTTTTTGCAAACTTTAATATCCTTAATGTCCCTTCAATGGCCGGGCGCATGGCTTCGGTTTCATCTTTTGGAATGTCGAAAAATACAGGCGAAGCCACGCTAAGCACATATTTGCAATCCCTCATGGCTTCGGCCCAATGCGCATCTTTTGTTAATTCTGCTTCAATAAAGGAGAGGTGATCAAAAGAGGTGATGCCATTTTGGCCCAGGGTTTCCATGATGGTGTGCTGCGCATCTAAGGACCGGAGCGTGGTTTTTACCCGATAGCCTTTTTGCAGTAACTGGAAGATCACCTGCAGGCCTATAAAGCCTGTTCCACCCGTTACTAAAACTGTTGCTGAATTTTCCATAGTTAAAATCTATAAGGCAAAATTACAGCTTAAAGATAAAGCTAATTAGGTTATAAAGTCCAAATTTACTGGTTTGAAAAGTCCAATCCAACGGATCAATTATTTCATGTTTATCATGATTCTTATAATGACATGAGTACATTTCCGCTTGAGATAGTCAAACGTTTGCGCAGTCTTTTTTTTGTATCCTGTTGTAAATATAAATACATTAGAATGACGATTTAAACAGACGCTGAGGTTTTGGGACCTGATTCATGCCAAATCATTGGTTCGGTGTTGCCCCTAAAACATGACTTACTAAATCAATCCAAATATTCTAATATTCAGGAATTTTTGGCATCTATAACCAAATACCTAAAAACCTACCCAATGAAAAAGAAACTATTACTCTTTACTGTTCTGGCCACATTAGGCCTTTCGGCCTGTAAAAAAGCAGCTGTATTGCCCGAAGAAACTGTGAGCAGTTCAAAAACAACAAATGGTGCCACGGTGGAGTCTGCCACCCAGGTCAATGTCTTTAATGTTACGGAAAAAATAGACGGATTAGCGGATAGAAACCGTTTACAAGACAATTGGCAATTAACCGATTTTACGGCTACAGGTTTATACATGGCACCTGGTGCGACCTTAAATATAAGCGTACAACAAACCGCGGGCACACGCCTGCCTAAATTGCTGATCGGTACTTATTCGAGGTATGGCACCTGGAATACCCAGCCTGCGGCAGTACAGTTAACCGCCGGCACCAACACCATTAGCAATGCAGTTGGTGGCTTATTGTGGATCAGGTATACGAATGCGACCACGGGCTCGACCGCTAAGGTGACTTTTAACAGCGGTTATCAATATGCTCCATATTACAAGCTTGGCGTAAGTACAAATTCAGACTGGATCAATCAGCTACAAACCTACACTACGCCTGATGTAGTGCTGGAGGGTTCCAATTGTATGCTAGTGGTATCGCGGACAAAAGCCATCCAATACCAAAGCGAAAACCAGGATGCCGTACTTAACAAAATCACCCAGATCATTGCATTGGAGGATGATTTAAACGGTTTTGACAATTCCTTACCCATACATACAAAAAGCGTGCATACCTATCTTTTAACGCAGCATGAGGATCCTGCTTATTATTTTTTCGCCTATGATTACCGTACGGCCTACATTACTTCGGATGTAAACGCCATTTTAACACTCAGTGCGTTAAATGATGGCTGGGGCGTATGGCACGAACTGGGCCACCAGCACCAAATGAAGTGGCGTTGGGGTGCATTGGGCGAAGTTTCGGTAAACCTGTACAGTTTATATGTTCAGCGTATGCTTACACCCGGCCCTAACAGGTTAGTAAAGGATGGCGTTTGGCCAAAAGCCTTTGCCTATTTAGGAAAAGCAGCCGGAACCAAAGATTATAACGGGGCTACAGGTTACGCCAATCCTTTAAGCGATCTGTTTATCAGGCTCTGCATGTTCCAGCAATTAACGCTCGCTTATGGCGATAATTTTTATAGGACATTGGCGAAAGAAATGCGTACCGAAAATCCAATATTGGCCAATGAGGATGCCCAGATGCGCTATTTTATGTTGAAAGCTTGTAATATATCAGGCAAAAACCTCAGTAATTTCTTTCAGAAATGGGGATTGAATCTATCAAGCCCGGCTGCTACCACTCAAATTTATTCGGATATGGCTGCTTTAGGTTTGCCTGCGCCAGGTACAGATCCATCAACACTGCAGGATAATGTTGCCCCCTTAACAGAATTGAGTAAAAGTGGATGGAGCATCAATTCGGTAAGCTCCGAAGAAATCAGTGGTGAGGGTGCTGTCAATGGTAGAGCGGTTACCCTAATAGATGGCAACGAAAATACCTTCTGGCATTCACGTTGGACCAGTTCTGCCACCAGTTATCCGCATCAGGTGGTGATCGATCTGGGTTCTTCCAAATCGGCCAAAGGTTTAAGTTTAGTACAAAGAAGTGGATTAAGCAGGGCGATTAAAAACTTCCAGGTTTTAACCAGTACCGATAATGTAAATTTTACGGCAGTAAATAATTATGTTGCACAGAACGCTGCGGGTGTACAATATTTTGCATTTGGCAGTGCCAAAACGTTCAGGTACCTTAAGGTAATTGCCACTTCTGCGCAAGATGGATTACAGTTTGCCTCCTTGGCAGAGCTGGGATTATATAACTAGACCTTTCCTATAAGAGCGCCTTTCGGCGCTCTTATAGGAACTAATAGGCATTTTTATCTCCCTTGATCATATTCATTAATGTCTGAAAAATGATCTGGCAATCGAGCCATATACTATAGTTTTCAATATACCACAGGTCGAAGTCGACACGTTTCTGCATCTGGCCCGAAAGCTTGGTTTCGCCCCTGTAGCCGTTCACTTGTGCCCATCCTGTAATTCCCGGTTTTACTACATGTCTGAGCATATAATTTTGAATGGTATTTTTCGATTCCTGGTGCAAAGGAATGGGATGCGGACGCGGGCCTACCAGTGCCATATCGCCCATTAACACATTGATAAACTGTGGAAGCTCGTCGAGATTCGTTTTCCTGAGAAACCGGCCTATCGGGGTAACTCTCGAGTCGTTGAGCGTAGCCTGAAGGTATTGTCCGTTCGCATTTACGGTAGCGCTATTGCTGATCATAGAGCGGAATTTGTAACATCTTATCCTTTTGTTGTTTAAACCCTGGCGTTCCTGTACAAACAGCACCGGACCGGGAGAAGACAGTTTGATCAGCACGGCAATGATAGGGAAAAGCCACCAAAACACCGTAAAGAAAAGTATCGTCATGAAGCAAAGTTCGAAAATGCGTTTAAACCTTTGTTTCGTCAAATCATCCAAAGGGGAGGTACGGATGGTTAAAAGTGGAAATGAACCGAATAAATTCATACTGGCTGTAGATGTGCAGAAACGATGGCAATCTGCTATAATCCTCACCCGTTTGGCCTCTTTTTCGCTGGCGATAATAATTTTTTCCATTTCAACAGTCTGTGTTTCTGGCAAGGCTACAATAACATCGTCTATTTCATAATCTTCGAGTATTCCGGAGAGATCGGATATTTTCCCCAGGTAATATTCGTTGATTTCGGGATTGCTTTGCTCATCTACAAATCCCACACAGCGGTAGCCGAAGTGATCGTTGGAGGTAATGGTGTTATAGAATTTCATTCCGGTATTACCAGTGCCTACTATCAGTACGTTTTTGATGTTATAGCCGTTCGATCTCAGCCGGAGCAAAGACTGCTTTACAAAAAATTTAACCACGGTAATGCCGGTAAAGATTAAAAAGGCATGTAGTAGCGTAAATGTTCTGGGGTAGGGGAAGTATTTAAAACAATAGAAAAAAAGGAAGGTGAAGAAACAGGCGTGAAGCAAGGTGGTTTTGAGAATAGCGATAAACTCATAGGCGAACGATCTTGTCCTAAATTCTTCATACAAATGAATAGACATACCAATAACAGTCCATGAGCTAATGCTTATACCCAGTAGTAATAGGTTGAATAACGAAAAGTGGAGGTTGCCCAGGCCAGAAGTATACTGAAGCGTACATAAAAAAGCCAAAATCAAAACGAAGTAGTCCAATAAGAGTCTGAGTAGGAAATTAATGTGGATGTGAGTTTTCATATTAAACGTTTTTAGAGAGTGATGAACGGAACAGCTTATTCTTATCAGTTTAGCCTGGTAGTAAACACCTGCATAAATTGATTTTCAATATGTGCGATGTCGAAGTTTTTTTCGGCATAGGTGCGGCCATTAATACCCATTTCCTGTCGCAACACCGGATCTGCCACCAGTTTTTCAATTTGCTGGAAAAAGCCCTTCAGATTATCCGGTGTAATGCAATAGCCGGCCTTATTGTCCAGTACAATGGCAGCGCTCTGGTTGTTGGGAGGCATTGCCAACACAATGGGCTTTTCTGCGCAGAGGTATGACAGTACCTTCGAGGGCACCGAATAGGCGCCTGCATCGCTTTCCAGAATAGCCAGTAAAATATCTGCGGTCCCAAATACCAGGCTCATATCTTTGAAATCCTGGAAAGGGAGTAACAAGAGATTGTCTAACTGCTTTTTCTCTTTTTCCCTTTGCAGGAAATCTGCTCCTAAACCTTCGGAGATGACAATAAAGAGTACTTCTCTATTGCTGCGGAAATGTTCTGCAGCGGCAGACAGTATGGATGGATTGTGTTTTAATCCAAGGGTTCCTGAATAAACAATACAGGTTTTATCGGCCACCTGATGCCGTTTAGCCCATTCATTTTTTTTGTCTGTAAGCATTATTTCCGGAAGCGGCGCCCAATTGGGGATACAGGTTACCTGCTCTGGATGGATATTCCATTGTTGAAAGAGTTGGTTAAAGGCTGGTGTAATACTGATCACGTGCGTGCTTTTTCTCAGCAGCCCAGCTTCAAGCTTTTTGAAGTAGTACCACAACGGGAAGCCTACAAAGCCCAATTTTTGTTTCGCAATTTGCTGAATGGCGATGGAATAGATATCCTGGCACCAGTATACAAATTTGATTCCTTTCCTGATGCAGTAGGTTTGCAAATGCTGCTGTACAAACAATGGTGTTGTACTGCTCACCACTACATCAGGTTCAAATTTTTCCAGCTCAGTGATGAGCTGTTGTGCGTATTCAATTTCTTGTTTCCGTCTTTTTAAGAGAGAATATTTATCGAATATTCCTTTGATGGTAATTGGAAGTACAGTTAAGTTAGACTCCGGGCCATTACGGTCTTCAAAGTTTCCTTTGGGCGATTGGAACGAAACGGAGTAAGCATGTAATACCCGATGTCCGCTCTGTGCAAACTGCTTACTGAGCTGAAGGGTGAAGGCATGGCCGGAGTGATCATTAACTACAATTTTCATACGCTTTTTCTTTTATATAAAAGATCCATTTGCAGGATTTGTAATTTTTCTGATTGAAGGAAGCCTACAGGTGCGATGAGCTCAAATCCCAGTGCTTTCACAAAATCATGCATTTCATCAAATAAGGGTTCACCATCGTACATCTGAATAAAAGAACTTTCAAATAGCAGGTAATCAATTTGTGCTAAGCTTTGCGCAGCTCCCTTCAATACCTCTTTTTCAAATCCCTGTACATCCATTTTCAGTAATACAGGTGCGGTTAAATGCAACTGGTTAGACAGGTCGTCCAATCGCTCTACGGGTGTTTCTATCTTATGGGAGGTAGCTGTTTTCGGAAGCATGTTTTTTTGCAGTTCCGATACTTGCAGGGCAGAGCTGGCATGAGAATAAGCATTGCTGTAAAATTCGAGCGTTCCGGTAGAGTTGCCCAGGGCCATGTTGTAAGTAGTAATGCTGCTTACATGGCGTGTATTGCGCTGTAAAATGGGATATACATCAGGAAGGGGCTCAAAGGAATGTATACATGCATGGGGATAAAAGTGACTGGCAGCTATTGCAAACTGACCCTGATTGGCACCTGCATCTATAATCGTACCCAATTGCGGGATGTAATGTCTGCAGTTGAAGAGTATCTGTGTAGAAGCCACGGAAGCGCCTTTTTTAAGCAAGGAGTTAAGGCTTCTACCCGAAGTTAAGAATACTTTTGCCGCGTAAGTGATTTTGAAAATTATGCTCATGTCGAAAATTTGTGGTTCCAGCAGTCTTTATAAAAATTAATTGTTTCTTGCACGCTTTTATCCCATGTAAATTGTTGTGCCTGTTGCAGGCCTTGGGCAATCAGTTGTTGTTTTAGTGTCTCATTTTCCAGTGATCTGATTTTTTCTGCAAACAGCTGTGGATCAGGTATGTCTGCCATCAAACCGGCTTTGCCCACTACTTCGGGCATGGATGTCATGCTGGTGGTTACCACTGGGCAACCCGCCTTCATGGCCTCTCCGGGTGGGAGTCCGAAGCCTTCATAAGCAGAAGTATAAAGCAGGCAAAAAGCGTGGTTATATAATATATTTAAATCGCTTTGGCTTATTGTGGAGAAAATGCGGAAACGTCCCGGGATTTTTTCATTCATCAACGTTATTTCTTCTTTAGTCCATTGCTCGCCGCCAATTATAACCAGGCGGAAAGCCGTTGGAAGGAGTTCCAGCGTTTTTACGGCCATGAGAAAATTCTTATAATTCCTGCGTGCACCTACATAGAGTACGAATTTTTCCTGAAGGTTGATGTCAAGCGAGCAGTTAACGGCTTGCTGTTTGTCCATGGGGAAGAAGTTCCCTATACCATGGTGGATTACTTTTATTTTCGTGGGGTTAATGTCGGGGAAAAAGTGAAGTAACTCTTTTCTGGTGCTCTCTGAGATGCATATGATGCCATCGGCCCGCCGTATGCCATATGCTTTTTGCATGGTATTTGCCAGTCCGCGCGGAAACTTTGAAGCTAACTTCCGTTCATGTGCAAAGTCGTGCACGGTAAGGATATTCAGAATATCTTTTTGAGGAGATACGCGCAGGTATCCTCCGTGAAAAATGGCTGTGGCAGGAAGTAAATAACGCAAGGGCAGGTACCTTAAATATTTATCGGGGATCCGGCTTTCCCGGATACAATTGAAACGGTTATAATCTATTTTTTTTTCAAAAATATTGTCCGATTGTGGCCGTGCGTTTAAAAAACCGACCGATAGGTCGCTCTTGCACATGCCAGACAGGAGCTCATACCAGTAAGCAGATACGCCGCCGGCTTTCTGAATGGAGAATACAATATTATCTAGATATACCTGCATCATTTATATTGTTGTTAAATCCACATGTGTAACATTACGGGGTTGCCTGATAGGTAATGAATCCCCTTTAAGAGGTAATTGTATTCTGGTACCACGCTTTTGATCAATGTGATCAGCCTTTCATAATCCTGCCCCTCATGATAGGTGGTGATGGCAATTTTCGGTTTGCTTTGTCGGATGGTTTCCAGCGCACCCCTGATCATATTTTCTTCAAATCCTTCAATATCAGCCTTCAGGTAATCGATACTGATTCCTTTTTCAGCAAAGAGACTGTCGATGGTAACCACATCCACTTCGATGGCGGCTTCATTCGCACTGTGTTGCCCGATCGTACCATTCAGTATCGTATTGTCAGAGGTAATGTTGATATATGCTTTCTCGTGCGTGTCGCCAGCGGCCACAGGTAGGATTTCTATATTGTTTTTTTTACTGAAGAGTTTGTGCAGGGAATCGATAAATACGGGCAGCGGTTCCATTGCATAAATACGGCCAGCAGTGTATTGGTGTCTGAAGGCAAAGAAGCCTTCTGCACTGCCACAATCAACTACCACATCGCCGGCTGAAACCGCGGTTTGCGGAATTTCATAGTAATGCCAGTGCTGCGGTCTTGCTTCCGTCATGATCATGGCAAAACTGTAAAACGGTGCGGATGCAGGGTAAATAAATGTATCTTCGTAACCTTGTATCTGATAATAGTGATACTTTTCATCTTTATTTAAAAGTGTGGCTTTCTCGTTGGCTACAGCATACATACGTGGCGAAAACAGATGGTACATCATTTCATACCACGCGGTTCTGCTTCTTGCCTTTTTATTAAAAAGGTAGTGATACAATAAAGACAGCCGGAACCGAACTCCCCAGAGCATATTACGTACTTTGTTCATGTCTATTTTCGTTTAGTGATTCGTTAGGATATGCGCAGAGTAATGCCACTATAACCAGAAAAAGATCGATCTGGCTAAAAAAGAAACAAGCAGCCAAAAAGGCAAGATAGCTGCGTTGAAAGAGCGGAGTATTCTGTGCCACTTTGGTTAATATCAGAAAGAAAAAGAACAAAGAAACGGCACCGAATTCTGCCAGGATAAAGAACCAGCGCATATTTAGGTTCTGGCCGCCAATGCCTTCCACCCGGTTTTGGTAACTCATCTGCCCGAAAAAATAACGCGGAGGAATGAATGTGCTGTTGCCAGCCCCATAACCGGATATAAAGAGATAGGGCTCATCCCTCAGGAAATCGACCACTGGTAATTCCATGTCGCGCTGAAGCGGAATGCCGAGAATAACATTGTTCTTGCTCCATATATCATTGTTATATCGATAAGTAGATCTTTCGAGGAGCAACCGATATACGGGTTGGTTGCGGTTGGCCAGGTATTGTTTCATAAAGTATTCTTTTGATGCCGCTACTGCGAGGAAAATACCAATGATCATACCCATGGTACTGATTATTTTCCATCTCACCGGCAAGGCTTTGGGCAGGCAGAAGAACAAAAGACCACCTATCATGATATTAACCCAAAAGGTTTGCGAGGAGGTGAGTATGCCTACAACAAACATGACTGTTGCCCCCTTGTAGTTCCGGTCTCTTAAGAAAAAAGGAATGGCTAAAGAAAGAAAGGCGCTGAATATTTTAGGCTCCGAAAACAAGGCCTGTACCCTAATGCCGAGGGGGCCATTGATTTCCATTAACAGATAACGGTTTTGTAGCCCTAAAAGCTCGCTGAGTTCTACACTCCTGAAAATGAGCTGTACAGCAATCTGGATAGCAGCTATAATACAAGATATCACAGCAATTTTTTTTATGCTGTTGGCAAATTTTTCAAATGAAAGCTGGTTCCGGTCCTGTACGATCTTGGCGCCAATGGCAAAAAAAGGCAGATAAGTTTTGATGTAAAAATAGATCGGTTTGGTATAAAATGCATACAACCTGCCGCCTGGATAATTAAAAGGATCTTTGTAAAATTGCGTAATCAGGAATACCACAATACTCGATAGGAGTGGCAATACCAATAAAAAGAGGTATTCTTTGCGGATGAATTGCCTGTCGGTAAATAACTTGTGCGCCTGTTCAATGAAAATGAAAATGCCAACAAAAAATGTAGCTGTAAAGGTAGGCCCAATCACCAGCATGGTATAAGCTTCTGTTGCAAAAGCATAGAGAAGGGTATCTACAATAGAGATCCGTTTGTTATAGTATAGGTACAACAGTATCATGGCAACAACCAGAGGCATGCTTTCCCTGAAACATTCCACGAATAAATTACTGCTTTGAAGAATACTGTATCCGGTTTCCATTTTAACTTACCATTTTATAAATCCGTTTGCACTGGTTAAATAGCCAGGTATTGTTTTGCGCCATTTTTTTGATCGCCATGTAAATTCTGTTTGGGCTATACAGCATTTTAAGACTATACCTGTCTGCCTCCTCATCAATATTATTATTGTCAGGATGTTTTATATCTGTTATTTTGCCATATTGTATTTTGTTAAACCATTGCGGAACAAGCTGGGTGTGGGTAGCATCTTTACCATAACCGATATTTTTAACAAGACTAACGTTCGGTGTAACCACCAATCCTTTATTGAACCATACGCTCATGTACCACTGGATATCCCAGGTGTCTGTCTGCCCCTTGTATATAGCTTGTAGTTCTGATTTCAAAAATGAGTTGAGGCCCTGTGTAGAAGCATCCCTGTAGCGCTGAAGGCTGAAGTCGTAATGCTGCCACGCGCGTCGCCAGCTCGCCCATCCCCACACATGTGCGTACCTCGAAAAATAGTAGGAAGCATTACCACGCAGTATGCCCCCCTGGTAATTCCCCCCATTAATGTGCATTACCTTTTCGTTTATACGGTGTTTTTCGAGCATGGCTGTACAGAACGAGAAGAAGGTGGGGTCTGGCAAACAATCATCTTCCAGTATAATACCCTCTTCTACGTGATTAAAAAACCAGTTGATAGCGCTGCTTACTGCTTTGCCGCAACCCAGATTATCGGGACGGAATAATGTTTCTACTTTACATGGCCAGTCTATGCCATTTAAGATTGTGGTTCTGGTGATTTCACATAGCGCCGCCTCTCCAGCCCGGTCTGCCCGGGGGCCGTCGGCGGCAATAAACAGCCTCTCGGGCTGTTGCAGCCTGATTTGCCCGAATATTTGCATTGCCTGTTCGGGGCGGTTAAATACCAGAAGTAAAATCGGCGTATGTAACATTATTTGGTTGCCTCCAATGCAACGGCGTTAATAAATCTACTTTCTTCTTCTACCAGTTTAAACATGGGGTCGGGACTGTCGTTAAACCCACAAGGCCTGATGTTTTTAAACCCTGCAGCTTCGAGCTGATGTGTTAGGGAGATATGGTCCCACATGTACAGGTGTTCGCGGTTACCCAGCGCCAATTGTATCAATTGTTTAAATCCCCTTATCCTTTCTTGCTTTCCCAGCAATGTTTCTTCCATAAAAGCGGTATTGGCCTTGGGGTCATTATTTGCGAGTTGGGTGATGTATCTTTTGGCGGCAACAGCCAGATCGGGCAGTACGCAGCGGAAATAGCCACCCGGCTTCAGCATCCGAAAGCTATTCCTGATCGCCAGAAGACAGTCTTTATAGGCCAGGTGTTCCAATACATGCGAGCAGTAAATGCCATCGCAGGAGTTGTCCTGTATGCCGGGGAGACCTTTCAGTATATCGCCTAATAGTACATCGGGATGGAAAGACACGTGCATAACCGGTGCAAGCAATTTCCCGATCAGTGGAATCTGCTGGATCTTCAGGGTGGGAGATGCATCGTAATTTTTCCATCCTTTGGGTGCTGAAAAAGGCCCACTCCCATATTGTACGTATAACTTGCTTCCTGCTATATTTCTAATGTTGCTCATTTGATATAACATTTTTGGTGAATAATTTGCCAGTAAAATCCTTGAGGCTGTTATTTAATTGTTTGATGTCTGAAAACACCAGTACGGGGTGAAATATTTTTTTTGTAAGCTGGTATCCCTGGCCACTTTTATCGAGCAGAAGCAGAGCGCTGTATACGGTAAAGTAAGCCACTACCGTGGAAATGGCTGCGCCAATGCCGCCATAAGTAGGTATTAGGATGAAATTAATGGTGATGTTAGCCATCAGGCCGTACAGGTGGGCGTAGAGATAAATCTTATATTCTCCTTCAACAAACAGATATTGCACGATAACAATGTTCATAAAAACAGGGATACCTGCCCACACATGGATCATTAGCATCCAGGAAGCTGCCGCGTAACTTTCGCCGTAGAGCAAGGGAATAATCAGGTGTGCAGTTAAGGTAACCAATATTGCAATGGCAGCACTTAGCCAGAACGATAAGCGGAGCCACTTTTCTAATGTGATCAGGTAAGCATCGTGGCTGATATTTTTCTTTTGCAGGAGGGTAGGCAATATGGCCACAGATATTACAGTAGGAATGGCATACCACAATTCAGAGATCCGTGCGGCACCAACATATTTGCCCAGCTCTGCAGGATTAGACAGTACATCCAGCAATACCAGGTCTATTTTCATAAATAATATCACCACCAGGTTAGAGAGTATTAGTGGCCAGCTCTGCCCCAATAGGGTTTTTACCAGCGACCGGTCGATCCGAAAGGTAAAATCTGCCCTGTTATGATGGCTAAATACCATGATGATGATGAGATAAGTGAGGAGCAATTCCAGAACAGATGCCCATAGAAATGCTGTTAAGGTACCGCCAAGAAATATGATGATGAGCTTTACGAGGCAAAAGGTAATGAATACAACTACTTTTGGAATAATTACTCTTTTTACCTTGTTTTTTGCCTGGTAGAAATAATCCAGGACATCAAAAGATTGTAGAATAATGATCAGCGCAGAAAAAATAGTGCAGTATAAATAAAGCTGCTGGTGTTTTCTGGCAAACAGTACGATGCATATACTAATAGCCATGCAGATTGTACCGGCACAAATTCTCATTAAAATAATAGTGCTTACAATGGTTCCCTGTTTTTGCTCATTATTGATAATCTCTTTTACAGCGAGTTTGTCCATTCCCAGAATAGCCACACTGCCTATAATAGTGGTGAGTGCCAGCGCATAGTTCCATATCCCGAATTCTTCAGGACCCAGGTGCCGGCCAATAAGTGCCATGATGATAATGCCCGGAAAAAGTTTACTGAGCTTATCAATGAGGAGCCAACCGCTATTTTCGAATAGTTTATACAATGCGCTGTTTTATTTTTTTAATCAATGATGACCATGAATTTTTTTGTTGTTTATTTTCTGCATACGAATACTGATCGTAGTACGAGTGGAACGTATCCTGTTCAATACCATTAAAGATGATCCCCATTTTTTTGAAGAATCCTTTTGTTAGGTTTTCTGATACTGCTACCAGTTTAGATTTCAATGTGAAATTATACCTCACCACGAAAAGAGCACAGTCTACAAGGTTTGCAACACTTTTTGCATCGGATACGATACCTATGGGCGACATATCAACAATCACGTAATCGAACATTCCCTTCAGCTGTTTCAGCAGGTCTGCCATACGTTCTCCTTCGATCAGCTCTATTGGGTTGGGAGGAATGGCGCCGGAAGAAACGATATAGAGCTCTTCTGTGCCCGGTACTTTTTTAATGATCTCATCCAGGTTTTTATTGCCGATGATATAATTGGTTACGCCAACATTGTGATCAAGGCCGAAGAACAATGATAACTTGGGGTTGCGGAGATCCAGCTCAACCAACACCACTTTTTTATCGCCTACCGTTAAAGAGTTGCCCAGATGGGCCGATAGGAATGTTTTTCCTTCACCCGAAACGCTTGAAGTAAGCAGGATGGCAGGCGTGCCCGCAATACCTGTAAGCAGGAATTTGAGGTTTGTACGCATGTTGAAGGCCTGCTCTACCAATATCGACCTGTTATGGAGCGACATATCGTGTACCTGGGTGTCCTGTTGGTAAATTTCGGCAACCATTGGGAGATCGAATACCTGTTCGATTTCTTTTTTACTGAGTACCCTTGGGTTTAAGAAATATTTAAAATAAATATAGGCACTGGCTAGTACTAAGCCAGCGGCGATAAAGCTGATAAATACGATGGTCTTTTTTGGTGAAACGGGGTCTTCGGGTACAAAAGCTGGGGCAATTACCTTATTATCTACCACGTTGCTGGCATAAGCAACGGATGCTTCTTCCTTCTTTTTTAAGAGGTAGAGATACAGGTTTTCCTTTACGCCCTGTTGCCTTTTGATATTGATATATTCTTTTGCGTAGGTGGGTATATTGGCTATTTTGCCCTGTATCTGGTTTACTTTACGTTGTGTTTCTTTTTGTACCACACCCGCATTGCGCCTGTATCCGGAAATATAATCGCTGATGGTTTTCCGGGTATCGGCAATCTGTGATTCGATGTTTTTCAGGATTTCGCTGGTAGGTTTGAGAGAGAGCGACAGGCGTTTCTTTTCTTTAAGGGCTTCCTCATAGCGGTTGATCATAGAAGTTAATGTCTGATCAATATTGCCCAGCACCGGTGCAAAAGGATAATTGCTGGAAGGGTTGTTTACATATCTTTCCACCTGATCCAGAACTGAAAGTTGCATACTGGCTTCACTAAGCTTAATGTCTGCGTCCTTTACCTGTTCGAGAGCCAGTTTAGAGCTGGCATCAATATCGGTGATGCCCCTCTGGATCTTGAAATTTTCTTCCTGTTTTTCAAGCAGCGCCAATTCTGCTTTTAACGAATCGACCCGAACGCCTAAAAAATGAATGGCTTTAAATGCAGTCCTGTTCTTATCGTCCAGGCTATATTCATTATAGGCATCGAGGAGGGCATTGAGGAAATTAGCTGCCCTTTCGGGTATAGGATCATTGTAGCTGACCAATATCACGGTAGCATCACGGTTTACAAGCTCGGCGCCTATTTCTTCTATTTTGTCGTAAGCACATTCTGGTACCGAATCTACCTTGATCTGGTAAGTATTTGCCAGGTCGGTGGTAAGGCCTGGGTTATAAGTGATCACGAATTTATCTTTCGCCATCGTAAATGCTTCACCTGGCTTAACGGTCAATTCTCTGCTGCTGTTGGCGTTAGCATTTACCTGTTTTATTTTTAATAAATTCTTCTCTTTGGTGATATCAAAAACATAGGAGCCTACTTTAGTACTGTCGCTCAGTACGCGGATGCTAAGCGGCAGGTGGTTATAGATCTCTTCATTTTTTACAGTTCCTTTTGTATAATAGCGAATGTTAAAGCCATTGGCCGCAATCACTTTTTCTACCAGGATAGGAGATTTCAGTACCTCCATTTCATTTTCAATATTTTTACCACTGTTAAAAAGTGAAAGTGATTTCAGTGCATCGGCTTCTTCTCCACCTCCCTTTTTTTCATCTTTCAGGTATAGTTTTGCGCTCGACATATACATCGGTTTTTTGTATTTCATGTAAAGCAGGGCACCGGTTGTTGTTACCAAGAGCACCAATATGAACAAGGGCCAGTGGAATAACATCTTCTGAAAAAGATCATTCAGATCTATTACCGAGTTTTTATTGTCTGTTGTTTTTTGTTGATTCATAACTTGGATCACTTATTTAAAATGACAATTGTGGTAATCAGCGATATTACGCCTATGATAGCCGGTAGGAGCTGTACTGTTTTAGACGTGGCAAACTTGCGGTCGGGGCCGGGCTTAACATAGATCACATCATTGTTTCGGAGATAATAATAATCCGAGGAAAGTGTTGTACTGTTGTTCAGGTTAACCGAGGTATACTTTTTGATGCCATTAACTTCACGGATAATCATAATATCATCTCTTTTAGCGCTTATATTAAGGTCGCCTGCCATACTCAGTGCGTCCAGTATAGAGGCTCTTTCTGCTCCTATACGGAAAGAACCCGGACGGGCTACATCGCCCAGCACCGATACCCTGAAATTTACGAGCCGCGTAGATACATAAGTGCTGCGTACTGTTTTATCCAGTTCGAGCGATACCAGGTCGTTAATGGCCGCGGTTGTTTTGTCTTTTACATTAATTTTTCCGATTAACGGTAAGGTGATAATGCCTACACTATCAACCAAATACCCTTGTTCGATACCGCCTCCGGCAGCCGGGCTGGAAGTGGCTATATTGGGATTGAACATCTGTGATATTTCTTTATCAAGGGTAGTGATGGTGATCTGCAGAATATCGCCAGGCTGTATTTTTAGCTGCTGCATGCGGTGAAGGGAATCTGTTCCGGTGGCCGCTGCAATGTCATTAAAGTAAGTGAGTTTTCGGGCACCACATCCTGCACATATGATCAAGGCCAGGAGTAATGGTAAGCTAAATTTTAAATTCATATGTAATCACTAGTTTATTAATGCCGTTTTGTATAAACGATTGCGCATGCAGGAACCCTCAGGCAATCATTTACCATTTATTTCATCTGTGACAGGATTCGGCTCCCGCTACAGCATTTATATCTTGGCTTCAAGCTCAGCTACGCCTAGCTTTGGTCGTTTATTTTTATAGAATTTCTCTCTTATTTTATCCTGAGCAGGTAATTCAAAATAATAGTGGATCATTAAGCTCAGTGGTATCAGTATCAGGAAAAAAATCAATACCATAATTGGTGATCGGAATGCCAAACGGTTGATATGGAATGCATCAACTACGAGTACGAATGCAATCTGTAACGAAAAATGGGTTAAGTACATGGCATAGCTACAATTGCCGAGCAAAGCCCATTTTTTACTGATTGCACCCTTGCTGGTTTCCCAAAGTGTGAGGGTAAGGATGGTAAGAGGGGAAATCAAGGTTCGGAAAGTAAAGTTCTTGCCCAGCCCAAAAGCTGTTTCTGCTGAGACCAGCGTTTTGTTGGGGAATGTATGCAGGTATTGCTTGATGAAAATATCCCGTAGAAAGTCGAAATAATATTCTGCGGAGATTAATATCCAAAGTAAAACGGTGACAACAACAAGGGCTGAGAGGTATTTTTTCGCCCTGTTTTCTTTAAGCATCCAAACATAAACGTAATATACCAGGGCGCCTAAAAAGAAGGAGTACATTCCCTTCCCAATGAGAGAGAAATAATATTGTATAAATATACCCAGTGGCATCAGGAGGAATAACAGCCATTTTTTATTTTCCAATTTTTTGTAGCAAATCGCAAAGAATACCAAATAAAGAAATACCTCTACCGAAACCGACCAGGATGGTGAGTTAAATGATGGCCCTTTTTCAATTCCCCAGCTTTGCATCGAAATGAGATTCAATATAAAATGGTAACTGTCGTTAAATTGGACAATAAAGTAATGACCGGAGTTTCGAAGCATCAGCCATTGGAGTACCGCCACCGAAAGTAAGGTAATCAGATGCACAGGGTAGAGCCTGCTCAGGCGAAAGACCATAAATTTACCGAATTTCATTTTTTTTGTGGCAATGCGCTCGGCATACAACCAGAAGAAAATGAATCCCGAAAGGAGAAAGAACAGATCGACTGCCACAGCACCTTCATTATAAATGGCCGCGAGATAAGGATAAAAAGGAAGTGCCTTTTTATCAATGCTTTCTTTTACCCAAGTGTCGTTTGTGTAATAAAAACATTGCCAGTGATATATTATAACGACTATCGCTGCAAAACCTCTAATCGCGTCAAAGGTATGGAAATGCTTGGGAGGGCTTTGATTTAGAATCATTCGGGTCTCTGAATAGTAAAAGGATAAATCGACAATGCTCAAACTTATAATACAGGACCAATTTAATTGATAATGCTGAAAGTTGTAAGGTTGAGGTAGTTAATGAATAGAATGAACAGAATACTAAGATTGGCTGTATTCTGCTTTTTAAGGGTGTGGTGATTGGACCGTTAGCCTATGTTGTTTATAACTACATTATTAACTGATATAAGATACAGATAGGGTTTGGCAATATGCTAAGATCTGAATAGGTTTTGCTTTTTGACTACAACATACCGACATTTGGCTACTTCTGTTTTTCTGTTGTTCTGCAATTTTGTATGAACAAATAAAAACAGCAAAATAATGAAAATTATACTAACAGGTTCCCTGGGGAATATCGGAAAACCACTCACAAAGAGGCTGGTAGAAAATGGACATCATGTAACCGTAATCAGCAGTAATGAAGAGCGGCTAGCTGCTATAGAAGCACTGGGGGCAAAAGCAGTTATCGGCAATATTTACGATACGGATTTTTTATCCATTATATTCAAAGACGCAGATTTAGTTTACCTCATGGAAACCATGGAAGCTGCCGGCGATATGTTCGACAAAGAAGTAGATTTTATCGGAAGCATCAACAAAATCGGAAACAGTTATAAAAAAGCAATTGAACAATCGGGCGTAAAACAAGTGGTGCACCTCAGCAGCATTGGCGCGCATACCGATAAAGGAACGGGTATTTTAATTTTTCATCACCAGGTAGAAAACCTGTTGAAAGCGCTTCCGGATGATGTTGCGATTAAATTTATCCGGCCTGTTGGTTTTTATATCAATATGTTCTCCTTTGTGCAAAGTATCAAATATAAAGGTGCAATCATCTCCAATTATGGCGGCGATAGCAAAGAACCCTGGGTTTCGCCTTTAGATATTGCCGATGTAATTGCTGAGGAAATGGATAAACCCTTTGATGGCCGAACAGTCCGTTATGTGGCCAGTGATGAGGTTTCGCCAAACGAAATCGCAAAAGCATTGGGCGAAGCCATTGGCAAACCTGATCTGCAATGGAAAGTAATTCCAGATGAACAACTTTTAACCAATTGGTTAAACATTGGTTTCAACGAACAGGTTGCCAGGGGTTTTGTAGAAATGCAGGCCAGTCAGGGCAGTGGCGTATTGTATGAAGATTATTATCGCAATCAACCGGTTTTGGGCAAAGTAAAACTTAAAGATTTTGCCAAGGATTTTGCAGCGGTTATCATGCTCAGGATTAAAAAGATATAGTATGGGTATATCTGAAAATTCAAAAGATAAGATATTAAATAAAAAACCTAATTTTAAATTAGCGCATGGAACAGAAACGTACACAAAGGATAAAAACGATCATCGAATACCATAAGTTGAGAAATTTATCTGCACCCGAACACCCCTTAATCAGTGTGATCGATTACAGTACAATGAAACGCCCGGCCAACATTAGCGAAGTAAACTGGGTGCTCGACTTTTATCTTGTTTCCATTAAACGCGGAATGAATGCAAAAATCAAATACGGGCAACAGGCTTACGATTTTGATGAAGGCATTATGTTTTTTATTTCGCCCAATCAGGTTTTCAGGATAGAAGCCGAACCGAACCCAACAGCCGAACAATCGGGGTATATGCTGCTGATCCATCCTGATTTTTTTTGGAATACATCACTTGCCAAAAACATCAAACATTACCACTTTTTTGATTATTCGGTAAATGAAGCCTTGTTTCTTTCCACCAAAGAAGAAGTAATCCTTAACGAAATTATTGCGAACATCAAACAAGAGTATCATACAAATATTGACCGTTTTAGCCAGAACATCATTGTTTCGCATATCGAAACCTTGCTCAACTATTCGGAACGGTTTTACGAAAGGCAGTTCATTACAAGGAAAATTACCAACCATCAAATTCTCGACAAACTAGAAAGCTTGCTTGATGATTATTTTAACAATGAAAACCTGGTAACAAAGGGTTTGCCAACGGTTCAGCTCATTGCCGATAGTTTAGCGGTATCGGCAAAGTATTTAAGCAGTTTGCTTAATGTACTGACTGGGCAGAGTACACAGCAGCATATTCACAATAAGTTGATTGAAAAGGCGAAAGAGAAATTGTCTACCTCCGATTTGTCAGTAAGCGAAATTGCCTATCAACTGGGTTTTGAACATCCACAATCGTTCAGCAAATTATTCAAGGCAAAAACACAACTTTCGCCTTTGGCTTTCCGGACATCATTTAATTAAGCAATACAATAAAAGCTCATCGAAAGATGGACTTTTATTGTTAATAGTAATTGCGATTTAACTGCAATCTAATATCTATGAAACCTCATCCTATCCCAAGAAATCCATAGGATATGTTTTTTGATTGTATTTCAGATCCATCTCCTTTAAAAGCTGTTTCCGTTCTTCGGTTAATTCGGGTATTGGTGGACGCTCGCCCGGAAGTACGGGCACACCGATTTCCTGAAATAGTGCTTCTAAGCCGGCCGGAACTACCGTGCAAAGTAATCGTGCATCTTGATCAGAGGTATTTTTAAAACAATGGATGGCGCCGCCAAAGGGAATATTTACAAAGCCATCTTTCGTAACGGTTTGTTTGCCTGCTTCGGTTTTGAACTCTACTTCGCCCTCCAGTACATGAAACATTTCCTGGGTATCGGGGTGGGCATGCGGTGGCGGACCACCACCGGGTGGCACCGTCATTTCGATCACAGCATAGTTGCCATTGGTCTGTTTTCCTGAAATGATGATTCTGTAATTACCGCCAGCTATGCCGAGAAATTCTCCTTCGTTTTTATCGATGATCTGTATATTCGGTTTCATATGGTGCTTTCTTCTTTATTTCATATCACTTGCTTCATCCCTTGGGCTAAAACAGGCATTTACATATTGCAGTTTTCTTTCCTTTAAAAGATCTTTCAGGACTTTATTTTTACCTTATTCCTGCGGGCCTGACTAGCTGGTAGGGAGGGATAATAATCTGTCTTTATCTATGGCTAAAAATACTCAATTATCTCAGACCGCAATACTAGAACATAAAGGCAGTTACCGTTACGATTAAGAAAACCGCAAAAGAAAAGCCCACATCCCGGCTGAAAAACCAGAACCGCCTTTCGGGTATACCAGATTCGCTGAACTTTTGTTTTAACAGATCTACTTTAATCTGGTTCTCTGCCATTTCTTTTTGCATGATTTTAGTATCGGGGAACTTCCTTCCATCCTGCGAAGTTGCCGGATACACGATATATTGCCCAGAAGCCGTGGAAAGATAAATAAGGGGTACGCCTCCAAAAAATGATTTAAACTGATAACCTAAAATTTGCTTTGGCTTCTCATCAATAAGCAGACCATCTTGCCAGCTGATCGTATTGCGGCCATAAGCAAAATACAATAGCGTAGCGCCGATGATTGCGGGCCCGGTCATAAAAGCCGCCGTATGCGATCCGAAATAATCATTTACGGCCCTGGCACGCTGGGCAAGTTCCGGATAACCATTATGCGACGCTATTGCAAATAGGAAAACCAATGTAAACATCCAAAACACCATGTCGAAAGCTAAAAAAGCAATACGCAGGTTACCACATTTAAAGCGGAGCACTTCGGGGCCAGGTAGCGTTATTGGTGTAGATTCGTTAAAATACATAGCCTATAAACATACGGATGTGCAATTGGTTCTACAAAACTTTAGGCGAAGCTCCGATAACCAGGTATTGCTGTTTCATATTTTCTTTTATTTAAGTTCGGTTTTTCAGAATTATGGCTTGTTTGAATTTACGAAACTATAGTTTCATAAATCATTGATTGCTGTGAGCAGTTTATGATTGTTAATTTAGTGCCAAGGTATTAATTTTAGTCAGTAAACAATCTATATCAGCAGACCATCCAAAAATGAAATACCTACTCTTCCCTTGTTCCATTTTATTTCAAACAGTTAAACATCAGGTTGTATATTTGAGCAATAAAATATCCTCATGGCCAGTACAAACGATATGAAAAGGCTTACACGCCTGAGCGCGATATTATTACAGCTTCAAACCAAAAGCGTGGTAAGCTCGGGCCACCTTGCCGAAAAATTTCAAGTCAGCGTTCGTACCATTTACCGCGACATCAGGGTGTTGGAACAGATTGGCGTTCCCATAGTCAGTAGTGAAGGAAAGGGCTATTCGCTTGCCGAAGGTTATAAAATCCCGCCAATCATGTTTTCGGAAGAGGAGGCCAGTGCCTTGATTACCGCCGGACAATTGCTTAGGCTAAATAAAGACAGTTCATTAATCATCGCTTTCGATCAGGTTGTAAACAAGGTTAAAGCCGTTCTAAACTATACTGCAAAAGAAAAACTGGAACTCCTTTCTACAAGGGTGGCGGTTAGCCCTATGCATATCGAGCCCTCCACCAGCAGTTCATTAGCCTTGATCCAAAACGCACTTACCAGTTTTACCCTGTTGCGCATCCGCTACCAGGCGGAAGGAAAAGCAGAAGATACCGGGCGACTGGTAGAACCATTTGCCTTTTATTACAGTGGCCAGCAACAATGGACACTGATTGCCTATTGCAGGCTTCGGAACGACTTCAGGATGTTTCGGTTAGACAGGATCAGCGAGGTTTATCCGATGGAGATTAAGTTTGCACCCCACCAGCTTAGCCTGCAACAATTTCTGGAGGAAAAAGAAAAAAAATTTTTAAGCAGTGACAAACTGTTGTCATAAGGCCGCTATAATTTCGCTGTACAAATAAAATTTTAAAGCGATGAATTTAGTATCTATTCGAATCATTACCGCCAACATCGAGGAAATGATCACCTTTTATGAACGGATAACAGGCAGCCCTGCCATCCGCTACACCGCAGATTTTGCGGAAGTAAAAACCAAAACGGCTACACTTGCCATAGGAAGTACCAGAACATTAGGATTTTTCGGCGGCAATTCGGTAGCTGAAGCAGCACACAACCGTAGTGTGATTATCGAATTTCTTGTTGCAGACGTAGACGAAGAATTTCGGAGATTAAACCCTCTTTTAAAAGAAGCAGCTGTTCAGGAACCCACCGTGATGCCCTGGGGAAACAAGTCGCTCTTACTGAGAGATCCTGATGGCAATCTGGTAAATCTGTTTACACCCCAAAGTCCGGAAGCAATAGCGAAGTTTGAGTAATGTCATTAAGCTACATGTTTTTGCCGCTGATAAACACGGATTTTTATATCCCGCCTAAAGAGTTCGGCTGGGCGTTTATCTCTTGGAAATCGGGACAGGTCGTGGTTAAAGATGCTCAATGATATTACCTCCATCAGCTAAAATCAGTAGCTTTTAATCAGGAATTAAATTTTATAAGTTAGCCACAACACATCATTCTCCATTCGTTCTACACGATCCAGTTTGAGTAAGGTTGCACCTTCTTTTTTAACTTTTGGGTCCACCTCAAATAATGTAGAAGTAGCAATGGTACCATCTGCGATGGGTAACAACAATTGGTGTAGTTCATCAATGAGGCTTTCATTCAGGAAACTTCCATTGATGTGCGCACCACCTTCCAGCATGAGTTTTTCAATGCCAAATAACTTTCGCAGTTTCTTAAGTGCAACCTTTAATTCTACTTCTTCTTTTCCGGCAAAAATATAAGATACGCCTATCTCTTGCAGATGCGCAAGGTAAGCATCTTTAACACTTTCGGTAAGAATCGTGATGACATGGTCGCCCTGCATAGTGGATTGTTCCCATCCCAGCCTTGCTTGGCCATCAATCGCGATCGCATAAGTTTTGGCATCAGTTTCAGCAACAAAATCACGGCGGTCGATTTCCTGGTGCCCATTCTTCAATATGGGCTTTGCAAAATTGGTGAAATCTTTCTCCATGGTCGTTCTGCCCACGATCCATGCGCCAATACCAATTTTTTCATGTATTTTCTCAAAGGTGCCCCGAAGCAATTCTATCTTTTGACTATTTCCCCACTTTTCTACGAGGATTTTTCCATCCAGGGAGGTCATCATTAAACATATGATATATGGGCGCTCATCATTTTTCATACTCGTCTTTTGGTAAACTCAACAAAAATGCAAGGCACTTGTTTATTTTTTAATGAGATAAAGAAACGATCAGTTTAAAGAGCGGTATTCATTTGGCGAATTGCCCACATGTTGTTAAAATGAGCGACTGAAATGCTGCGGATATTTAAATCCGAGGGCGTAGGCGATCTCACTGGTCGATTGATGTGTTTTGTTTAAACTAGATCGCCGGAATATATTGACAGCAGGTATCCCCCTACTTGCTATCATTTGAGTTTCAGAATGAGGCTATGTCGCAATCCACATCTAACGTTGTCGTTTTTACGTCGTACTAAATTCTCTAATGGGTTCCATATTTGTATTGTCAATACAGATCAACAAAAATTAATCGCATATGAAAAAATTATTCAAAACCGGTAAGCTAGTTAAATCAATCATCATTACAATCATGACGATTACAGCAGCGCAATCAAGCGCGCAACAGGTCAAACCCGCGCAGAGCGGTTACGCACCTGTTAAGGATACCAAGGTTTATTATGAAGTGTACGGGGAGGGCAAACCAGTGATATTAATCCATGGTGCTTTTATGACTATCGCAGGAAACTGGGGACAACTCATACCCGAATTATCAAAAACAAGAAAGGTAATTGCCATTGAAATGCAGGGGCATGGGCACACAGCTTATTCAGACCGTAAATTAGACCAGCCCACCATGGCAAGCGATGTGGAAGCGGTGATGAATTATTTAAAAGTAGACAGTGCTGATGTTGTAGGTTATAGCATGGGTGGTTCTATCGCTTATCAGTTCGCCATGCAAAGTCCTAAACGGCTAAGAAAATTGGTGATTATTTCTTCTACCTATAAAACCACTGGCTGGATGCCCGAAGTAAATAATGCCTTTAAAGGAATGAAACCTGAATTTTTAGCGAATACCCCAATGAAAACGGCCTATGATGCGGTAGCGCCGGATAAAACGAAATGGACTAAGTTCTTAGAACAGATGATTGCTTTTGCCAATATACCATTCGACATGGGCGATGCCAATATTGCAAAAATTACTGCACCGGTACTGATCATCGCAGGCGACAATGATGGCCTGGATAAAATTGAACTGATCAAAACCTATCAGTTGCTGGGCGGTGTTAAATTTGCCGATATGGGTGCCATGCCAAAATCGCATTTGGCCATTGTTCCGGGGCAAACACACGTAGGCCTGATGATGCAGGCAGAAACCATATTAGGTTATTTGAATGATTTTTTAAAGTAAGTATACCATAATTAATAATCACACAGCTTATAATTGGGCACTTATGTTTAAATGGTTAAAAAGTGCATCGAAAGATGTACCTTTTAACCGTTTTACCAACTTAATCCACTCAGCGCTTTTTTGTGATTTTCTTCATACCTGAACCTGCTCACCTCTGCGGAGCAGCGCCTTCACAAAATTAGCGCCCAAAAGGCCCATATCCACAAATGCTTTCATAGAATATTTATTAATGGCATAAATGTAACGACTTGGTCACGACTTCCGCAATGGCATCTTATATTTCATTCATTCATTCTTTAACGATAGCTTGACTAAATATTCAACAAGCACTGAAGAATAGTTCACACCAACGATCTTTCATTTACCAAAAACCAATGTTTGAAAGCGGACGGAAAAATCAGAGTGACCTTATGTGCGGAACAGGCGGCCATTTTGTTGAAATACCCCACTCATTAATTATATTTGTTTTAATATTCTTAATCAAATTATCCCAAATGATGACACCCCTAACCGTAATTGATATCAAACAGGAAACAGACGCTTTCGATAGCAACAAAAATATTCCGCTGTCATTTTTTAACGATCATGTGGTAAGGGCGGGCATCATGACGGAACCTTTTTACTGGCATTACCACCCCAATAGCGATGAAACTTTCCTGGTAACGGAAGGGATTTTGTTAATTGACCTTGAAGACCGTACTGTTGAACTTAAACCTGGTCAGCTGTTCACGGTCCCGGCAAATGTGAAGCATCGGACCAGGCCGCTGGGCGGGCGTTCCGTAAATCTTACTTTTGAGCTAGCTGGTATGGAAACTGTTAAATGTATCGTGTAGCTGTTATAGAAGACTGTCATTTATAAGAAAAAGATGGCGATAAAAGAAGGTTCGTTGGCCATCTGAAATTATACAGAACCTGTTAAATGAAAGTGTTGCAAAGGGAATCCTAAAAAAATAGGCCCCTCTAAAAAAGAGAATTTTATGATCAAAAAATGCTTAGTTCCAATAATTATTCTATCATTTATAACCTGCCAGCTATATGCACAGCACCTGGCTTTAAGGTCGCTGATCAGTGAGTTGTCTGACTCTTCCAAAGGACATCTCGGTGTTTTTATCAAAATCCCGGAAACCGGAGATACGCTAAGTTTTCATAACCAGGAACATTATGTAATGCAAAGCGTATTCAAATTTCCAATTGCCGCATTTATTTTGAAACAGGTTGATGAGGGGAAATTGAAACTCGACCAGAAAATATTTGTCCGGAAAGCTGAGCTTCACAAAACGGTAAGTGCACTCTATGAGAAATACCCCGATGGAAATGTTTATATCAGGGTACGCGAAATACTTGAAGACATGGTGACCAAAAGTGATAACAATGCCTGTGATCTGCTTTTAAAATTGGCAAAAGGCCCTGCTGTAGTACAGAAGTTTATAAACGGCCTTGGTATAACCGATTTCCAGATGAAAGTAAATGAAACCGGAATGGCCGGATCCTGGGAGCGGCAATATTTAAACTGGACCACCCCATCTTCCCTGGTTTCACTTTTAGAAATGACATTAGCACAAAAGGTATTATCGAAAAGTTCGAATGAACTTCTTCGGAAATGGATGAGGGAAACCTATGTAACACCTAAGCGGATCAGGTTCTTTTTGCCCATAGGAACGATAGTTGAACACCGGTCGGGTACATCCGGAACGAATGAAAAGGGTTTGTCGCCCGGCACTAACGATATCGCTACGATAACCCTGCCTACCGGCAAACACCTTTGTATTGCGATTATGATTACAGATTCTTATGCGAGTGATGTGCAACGTGATGCAATTATTGCGAAGATAGCAAAAGCAGCATTTGATGAATTTTCAAGGGGATAAGGTCTTTAATAACCATATTGATGCGATAAAGATGGAATGCACAAGCCGAATTTATTTGCCCGGCCTATAGCATTCCATCTATTTTATGTGATAATTGAAATTACAACGGAGAATAGGTTGCTATGATTGGCCCCCCAACCGAGACTTCATTCGTTCTCTAAGGTTGGGTTGCTTAAAGTACCCGGTAAGTTCTAAAGAATAGATTACACTGGTGATCTTCCATTTGCCATCTTTTTTTATTAGCCCCAGATATTTACTGCCCCAATTGGTCATTTCGTGATTTGCCCAAAAACTATAGTCCATAGTTACAGTGGCTACGGTGCCATCCTCAACAATCTGTATATGATCAAACTTATCTTCGGTTGATTTATATTGGAATAGGCCCCTTAGAAAACCTTTGTAACTTCCCGCAAAATAATTGCTGCCAGTTGTTTTTGCGCCCTTTTTCACAATCTCTTTGGCCTGCGATCTTTCTTTAACTGCCGCACACCAGGTAACGGGACCATCATTGAACAAGCTGTAAAATTTAACAGAGTCTTTTGCGATGACGCTTTCGCTGTACTGGTTGATGATATCTTTTATCGCGCTTTTATTGTCGGCCGCCCGTTGGGCAAATCCCTGCTGAATGGCAATCAACAGGATAATTGATAATAATTTTACGGGTTTCATTTTTATGTAGTATTAAGTTTTTTCGAATGGGACGAAATGATGTGCAGGAGCAATTAAGCCTCTAAGCTTCATAGAAAATATTTATTTCTGTTGACTGGTAATGATTTTATACTCTATCGTTAAACCTTCATAACCATAGGCATCTGCTTTCATTTCGTGGATGGCGGTATAACTTACCGGATGAACATCTCCAAGAATAGAGTTTAACGATTGGTGCACCGCCTTAATATAATTGGCTTTATCTGTTTTTAGATTGGTAGAATCTGAAATTTTAATATTCAGATGGAAGCTTTTTGTTTTTAGGTCGGCCAGCGATGCCGCATTCACAAACCAGAGATGCTCTGGAACGAACGAAATGGTGACAACGGTAACCTCAGGCTTTTTGTTTAAAACCGCCTTCGTCAATTGGCTGATTTCTTTTACGAGTTCTTGTGCTAAAGCAGGGTTTTCCTCACCACTTACTTTTAAATCAATTATGGGCATACGTCAATATTTAAGTGAATTAATGGGGTAAAATTCAGCTTAAATAGAACGTTATTTGTTGATGTAGGTTAAGAGTTTGATTCTGCTCAGCGATTCGGGTTTAATACCTAGATAAGAAGCAATATGATATTGCGAAACCCGCTGTTGTATACCTGGGTATAGGATAGACAAGCCTTCCAATCTTTCTGCCGCCGATTGTTTTAAAAAAGAGGTCTCGCGTCTGCATTTCCTGATAAAATACAGATCAGAAATATATTTGCCCAGTTTAAGAAAGGCACTGTCCTGTGCAATTAAGGTATTGAGCTTCTCGGAACTAATCATATAAATGATGCTATCCCTTAATGCTTCGATATTGCAATTGGTGGGCATCTGCGTTAAAAAGCTGGTATAGGCACTTACAAAATCATGATCAAAATAAAAATCATTATTAAACTCACTATCATCATTCATCACGTACGATCGAAGCGTACCTGAAGATACAAAGCCAATAAAATTACAAACCATACCTTCACGGATCAAATGCGCCTTCTTCTTAAGTTTTTTGATCTTCAATTGAGCACTGAAGGTTTCAAAATGGTTCATGTCCAATCCTAACTTATCGATAAATAAAGACATTAATGATTCCATTATGCTGATAATTGCAGGGCTGATGTAAAGATAGGTTTTATTTTCTATGGTATTACCGGCGTTCAGGTTTGGAAAGGGGCTGAATGATTTGGATTTTTAATCGTATAGGCTCAATTGAAAATTTTGGTGAGTGGTAGCGTGTTGATTGTTTTTAGCGCGAACTTTTTTAGGTATTTCATGTTATTCAAAGACTTCACGTCATTGAAGCACAGAACAACGACCCTTTACTGCGGTGATCACTATTGCGTGTAAAAATTTTTAGCATGAAGAAACGGGGCCTGGTTTGGTTTAAGAACGATCTGAGATTGCATGATAACGAAGCTTTAATCAGGGCGCAGGAGGAATGTACCGATCTGGTTTTCTGTTATTGTATGGAGAAGAAAGATTTTGAACAGCTTGACCTTGGTTTCCCAAGGGTAGATGTGGTCAGATTCAAGTTTTTACGGCAATCTGTGCTTAATCTTAGAAAAAACCTGAAAGCTCTTGGTGGTCATCTAATCGTTGGAGAAGTTTCAGCACTTGTTACCCTACCCGGGCTGGTAGAGGAATATGGTATAACAGATGTGTATGCAGAAGAGGAGTATGCAAGTTACGAACTGAATTTGGTTGATCAGGTGAGGCGTGCTTTGCCAGGAATCAGCTTTCATTTTTTCTGGGGCAAAACCCTATACCATAAGGATGATATTCCCTTTCAGATCTCAAAGATTCCACTTACAAGTAAAGCTTATAGGATTCCTGTAGGATCAAAGGCCGAACCGCGGGCCACTTTTAGCAAGCCTACTCATGTAAATGCCGTGGCACACCTAAAAACCAAAGAATTTCCGTCGTACAGCATTTATGGGTTTACTAAAAAGGAATATGAAAATTCAAATCCATTTGTTGAGGGTGGCGAAACTGCGGCTTTGGAAAGATTGGAATATTACACCTTTAAGTCGGAGCTTTTAACCGGCTACAGGTGGCGTCGAAATAAATCAGACGGCCTGGATTATAGTTCTAAATTTTCACCATATCTGGCATTGGGTTGTATCTCCGCGAGGGAAATCTATGAAAAGGTAAAAGCTTACGAAGCCAAAGTCAAAAAAAATCAGAGCACCTGGTGGCTGGTTTTTGAATTGGTGTGGAGAGATTACTTTACCTTTAAGGGAATGCGTTTCGGCAATTCAATCTTTCAGACTAAGGGCTATAAAAATAAGGAAATCGGATGGGAAAATGATCCTGCTAAGTTTAAGAAATGGTACCAGGGGAAAACAGGAATACCTTTTGTGGATGCACATATGCGGCAGTTAAACCAAACCGGGTACATGAGTAACCGTGGCCGTGTAAACTGTGCAAGCTATCTTGTGCATGATTTAAAAGTAGATTGGACATGGGGTGCCGCTTATTTCGAAACTAAACTGATCGATTATGACGTCAGTTCAAATTGGATGAACTGGCATATGCAGGCATTTGAAATCTGGTACACCAATCCCGTACACCAGTCCAACAAATACAAAGCACAGCATTTTATCCGTCAGTGGATTCCTGAGCTTGCAGATAAAAACGACGTTGAAGTGCTAATCCCCTGGGAATTTGATATTCCCGCCTATCCAAAGCCTATTGAAGTATATAAAAAATGGAGCAGGGCTATTGGTCTGATACAGAAACAAACGTCTTAATATCATGATTTCATTTCAATTTCTCTGCTTATGTTTAGCCATGGATGTAAGCAGATTAACACGGATTTTTATACCTCTGGCTGGACGTGTCCAGTCTTAATAATGGCTTTGCTTAGCGAGGTGCTAAGAAAAAGCTAATATACTTTAACACCATATTGAGCCGTACAGACAAAATACTTGAGCCGTAGAAGAAAGTTTCTGCTGTGGCGAATGTTGATCTTTGTATTATGAACAACATCACAAAAATTCAGTTGGGCCAAAATGGCCCCTTCGTTTCTAAACTTGGTTTAGGCTGTATGCGCATGTCGTCTGTTTGGGGCGGGCCAACACCTAGCGAAACAGAAAGCATCGCCACCATCCATGAAGCTCTAGATAGCGGTATTAATTTTTTAAACACCGGAGACTTTTACGGCGCCGGACATAATGAAATGCTCATTGGCAAAGCGATTAAAGACAGGCGCGATGATGCCTTCATCAGCGTAAAATTCGGTGCCATTTTTCACAACGGACAATGGCTGGGCCTCGATCTGAGACCTATGGCCATCAAGAATTTTATCAATTACTCTTTAACCCGTTTGGGTATCGAAACCATCGATCTTTATCAGCCTTGCCGGATGGATGGGAGTGTGCCCGTGGAAGACATCATTGGAACGATTGCCGACCTGATTAAAGAAGGCAAGGTGCGCCACATTGGGGTATCCGAAATTAATGCAGAGCAGCTTCGCCAGGCCAATAGTATCTACCCGGTTAGCGCCTTAGAGATTGGATATTCGCTGGCCGACCGTCAGATCGAAGCCGATCTTTTACCAGCAGCAGCTGAATTGGGTATTGCCGTAGTGGCCTTTGCCAATACCGCCGAAGGCTTATTAACCGGCGAAATGAAAGCCCCGCTTGCCGAAAACGATTATCATAGCCATTTCTCCCGTTTCCAGGGCGATAACCTTTTACATAACCTCGAAAAAGTTGAAATATTGAAGCAACTGGCCCACAACAAAGGCTGTACGCCAACACAGGTGGCCATTGCCTGGGTAAAAGAACAGGGTACTCATATGATGCCATTGGTGAGCATGAGCCGCCGATCGCGTCTGCCAGAAAACATTAAAGCGCTGGATATTGTATTTACACCTGAAGAAATGAACACTTTAAACACTACTTTTGCAATAGGTGCGATACGTGGCGGCACTTACCTACAACGTTAAATGAACAGTCCAGCAGAAATTCTCCCCGGCGTAATCTTTTATTCTTACCTCTCTGCAGAGCGGAAAGAGAAGGTATGTTTCTGGAACCATCATACCCTGGTACTACAGGTTTCAGGACAGCTGACCCTGGAAACCTCCGGACAAAACATTTCGATAAGGGGAGGAGAGGTGCTGCTGATCGGCAAAAACCAGCTGGGTACGCTCACCAAAACACCGCTGCCCGGCGGGAACTATGAAACCATTGTGATATCCCTGCAGGAAGACCTGTTGCGCAAGATCGTGCTCGAAGAAAAGCTTGAGGCCGACCGTAAATATATTGGTCCGCCAAATATCCTGATTCCGACAAACGAATTCCTGCAGGGCTATTTTCAATCTATTGTGCCCTACGCCCGAAGCTCGGGTGCCACCATGACCGACGAAATGGGAATTTTGAAAGTGAAGGAAGGAATCAAATTATTATTACTTGCCCTTCCTGCACTCCGTAACTTTTTATTCGACTTTTCAGAACCCTATAAAATCGACCTGGAAAAGTTTATGCTGAGCAACTATCATTTCAATGTGCCTGTCGAAAAATTCGCACAGCTTACCGGGCGCAGCCTGGCAGGTTTTAAACGCGATTTCCTGAAAACATTCGGGGCACCGCCCCGGCATTGGTTGCAGGATAAACGGCTGACTGAAGCTAAACACCTGATCGAAAGCAAACATCAGAAACCCTCCTCCATTTATCTCGACCTGGGCTTCGAAAGCCTGTCGCATTTTTCGCATTCCTTTAAGAAAAAGTTCGGTATGGCACCTACCAGTCTCCACTATAGGCTTTCTCCAAATGATGTTTAAATGACGCAGCATTATTAGCTGAAAACAGCTGGGTGCAAACGATTAG
>Ga0163161_10000497_pt1 | contig 32305 bp, 18 predicted proteins | sample S45metaG_FD_129847 | JGI IMG/M metagenome (GOLD analysis project Ga0163161, IMG submission 129847) | Switchgrass rhizosphere microbial communities from Kellogg Biological Station, Michigan, USA - S4-5 metaG | ecosystem: Host-associated > Plants > Roots > Rhizosphere > Soil | place: USA... | reverse complement strand
TCAAGACCCGTATGGCTCGCTCGACCCGCGCCAGACCGTCGCACGCATCGTTGCCGAGCCGCTCGAAGCGCTGGCGGAAGCGTCACGCAAGGAGCAACGCGAACGCGCCGCCGAATCGCTCGCGGCAGTCGGCCTGCGCACCACCGACATGGACAAGTACCCGCACGAGTTCTCGGGCGGCCAAAGACAACGCATCGCTATCGCGCGTGCCTTGATAACGCGCCCCAAGCTCATCGTTGCCGACGAACCCGTCAGCGCGCTTGACGTGTCGGTGCAGGCGCAGGTGCTCAACCTCATGCAGGACCTGCAGCAGCAGTTCGGCATCAGCTACCTGCTCATCAGCCACGACCTCGCGGTGGTCAACCACCTGTGCGACGACGTCGCTGTCGTCTTCAAGGGCCAGATCGTGGAGCAGGGCGCGCCCGGCCACCTGTTCCGCCACGCGCAGCACCCCTACACGCGGACGCTGCTGTCCGCCGTATTGCAGACCCCCGCGGGTTGAGCCGCGCGGGGTCGTTCCCCTTACTTTCAGGAGAAATATCGAATGTTGAAGCGACGCACCCTCATGGGCACCGCCATGGCCGCGGCGATCCCGGGCGCCTTTCTCCCGCTGGCGCAGGCGCAGACTGGCAAGAACACGTTGAACATCGGCATGCCGCTGGAACCGCCGGGCCTGGACCCGACCGCCGGTGCCGCATCGGCCATTGCCGAGATCACGCAATACAACATCTTCGAGACGCTCACCAAGGTCAACGCCGACGGCTCGGTCACGCCGATGCTGGCCGAGAGCTGGTCGTCGTCGCCCGACATGAAGACCTTCGTCTTCAAGCTGCGCAAGGGCGTGCGCTTCGAAAACGGGCAACCTTTTAACGCCGCCACAGTCAAGTTCTCGTTCGATCGCGCCGGCGGCGCCAAGAGCACGAACAAGGACAAGCGCTTCTTCAGCGAGATCGGCACCGTGGTGCTCGACGAATACACGGTGGGCGTCAACAGCACGCTGTCGAACCCCGACCTGCCGTTCATGCTGGGGCAGTCCACCGCCTGCATCGTCGAGCCCAAGAGCGCCGAGACGAATGCGACCGCGCCCGTCGGCACCGGCCCCTACAAGCTCGCCGCCTGGCAGCGCGGCGCCTCGTGCACGCTGGTCAAGTCGCCGACCTACCGCGACTCGAATCTCGCGAAGGTAGAGAAGTTCGTCTTCCGCTTCATGTCCGACACCGCCGCGCAGACCGCGGCGCTGATGGCGAACGACATCGACATCTTCCCGCGCGCAGGCACGCGCTCGGTCGCGCAGTTCAAGGGCAACCCGCGCTTCCAGGTTCTGGAGGTGGGCACGCGCGGCAAGGTGATCCTGACCATCAACAACCGCAAGAAGCCGCTGGACGACGTGCGCGTGCGCCGCGCGATCCTGGCGGCGCTGGACCGCAACACCATCATCCAGGGCGCGGCCGACGGTTTCGGCAAGCCCATCGGCAGCCACTACGCGATGGGCGCGCCGGGCTTCATCGACACGACTGCGATGAACCCCTACGACATCGAGAAGGCCAAGCGACTGCTGGCCGAAGCCGGCGTGAAGACGCCGCTCGAGTTGCGCCTGACGCTGCCGCCGCCTTCGTACGCGCGGCAGGGCGGCGAGATGATCGCCGCGCAACTGGCGCAGATCGGCATCCACGTGAAGATCCAGAACGTCGAGTGGGCGCAATGGCTCAGCGGCACCTTTGGCGGCGCGCACGACTTCGACCTCACGATGGTCGCGCACGTCGAGCCCTTCGACCTGGTGAAGTACACCGAGCCCGACTACTACTGGGGCTACGACTCGAAGAAGTTCCGCGACATGTTCGTTGCGATCCAGAACGAGGAGAACAAGAAGCGCCGCGCCGACCTGCTGGCCGATGCGCAGCGCCAACTGGCGACCGATGCCGTCAACGGCTTTCTCTATCAGGCGGTGTTTCCCACCATCGCGCGCAAGGAGGTCAAGGGCCTGTGGGCGAGCATGCCGATCGTGGTGAACGACCTGGCCGCCATTTCCTGGAGCTGATGCCATGACCAAGCCCCTGCATTCCCTGAGCGCGGCCGAACTCGGCGCGGCCTACCGCAGCAAGGAACTCTCGCCGGTCGAGGTGGTGCGTGCGGTCAACGAACGCATCGCGGCGCTGGAGCCGAAGCTGCACGCGACCTGGCTCTTCCGTCCGGAACTTGCGCTCGAACAGGCCCACGCCTCCGAAGCGCGCTGGCTCGCCGGCACGCCGCGCGGCGCGCTCGACGGCGTGCCCGTGACCATCAAGGACAACCTGGCAACGGCCGGCGACCCGATGCCGCTGGGCACCGCGGCCTACGACCTCGTGCCGATGCCGGAGGATTCGCCGCCGGCCGCGCGCCTGAAGGAAGACGGCACGGTGCTCGTCGCCAAGACCACGATGCCCGACGTCGGCATGCTGTCGTCGGGCCTCTCGACCTTTCATGAACTCTCGCGCAACCCGTGGGACCTGTCGCGCACGCCCGGCGGCTCCAGCGCGGGGGCAGGTGCGGCCGCTGCCGCGGGCTACGGCCCGCTGCACGCGGGCACCGACATCGGCGGCTCGCTGCGCCTGCCCGCGAGCTGGTGCGGCATCTTCACGCTCAAGCCCAGCTTCGGCCGCATTCCGCTGAGCACGCCCTACATGGGCCGCTGCGCCGGACCGATGACGCGCACGGTGGAAGACGCCGCGCTGATGATGCAGTCCGTCGCCCAGCCCGACAGCCGCGACTACTCCGAGCTACCGCCGCCCGCCATCGACTGGCTGGCCTTCGATGTCGACGCCTCCTTCCTCGCAGGCAAGCGCGTGGGCCTGCTGATGGACGCGGGCTGCGGCCTGCCGCTCGATCCGCAGATCCGCAAGGCGGTGCTCGCCGCCGCGAAGAAGATCGAGGCGGCCGGCGCCCATGTCGAGGAAATGAAGCCCTTCATGACGCCGAAGATGCTGCAGGGCATGGACCACTTCTGGCGCATGCGTTCGCTGGGCGACCTGCGCGCCATGGCGCCCGAGCGCCGCGCGAAGATGCTGCCCTACATCGACACCTGGGCCGAGAGCGCGGCCGGCTTCTCGGGCGAGCACATCTTCGATGCCTACAGCCAGTTCGTCGCCACGCGCGCCGCCACCATCGCCGCGACCGTGGGCTTCGACTTCGTGATCTCGCCGGTGTCGCCCAACATGCCCGCGCCCGCGGAACACGCCTCGCCGACGAACGACCCGCTGCGTTCGCTGGAGCACATCGGCTTCACGGTGCCCTACAACATGTCGGAGCAGCCGGCGTCGTCGGTCAACTGCGGCTATTCGGATGCGGGGCTGCCCATCGGGCTGCAGGTGGCGGGTCGCCGCTTCGACGACCTGGGCGTGCTGCAGTTCAGCCGCGCCTTCGAGCTGATCCGCGACGCGCAGAAGCCCTGGCCCGAACTCCAGTGATCCGCCTGCCAAGAGGAGACAAGAAATGACAGCAACCCATTACATCGACGGCGGCCGCGTGGCCTCGCACGGCACCGAAACCATCGCCGTGATCGACCCCAGCGACGGCCAGCGCTTCGGCGAGATTGCGCGCGGCAATGCAGCGGACGTGGACGCCGCAGTCCACGCCGCGCGCAAGGCCATGGGCGAGAACTTCGACGGCCCCTGGGGCGCGATGACCGCGCTGGAACGCGGCCGCCTGCTCGCGAAGCTGGGCGCGGCGGTGATGCAGCACCACGAGGAACTCGCGCAGCTCGAAGCGCGCGACACCGGCAAGGCGCTGCGCGTGGCACGCAACGATGCGACCGCGCTCGCGCGCTACTTCGAGTACTACGCCGGCGCCTGCGACAAGCTGCACGGCGACACGCTGCCCTACGAGCGCGGCTACACAGTGCTGACCGTGCGCATGCCGCACGGGGTGACCGGGCACATCATTCCCTGGAACTACCCGATGCAGATCGCGGGCCGCAGCGTGGGTGCTTCGCTTGCGGCTGGCAACGCCTGCGTGGTCAAGCCGGCCGAGGACGCGAGCCTGTCGCTGCTGCGCCTGGCGGAAATCGCGACCGAGGTGGGCTTTCCCGCCGGCGCGCTCAATGTGGTGACGGGCTACGGCAGGGAGACGGGCGCGGCGCTGTGCGCGCATCCGGGCATCGACCACATCTCCTTCACCGGCTCGACCGTCACGGGCCGCAGCGTCGGCCTCGCGGCGGCCGAGCGGCATTGCCCCGTCACGCTGGAGTTGGGCGGCAAGTCGCCGCAGCTCGTGTTCGCCGACGCCGACCTCGATGCGGCCGTGCCGGTGCTGCTCAACGCAATCATCCAGAACGCCGGTCAGACCTGCTCTGCGGGCAGCCGCGTGCTGGTGGAGCAATCGGTGTACGAAGAGGTCGTGAAGCGGTTGTCCGAGCGCTTCTCGGCTGTGCGCTCGGGTCCACCCGCCGACGACCTCGACATGGGCCCGCTCATCAACGAAAAGCAGTTCCGGCAGGTGCGCGACATGGTTGCGACCGCCGAAGCGAGCGGCGTGAAGGTGGCGGCGCGCGGCATGGTGTCTTCGAACGCGTCTGCAAATGGCTACTACCAGGAAGCCGTGCTGTTCCGCGACGTGCCCGCGGACAGCGAACTCGCGCAGCGCGAAGTCTTCGGCCCCGTGCTGGCCGTGATGCCCTTCGCCGACGAGGCCGAGGCGATTCGCCTGGCCAACGGCACCGACTTCGGCCTGGTGGCCGGCGTCTGGACCCGCGACGGCGGCCGGCAACTGCGCGTGGCGAACAAGCTGCACTGCGGGCAGGTCTTCATCAACAACTACGGTGCGGCGGGTGGCGTGGAGCTGCCGTTCGGCGGCGTCAAGTCCAGTGGCTTCGGTCGCGAGAAGGGTTTCGAAGCCCTGCTAGGCTTCACGACCCTCAAGACCATCGCCATCAAACACGGATGAACGAACCCATGAAAACGAACGCACAAGAAGCACAAGCGCCCCGCCGCGTCGGCCTGGTCGGCGTCGGCCTGATGGGCAGCGGCATCGCGCAGAACATCGTCAAGCACGGCCATCGGCTGACCATCCTCGATCACCCCGGCAACCAGCCCGTTGGTGCGCTGCTCGCGGCGGGCGCCACGGCGGTGTCGGACGTGACGGCACTGGCCGCGGAGGTCGACGTGCTGATCCTCTGCGTCACCGGCACGCCGCAGGTCGAAGCGGTGATGCTGGGTGACAAGGGTGCGCTGACCAGCCTGCGCCCCGGCACCGTGGTGATCGACTGCTCGACCGCCGTGCCCGATTCCACGACCAAAGTCGCACAAGCCGTGCAGGCCAAGGGCGGCAAGTTTCTCGATGCACCGATGACGCGCACCGCGAAGGAAGCCGCCGAGGGTCGGCTCAACCTGCTGGTGGGCGGCGACGCCGAGGTGCTCGCTTCGTGCCTGCCACTGCTGCGCTGCTTCGCCGAGAACATCACGCATGTGGGCGGCATCGGCGCGGGCCATGCCATGAAGCTGCTGCACAACTTCGTGTCGCTCGGCACGGTCGCGCTGCTGTGCGAAGCGGCTGCGTGCGCCGAGCGCGCCGGCGTGGCGCCCGATGTGTTTGTCGACGTGCTCGCCAAGGGCGGCGGCAACGGCGTGGCCCTGGAACGCGTCAAGCCCAAGCTCCTGACCGGCAGCACCGACTCGCTGAAGTTCTCGATGGCCAATGCCAAGAAGGACCTGGGCTACTACAACGACATGGCGCAGCAATCGTCGGCCAGCCACGGCATCGCAGAGGCCGTCGAGAAGCTGCTGACCCACGGCATCGACACCTTCGGCCCGGACCGCATGGTGCTCGACCTGGTGGAAGCGCTGAAGAAGTAAAGGAAGCGCCCGTGCCTCGCGCTACGGCACGTAGCGCGAGAGCAGGTGATCGACCAGGCGGCGCTGCGGAAACGTCAGCGTCTCCTGACGCGTGCAGAGGTACATGCGGCGCGACGCCCAGGCGTCCGACAGATTCAAGAAGCGCAGGCCCATTTCCTTGCGATAAGTGGCCGCCGCGCCCTCGGGCAGGATGCCCACGCCCATGCCGGCCTCGATCATCCGGCACACCGCCTCGAAGCTCTTGACCTTCACGCGCAGGCGCAGCACCTTGCGCGCGGCGACTGCCGCATCCTCGATGGTGCGGGCAATGGCCGAGTCGTTTTCGAGGCCGACGAAATCGAAGTCGAGCAGTTCCGCGAACGACACCTCGCGGTTGCGGTACGGGTGCTTGCGGTGGACGATGGCCACCAGCCTGTCCATGCGGTAGGGAATGAAGTTGAGCGTCGTGTCCGCGGTGTCGCCGGTGATCACGCCGACATCGGCCTGCCGGTCGCGGATCGCCTGCACGATCCAGACGCTGCGGTGCTCCTCCACGTCGACGCGAATCTCAGGATAGCTGCGGCGAAAGCTCGCCACGTCGTCGGGCAGGAACTGGCCCATGGCCGATGCATTGGCCTGCAGCCGCACGCGGCCCGTCGCGCCCTGCGCGTAGTCCGAAAGGTCGGCGCGCATGCGGTCCACATCGCGCAGGATGAGCCGCGCGTGGATGGCCAGCGACTCGCCCGCGCCGGTCACCGTCACACCCTTGGAGGTGCGCTGGAAGAGCGGCACGCCGAACTCGGTCTCGAGGATGCGGATGCGGCGGCTCGCGGCCGACAGCACCATGTGGTGCTCTTCGGCGGCCTTCGAGAGGCTGCCGGATTCGAGGGCGCTCAGGAAGAGCGCGAGGGAATCGAGGTCGGGCCGCATCGGTCCGTTCAGTGCAACGTGATGGACAGGAAGTCGAAGGGGGCCTCGAACTCGGCAGGGCCGCGAACAGGGCGGTCGGTCGGCCACAGCACGGCCTTGTCGTAGTGGGCGAGCGGGGCTTCGGGGGTCATCGAATCAGTCTACCTGCGACGTAGGGGCGGTCACAACCATGTCACGTTGCGCGTGGCACCCTCGCTGGCTTGGAACCACCACGCCGCGTTCACCTGCGACCCGCCGTCATCGCATCGGTGGTCGCCTGCCTGATCGTGCTGGCCGTCGCATGGCACTTCACGGCGGGAGCCTCGCAAGCGGCAGGCCCGCCGCTCGAGATCCGCTGGCACGGCAACGGCATCATCTTGCAAGGCGAGGTGAGAGACGTGGCCACGCAGCGCGTGCTGGCCGAGGGCGCCGCCGCACGGCTGGGCGGCGAGGCCGACCAGGTGGTGGACTGGCTCGACATCGTGCCTTCTGCATTGCCGGTGGCGGACGCCGCGGCGCTCGCCGAACTCATCCTTCTCGGACAGGAAGGCTGGCATCTGCAGCGACGGCCGAAGGACGGATGGCTTGCTGTGCAGTCGCTCACCGACGAGCGCAGCGCGAAGGCCCGCGCGCTGCTGCGCACCGCGTTCGGTCCCGAGGTTTCGATGGAGCTGGTGGCTCTTCCCTGAGCCCCCGCGTGGACAAGGGATGGTCACGCCGTCGTCATGCCGCGTTGCCAGCATGCGCTGCATTCCAATACGGAGGAGAAGATCCATGCATGCATCGTTGAAACATGTCGCGCTGGCAGGTGTCGTCCTGGCCACCTTGGCCGCTTGCGGCGGCAGTGGCAGTTCGAGCAATTTCTTTCCGTTTCTTCCGTCGGCACCGCCGCCCGCACCGGCGCCTCCTCCCGCACCGGCCACGCCCGGCAGCATCGACGTGAAGCTCATCGCCTTCAACGACCTGCACGGCAATCTCGAGCCGCCCAAGCTCTCGATCACCGCGCCCGCAGCCGGTGGCGGCACCGTGCCGGTGCCCGCGGGCGGCGCGGCCTACCTGGCCTCCGCCGTTGCATCGCTCAAGGCGAAGAACGAGAACAACGCGGTAGTGTCCGCGGGCGACATGATCGGCGCTTCGCCGCTGGTGTCGGCGCTGTTCCTTGACGAGTCGACCATCGAGGCGGTGAACGCGATGAAGATCGATTTCAACGCCGTCGGCAATCATGAGTTCGACAAGGGCCAGACCGAACTGCTGCGCATGAAGAACGGCGGCTGCGCCAAGAACACCGCGCTCGAACCGTGCCGGGTGAACAAGGCGTTCCCGGGCGCGAACTTCGGCTTTCTCGCGGCCAACACGGTGAAGACCGACGGCAACACGCTGTTCCCCGCCACCGGCATGAAGAGCTTCACCAAGGACGGTGCCACTGTGAAGGTCGCCTTCATCGGCATGACGCTCAAGGGCACGCCCAACATCGTGACGCCCGCCGGCGTTGCGGGCCTGAGCTTCAAGGACGAGGCGGACACGGCCAACGCGCTGATTCCGCAACTGAAGGCGCAGGGCGCGGACGCCATCGTCGTGGTGATCCACGAGGGCGGCACCACCACCGTCGGCTACAACGACAAGAGCTGCGCCGGTTTGAGCGGCGACATCCTGCCGATCCTGAACAAGCTGGACACCGCGGTCGATGTGGTGATCTCGGGCCACACGCACCGTTCGTACGTCTGCGACTACGGCAAGACCAACCCGGCCAAGCCCTTTCTGCTGACGAGCGCGGGCCAGTACGGCACGCTGCTGACCGACATCAACCTCACCATCGACACCCGCACCCGCAAGGTGACGGCCAAGGCGGCCGACAACGTGATCGTGCAAGGCGAGGCCTTCACGAGCGGCGCGAACACCGTCGCGCTGACCGACCAGTACCCCGTGTTCGGCAAGAACCAGGAAGTGGCAGCGCTCATCAGCCAGTACCTCGCGATCGCCGGGCCGCTGGTGCAACGCGTGGTGGGTTCGCTCACCGCCACGGCCACGCGCACGCCGTCGCCATCAAGGGAAAGCGCTCTGGGCAACCTGATCGCCGATGCACAACTGGCGGCCACCAGCCCGGCCGGCAAGGGCGCGGCGCAGATCGCCTTCATGAACCCGGGCGGTGTGCGCGCCGATCTCGCACCGGCGCAGGATGGCAGCGTGACCTATGGCCAGATCTTCGCGGTGCAGCCCTTCGGAAACAGCCTGGTGGTGAAGACGATGACGGGCGCGCAGATCAAGGCTGTGCTCGAGCAGCAGTTCAACAGCGGCTCCAACACGGTGGCCGCGCCGAAGGTGCTGCTGCCCTCGCGCGGCCTGACCTACAGCTACAGTGCTTCGGCGCCCGGCGGTGCGCGCATCGGCAACCTGGCGCTGAACGGCACGGCCATCGATCCGGCGGCGAACTACCGCGTCACGATGAACAGCTTCCTGGCCACCGGAGGCGACAACTTCACCGTGTTCAACCAGGGCACCGACACGCTCGGCGGCGACCAGGACGTGGACGCGCTGGAGGCCTACATCAAGGCGAACAGTCCGCTCGCGCCGCCGGCGACCGACCGCATCACGGTTCTTCCCTGAGCTGGGCCGGCCTCGGCCGGGTGCTTCGTCGAGGGGCGCGTCGGCGATCGCGGCATTGCCTCGACATTGCGTTTCTTGCATCGATGCTGCGGGGCAAAAACCGGGTTCCAGAACCCCGTTTCATCCTTCGGCAGTGCTTGCGCAGGTACGCGGCCTGACTTCGCGTAGGCGAGATTCCCACGTCGGATTTTTCGTGTTTTGGCCGCCGTAGCATGGAACGATCTGCCGCTGCAGGCAGAGAGCTTTACTGCTGATCCATGTTCTTTCTTTTGCAAAGGAATTCATCATGAACGCCATGAACCTCCGCACGCTCGCGCTCTCTTCGGTCGTTGCAGCGTGCAGTCTTGCTTTCGTCGGATGCACCACGACGCGCCCGCAGGACCAAGGAAGCAGCGCGACCTCGCGCACATCGATCGATGCACAGGTCGACGCCTCGCTGTCCAAGCTCTACGACTCGGTGAAAGGATCGCGCGAGTTGGTCGCCAAGTCGAGCGGCGTGCTGGTGTTTCCGGCGGTGGTCGGGGCGAGCCTGGGCGTCGGTGCCGAATATGGGCGCGGCGCATTGCGCGTGAACGGCCGCACGCAGTCTTACTACAGCACCACTGCGGGCTCGGTGGGCTTCCAGGCCGGCGCGCAGTCGAAGGCAGTGATCTACCTTTTCACCACGCAGGCGGCGCTCGACAAGTTTCGCAACAGCAGGGGCTGGACGGCCGGCGCCGATGCCACGGTGGCGCTTGCCACCATCGGCGCCAACGGCAGCGTCGACACCAACACGATCCGGCAGCCGGTGGTGGGCTTCGTGCTGACCAATGTGGGGCTGGAGGCGGGTGTCTCGCTGTCGGGCGCGAAGATCACCGAGATCCAGCTGTAAAAGAGAATGCTGGCGCGGGCCTTGCGCCCCGCCTTCAGTCGGCCAACTGCTCTGCCAGTTGCGCCTGCAGATCGGCGACCTGCCTGCGCAGGGCGTCGTTCTCGTGCGTGAGTTCGGCCACGCGCTGCTGAAGCGCTTCGACCGAATCGGGCTTGGCGCTCTGATCGTCCGATGCGGACTCGGGTGATTCTTCGCGCGGCTTGCGCTTGGCTTCGCGCACGCGCTTGGCGGCCTGCTTGAGTTCGTCCTTGCCCGCGTTTGCGGCAGTGACTTGCTCTTCGGCGGGCAGGCTGGCCACGGCCGCGGCGGTGTTGATCGAGATCACACCCGACTTCACGGCCGCTACAAGTTCGGGCGCGGCCTGCTTCTGGATCTTCTCGATCATCACGACCTGGCTGCTGCTCAAGCGCGCGGCCTTGGCGATGGACTCGCGGCTGTTCAGAGGCGCGGGCGGCGGCAGGGCGCTGGCGTTGTCGGCGAGGGATTCGCCGGCGGGTGTGTCTACATCGAAAGGCGGATCGTCCGACGACGAGGTTTCCGACAGCGCGCGGGAGCGTTGGTCGTCGACGATGACCTTCTTTCGAAGCGCCAGCACGCCGCGCTGGTAGTCCGAGATGCTGCGCCGGCCGAGGTGCTGGTCGATCATCCAGAGGTGCACGTCCTCCATCGTCTTGAAGTGCGTGTTCTGGACCGTCTGGAACGGCAGGCCGTGCTTCTGGCAGATGCCGTAGCGGTGGTGGCCGTCCACCAGCACCTCGCCCCACAGCACCAGCGCGTCGCGGCAGCCCTCGGTGAGGATGCTGCGTTCCAGCGCCGCGTATTCCTCCGGAGACATGGGATCGATATAGGCTTTGAGTTCTTCGTTGACGACGATGTTCATGAGGGAGGGATCGGGGAAAGGGGCGAAATTTTAGATGCGCGCGTCGTGCGGACTTCCACCACGCGCTCCCATTGCAGGGGCGACGTTTCGCGGCACACGATGCGCGCGTCGGTCGAGGTGCAGAGGGCCACCATGTGGTCGGGCGTGGGCTGCAGTTGCCGGAAGTGCCATGCGGCGTTGCCATGCGGATCGGCGAGGGAGAAGCCGATGTCGCCTGCTTTGTCGAGCGCGAAAGCGAAGCTGTCGAGCGGGATCTGCAGGCCCATGCCGCGTGCCTTGATGTAGCTTTCCTTCAAGGTCCACAGTTCGAAGAAGCGATCCGGTTGCAAGGCGTTTGGCAATGCACCCAGTGACTTGGCTTCGGTGGGCGCGAAGAAGTGATCGACGGCTTCGAGCACGGCGGCGCGGCGGATGTTCTCGACATCGACACCGAACTCGATATCGCGGGCAATCGCCAGCACGATGAGGCCGGCGGTGTGGCTCAGGTTGAAGTCCAGGCCGCGTGCTTCTTCGATCACCGGGCCGTCGATGCGGGGGCGGCCGAAATGGCCGTTGGCGAAGCGCCAGTCGTGCGGATCGATCGGCGCGTAGCGCGAGAGCATCGTGCGCACCAACACTCGTGTCAGCAGGTAGCGATAGCGGTCGCGTGAGAAGTGGAAACGATCTTTCTGCTGCAGTTCCTGGGGCGTCAACAGTGCGCGATAGGTGGCGTCGAGCGCGGGATCGCCGGAGTCGCCGTGAGGGCAGAGCCAGAGATGGATGTCGCCCGCGGGCAGAGGAAGGAGGAGGTCGGCGCGATGCATGTTGGGCGGCAGCGCTTCGCCGCAATCTTGTTGTCCGAATGGTTGTACGAAGCGCAAGTCGGCTATTATCGCGACCCCCTGTGCCGGGTTCCGCGTTCTCTCGCGGATCGCTCGGCCATCTGATCCGCCGCGGCGGATTTTCTCGGGGCTCCTCATGTCGTTTGTTTGAGTGTCGATCCGGAAGGGTCATGGAAATGCCTCAAAATCCGCCTATAAATAGCAATGATTCTTATTTCGATTTATGCATCGAAAGTAGTAAATCAGACCTGCGGTCCGTCTCGGCTCGCTCACTGGAACTGGAGGAAGAGGTGCTGAACATGCCGTTGCCGCATTCGTCCGAGCCTTCGCTCGCCGAGGTTTTCATCGCTCACCGGGCGCAGCTCTGGCGGGTCGCCCGGAAGATCGTCAACACAGCGGACCTGGCCGACGACGTCGTGCAGGACGCCTACCTGAAGATCGCCGACGGCCCCTGCGTCCGTCAGGCCGAACGTCCCATCGGCTATTGCTGCCAGGTGGTGCGCAACATGGCACTGGACTACTGCCGCCGCCACCGCGTCGAGGCCAGCTATCGCACTTTCGACGTGGATGTGGAACTGCTCGACATGCCGACAACCGCTTCGACACCCGACCGCATGATGTGCGAGCGCCAGGTGATCACCGCCATCGACAAGGTTCTGGCCAGCCTCCCGCCCCGCACACGGCTGGTGTTCGAGCTCTATCGCCTCGAAGGCCTCACGCAGCGCGAGATCGCGGCGCGCCTGGGCTGCGCGCTGGGCCTTGTGAATGGGCTGATTGCCGAGGCCGCCAACGCGATCAAGTCGTGCGGCCACTTGCTGCTCGAGAGCGATACACCCTAGCTGCGGCTTCTACGCAGCGGGATCGCGCCCGTTTCCCGCGAGAATGCGCGCTGGACCGGCCGGGTCCGTTCAACGGTGATGACAGCACCCGGCCTCGACGGACAACGCGAACAGCTTCACGAATGACACAGGAAACGGGCGATCCCATCTGGAATACCGCATGGGACTGGGTGCAGCGCGAGCACGACAGCGAAAGCTTCGATGAAGCCGCGCGCGCCGAAATGACAGCCTGGCTCCTCGCAGAGCTCGCACACCGCCAAGCCTATGACAAAGCCGCTCGGCTCTGGCTTCTCGCGGGTTTCGTTCCGCCGGTCAACGACTTCGGCGACGACCTGCCGGACGAAGACGCCGAGCCGCGCGCCGACAAATAGAAAACCGCATCCAGCGTGAACGCGCGCCCTCCGCGCGCGTTTCGGCACCGGCACGACTTGGGCGCTCGCCGCCCCGCCGTGAAAAATGAACAGATCGACCTCTGAAGCGTCCTCTTGGCAGGGGCGCTGAGATTCCGTCCGGTCCGCGACCGGCTGCGGTGCGCTCCTTTCTCTCTGTTCAATCACAAGGATGCACCGATGTCGACCAGCTGTTTTGACCGCGAAGACGAGACCTTCATCGTTCTGGTCAATCAAGAAGACCAGTACTCCATCTGGCCGCACTGGAAGGCCGTTCCAGGCGGATGGACCGCCGTTGCGGGCGTGCAGGGCGACAAGAAGACCGTGCTCGCCTACGTCGAGAGCCACTGGACCGACATGCGTCCCAAGTCGCTGCGCGACTGGATGGCGCAACAGCCGGACGCCGCACCGGCCATGGAAACCGCGGCCGGTTGATGAGCGCCCCGGCGCCCTTGGCGCTGTTGTGCCTGCCGTGCGCGGGCGCGAGCGCCTCCATGTACCTGCGCTGGCGACGTCTCGTGCCGTCGTGGGTTCGCATCGTGCCAGTGGAGTTGCCGGGGCGCGGCGCGCGCATGGGCGAAGCCTTTGTCGAAGACTTCGATGCGCTGGTCGCGCGGATTTGCACCGAGCAGGCCGACGCGATGCGCGGCGACTTCGCGCTCTTCGGCCACAGCATGGGCGCGTTGCTTGCACACGGCGTGACTCGCAGGCTTCAGTCCTTGCGCCGGCCGCTGCCGCGCGCGCTGCTGGTGTCCGGCTGCGCGGCCCCCTCACGGCGCGATCCTGAGCTTTTCGATGGCGGCGAAGACGACGCCTCTCTGAGCGCCGAACTGCGCAAGCAAGGCGGTACGCCCGAAGAGGTTTTCGCGAGCGAAGAGCTCATGCGCATCACCCTCGACACGCTGCGTGCCGACCGCCGCGTCTGCCGCAGCCACGTTCATGTCGCCGCCTGGCCGCCGCTTCCGCTGCCGATCCATGCCTTTGCGGGACGCGACGACGACATCGAGGCGTCTGCGATAGCGGCTTGGTCCGAAGAGATCGGCGGCACCTGCACGCTCGACTGGTTCGACGGCGGCCATTTCTTTCTCCGGCACCACGAGGCCGCATTTCTCGCGGCGCTCGCACGGCGCCTGCCGACGCACCTTCATCAAGCGCCTCTTCCAGCGCATCAAGGCCAGATATGAATGAACCGCTCGCGACGGCGTCCGCCGGCCGGCAACCACGCAATTTCGTGGCGCACCTGCGCGCGTTGGCCGAGGGGCGTCCGCACGACGTCTGGCTCACCGTGGTCGACGAGGTCGATGGCGCCTACAGCGAGCTGCCTTTCACCTATGCCGTTTTCGAGCAGCGCGTTCGCGCGCTCGCGGCCCGCCTGCAGCAGCAGTTCGCCAAGGGCGACCGCGCGCTCGTCATGCTCGACAACGGTGACCACTATGCCGTGAGCATGCTGGCCTGCTTCTATTGCGGCGTGATTGCGGTGCCGGTGTTTCCGCCCGAATCGGCGCGGCCACAGCATCTGGCGCGGCTCACCGGCGTGGCGGCCGATTCAGAGGCGCGTTGCGTGCTCACGTCTTCTGCGTTGAGCGCTGCGATGGCGGCGGCCGGCAACCAGTTCGGCGATGTGCAGATCGTTGCCGTCGATGCGGTCGATGTCGCGCTCGCCGATGCCTGGCAGCCCTTCGAGCCAAGCGACGACGACGTCGCCTTCCTGCAATACACATCGGGCTCGACCTCGGCGCCCAAGGGCGTCATCGTCACGCACGGCAACCTGATGGCCAACGAGCATGCGATCCAGGTCGGCATGGGCATCGGGCCCGACGACAAGTTCGTCTCGTGGGCGCCGCTCTATCACGACATGGGTCTCATCGGTGGCCTGATGCAGCCGCTCTACAGCGGCATCCCGTTGGTGCTGACTTCGCCGCGCTATTTCCTCGAGCGCCCGGTGCGCTGGTTGGAGCTGATCTCGCGCCACCGCGCCACGCTCAGCGGCGGCCCGGATTTCTCGTTCCGTCTGTGCCTGGAACGCGTGAAAGACGCGCAGATCGCACAGCTCGATCTCTCGAGCTGGCGCGTCGCCTACACCGGCGCCGAACCGGTGCGCGCCGACACCGAATTCGATTTCATCGAACGTTTCGCCCCTGCGGGCTTCGACCCCGGTGCGGTCTACGCCTGCTATGGCCTTGCTGAGGCCACCTTGTTCGTGACTGGCGGAAAACGCGGCGCCGGCATGGTCGCGCGCGGCTTCGACGCCGACAGCCTGGCCAGCGGCGTGGGCGCGCCGAGCGAAGACGGCGCGCTGCTCGTCGGCTGCGGTGCGGTGGCGGTCGAGCACGTGGTCGAGATCGTCGATCCCGCCACGCTGTCGGTGGTGGCCGAGCCTGGCCGCATCGGCGAAATCTGGGTGAGCGGCGCGAGCATCGGCGCCGGCTACTGGGGCAAGCCGCGCGAATCCGCCGAGACCTTCGTCGAGCGCGCGGGCCGGCGCTGGCTGCGCACCGGCGACCTGGGTTTCGTCTGCGATGGCGAGCTCTACGTGACGGGCCGCATCAAGGACCTGATCATCGTGCGCGGGCACAACATCTATCCGCAGGACATCGAGCGCGTCATCGAGGCCGAGGTCGACGCGGTGCGCAAGGGCCGCGTGGCGGTCTTCGCGGCCAACGGACCCGACGGCGAGGGCATCGGTGCCGCGGCCGAGGTGTCGCGCAGCATGCAGAAGCTGGTGCCGCCGCAGGTGCTGGTCGAGGCACTCAGCGCAGCGGTCAGCGAGGTGTTCGGCGAGGCACTGTCGGCCGTTCTGCTGCTCAATCCGGGTGGCATGCCCAAGACCACCAGCGGCAAGCTGCAGCGCAGCGCGTGCCGCGCGGGCTGGCTCGATCGCAGCGCGGATGCGTATGCGATCTATGAGCGCGGTGCGTTCGTCAAGGGCGGCCCCGTCGAGGCGCAGGCCGAAGCGCCGGTGCTGGACGAGACCGAGCGCGCCGTCGATGCGATCTGGCGCGAAGTGCTCCGGCCGGCCGATGCGAAGCCTTTCGCGCGCGACGCCCATTTCTTCACCCGCGGTGGCAGTTCGCTCACCGCCACGCAGGTCGCGGCCCGCGTGTCCGATCACTGGGACATCGACTTTCCGGTGCGCCTGATGTTCGAGCACCCGCGGCTCTCCGAGTGCGCCGCCGCCGTGCGCCAGCGCCTGGCCGAGGGCGCGCATGCGCGGCCCGCGCCCATCACGGTGCTGCCGGCCGAGCGCCGGCTGAACGCGCTGCCGCTGTCCCACGCGCAGGAGCGCCAGTGGTTCCTGTGGCAGCTCGACCCGTCGAGCGCGGCGTACCACATGAGCGGTGCGCTGCGCCTCACCGGCGCTTTGCAGGCCGATGCGCTGCGCGCGGCGCTGGACGACTTGGTCGCGCGCCACGAGTCGCTGCGCACCGCGTTCCGGGCGGGCAGCGACGGCGTTGCCGCGCAGTGGCTCCAGCCGACCGGCACGCTGCCGCTCGAGGTGGTTGACCTGCGCGACGTGCCCGCCGGCGAGCGCGACGGGCGCCTGGAGAGCGAAGCCCGCCGCATCAAGAGCGCGCCCTTCGACCTCACCCAGGGCGGCCTGTTGCGCGCCGCGCTGCTGCGCCTGGCGGACGACACGCAGGTGCTCGCCGTGGTGATGCACCACATCGTGTCCGACGGCGCCTCGATGCAGGTGCTGATCGAGGGGCTGGCCGCGGGCTACGCGGCGCGCCTGCAGGGCCGTGCCGCGGCGCTGCCCGTGCCGCGCGTGCAGTACGCTGACTACGCGGTATGGCAGCGCGAATGGCTGGCCGCCGGCGAGGCCGAGCGGCAGCTTGCCTGGTGGCGGAAGGAACTCGGCGACGAGCACCCGGTGCTCGAGCTGCGCACCGACCACCCGCGCAAGCCGCAAGCGAGTTACCGCGCCGCACGCCACACCTTCGAACTCCCCGCGCCTTTGCTTGGCCAACTGCGCGACGTCGCGCAGGCCGACGGCGGCACGCTGTTCATGGTGCTGCTCGCTGGCCTGCAGGTGCTGCTGCACCGCTACACCGGGCAGGAAGAAATCCGCGTCGGCGCCGCGATCGCCAACCGCAACCGGGTGGAGTTCGAGAACGTCATCGGCCTGTTCGTCAACACGCTGGTGCTGCGCAACCCGATCGACGGCCGCACGCCGTTGTCGCGCGCGCTCGCGCAGGCCCGCGAGGCCGTGCTGGGCGCCCAGGCGCACCAGGACCTGCCCTTCGACCAACTGGTGCAGCGCCTGCAGCCCGAGCGCAGCATGAGTCACAGCCCGCTGTTCCAGGTGATGTTCAACCACCTCTTCGAGGACCATCGCCCGCTGCAGCGCCTGGACGGCATCCAGGTGCAGAGCCACGCGCTGCCCGACCTGCAGACCCAGTTCGACTGGGTGCTGGAGGCTCGCGAGCAGCCCGATGGCCGGCTGATGCTCGACGTGATCTATGCCGACGACCTGTTCGAGCGCGAGACCATCGCGCGCATGGCGCAGCACTACGAGGCGGTGCTCGGCGCGCTCTGCGCCGATGCCAGTCGCGCGGTGGGCGACATCGCCTTGCTCGACGCCGCGGAGAGCGCGCAACTCGCAGAGTGGAGCATCAACGCGCGCCGCGAGCCGCAACCCCAACCCGTGCACCACACCATCGCGCAGCATGCGAAGCAGCAGCCCGACGCCATCGCGCTGCTGTTCGACGAACAGGCGCTGAGCTTCGCCGAGCTCGACCGCCGCGCCAATCGCCTCGCGCACCGCCTCGTCGCGCTGGGCGTGAAGCCCGACATGCGCGTGGGCATCGTGATGGAGCGCTCGGTCGAGATGGTGGTGGGGCTGCTCGCCATCCTCAAGGCCGGCGGCGCGTACCTGCCGCTGGACCCCGACTACCCGCTGCAGCGCCTGGCCTACATGGTGGAAGACAGCGGCATCGCACTGCTGCTGACGCACCGCGCCACCCGCGAGCACATCGCCGAGCGCGCGGGCCTCGCTCGGCTGGAGGTCGACAGCACCGATCTCTCGAACGAGCCCGACACCGACCCCGGCGTCACGCTGCACGGCGAGAACCTGGCCTATGTCATCTACACCTCCGGCTCCACCGGCAAGCCCAAGGGCGCGGCCGTGCGCCACGCGGCGCTGCACAGCTGCATGGCCTGGATGCAGGACACCTATCACCTCAGCCGGGAGAACACCGTGCTGCACAAGGCGCCGTTCGGCTTCGACGTGTCGGTGTGGGAGATGTTCTGGCCCCTGACCGCGGGCGCGCGGCTGGTGGTGGCCAACCCCGGCGACCACCGCGACCCGGCGCGCCTGGTCGAGCTGATCCAGCGCCACCAGATCACGACGCTCAACTTCGTGCCCTCGATGCTGCAAGCCTTCCTGGCGCACAAGGACATCGAGTCGAGCACGCGGCTCAAGCACATCATCTGCGGCGGCGAGGCCATGCCCGCCGAGACGCAGAAAGAGACGCTGCAGCGCCTTCACGGCGCCACGCTGCAGAACCTCTACGGCCCGACGGAAACCACCATCCACGTCACGCGCTGGACCTGTCGTGACGACGGCCAGAACCTGGTGCCGATCGGCCAGCCGATCAGCGACACCCAGTGCCACATCCTCGATGCCGAGCTCAACCAGGTGCCGCGCGGCGTGGCCGGCGAGCTGTACCTCGGTGGCGTGAGCCTGGCGCGCGGCTACCTCAACAAGCCCGGCCTGAGCGCCGAGCGCTTCGTGGCCAACCCCTTCGGCGCGGGCGACCGGCTCTATCGCACCGGCGACCTCGTGCGCTGGAACACCAAGGGCCAGATCGAATACCTGGGCCGCATCGACCACCAGGTGAAGATCCGGGGCTTCCGCATCGAGCTCGGCGAGATCGAGGCGCAGATCCTCGCGCAGCCCGCGGTGCGCGAGGCCGTGGTGGTGGCGCGCGAAGGCGCTGCCGGCGCTTCGCTCGTGGCCTACATCGCCGCGCACGCGCAGCAGGCGGTCGACACCGCCGCGCTGCGCGAGCAACTGAGCCAGGTGCTGCCCGACTACATGGTGCCGCGCGCCGTGGTGGTGCTCGAAGCCTTGCCGCTGAATGCCAACGGCAAGGTCGACCGCAAGGCGCTGCCCGAGCCCGAGGGGCTGGGCCGCGCGAGCACCTACGAGGCGCCGGAGGGCCATGTGGCACGCACGCTCGCGGCCATCTGGTCGGAGGTGCTGCAGGTAGAGCAGGTCGGCCTGCATGACAACTTCTTCGACCTCGGCGGGCACTCGCTGCTGCTCATCCGCGCGCACCGCCTGATGGAAGACCGGCTGCAGGGCAGCTTCCCGCTGGTCAACCTCTTCAAGTACCCCACCGTCGAATCGCTCGCGCGCTGGATCGAGCAGGGCGGCGCGCAAGCCGCGGCCGTTTCCGCCGCGGGTGCCGACGACCGCGCGCTGCGCCAGCGCGCCGCCATGCTTCAACGCCGCAGAGTGGCAGAGAGAGTCAATTGATGACCACGTCCTTCAAGGAATCCGTCGAACCCACCGGCCTGGAAATCGCCATCGTCGGCCTGTCCGGCCGCTTCCCGGGCGCCGACGACGTGGACGCCTTCTGGCGCAACATTCGAGATGGCGTGGAGTCGGTGTCGCGCTTCACCGACGAGCAGCTGCGCGAACGCGGCGTGCCGCAAAGCCTGCTGGACGACCCCGACTACGTGAAGGCCGGCGTGATGTTCGAAGGCTTCGACCAGTTCGATGCCGGCTTCTTCGGCTACACGCCCCGCGAGGCGGAGAACCTCGATCCGCAGCAGCGCGTCTTTCTCGAGTGCGCCTCGGCGGCGCTCGAACACGCCGGCTGCGACCCCGAGCGCTGGCCGGGCAAGGTCGGCGTGTATGCGGGCGAGGGCGCCAACGTCTACCTGATCCGCAACCTGCTGCCGTCCTTCGGCCTCGGCGCGCACACGGGCATTGCCGACCTGCTCGGCCTCATGAGCGGCAACTCCGGCGGTTCGCTGTGCACGCGCGTGGCCTACAAGCTGAACCTGCGCGGCCCCGCGGTGAGCGTGCAGACCGCCTGCTCCACGTCGCTCACCGCCGTTCATACCGCTTGCCAGGCGCTCCTGAGCCACGACTGCGACATGGCCCTGGCCGGCGGCGTGTGGCTCAACCTGCTGCAAGAGGGCGGCTACCGCTACCAGGCCGGCGCGATCCTCTCGCCCGACGGCCATTGCCGCGCTTTCGACGCCGATGCCGCCGGCACGGTGATCGGCAGCGGCGCCGGCGTCGTCGCGCTCAAGCGCCTGGACGAGGCGCTGCGCGACGGCGACACCATCCACGCGGTCATCAAGGGCACCGCGGCCAACAACGACGGCTCGGCCAAGGTCGGCTTCACCGCGCCCAGCATCGACGGGCAGGCCGAGGTCATTCGCGCGGCGCAGCTGATCGCGGGCGTCTCGGCCGACACCATCGGCTATATCGAGGCGCACGGCACCGGCACCACGCTGGGCGACCCGATCGAGATCGCGGCGCTCACGCAGGCCTTCCGCGCCGACACCGAGCGGCGGGGCTTCTGCGCCGTCGGTTCGGTCAAGACCAACATCGGCCACCTCGATGCGGCGGCCGGCGTGGCGGGGCTCATCAAGGCCACGATGGCGCTCAAGCACGGCGTGCTGCCACCCAGCCTGCATTTCACGAAGCCCAATCCGCAGATCGATTTTGCGAGCAGTCCGTTCTATGTGAATGCGCAGCGCCAGCCCTGGCCCGAAGGCCGCACGCTGCGCCGCGCGGGCGTGAGTTCGTTCGGCATCGGCGGGACCAACGTCCACGTGGTGCTCGAAGAGGCCCCGGTCGCTCGTCCGTCTGCACAGGCAAATGCACCGGCCTGGCAGGTCCTGCCGCTCTCCGCTCGCAACACCGACGCCCTGCAGCAAGCCGCGCAACGGCTCGCCAGCCATCTCGAAGAAGCAGGGTCCAGCACCTCGCTCGCGGATGTCGCACAGACGCTGCAGACCGGCCGACGCGCGCTGGCGGTTCGCGGCGCCGTCGTTGCCGACGGGTCGGCAACCGCCGTCGAGGCGCTGCGTGCGCCCGAGAGCGACTTTGACCAGGCGAGCGGCATTCCCGCGTCGGCACCCGAGGTCGCGTTCCTGTTCCCGGGCGGCGGTACGCAGCACGCGAACATGGGGCTCGCGCTGTACCGCGACCATCCGGTGTTCCGCCAGGAGATCGATCGCTGCTGCGACGCGCTGCGCGATGCGATGGGCATGGACCTGCTTCAGCTGCTCTATCCGGCACCCGGCGGCGAAGCCGCGGCCGACGAGAAGCTCGGCCGCATCGAATACACGCAGCCGGTGCTGTTCATCGTCGAGTACGCGATGGCCCGGCTCTGGATGTCGCGTGGCGTGCAGCCGGCCGTGATGCTGGGCCACAGCCTGGGCGAGTACGTCGCCGCGTGCCTGGCCGGCGTGTTCAGCCTGGAAGACGCGCTGCGCATCGTCGCCACGCGCGGCCGGCTGATGCAGTCGATGTCGCCGGGCGCGATGACCGCCATCGCGCTGTCGGAAGCCGAACTCGCGCCTTTCCTGGCCACCGGCTGCGACATCGCGGCGATCAATGGCGAGCAACTGTGCGTGCTCGCCGGTCCGATGGCGGCCATCGAGACGGCAGAGCAGCAGCTGTTCGCGCGCGGGTTGATGCCGCGCCGCCTGCTGGTCTCGATTGCCTCCCATTCGGCGATGACCGAGTCCATCGTGGCGGAGCTGCAGCAGGTGGTCGCTTCCGTGCCGCGGTCCGCGCCCCGCATTCCCTTCATCTCCAACGTCACGGGCAAGCCCATCACGGCGCAGCAGGCGGTCGATCCGGCCTACTGGGGCCAGCACCTGCGCGGCACGGTGCGCTTCGCGGACGGCATGGCGGAACTGCTGCGCGTCCAAGGCCGCGTGCTGCTCGAAGTCGGTCCCGGCGAGACGCTGGCCGGCCTCGCGCGCCAGCACCCGCTGGCCGATTCGGCGGCGGCCATTTTGTCGAGCCAGGCCCATCCGCAGAAGCAGGCGCAGAACGAACGCCAGATGGCGAGCGCGATCGGCCAGCTCTGGTGCGCGGGTGTCGACATCGATTGGGCCGCATGCCATCCAGGGCGGCAGGCGCGCCGCGTGCCGCTGCCGACCTATCCGTTTCAGCGCCGCTCCTATTGGACGGACATGCCCGAGGCCGGCAGCGAAGCGGCGACCTCGTCCGTGCAGAAGCCGGGCGATCCATTCCACGTGCCGGTCTGGCAACGTACGGAGCCCGCGGGTATGCCAACGGCTCTTACGCCGGCCGACGGCTGCACGTTGGTGTTCGCGGAGACGAGCGGCTTGACCGACGCCCTGATTCGCCAATTGCAGGCCGAAGCGCCCGCGCACCCGGTGTTCCGCGTGACGCCGGGGAGCGGCTATGCCGAAACGGGAGCGCACCAGTTCACGGTGCGCCCGGGCGAGCGTGCGGATCACGAAGAGCTTTTGCGCAAGGTGCAGGCCGAATCCGGGTCGGTCGCCAAGGTCTATCACCTGTGGAGCGTGGACGGCCAGCCGTCGTTTTCGTCGTCTTTGCCGCAATCGGAGGACGTGCTCGAGCGCGGCTACTTCAGCCTGCTGGCGCTGATTCAGGCCATCGACAGCACCTCCGGCGGACGCGCGCGCAAGCTCTCGATTGAAGTCATCGCGAACCAGATTGAAGATGTCTCCGGCCTCGAACCGCTGTGCCCCGAGAAGGCGACGCTGTTCAGCCTCTGCAAGGTGATCGCGCAGGAGTATCCGCACATCGCTTGCCGCGTGACCGACATCGTGCTGCCCGTGCCAGGCAGCGCCGCCGAATCGTGGCTTGCAAGACAACTCGCCGCACCGGCGCAGGCGCCGAATGACGAAACGCTCGTGGCCTACCGCGGCCCGCATCGCTGGGTCAAGATCTATGCGCCGTTGCCGTCCGGCGCCGCGCCGCAGCAGCGCTTGCGCTCCAAGGGCGTGTACCTGATCACCGGTGGTCTCGGCGGCGTGGGGCTCACGGTCGCGCGGCACCTGGCCGAGTCATGGCAGGCGCGGCTGGTGCTGCTGGGGCGCACATCGCTGCCCGAACGCAGCGAGTGGGAGGCTCTCGTCGCGGACGAAGCGCAACCCCAGGCGCTGCGGACCAAGCTCGCGCAACTGATCGAACTTGAAAATCTTGGCGGCGAAGTGCTCGTCGTCGCGGCCGACGTGGCCGATATGGCCTCGATGCAGGCCGCCGCCGCAGAGGCCCGCGCGCGCTTCGGCATGGTGCAAGGTGTCGTACACGCGGCCGGTCACGCGAACAGCGGAATGATCGCGACCCGCACCCGCGCCGCAATCGATGAAGTCTTCGCCCCCAAGCTGCAAGGCACGCGCTTTCTGCTCGACGCGCTGCGCGACGAGCCGCTCGATTTCGTGCTGCTGTGCTCGTCGATCTCCAGCATGGCTGGTGGCCTCGGCATGAGCGACTATGCCGCCGCGAACGCCTACCTCGACGCACTGGCCGCACTGTGGCAACGCAGTGCGAAGTACCCCGTCATCTCGGTCAACTGGGACGCTTGGCGCGACCTCGGCATGGCGGCTGGCCGCGTGCTGCCCGACGGCATCGGCATGGACGGACCCGAGGGCGCGCGGGCGGTGGAACGCATCGTCAACGGCCCGGCGTTCGCGCAGGTCGTGATCTCCACCACCGACCTGAACCAGCGGCTCGGCGAACTGGACAACGGCATGCTCGAACTGCTGGAGACCGGCCCGGTCGCGAAGAAGAAGCGCCGCGAACATCCGCGCCCCGCGCTGGCCACGCCGTTCGTCGCGCCGGAAGGCGAGCTGGAGAACGTGCTCGCAGGCATCTGGCAGGACATGCTGGGCATCGCCAGCGTCGGCATCGACGACAACCTGTTCGAGCTGGGCGGCGATTCGCTGCTCGCGATCCAGATCCTGGCGCGCGCCCGCAAGGCCTACGAGGTCGAACTGCATCCGGCGGCCTTCTTCAAGGCGCCCACCCTCCGCGACCTTGCGATCCTGGTCGAGACCAAGCTGATCGAGGAAATCGAGGCCACCGCACCCCTCGATGCCCCGGCCGATGCCGAACCCGATCGCTCGCCCGCAACCGTCTGAAAATTCCATGTCCGACATCCAAGACATCTCCACGCGTCGTGCCAACCTGACGGCGGAACAGCGTGCCAAGCTGGCGCAGCGTCTGCGCGGTGCGGGCGGCGCAGACCGTGCCGAGCAATCCTCGATTCCGCGGCGCCCGGCGGGCGAGCGCATCGCCTTGTCCTTCGCGCAGCAGAGGCAGTGGTTTCTCTGGAAGCTGGACCCGGCGGGCACCGCCTACCACCTGAGCGGCGGCCTCGTGCTCGATGGCCACCTCGACGCCCAGGCGCTGCGCGCCAGCGTGCAAGCGCTGGTCGATCGCCACGAATCGCTTCGCACTGTCTTCCGCGAGGCCGACGACGGCGAGGTTGAGCAGGTCGTTCAAGACACGGCCGACATCGCGTTGCCCTGCATCGACCTGAGCGCGCTCGCCGGCCCGGCACGCGAGGCCGGGATCCGCCAGGAGGTGCAGCGCATCCGCACCGATCCCTTCGACCTCACGCGCGGCCCGCTGATGCGTGCCGTGCTGCTGCGCACCGGCGCGCAAAGCCACCGGCTGCTGGTCGTGATGCACCACATCGTGTCGGACGGCTGGTCGGTCCAGCTCATCCTCGACGAGCTGGCCGTGCAGTACGCGGCGCGCGTGCAGGGCCAGGTGCCCGTGCATGCCGGGCTGCCGATCCAGTACGCCGACTACGCCCGCTGGCAGAGCCGGTGGCTGGCCGAGGGCGAGGGCGAGCGACAGCTCGACTGGTGGCGTGGTCACCTGGGCGCGGAGCAGCCGGTGATTTCGCTGCACACCGATCACCCGCGCAAGGCCGATGGCCGCTATCGCGCGGCGCACCATACCTTCGCGCTGCCCGCCGACACCATCGAGCGGTTGCGGCAGCAGGCGCAAGGGCAGGGCGCAACCTTGTTCATGGCGCTGCTCGCGGGCTTCAACGCGCTGCTGTTTCGCCACACGGCGCAGACGGATGTGCGCGTCGGCGTGCCCATCGCCAACCGCAACCGCGCCGAAACGGCGGGCGTCGTCGGCTTCTTCGTCAACACCCAGGTGCTGCGCTCGCGGATCGATGCGCGCATGGCGTTGACCGAGCTGCTGGTGCAGACCCGCGACGCCGCCATCGGCGCGCAGACGCACCAGGACCTGCCTTTCGAGCAACTGGTCGGTGCGCTGCAACCCGAGCGCAGCCTGAGCGCGAACCCGCTGTTCCAGGTGATGTTCAACCACCTGCGCCGCGACCATCGCTCGCTGGCCGAGTGGCCGGGCGTTGCCGTGCAGCGCCTGGACTTCGAGGAGGAGGGCGCGCAGTTCGAGCTGACCTTGCAGACGCTCGAACTCGAGGACGGCCGGGTCGACGCGACCATCCTCTATGCCTCGGAGCTGTTCGATGTGCAGACCATCGAGCGCATGGCTGGGCACTACCTGGCGGTGCTGCAGGCGCTGGCGCATGAACCGCAGCGGGCGGTGAGCGATGTCGCGCTGCTCGACAACTCCGAGCGTGCGCAGCTTGCGTCCTGGAGCGAGAACACGCGCCGACACGAAGGTGCGCAGCCGGTGCACCGGCAAATCGAGCAGCACGCGCGGCAAACGCCTGATGCGATCGCGCTGCTGTTCGGCAACGAGGTGCTGAGCTACGGTGAACTCAATGCGCGGGCCAACCGTTTGGCCCACCACCTGATCGCGCTGGGTGTGAAGCCCGAGGCTCTCGTGGGCATCGCGGTCGATCGCTCGGTGGAAATGATGGTGGGTATCCTGGCGATCCTGAAGGCCGGCGGCACCTACGTGCCGCTGGACCCCGAATACCCGGCCGATCGCCTGGCCTACATGGTGGCCGACAGCGGGCTGTCGCTGCTGCTGACCCAGCGCCATCTGCGGCCGCTGTTGCCCGCCGGCGGGGCTCTCCGCGTGCTCGAACTCGACACACTGGACGTCGGTGCCGAATCCGCGGCTGACCCCCAGGTTGCGCTGCATGGCGAACACCTCGCCTACGTCATCTACACCTCCGGCTCCACCGGCAAGCCCAAGGGCGCGGCGATCCGCCACGATGCGCTGTACAGCTGCATGGCCTGGATGCAGGAGACCTACCGCCTCACCGGGGCCGACACCGTGCTGCACAAGGCGCCGTTCGGCTTCGACGTCTCGTGCTGGGAGATGTTCTGGCCGCTGACCACCGGCGTGCGGCTGGTCATCGCCAACCCCGGCGACCACCGCGACCCCGAGCGGCTCGTGCAGTTGATCCAGCGCCACCAGATCACCACGCTGAACTTCGTGCCCTCGATGCTGCAGGCCTTCCTCGCGCACGAAGGCATCGAGGCCACCACGCGACTGCGCTACATCATCTGCGGCGGCGAGGCCATGCCCGCGGCCACGCAGCGCGAAGCCCTGCAGCGCCTCAAGGGTGCCTCGCTTCAGAACCTGTACGGTCCGACCGAGACCACCATCCACGTCACGCAGTGGACGTGCCGTGACGATGGAAGCAGCCAAGTGCCGATCGGCCGCCCCATCAGCGACACGCAGGCGTACGTGCTCGATGCAGAGCTGAACGAAGTGCCCGCGGGCGTGGCGGGCGAGTTGTACCTGGGCGGGATCAACCTCGCGCGTGGCTATCTGAACCGCGCCGGCCTGACGTCCGAGCGCTTCGTGGCCACGAACAACGGCCAGCGGCTGTACCGCACGGGCGACCTCGTGCGCTGGAATGCGGAAGGCCAGATCGAGTATCTAGGCCGTATCGACCACCAGGTGAAGGTGCGCGGTTTTCGCATCGAACTGGGCGAGATCGAGGCGCAGTTGCTGGCGCAGCCCGAAGTGCGCGAAGCGGTGGTGGTGGCCGACGAAGGTCCCACCGGTGCGCGGTTGGTGGGCTATGTGTCGGCCCATGCAGGCCGATCCATCGACATGACCGCATTGCGCAGCCGGATGGGCCAGGTGCTGCCCGACTACATGGTGCCGGGCGTGGTGATGGTGCTTGAGCGCCTGCCGCTGAATGCCAACGGCAAGGTCGATCGCAAGGCGCTGCCCGCGGCGGAGTTCGCGAGCGATCGGGCCTACGAAGCGCCCGAGGGCGGCGTGGAGCAGACATTGGCCGCGGTCTGGGCCGAAGTGCTCGGCGTGCAGCGCGTGGGTCGAAACGACAACTTCTTCGAGCTCGGCGGCGATTCGATCTTGAGCCTGAAGGTGGTCGCCCGCGCTCGCCAAGCCGACCTGCATGCCAGCCCGCGCCAGATGCTCGAGCACCAGAGCCTGGCCGCGTTCGCGCAGGCCGTGAGCCGTGACGCAGCGGCCGAGGTCTCGTCTATTCCGGTGCTGCCGGCATCGCGGCGCGCGGGCGAGCTCGCACTCTCCCACGCGCAGTTGCGCCAATGGTTCCTCTGGCAACTCGATCCGACGAGCACGGCGTACCACATCAGCGGTGCGCTTCGGCTCAGCGGCACGCTCGATGTGCCAGCGCTGCGCGCGAGTTTTGCGGCGCTGGTGCGGCGCCATGAATCGCTGCGCACGGTGTTCCGCGCTGACGCGCAAGGCTTCGCGCATCAGGTGATCCGGGAGGACGATAGCTTCGGCTACACGCTGGTCGACCTCGCGGCTTCACCCACCGAGGTGCGCGAAGCGCTCGCCATGGCACAGGCGCAGCGCCTGAGCCAGGTGCCTTTCGATCTCGGCGCGGGCCCGTTGCTGCGCGTGGATCTGATCCGCCTGTCGTCCGAGGACCACCTGATGGTCGTGGCGATGCATCACATCGTCTCCGACGGCTGGTCGATGCAGATCATCGTGGCCGAATTCGTGGCGCAGTACCGCGCGCACCTGCAGGGCCGATCGTCCGAACTGCCGCCGCTGCCGATCCAATATGCGGACTACGCCGCATGGCAACGCGACTGGCTCGAGGCCGGCGAGAAGGAGCGCCAGCTCGCGCACTGGAAGGCCCACCTTGGCACCGAACACCCGGTGCTGCAATGGCCGACCGATCGCGCGCGGCGCGTGGACGGGCGCTACAGCGTCGCCCGCCACGGCTTCGATCTGCCCATTGCGTTGGTCAAGGGGTTGCAGCAGCGCGCCCGGCAGCAGCAGGCCACGTTGTTCATGGCACTGCTCGCAGGTTTTCAGGTGCTGCTGCGCCGCCATACGGGGCAGCAGGATCTGCGTGTCGGCATCCCCATCGCCAACCGCCATCGGCCGCAGACCGAGGGCGTCATCGGCTTCTTCGTCAACACGCAGGTGCTGCGCGCCGTGGTGGACGATCGCACCCGCCTGTCGCAGGTGCTGGCGCAGGCACGCGAGGCCACGCTGGGCGCGCAGGCCCACCAGGACCTGCCGTTCGAACAGCTGGTCGAGGTACTCCAGCCGGAGCGCGTGCTGGGCGTGAATCCCTTGTTCCAGGTCCTGTTCAATCACCAGCGTGGCGACCTCAAGGCGCTGGAGCAACTGCCGGGACTGCGGCTGGCCGAGGTCGACATGGGCGGCCAGGCGGCCCAGTTCGAACTCACGCTGGAGACCAGCGAGAGCCCGGACGGACGCGTGCGGGCGAGCTTCGCCTACGCGGCGGAACTGTTCGATGCCGCGACCGTCGAGCGCATGGCGGGGCACTACCTGGCGGTGTTGCAGGCACTGGCCGAACGCCCCGAGCAGGCGACGAGCGAGGTGGCGCTGCTGGGCGAGGCCGAACACGCGCAGCTCGCGGCGTGGGGCACGAATCCGCAAGGTCATCCCGATGCGACGCCGGTGCATCGCCTGATCGAGCAGCAGGTGTCACAGCACCCGGATGATGCTGCATTGGTCTTGGGCGAGCAGACGCTGAGCTACGGCGAACTCAATGCGCGGGCCAATCGCCTTGCGCACCACCTGATCGCACTGGGCGTGAAGCCCGAGACCAAGGTCGGCATCGCGGTGGAGCGCTCCATCGAGATGGTCGTGGGCCTGCTGGCGATACTGAAGGCCGGCGGCGCCTATGTGCCGCTGGACCCGGAGTACCCGGCCGAGCGGCTGGCCTACATGGCGGCCGACAGCGGCGTGGCGCTGCTGCTCACGCAAAGCCACCTGGGCGTTCCCGGGCTCGAAGGCTTGCGGGTGCTGTCGCTCGACACGCTGGTGCTCGACGCCCAGCCTGCGCACGACCCGCAGGTTGCGCTGCATGGCGAGAACCTCGCCTACGTGATCTACACCTCTGGCTCCACTGGACGCCCCAAGGGCGCGGCCAACCGGCACCGGGCGCTGCACAACCGGCTGGCCTGGATGCAGGCGGCCTACGGCCTGGACGGCAGCGACACCGTGCTGCAGAAGACCCCGTTCAGCTTCGACGTCTCGGTGTGGGAGTTCTTCTGGCCGCTGATGACCGGCGCGCGCCTGGTGCTGGCCAACCCGGGTGACCACCGCGACCCCGAGCGGCTGGTGGCGTTGATCCGCGAGCACCGCGTCAGCACGCTGCACTTCGTGCCGTCGATGCTGCTGGCCTTCCTCGCGCAGGAAGGCGTCGAAGCCTGCGAGAGCCTGGAGCGCATCGTCTGCAGCGGCGAGGCCCTGCCGGCCGAAGCGCAGAACGCGGTGTTCCAGCGGCTGCCGCGTGCGCGCCTGTACAACCTCTACGGCCCGACCGAGGCGGCGATCGACGTGACGCACTGGCAGTGCCGTGCGGACGGCCGCAACCAGGTGCCTATCGGTCGTCCTATCGATGGCCTCAAGACCTGCGTGCTCGATGGCGCGCTGGGCCTCGTGCCCGAGGGCGTGGCCGGCGAGCTGTACCTGGGCGGTGTCGGCCTGGGGCGCGGCTACCTCGATCGCGCGGGTCTGACGGCTGAGCGCTTCGTGGCCGATCCCTTCGATGACCAGGGCGGCCGGCTGTACCGCACGGGTGACCTCGTGCGCTGGAACAACGAGGGCCAGCTGGAGTACCTGGGCCGCATCGACCATCAGGTGAAGGTGCGGGGCTTTCGCATCGAGTTGGGCGAGATCGAGGCGCAACTGTTGGCGCAGCCTGCCGTGCGTGAGGCGGTGGTGGTGGCCAGCGAAGGACCGGCCGGGGCACGACTGGTGGGCTATGTGTCGATGCATGCGAGCCATGCAGCCGACATCGCCGGATGGAAGAGCAGCCTGGGTCAGGCGCTGCCCGAGTACATGGTGCCGGCGACGATCGTGGTGCTCGAGACGCTGCCGCTCAATGCCAACGGCAAGGTCGACCGCAAGGCGCTGCCGCCGGCGGAGTTCATCAGCGAGCGTGCGTACGAGGTGCCTGCGGGCGAGGTGGAAGAAAAGCTGGCGGCCGTTTGGGCCGAGGTGCTGGCCGTGGCGCGCGTGGGCCGCCAGGACAACTTCTTCGAGCTCGGCGGCCATTCGCTGCTGGCGACCCAGCTCGTGGCGCGTGTGCAGGGCTTCGCGCAAGGCCGTCTCACGATCCGCGACGTCTTCCACCATCCGACGCTTGCGGCACAGGCCGCTCTGCTGGCCGCCATGCCCGGAGAGGGCGCCACCGATCTGGCGCTGGCGGAAATCGATTCACTGCTTGACAGCATGGAGGCTGTTTGATGGAAACAACTGCGACCCGTCGCATTGCAGAGCGCTTCGCCCGGTTGCCCACCGAACAGCGCCGTGTCGTCTACCAGGGGATTCGCTCGAAGGGGCTGACGCTCGACCAGTTTCCCATCCTGGCGCGCGAGGACGCGGCCTCGGACCGTTGCCATGTGTCTTATGCGCAGCTGCGCCAGTGGTTCCTTTGGCAGCTCGACCCGCAGAGCACGGCCTATCACATCAGCGATGCAATCGAGCTGACCGGCGCGCTGGACGTGGATGCGGTGCGGGCGAGCTTCGAAGCCCTGGTGAAGCGCCACGAATCGCTGCGCACGGTGTTCCGCGCCGATGCAGACGGATCCGCCGAGCAGGTGATCCGCGAGGACGGTGAGCTCGACTTCTCGCTGCTGGACCTGAGCCAGGCGCACATCGATGCGCGCGATGCCATGGCTCATGAAGAGGCACGGCGCATCGGCGGCACGCCCTTCGATCTGACGCAGGGGCCGCTCCTGAGGGTCGGCCTGATCCGCCTGGCCCCCGACGTCCATGTGCTGGTGCTGGTGATGCACCACATCGTGTCGGACGGCTGGTCGCTGCAGATCATGGTGGACGAGTTCGTGGCGCACTACCGCGCTCGCGTGCGCGGCGAGGCGGTGGCATTGCAGCCGCTGCCGATCCAGTACGCCGACTATGCGGTGTGGCAGCGGCACTGGCTGGAGGCCGGCGAACAGGAACGCCAGCTTGCCTACTGGAAGACGCAACTGGGCGAGACGCAGCCGGTGCTGCAGTTGCCGCTCGACCATGCCCGCCAGCCCGACGCGCGCTACAGCGAGGCGGTCCATCGCATCGAACTGCCCGCGCCGCTGGTGCAGGCGCTGAACAGGTGCGTGCAGGGCCAGGGCGCGACGCTGTTCATGGCCCTGTTGAGCGCGTTCCAGGCGCTCCTCGCGCGCCACAGCGGGCAGGAAGACATCCGCGTGGGCGTGCCGATCGCGAACCGCCAGCGCGTGGAGACCGAAAGCGTGATCGGCTTCTTCGTCAACACGCAGGTGTTGCGCGGCGTGGTGGACCCCCGCGCAAGCCTGTCGCAACTGCTGGCGCAGACCCGCGAAGCGGCACTGGGTGCGCAGATGCATCAGGACCTGCCGTTCGAGCAATTGGTCGAGGCCCTGCAGCCCGAGCGCATCCCGAGCCTCCATCCGCTGTTCCAGGTGTTGTTCAATCACCAGCGCGCGGATTTTTCGGGCCTGAATGGCCTGCCGGGCCTTGCATTGGCGCCCTACCGCCTGGCCGCGCAGGCCGCGCAGTTCGAGTTGATGCTGGACACCGACGAGAGCCCCGATGGCCGGGTGCATGCGAGGTTCAGCTATGCGCAAGAGCTCTTCGACACCTCCACCATCGAGCGCATGGCCGGGCATTACCTGGCGTTGCTGCAGGCGCTGGCGGACCATCCCGAACAGGCGCTGGGCGAGGTGGCGCTTCTGGGCGCTGCCGAGCGAGGCCAGCTTGCAGAGCGTGGAGTGAACACGCAGCGCTACGAGGATGGTGAGCCGGTGCACCGGTTGTTCGAAGCGCACGCGCAGCGGACCCCGGATGCACAG
>Ga0163161_10000496_pt1 | contig 32389 bp, 25 predicted proteins | sample S45metaG_FD_129847 | JGI IMG/M metagenome (GOLD analysis project Ga0163161, IMG submission 129847) | Switchgrass rhizosphere microbial communities from Kellogg Biological Station, Michigan, USA - S4-5 metaG | ecosystem: Host-associated > Plants > Roots > Rhizosphere > Soil | place: USA... | reverse complement strand
TGGTGGCGGAACTACTGAAATTGCAGTAATTGCACTTTCAGGTATTGTATGTGACCAGTCTATCCGTGTTGCAGGAGATAATTTCGACTCTGATATTGTAAATTATATCCGCCGTCAGCATAATATCATGATTGGCGATCGCACAGCAGAAAAAATAAAGATCGAAGTGGGCGCTGCCTTGCCTGAACTATCTGATCCGCCGGCAGATTTTGCCGTACAGGGAAGAGACCTCATGACAGGTGTGCCGAAACAGATTACTGTTTCATACACTGAAATTGCACATTGTTTAGATAAATCCATCTCTAAAATCGAAGAAGCCATCTTGAAAGCTTTAGAGATCACCCCACCAGAACTTTCTGCTGACATTTACCAGACAGGTATCTATCTGACCGGAGGAGGTGCATTGTTGCGCGGACTGGATAAACGTGTGGCAGCAAAAACAAAACTTCCTGTGCACGTTGCCGAAGACCCGCTCCGTGCTGTTGTTCGTGGTACCGGTATCGCACTGAAGAACATTGGAGGTTACAAGTTTTTAATGCAATAGAATCTTAACTAAGAGAACAAGAAAATAAAATGTGGGTCAGTATGAAAGCTGTACTCACATTTTTTCATAAATGATGAATTATGCGTAACCTTTGGATTTTCATAAACAGATACAACGCATTCTTCCTGTTCGTCATTTTTTTCACCATTGGTGTCATCCTCACCGTAAAAAATAATGCCTATCAGCGCAGCGTAACTTTCAATTCTACCAATGAGATTGTAGGACAGGCATATATCAGACTGAATGTATTTAAACGGTATATGAACCTTGGAGAGGTGAACGACAGTCTTGCCCTGGAAAATGCCCGGCTGAACACTCAGTTGTTAGCAATTAAAAGTATCGACAGTGCGAAGGATGTAGGGGTAAAGGATACCCTGAACCACGTGCAGTACACTTATCTCGCTGCAAGGGTCATCAAAAACTCAATCACCTTAAGAAATAATATCATTACGATCAATAAAGGTGCAATTGATGGTATTCAAAGTGGTATGCCTGTAATTTCTGCGGGTAAAGGCGTAGTTGGAATTATCAGGGATGTTTCTCCCCACCTGGCTACCATAGAATCGCTGCTGAACAAAGATGCCAAGATCAGTGTAAGTATACGGTCTACCAAAGCATTTGGCTCACTGGTTTGGGGCGACCGCAATTCGGATTTCAAAAAAGCCTTTATCAAGGATGTACCTAACCATTTCAAGATCAAATTAAGGGATACCGTGATTACTTCGGGCTATGGATCTTTTCCTCCGGGCATCCCGGTAGGACTAGTCACCAACAGGGGCATCTCTACAGGGGATAACTTCCTCACCATTGAGATCAGGCTTTTCAACGATTTCAGTACCTTGCAGTATGTATATGTCATCAAAGATAAATTAGCAGAGGAACAGAAAGCTTTAGAATTAAAATTGCCGAATGAACAGTAGAATTATAGTTATCAATATCATAAGGTGGTTTCTCCTTCTTTCCATTCAGGTACTCCTGCTCAGGAACCTGAGTTTTTATGACCTGGCTACTCCTTTTACCTACATTTTATTTTTACTGCTGCTCCCTTTTGGCACACCTAACCTACTGCTCTACCTGATCGCATTTGGCACAGGATTAACGCTGGATGCCTTTTATGACACCCTTGGCGTGCATACTGCCGCCTGCGTTACCCTGGTCTTCGTCAGGATACTGTTTATCTCTGTAACGGTAAGCCGCGATAACTTTGACGAACCAGAACCTTCACTCGGCAATATGGGTTTCAAGTGGTTTTTACTGTACGCCCTCTTATGCACGTTTTCTCATCACCTGGTACTTTTCTTATTAGAAGCTTTTAAATTAACAGAACTCTCGTATACCTTGTTAAGATGCCTGCTTAGCGGTATCTTTACCTTATTCACTGTTATATTAATAGAATTTATCTTCTATAATAGAAAAATGCGTTAAATGGATAATCTTTTTAATAGAAAATACATCGTACAAGGCTTGTTTATTGTAGTTGCACTCATTCTTGTAGGGCAGTTATTTTATATTCAGGTAGCCAGCGACCGCTATTTTCTTTCTGCAAACAGTAATGTACTGCGCAAGAAATATACATTTCCGGCCAGGGGTATTATTCTGGACAGGAACAATAAGGTGCTCGTACAAAATGAACCGGTGTATGACCTTATGGTAACGCCAAGTCTCGTAAAACCCTTTGACACGATGGCCCTGTGCAATATTATCGGCATAGACATGAAGGGTTTTCATAAACGCTTTAATAAGGCCAGAAACCAAAGTAAATACCAGCGTTCCATATTTGAAAAACAACTTTCTGTGCAGACCTATGCTTCGCTGCAGGAAAGATTGTCACGTTTTGTAGGCTTTGAAACACAGAACAGGACGGTGAGGCACTATCCCGACAGTGTAGCGGGCCAGTTCTTCGGCTATGTAAAAGAGGTAACGGAAAAAGATATAGAAAAAAGCAATGGCTATTACCGCCCAGGTGATTACATCGGAAAAGCTGGGGTTGAGCGTGAGTACAATGATGTGCTGCAGGGTGAGCGCGGCGTGGAAAACACCATATATAATGCCCGTAATGTGCCTCAGGGAAGTTACCTCAATGGCAAGTTTGATACGCTTGCGATTTCAGGGGAAACACTGGTTTCTTCGCTGGACATCAGGCTGCAGAAACTGGGTGAACAGCTTTTGCACAATAAAGTAGGCAGTATTGTAGCTATTGAGCCCGCTACCGGCGAGGTGCTGGCATTTGTCAGCAGCCCCACATATGACCCCAATCTGCTTGTCGGACGCCAGCAGGGCAATAACTATATGGATATTTTCGGCTCTCCCAACAGGCCTCTGACGGTTAGGCCGCTATCGGGTTATTATTCACCGGGCTCTTCATTTAAGCCACTTGACGATCTGATTGCCCTGCAGGAAGGGGTGATTGATCCGAATACGACTTTTAATTGTCCGGGCGGGTACTGGGCAGGAAATCATCTCGTAAGATGCGAACACGTAGATGGGAATATCTCCCTTAGAAGAGGGCTTGCAAGGTCATGTAATACCTATGCCTGTTATGTGTATCAGAAGCTGATGACGCAAAGCAAATACAAAAGCAAGATTGCCGCATATGACGACTGGCAGGCGAAGGTGAGAAAATTCGGAATTGGTTCCAAACTTGACCTGGACATGCCTTTTGAACGCCCGGGAAGATTATTTACCTCAGCAGAATACACAAAAAGATTTGGAAAATACTGGGGATATACCACTACCATCTCGCTGGCTATAGGACAGGGGGAAATGAGTGCTACACCCCTGCAGATGGCTAATATCATGGCCGTGATTGCCAACAGGGGATATTATATCAAGCCACACCTGATCAAAGGAATCGGCGAAAAAAAGGATGTGAAAGAAGAATACCTGGTTAAAAATTCAGTGGGGATCGACTTCCAGCATTTTGATCCTGTTATCGATGGTATGCAGGATGCAGTAAATGCACCCTATGGTACTGCCAGGGATTCTGCCCTGCCGGATATTATCATGTGTGGCAAAACAGGGACGGTACAAAACCCGCACGGGAAAAACCACTCTGTATTTATAGGTTTCGCACCGCGCGATAATCCAAAAATTGCTATAGCAGTGATTGTAGAAAATGCAGGTTTTGGTAGTGCTTATGCCGCGCCGATAGCCAGCTACATCACAGAGACCTATTTGAAGGGCAAACTTTCCGGCAACCGGGTAGACCGTGCGGAATGGATGAAGAAACAGGTTGTATTGCCCGAAATTCCAAGACCGAAAGTAAAGTACCTGCCTAAAGACAGTACAGGTAAAGTAATCAAACCTGCAACAGATGCAGCCCCAACAAAATTACCTGAGGTGCCGCGCCCTTCCGCAGCACCATCCAATAAAATTGTAGAAAACAAAAAATTACAAATTACTAAATGAGTACACAACAGGGCGCCCGTTTCTTCTTTAATGTAGACTGGATCACGATTTTAATCTACGTGGCCTTATGTACCATTGGTTTTGTAAATATTTACGCCTCAATTTATAACCCGGATACATCTACCCTGTTTAATTTTGGCAGCAACTACGGTAAACAGCTGATCTTTATCCTGACTGCGCTGGTGCTGGGTTTTTCCATTTTACTGCTGGACGCCAAATTTTTCAGTGTGTTCTCCCCTATTGTATATGGGATTACGATGCTGCTGCTGATGGCCGTACTGGTGGTTGGGCGCAAAGTTGCAGGAAACCAGGCCTGGATTCCTCTGGGAAGCTTCAGGCTCCAGCCTTCAGAGCTGGCCAAATTCGGAACCGCCCTGCTGGTTGCTCGTTATGTGGGTAATTTTAATCCCAAGTTCAGGGATATCAAATCGATTTTCTTTGCCGGCCTGATCATCTGTTTTCCTTTATTGCTGATCATGCTGCAGCCCGATACGGGTTCGGCACTGGTTTTCCTGGCATTTATGTTCCCGCTCTACAGAGAAGGACTGTCAGGGTATTTCCTGCTGGTTTTCCTGGGAATGATTGTATTGTTTATTGCCGACTTTCTTGTCCCTATTTCTATACTCATTCCTATCATCGCAGTAGTGGGCGGCTTTTTCGCGTACCAGAACAAACGGAAACAGAAGATGATGTTTTCCATGATCATCGCAACAGTCATTGCAATTGCCTATTTATTTGTGGTGAAACTGGCCTATGAAAAAGTACTGGAGCCACATCAGCGCACCCGTATTGAGATCATGCTGGGGTTAAAAACAGACCCTAAAGGGGCCGGCTATAATGTAATACAGTCTAAAATTGCGATCGGGTCAGGACAGGTTACCGGGAGGGGATTTTTAGAGGGTACACAGACCAAGTACGGTTATGTACCCGAGCAAAGCACAGACTTTATTTTCTCTACAATCGGAGAAGAATGGGGATTTGTAGGCTGCACTGTGGTGATTGGCCTGTATGTATTTCTGCTGCTAAGAGTGATCAACCTGGCAGAAAGACAGCGCTCTGCATTCTCCAGGGTATACGGCTACTGTGTAGCCAGCATTATCTTTTTCCACGTATTTATCAATATAGGAATGACGATAGGTATCATTCCTGTAATTGGGATTCCGCTGCCGTTTATCAGTTATGGCGGATCATCGCTATGGAGCTTTACGGTCCTGCTATTTATCTTCCTTAAACTGGATTCAAACAGGATGGGCTTTATCTAACCGGAAAACGCTGGTTGAGCAGTTCATAAAACTGTTCTGCCGTTTCCTGTTTTGCTGCCCAGTTGTTTTTCACCGCATAATTGTTCTGTAAGAATGCGTCAGCCGTTTTAAAGTCCGGCATCTTGTTTAGCAGGTCTATGGCTTCTGCATAAGCTAGGTTATACCCATTGAAAAGATCTTTGATATAACGCATCTTATCATTCAGACTGATCGCCTGCTTCAGGTCGGTCACCGGCATTCTTGTTGTGCCGGCACCAAAGCTTTTCGCACTGGTATTGCCAGACAAAATATCATTCAATGTTGGCTTCGCTTTTGGATGTTCTTCAGCAGTACTGGCGGCAGGCGAAGGTGTTGCAGGCGTTTGAGCAGCCGGATTTGCTGTGCTGAACAATTCGCTTTGCTTAACAGGTTCGATATATGGTTTTACATCTTCAGGTTCAGCTTCCGTAACATGGTCAGAGTTCTCAGGTAATACTGGTTTCAGGAAATCAGGTATTTGAACAGGAGCAGGTTCTTTAAGCGGTGCTGCTTCAGGAACAGCTGTAAATGCCTCAGCGCTGAAAGATGGGTTGACGGGCTCCTCTGTTATTGTTCCTTCAATGAGGTCCTGTTCAGCATGAGCTTCAGCAACGACATCTTCCTCTTCTTCAAAGGTCTTGTCTTCCGGATCATCATTCGCTGCAATAAGGTTTTCTGTACTGACAATGTCGTCATCATCTCCGGCAGCAAAATCATCCTCTTCGTTACCTTCTTCTGCCTCAGTCTCTGCTCTGAACGGCTCTGACACAAGGAAAGGCTCAGGGCCGATCTCATCTTCCTCAGGCAATTCACTTCCCAGGCTATCCAGTTCTCTCAGTTTCTGCTTCTGGGCGATGATCTGTTCTTCTTCCTTGCTGAGCGGCCTGTCAAATATTTCATCTATAGATTTTTCCTCAAATTCAAACCTGTCAGTGGAAGGCTTGTCATTGAGAATAAATTCAAAGGTAGAAGGTTCCTTATCTATTTTAAAGATCTCTTCTTCGATATCAGGCTTGCGGTGATGTATTTCTGCAGGTGCTTCCGCTTCAGCTGTTTCTTCTATTATCTTCACCGGAATGACCGGTTGTTGTTCTATCACTTCCTGATCAGCACTGGCATGCTCAGGGAGCGCTTTCTGTGCAGACCTGCTGTTTAACTTTCTAACAATCTGGACATGATCAGATAAAAAACTGGAGTTTGCCAAAAAGAGTTCAAGCTCCAATTCATTCAGCTCTGCGGGATTCTGAGCTAAGTATTGATACTGTTCATTCAACTCATTGAGTATCTGTCCTATTTTTTTAAATATATCCTCCTGGTTCATCATAGTGGTATAACGCGAAAACTGGTGTTTTATGTTGATAAATGTACTCAAAAATACTACAAATTAGAGTGAATAAAAAACCCAAAAAATTACGGCGGAATCCCGATATTCGCAGGTCAGACACCCCCTACCAGAGAGCATGTTATTTAGCGAACAAAATTATAACAAAGGAAAGTTTGGCGGCAGCATTGAGGTCATTTGCGGCTCTATGTTTTCGGGCAAAACAGAAGAATTGATCAGGAGACTGAAGCGTGCAGAGATTGCTCAATTAAAGGTTGAGATCTTCAAGCCTGCTACAGATACCCGGTATGATGAAACAGCAGTGGTATCGCACAATTACAATTCTATTACCGCTACACCTGTAGATCATTCCGCAGCGATCCTGTTGCTGAGAGCAGATACGCAGGTGGTAGGTATTGATGAAGCACAATTTTTTGACGATGGTTTGCCCGAAGTATGCAACACGCTTGCCAATAAAGGTTTCAGGGTAATCGTTGCCGGCCTGGACATGGACTTCACCGGCAAACCTTTTGGGCCAGTGCCCGCGCTGATGGCTATCGCAGAACTCGTGACCAAGGTAAATGCAGTATGCGTGAGATGCGGAAACCCAGCGATGTACTCTTTCCGCCGGGTAGCCAGTGAGGCAAAGATCCTGCTGGGCGAGAAGGAAAGTTATGAACCCAGATGCAGGGTTTGTTTTTATGCAAAAGATTAGCACAAGACAACAAAAAAGATATGGCACAGCAAAAAGAAGTATGGCAAAGAGGGCCGCTACCTGATATTACGCCGTTGTTACAGCCGGTGGCCCATGCGCTCCTGCAGGCACGTGAAGAGGTCAATGAATATATGGAAGAGTTTCCATCAGCCCTGCTCTGGCAGCGCCCGGCGGGGATGGCTTCTCCAGGCTTTCATCTGCAGCATTTAAGCGGAGTGCTCGACAGGGTGTTCACTTATGCAAAAGGCGAAGGCCTGAGCCCGTTTCAATTTGCACAACTTGATGAAGAAGGTAAAGATGCTGAACATAGGTATACGGTTAAAGAACTGACACGTCGTTTCGACAAACAGGTAGATCTTGCACTGGAACAAATTAAGGGCACAGATCCTGCAATACTTACAGACTACCGGGGTATTGGACGTGCAGGCCTGCCTTCAACAGTCATCGGGCTGCTGGTACATGGGGCAGAACATACGATGCGCCATGTTGGGCAGCTGATGGTTACCGCTGCTGTGCTGAAAAACGGTGCGGCCTGATAAAGAAAATATCCCCGTCCTTAAAATCATACTTTTTGATCACCTCTGCATTTTGCAGGATCGTTTTAAATTTGATCAGTTCGTTATCAGAAAAATTATCAAACCAGATCAGATAAAAAGCATCTTCCTTAAAAAAATCCCTTGTATCATCTACATCCCTTTTGTGCGGCAGCGATTCGGCACGCAGGTTTCCATTAAAATATGCCGCCTCATGCGCGTTGGAATAGATCGTATAATCCGGATTAAAATAATGGGGATGGCGGCGCAAAAAACCGGCAGTTTCAGAATTTCTCCAGGAGTCCTCCGTATAGCCGGGTATACCGGAATCTTTTACATCATCATACATTTTGGTTACCAGCTGGTATTGACGATAGCCGAAAAAGAAAGCCAGCAGTAATAATATACCTGCAAGCGGATGGGCATATGACGGACGTAATCTTTTGACCGCTGCCGGAACCCATGAGGTCAGGCTAATCACCATTGGAATATATAGCGGGGACAACAACCTGTTATTAAGCTGCTCAAAATGTGACAAGGTTGAAATCCCTATGATAAATACGGTATAGACAGTAAAAAAAGCCGCAAAACAATGATCTGCCCTGATGTGAATAGCGGCAAATAAACTGCGGGCCAGAAAAATAAAGCTGATCACCATAAATATGAAGATAAATATGCCGGAGACCAGTCTATCCTGCTGGCCCGGAACCAGCAGCCACTGGCAGACGACCCTCCCTGTATAAATTATGTTATCGCCCAGACTGAGTATCCCTGCTACCCGCGGACCTGTGGGAGAACCCATGATCAGCGCATTACGTACCAGATTAATGACCAGCAGTGAAACAGCAGCCAATCCAAACCAGGCACAGTTTTTCAGCCTTAGATGCCAGTGTATAGCACGATCGGACAAGAGCAGCAGAAGTCCTGTTCCAATGAGCGTAACCCCCGCATAACGGGTAATACAGGCTACTGATGCAATCAGGCCGCACATAAGCAGGCTCATCAGTGTTCTTAGACGAAGAAAGCGGTAAAAGGCAGTAAAAAACAAAATGATCAGCAACAGAAATACTGTTTCAGACCATAACATTGAATAGATATCGAGCAAAGACGGGCTACATGCAACCACTAACAGAACAATCCATTTGTAGATTTTATTTGCCCCTTTAAAAGTATCGATGAGGTAACCCAGCAGAAAGATGATGGCAGCAAGCAACAGGCCGTTCATCCAGGGCGCAATCACTAGCGGGTCTATCCGGCTCAGCCATCCGGCTGCTGTGAGAAAGAAAGGATAAAAGACCGGAAAATCTACCAGCGGCTGCAGCGTATAATCTACAGCTGATCCATGCGCAATGATATTCCTTGCCACACTGAGGTATGCAATAGAATCGGGAGATATACCTATGCCACCATGACGGGTGTAAAGAAGAACAAGGCCGAGGCCAATCAGTGAAATCACCAATCCATCCAGATTTTTAGGGGACTTCCAACTGGTTTTATCAATGATAGCTTTCATGATTAAGGTGATATGGATGATGATCAGGTATCAGGTTTGTAGCTTGCAAGTTAATTACAAATAACAGCGCTAATATCAGGATAAAGTATTCATATCAATATTTTTTATTAAATTTATGTTTATGCACAAAATATTAAACAAACATTCCTTACAATTAAATAACTAAAATCAGTCAGACTATTCTTTGCCGATTTTCGCTGAAATAAATGTTAAAACACAACCGTAATTGATAATAAAAATATTGTATTTTTTTAATTAGTTAACTCCTAAATCGGGCTAAAATTTTATTTACATCTATGACTGTAAATTATGATCAGGAATATAAATTACTTAGTCCCATAATGGAAGCAAAGGTAAAACTAGATCTTATTGAGCAACACGTAATAGATTTTGTCAGAAAATTAAGGGCTGATAAAAAATTGCGGCAGGAGGATATTGCCTACATTATCGGGGTAAAAGCATCCTTCATCGGTAATGTGGAGAACCTGAGCAATCCTGCAAAATATAACCTGAAACATATAAACGTTTTTGCAGATCACTTTGGATTGTCTCCAAAAGATTTTCTTCCCCCCGTAGCTTTGATGAACAGTCCCGGTAAAAAAGAAGACAAGAAATAGCCCGTATACTATCTAATTCAGATTTCTTTGGAGTGTGTTGTACCATTCTGTATAAAATTCCCTGTAAGCACTCATCCTCATATCCATATCCGGTTCAAGTTTTAAGTTTTCGTCAAGCGCAAGCAGTTTCCCCTGATACCATTGCTGTATATCCTGTTGTACCGGAAGCATATGCTGCTTCATAGATCGGCTCAGTTTCATCATTCCAAAGAGTGACATACAGGCATCAGTGCCTACAAAATCAATAATATTTAAAGCCCTTTCCCGCGCCAGAGAAATGCTGTCAATAAAATATTGCAGCACCTGCTGAGGGTTCAAACCATTCATCTTGCAAAGCAGATTAAAATCAAAGGTCAATATCAGAAAGCGCTCTTCATTGAGATAGAAAGTTTTGGGGAAATCAACTAGAGGCATCATTTCTGTTTCCCATTCCTGCATGATGTAAAAACTTTCTTTCATCTTATCAACGGTGGAAAGATAAGTATTGTCGATCAGGTCGCTCAGCAGGCTGATGTATTTGATAGAGATCCGCTGCAGTTTACGGTCATTAACGGGTGTGATCTCTGCCTTTACGATCTCTTTACAATCCACGATAATACGTGTTGCCCACAAGGCCACGGCCTCCATTTCGCCTCCATTAAAAGCATAAAAAGAAACCCTGTTGATGAAATACTGCAGTACCTCTTCCTGTTTTAAATAATTGATGGCACAGGCAACGCTGAAATCTTCGGTGTAGACGAGCCCGAATTGTCCTTTAGAATCCATAATGTTAGTTTTTAATTATTTATTAGGATAACAATCTAACAATGGAATGCAGCTGATTAATTTATATTTTGGTTAAGTGCATTATACCACTCCCTGTAAAAAGTACTGTAGGCTTGTATCCTGATTTTAAGGTCAAATTCCTTTCTTTGTTTTTTATCCAGCTTAAGCAACCGGAGGCCATACGTTCTATAAATTTCCTGCTGGGGCAACACCCTGTTTTTAACTTCTTCATGGTCTCCGATCAGGATCATCAAAACAGCTATCCCGGGGGTAATCTCCATCTGGTCCATTACATTGACTGCTCTTTCTCTTGCCAATGAAATACTGTCCATAAAATACTGTAGTAACAGTTCTGCTTCAATACCATTTAACCTGCAGACCAGATTGAAATCAAATGTTAACGTAAAGAAATGGTCATCCTCCGTACGCAGATCCATCGAATAATCAGTGAGGGGAAGCATTTCTGCAGACCATGCTTTCATTAGTGAAACACTTTTGCTGCTTTCCACGCTTGTGCTGAAATCTGCTTCCAGATGGAGCCCGGTAAGCTGTTTGATATACCTGAGGGATATCTCCTTTATCTTAGGGTCATTGAAGGTTTCAACAGGATTATTCAGTAACTCTTTGCACGCGATACTTACAGCGGTAGCCCACACAAATGGGGGCTCCTTAGCGCCCCCAATAAATGCATAAAATGAAACATGGTCTATAAAATATTGAATCAACTCATCGTACCTGAGATTGTTAATCTTGCAAGCGATCTTAAATTCTTCAGGGTAGTTAAGCTTAATCTGTCCTATAGTGTTCATTCTAATCAATATAAATACAATTTAATCCCCTGCGCCCGGTTATGCTCTTACTGTAATAACAACCCAAAAATATATTTAATATTTTACCTGATGTAATATAATCGAATAAATTTATCAGTTTTTAAACTAAATATTGCGTCATGATCAAACAAGTTGGATATTGCAGGAGAAAATGGCAACAGATACTACTGTTAACCGCCCCAGGCATTACGGAGAAACCTTAGCCAGTTGCCGTGCATCATATTTTGTACGTCCTGCTTACTGTATCCCCGCTTCTCTAACAGCGCAGGGATTTTTTGCAAGTCGGCAATGGTTTCAATATCATAAGGACATTGTTCTCTTCCAAAAGCACCGTCAAGATCCGACCCCACACCGATGTGCAACGTATTACCAGCTATCTGACAGATGTGGTCGAGATGATCTATCATTACTTCCAGGTTACAGTGTGTTCCTTCAGGTGTAGAAGTTCCCCTTACCCAGTTGGGCACCATCATCCAGGCATCCAGTGCCAGCCCGATCACTGCACCTCTGTTCACCAGCTCTTTAATCTGGGCATCACTATACTGACGGTTATGGTTTACCAGTGCCCTGCAGTTGTTGTGTGAAGCCCAGATATGACCATTAAAATGATCCAGGGCTTCCCAAAAACTGTCATCACAAAGGTGAGTAGCATCAAGGATGATATTTAAACGTTCCATTTCCCTGAGCAGCTCATGCCCTTTAGGTCCCATCAGCCCGGTTGCATCTGTTCCCTGGGCATAACGGCCGGGGCCATAATGTGCAGGACCAACGGCGCGCAGGCCATAGTCATACGCCCTTTGAAGATGATCAACGGTAACGATAGAATCGGCTCCTTCGAGGCTCAGAATGTAACCAATGGGTTTTACGTCATCAGGAACATTGCTTTCCCAAAGCTGGATATGCTTATTGAGGCTTTCCAGATCGTTGATCTGTACCATCTCACCTGCTTCTTCCATCGCCTTGTACCAGGCAACCTGTCCCTGTGTTTGTGCCCAGGCCTGCTCAGGAGAGTGCCATCCCGGTAGATTATTGCCCGGAGCTACATACCTGGCAATCTGTGTAGCCACTACCAGGCCTACCTGCCCTTTTCTGAGCTCAGGTAAAGACACGACTGCCTTAGCACGGTCTGGTTTATCATTTAATCCTTCTTCTCTGTCATTAATGGCAGAAACGGGCAGCCGCAGGTCGCGGTTCCATTCCAGCGCATTCATACTTAAATCAAGGTGTGCATCTATTGTAAACATGATCTTAAATATTAATTCTTTTTTCCCGCGCAGTGATTTTCCATTCTCCGTTAACCCGGTGGTTCTCTACATGCGCAGCGGTTCCATAAAGTGCTACGGTCGGACAAATATGTATAGGCAGGCCATACAATACATCGCCAATCTGAAAGCCATGACCGGCACCCGCGTCAAGCACCAGATGCTCTTCACTCTGTCCTTTCATTGTGGCATGAGGGGCATTTAAAAAGTACACCCTCCGATGCAGGTCATTTTCTGCAGCGACAGACTTATGTCCTAAATCAACCGTCAAGGCAGCAGGGCCATTCAATGAAATTACCCTGGTGATGACCAGGGCTGCAGTAAGATAGTTCTGCTCTGCAAAGGCATCCTGGTAACCTTTATCCCAGAGGATAAAAGTTCCCGGACTGCATTCTATATCTTCCAACGCTGCATACAATGGATAAGTAGGTGTTCCTCCTGCCACGATAACCGGTTTTGGTAAACCGGAAGCCACAATCTGATCATTTATCCACGAAATGGCACTGAGCACCAGCTGGCATTTTTGTTTCCTTGTTTCGAGGGAGCCATCATGGATATGGCCATCATAGGCATGCAAACCACGGGCATTCACACCCGGCTCAGCCTCAATCTGCTGATACAGCAGTACAGCATTTTCATCCGGAGCAATCCCCGTACGGTTCATCCCTACATTGAGGTCCAGGTAAAGATCCAGTTCCAGCCCTGCTGCAACCGCAGCAGCGGCAATTGCCTTTAATGATGCTACATTATCACAGAGACAAGAAAAGTGTGTATCAGGATAGGTTTTGGCCAGCCTGATCAAACGGCTGATCTTTGGCCCTACAGGCTGATAGGCAAGCAGTACATCAGCTGCGCTGCAGATCGCCAGCATTTCTGCCTCGGCGATCGTAGCACACTTGAATTTACTGATCCCGGCATCGATCATCATACGCGTGATCTCGGGGTTTTTATGCGTTTTAACATGCGGCCTTAACCTGCTGATATCATTGATGCTGTTTTTCAGCCGTGCGATATTTTCAGCAATCCTTTCAGGATAGAAAACCAGTGCAGGTGAGTCCAGCTCATCAGCATTGCTGATCTGGTACCAGCTTTCCTCTTTCAGGTTAGTCATTGTCGCTGAGTTCGAACAGTGCTTCGATCTCTACCGGTATATTATCCGGCAGGGAACCAAAACCAACTGCACTACGGGTACCAATACCGTTTTCTTCTCCCCAGATTTCAGCAAACAATTCGCTGCATCCGTTGATGATGAAAGGATGTTTTTCAAAGTCTGGCGTACAGTTTACCATACCCAGTACTTTAATGACCCTTTTGATACGGTTTAAAGTCCCGAAGTTTGTTTTGATGGTTGACAGCATCGTTAAGCCCACTTGTCTGGCGGCCAGTTTACCTGCCTCCTTATCCATATCTGCACCGATACGTCCGATGATCAGGCTTTTATCATCCTGCACCGGGCCATGGCCAGACAGGTAAAGGTATTTTCCGTCAACCAGATAAGGTTTGTAAACTCCAAGCGGCGAAGGTGCCGGCGGAAGGGTAAGTCCTAATTTTTCAAATTGCTCATCTGCATTATAAGTTTCCATATGATATTTTTTTTATATGATTTGATTTAATAAAAGTACACCGATCAGGCCAATGACGCCAACGATTGATTCCATGAACGCCCATGATTTAAAAGTATCTTTTAGCGTCAGCGTAAAATACTCTTTGAACATCCAGAAGCCTGCATCATTCACATGGGAAAACATTAAGCTCCCTGCCCCCACGGCAAGCACCATCAGGTTGGGATTGGTGTGGGTAGCGATCATTAATGGCAATATAATTCCTGCTGTGGTGAGACCTGCTACTGTAGCAGAGCCTACCGCAAACCTGATCACCGCAGTGATCAGCCAGCCCAGGAATAAAGGCTGCATGTTTAAGTTTTTTAGTAATTCAGCGATCTGCCCGCTCACGCCACTGTCTACCAGCACCTGTTTGAGCGCACCAGAGCCCCCGATGATCAGTAAGATCAGCGCAACATCTTTGATAGATTCTGCATAGATATTCATGATCCGGGAGATTTTACTTCCCTGGAATATGCCTAATGTTAAGGTGGCTGTAAACAGCGAAATGATCATCACTACATCCGCATGGCCTGCAAGCGAAACCACCTCTTTCCATTGCGGATAATCAGCTGCATAGAATGAAAATACCGTAGCGAGGATCAGCAGAAGTACCGGCAACAAGGCCGTGAAGAAACTGTTGAAAGCCCCTGGCAATTCATCTTCAGGCATCTCCACCGGTACAAAAGAAGCCAGTGGCGTTGAGGAAATGTTCTTCAGCGTTCTGGAGAAAAGCGGTCCGCCGATAATAATCGCAGGTATAGCGATCAGCAAGCCATACATCAGTGTTAATCCCATATCGGCATTGAACTGTATCACCAGTGCCGATGGCGATGGGTGCGGCGGCAGGAAACCATGAGTTACCGAAAGTGCTGCCAGCATGGGCAATCCAATGTAAAGCGGCGGCAACTTGTATTTGTATACTACAGAAAAGATCAGCGGGATCATCAGCACGAAACCAATACCATAGAACAGGGGGATGCCAATCAGGAAACCTGTGGCAACTACCCCCCATTGAATATATTTCTCCCCGCAGATATTCATGATCACCGCAGCGATTTTCTGGGCTGCACCGCTTTCAGCGACGAGCTTGCCCAGCATGGCGCCAATCGTAATGATGATCGCCAGAGAACCCAGCACATCGCCAATACCCTTTTCTACTGATCCTGCGATCTTCGTTAAAGGAATGCCCAGTAAGATCCCCGCCAGTATAGATACTGCCAGAAAAGCAAGAAAGGCATTGATCCGCAACACTGAGACCATAATGATCAGCAGCAGGATGCACAATAATACGAGGATCAGCGTCATAAGTTCACTACACTTGTCTCGCCCTCTACTGCTACCTTTTGCTGCTCTGCAACAGCTTTATACTCTACGCGTGAACCTTTTTTGATGCCCTTCAATGGGGCAGAGAAAGTACCGTCGGCATTTATATTTACCCAGGCTGTTTTTTCCCAAGGTGAAGCATACAGTGTTTCTATCTGACCGGCATAGGGACGGTAGTAGAACCTTGCCCTTTTGGACAATGAAGGTTTGTAATCCATGATCTGTCCTTTGAGTACAGCACCTTCAGTGTTGACCTTTGAGCCCACTGTTTTTACAAATACCGCCTCAGCAAATACAGGCTCAATATTTTCAAGCTTGATCACAACGGCATTTGGCCATCGGTGATCATCATAGATCCTTTGTGCTTTTACTACGGACACTTCCAGGCCTTCGGCTGTTTGTTTGTACTTGCAGCTTACATCAAGGTCAGCTTTGTATTCGATGATCTGGCTGTTTTGTCCAAGCACACTGATTTTTGTATTTGGCGTACTTTTCACAGAGCGCAGCAGGAAATTTTTACGTGCTGCCTCTTTCCAGTCGGCCGCATCAGTTACAAAGGCATATACTGTATTTTTTCCTTTTTTCGTAAACCAGATATCATCCTCTTTGGCCACCACCCAGCTGCGGACGCTGTCCATACTTTCGTGATTGATAAAGTTCCATAAGGCCATTTCCCGTAAACGGTCTTCCTGCTGGATAGCCATTTCGCCATTTGGTTTGGGGCCAACATTTAACAACAGTGAACCGCCTTTAGCCCTGGCTTCGATGAGGAGGTTAATGAGCTGTGTTCCGGTTTTATAGCGGTCGTTGGTAGGCTGGTACTGCCATGCTGTGCCCATAGTAATAGGAGACAACCAGGGCTGGGTGATTTTGGCGCCCGGCAATGCCTGTTCTGGTGTTTTGATTGCACCTCGGGTAATCAGCAGGTTTGGCTGCAACCTCCAGCAGGTTTCTTTCACTACCTCCTTAGGTTCGCCATCGATAAAGAACACATCGATTTTGCCATAGTTGGTCATCAGTTCTTCGCACTGCTTCTGGTTATAATCATTATATTCTTTAGCCGTTTTTGCATCCATTTTCACATTAGTCCTGCTGATCGGGATATGGTGGTTACGAAGGAAGTTGAAATCTTCAGGTGAGAAGTAGAATCCTACGTCGAGCCCTGCTTCTCTTGTGGCCTCTACAAATTCTTTCAGCATATCCTTTTTGTAAGGCGTTTTGGTGATCTTGAAATCTGTAGTCTTGGTGTCCCAGAAACAAAAACCGGCATGGTGTTTTGTAGTGAAACAAATGTATTTCATCCCTGCCATCTTGGCCAGCTCGGCAATTTCCTTAGGATTGAATTTGGAAGGATTAAAGGTTTTAGGCAATTCGTTGAAATAACGATCAACGTAATCGTTTGAAGCACCAACCAGGGAGTGACTGATCACTACGCCCAATTGAGCATCGACATTAAAGTGAATAAATAAACCAGCACCGGTATCGCGGAGCCATTCTTCACGTTCGGGTTTGTTCAGGTTGTAACTGCTGCCCTCGTCATCATTTACCACATCGTTTTGGGAGAACGAGAGGTTGTAAAAGAAGCACAAGGCTAATGTAATGTAAACTATTTTCATTTTGTTTTTTGGGTTTTCTGCGCAGTTCTGGTGAGTAGATCAGCTTTGCAGGTTGTTAATAATTTTTAATAATAACAATTATTTTGCAGAATCCACGGCCTTATGAATAGCTTTTGCCCAAAAAGTACCGAGTTGGGCAGCGCCCTCAGCATTGGGATGAAGGTTAAATATTCCCTGCTGTCCTTTCTCATTCTGGAATAAGGCAGGATGCTTTTTGAAATAAGCAAATACCTTTTTATTACCGGAAAAAACTGTGTTAGGGTGTGAAATTTCATAACTTTTTACGACTGCATCAATTTCCGGAAAATAAGACTGCAATCTTTCCAGCCCTTCTTTTAAATATTTGGAAGTATTGTAAGTATTTTCGCTATACCACGTAGGATACTGAAAGATAATCTTACATTTTGGATACTCCTCTAATAGTCGATTTGCAATCTTCAGTAAATTTGCATGATAATCTTCAGGAGAAACCGGTGCACCATGCGGCCCTTTGATGGCACTGTCATTGGTACCTAAAACAATTGAAAAAAGTAAGGTGGCAGCTTCATCATTTACATACTTGCCTGCAGCTTTTTCTGCGGTTATAAACAGCCTCTTGTTTTCCGGCAACCAGTCTAAGGTTGTAGAACCGCTTTTGCCCACATTGCTGAACTGTAACTTGCCCAGATGTTTATACTCCCTCAGTTTTTTTACTGCAATAACCGGCGGAGCCTGGGTTTCAGGGTCTGGCAATCCAGAACCATGGGTGATACTGTTTCCGATGAACACGATATTATAATTTTGCTTTGCTTTCTGTGCTTTTGTGGTGTTGAGCTGCAGTAAAAGCAGAATTGCCACAGCCACTGAGGTTTTTGTAAGGGACATCATCATAATTTTGAACAGACAAGATAAGAATTTAAACCCTTCCAAAATGGAAATATACCCTTTCATAATGGAAGAGCAGAGCGGATATCCCTGCATCAGCTACGCGGAATATATGGCCTCTAAAGGATTTAAAACCATATCGTTAAGCAAGTCAGCTTCCCGGCATTGCATTTGAAACCCTGTTGTGAATTCATTAAAGAATGTTTTATCTAAATTTTATCGTCATGTTTTTAATTTTACTCGGTGTAATCGTTTTAATCGCCGGTTTTATATTGTCCGGTCAGGACAATCCATCTGCCCGTTTTGGTACACTGGTTCGTATAGCTGGTATATTGCTGATCGCTACAGGTGCTTTCAGCTCAATGTTCAAAAAAATTGAAACAGGCCAGGTGGGTGTGAAAACACTTTTTGGAAAGGTAAACGACGATGTATTGTATAGTGGCTTGCACGTGGTTAATCCATTAATTGACATCACTTCTTTTGATGCAAAAACCCAGAACTATACTATGTCTGCGGTGCATGACGAAGGGATGAAATCTGGTGACGATGCCATCAGGGTATTGTCAGCGGATGGCCTGGAAGTGACGATAGACCTTTCGGTATTGTTCAAAGTAAGCCCTTCAGAGGCGCCCAGGATACTGCGGCAGATAGGGGCAGATTACCTGGATAAGATTGTACGGCCGGTGTCAAGAACAGCCATACGGGATAATGCGGTTTCATATGAGGCTGTAGCCTTGTATTCTACTAAACGTGAGGAGTTCCAGAGCAGGATCTTTAACACGATCAACAAGAGCTTTGCAAAGAGGGGACTGATCCTGGAGCAGCTGCTGGTCAGAAATATTACCCTTCCCGAGTCGGTAAAGAAGACTATCGAGTCCAAGATCAACGCAGAACAGGATGCACAGAAAATGACCTTTGTACTGCAGAAAGAAAAGCAGGAGGCAGAACGCAAGCGCATTGAAGCGCAGGGTATTGCCGATTATCAGAAGATACTATCCACAGGCCTAAGTGATAAGCAGTTGCAGTATGAAACGATTAAGGCACAGAAAGAAATTGCCTTATCACGCAATACGAAGATCATTATCATGGGCAAAGGTTCGCCAGTCCTGATTAATGGAAATTAAGATGATTGCCTTGGCCCCTACTGCTGCTTCATTTTATCCGCCAGCACCTTCATGAAATAACCCCCTACCACACTACGTGCCTGAAAGCCAACCATCTTACCATTTGTAGTTTCATGCCAGTCGCTGATGGGCACGCGCGAGGATGTCTCCCTGGCATAATTAAATACCGGCTCTGCCAATGCTTTAAAATCAACCCTTTTTTCAGCCATGGAAGCTGTCCAGATGATCCAGTCAGATTTGGTATAGCTTTTACGGCTATCCAGCGGTAAGCCATAGGCATTCTGGTGGTTAAGGTAAAACTTAATTTCCCTGTCGTACACCTGCTGCGGGAAAAGCTTTAAACCAAGCACTTTATCCCATACCATATTGTACTTCTGGCTCCAGGTCTTGAGGTTATCAAATACAAGTGCGTAATGATCTCCGGCATCAGCCTTCAGCATCCATTTTGCCGCCATCTCTGCCGCCAGCTTCTGATACATAAGCGCTGTTTCCTTTTCTCCCAGCATGTCTGCCATCCGGGCATAGGCCCCTATCGCCACGATGGCTTTTACTGACAGGTTTGCATTATGGGCAAGATGCCCCGCAAAATCATCTGTACATAACTGGTTTTCCGGATCAAAACCGGCCTGTGCCAGATAATCATTCCAGATGGTTAAAGTTTTCCAGTGTTTTCTTGCATACTCAGGGTTCTTCTCTGCCATTACAATGGCCGCAGTAAGAATGATCATATTCCCGGATTCTTCCACAGGCATGTCTTCGCCATAGGTTTGACCATTGGCTATAGGATAGGTTCCAAGATCATGCGCCGCGAAGGGCTTTGTCCATTTTCCGCTTTCGCTGTAATAAAAAATACCGTTCATCATTCCTTTTAACAGGTTGGGGTTATACAACAGGTACAGGGGGGCAGAAGGATAGGTGATATCCACTGTGTTGATAGAGCCATTACTAAAATTCTCCTTGGAGAGGAAAAGCAGTTCAGCATCAGGACTTTTTACCAGCTGATGCCCTGCAATACTCTGGCGGTAAGCAAGTACGCATATCCCGGCATAATGCTCTCCGCCCGCTGCCAGCGCATCATGATAAATGAGCGTATCAGTGGTATGGCATTTATCCATTACTTTTTCGTAATTGACAGCGGCATCCCGCAGCAGGCCATCCATTGTAGCTCCGGGAGCGTCACGCCACAGGGGCTTCAGGTTCGTATTGAAATATTGTACTGATGACAGTTCATCATAGCCAATGACCATGAATTTACTTTCAGGCTCCAGCCCTACATTCCCAAAGGGGATCACCGTATTGAGCATCAGTGATTTTCCTTTAAGGCTGCCCGATCGTTTTGCTCCGCCGCTGATGCCTTTCCTGGCAGCCAGCCTGTTTGCTGAACCCCTGCTTACCGGAATTCCCTTTGCGGGAGCCATCATGCTTTCCATCCTGAAAGACGGTAATGCCTCTTCGCCAGTACTGAGATATTGTTTGGCGTTCGACGCGAAAGGTATCGATATATAAAGATATCCCCAATCGATGCGGACATCATCTCCTTTATTTTTGAGTACAGGCTGCGCTGTGGTGCCTACCTTCAAAACAGACTGCCCATTGCTGGCATAAGCCGATGCCTGCACTTCCTGCGAAGACTGATTGACTGCAAGATCAGAAGAAATACCGGTGAATACGGAGACCTGATGAAGGGCTGCGTCATTGGAGCTGACCTCAAAGCTGATATAAGAGGCAGGGGTAGACAGTAAGGCTATATCCTGCAGTACCAGAGGGGAAGTAAAAGTCAGTTTGAGATTTACTCCTCCGCATTTGAAGGTATATATCGTTTGCGTAGCAGTCAGATCTATATGAGTTTGCCCTGCTGCCGGAAAAGTATCCGCAGGGCGGTCTGCTGTTCGTTCTGCTATGCCGGCATCAAGCCATGCACCGCCTCCAGTATTTAAACAATGGATTGCCAGAATATTTTCCCCCAGTTTCAGGGCAGATTTCATTTCCTCGTTAAAAGGTATCAGGACAAAATTACCTGTGGCGCCTTTGCGGTTGGCGATCTCTTTTCCATTCAGCAATACCTGTGCGTCGTCATCATGGTAAAGTTTGAGTACCAGCGGGCCTTTAGGTAAGGTTGTCAGGTTAAACTTCCGCCGTATCCAGAGGTCTTTGCCTGTCCAGCGGGTACCGGCCTGGGCGCGGGCATCTCCAAAAGGCGACAGACCTGTTTTCCATTTATGATCAGGGTAAAATGGCCCTTCCCAGCCATCTCCGGGAAACTGTTCCTGATACTGCCATGTGCCCGGCTGCTCTTCGCCGGTTGCGACAATACTTTTGTAACGTGGAGCAACAGCGCCCATAAATCGGTAAATCTGGTTATCGACCCTGATCAGGCCAATCATCGGCTGCTCTTTACCTGTCCAGTGTTTGGTAGATGAAGCATTGAGCTGATCGGTAGCAGACCAGATACTGAAATAGGGGTGATGAGTGATCAAAGGATAGGCCGGTGCATGTGCCTCCTGAGAAAATGTTTGATGCCCTGTGACGAGAAGAGTCAACCATAAAAAGGAGAAGACGGTACACTGCCTGTTGAAATATTTCATATTTGGTTTTCAATAGATATTTCGTATTAATTTATAGTTTTTTTAATGATCAGGGAAATATTTCAGATCTGTTTTCGAAATGTTACACTCATATCAATCCGGACGGCAGGTTGCCGCGGCAGCTACTGCTTCAGGAGTGCGTTATCGATTTTTTTATTCCAGGCGGCCTGTGCAGCGCGGTCAATCCCGTGTCTTGTTTCAGCATCATAAGCTCTCTGCATCGCATCCAGATCATGGTAAGAATCGAGATACTGCATATTGAGTGCAGCTTCAAAAGTATCAGGCGTCAATACCTTTGCCAGTATCTTTTGCTTAAACTGCTCGGCAATAATTTTTGCAATGTCAAAGTGCCGCTGTTCATGGTTGAGCGTATAATCGTCCTTGCTGTTATCATTGGCCCTGCTGGCGCTTTTGGGCAAATAGGCTTTCATCGCAATTTTAACCTCAATATTTCCCTTATCGATCTCTGCCTGCTGGGTATATCCGATACCCGGGATGACCTGTGCTTCGAATCTGCCATAGGGTTTCGACCGCGATTGAAAGTCGGCCCAGGTTAAGGGCCGCTTTGCCGAATAGTATATGGTATCGCCTTCAGGCTTTTCAGTAAAGTCCGTAAAACTGATCTTCACAAATTTCGCTAGTTTCCTGTTCACCGGTGAATTATTCTTCATCCATGTGTTCAGATATCCGAGGCTGCCTGTTAAAATGCTGCGCAGATATTCTTCAATAGCTGCATTGACTGCACCATAACGTGTATATTTCATGCTGCCTTTATAATTGACGAGATGCTCCAGTCCATAGTCCTTTCGCAGGCTAAAGGAAAGGGATAACCTGATTTGGCCATCAATGCTGCTGCCCGTCTGTGCTGTTTCTTTTTGGGCTGTTTCCTGAATATCCAGTTCCCTGATCCCGATGACTACCGGCTTCAGGGAATGATTGTTCTGCAGGTTACGGCGGAGGAACCGGCCTATGGCAACGCCCGCACCGTCTTTCAGGTCTGTGGCCTGCAGCGATAATTTATCTCCCGCTTCTTTTACAAGCAATTTTCCGATGGTGCTGCTATCCGCTCTTTCATCATTTACGCCGGCAATAAAAAATAATTCCGGTTTGAGCATAACCGGCTGATCATGCAGGACGATCTGGCCATCTGCTTTAAAAAAAGACAGGAATACCAGGAAGGACAGGCAGAGGAGCCGACCCGCTTGAGTGTTTAAAATTGTCTTTTGCATACTCCCATTTACAACGTATGGTTATTTCCTATCGTATAAAATTAAACTATACTGCAGCCTTTGTATGTCTCAAATGGCATATTTATGCAGAAACTTAGTATTTTTATATCAAAACACTTAACCCCTGATCAATGGAAAATTCAACTCCTGAAGAAAATTTTGCTAAAACCGGTTTACTCCTTCCCCCCGCCCCAACGCCAATTGGCGTTTACACTCCCTATCTGATTGATGGTAAATATTTATATATCTCTGGTCACGGGCCAGTGCAGAATGATAAGCAATTAATGAAAGGCCGCATTGGCAGGGATATCGATATGGAACAGGGCAAACTTGCAGCCCAGCAGGTAGGTTTAACCATACTGTCTACCATTAAAACCCATTTGGGAAGCCTGGATAAAGTGAAACGCGTGATCAAAGTCCTCGGTATGGTAAATTGTGTGCCCGAGTTTGAAAAACACCCCTATATCATCAATGGATGCAGTGAACTTTTCGTAAAAGTTTGGGGTAAACAGAATGGTATCGGTGTAAGAAGCGCAGTTGGATTTGGATCACTGCCAGACAATATCCCGGTAGAGATAGAAGCACTTTTTGAGCTTGGGCACTGGGAAAAGGGGCTGCTGGACTAAACCTTGAAATCTGAAGAAAATGAGATGTACAGCTAGCTGTACATCTCATTTTTATCTGAGGGCTAGCTTACTTTTGCCAGCTCTTCCTGAACACGTTTTGCAACAATTTTATCTTCACCTGGTTTGAGCATGAAAACAGTGATATTGATACTGTTTGGCGTGAATTTCATGATTTCCACAGAAGGGTTGCCATTACGTAAAGCCAGTTGCAGCTCATCACTGCTGATCTTCACTTTAGCGGTATCCCAGGCTATATTCAATAGCGGGTTGTGGTTAGCGATAGGCGGAACCGTAACCGTAGTGGTTACTCCCTTCACACTTTTCACTGCGGTTTCGATCAGGGCTACACGTGCTTCCCAGTCTTTCCATTCTTTTTCGTGGTCAAGTTTTACATAGTGGTCAAGTGCTGCATACATGCCCAGGATTTCTTCCTTGTTTACCTTCATCCCGCGGCCGATGTTGTTACCATTTGGCGGCGCATTCAAACGCGCGGCTTTGATGAGCTCTGCTTTTCCCATCAGGATACCTGCGCTTTGCGGGCCGCGGATAGCCTTACCACCTGATACGCACACGAGGTCGAATCCCAGGTCGTTAAATTTCCAGAGGTTAGTTACAGGAGGGATATCGGCGGCGATATCGATCATGGTAGGAACCTGATGTTTTTTAGCAATAGCCAGCCATTCTTCATGTTTGATCTTACCATCATTGGTAGCCAGGTTAAGGAACCACATCATTGCCGTTTTTGGATTGATGGCTTTCTCCAGATCTTCAGCAGTTTCAACTTCTATCACTTCTATGCCTGTATTGGTCGGCGCGTGTACGTAAGCAACATTGTGTGCTTTCTGCACAATCATTTGTGTTTTTTCAAAACCCTGCAGGTTGGGCAGTTGGGCAATCTTCTTCAGGTCAGTTCCGGTGAGGATACCTGCTGTTCCCAGCACCAGGGCTGACCAGCATCCTGAGGTGACCATCGCAGCTTCTGCATGACAGATCGAAGCAATCTTTTCTCCAACTTTATCCTGTATATCGTTGATCATGATAAAATGGGTGGAAGAGTCGTTAATAGCCGCCACTACATCTTCGTGCATCAGCGAAGCTGTATGGGTAGTGTAAGTACCCGCAGCATTGATGAATGTACGTAAGCCCAGTTCTTTGATCAGATCGCGCTTAGCAGCAGTAGCAACAGCTGCATTTGCTGACAGAAAAGGGATACCTGCACCTACAGCACCTACCACCGGGGCAACGGACAGGTATTTAATGAGATCTCTGCGTTTCATATTTTTTAGTGTAAAATTGATATAAAAACAAATGGGGACAGGATTTAATCCCTGTCCCCATTATCATTAGCTATGCATTAGTTGAAGTTGAAAGGTAATCCTGCCTTTTTATCCCACCAAACTTTGGTGAGCAGGTTATCGTCAGTATTCTCGGAGAATCCCTGTCTGCTCAATGCTTCCAGGTAGTTTGCTGAGTTAACCAGTTTTTCTGAGATTGGAATAGCGAAACGACGGAACATGAATCCACCTGTTACGTTTCCTGTGTAGTTTACCTTTTTTAAACGTGGATAACCAGTACGTCTCCAGTTGGCATAAACTTCGTAGTCATCACCAAACATGGACAACCATTTCTGCGTGTTGATCTGCTCGATCTGTGCTTCTGTAGATGCCGTAGCTACATATGGGTTAGCTAAAAGGTAAGCATCGATCTGAGCAGTGGTAATTGTACCAGAGCTCACCCCAACAGTTGGCCATAAAGCCCATTGTGTCATACCTGAACGTACACCCGCATTGTATGCAGCTGCAGCAGATGTAGTGCTTGTCCATCCTCTTAGTGCAGCTTCAGCAACCAATAAGTTTGCTTCTGCAGGGCCCATGATAATAATCGGAGCAGCAAAGTTGAGTACCAGCTGAGAAGGCTCAGAGTAAGTATCAAAATCCGCAGGACGAGTATTCAGACTTGCACTGACCATCCCTCTTTGTACGGCAGGGCTGTTATTGGCTGAATAAGTGCTACCTGAAAGTTGCCATACGATAGAGATTACAGATAAACGCGGGTCATTGGTAGATTTCAGTCTGTCAATAAACGTTGCAGCATATTTACCACCTTCTACGTTATCGCCACCCGGGGTTGCATAATCACCATTGGTTAAACCCTGTGTTTTAGGGTTGATGTTACCTGTTGTATTGTTATAACTGATTTTTGCAATATCCGCATCAGAAGTCATGACACCACCTGCGATAGCAGTTTGTGCCCATGTCTGTGCTGTTGCAGGGCTCACCTCAGATAAGCGCATCGCTAATCTTAACATCAGGGTGTAAGCGAACTTTTTCCATTTCGATACGTCACCCTTGTAGAACAAATCACCGGTAGTGAAAGTAGGGTTAGCCGGGTTAAGTGCTTCTGCTGACTCTTTCAATTCTTTCAGCAAATCCAGGTAAATAGCCTGCTGAGTGTCATACTTAGGGCTCAGCAAACCAGATTCACCTTTCAGTGCGTCAAAGTAAGGTATATCACCTGCAACGTCAGTTAACTGATGGTAAGTATAGGCACGCAGAATGCGTACGATTGATTTTTTGTTGACGTCTGTTGCAGTCAGCGCTTTGTCCAATACATACAGCCTGTTCAACTTGTTGGTATAATAACCGGTTGTAGGATCTCCAAAGTCAGCCGTAGCACCGTTAAAGCTGAAATATTTATCTCCAACCGCCGGAACTTCCTTGTAGGTGGAGAAATATTGCATACCGCCGCCAATTACCGCGTAATTGTTTCTTGGTGTGTTCAATAATACATTGGTAAAAATATTTTCAGGGATAATAAATCCTACAGCATTTTGAGGTTTATTCAATTCTGCAAGTTTGTCCTTGCTGCATGAAGGCAATAATGCTATTGCCGTAGCAGCCACAAGACAGATGCTTTTTATAAATTTCGTTTTCATATTCTATCGATATAATAGTTAGAATTTAACATTCAGGTTCAAACCAATTGTGCGTGTTCTAGGCTCACCAGCTCCTGCAGTACCTGTGGCATTACCAACAGATTGCTGCATCTCAGGATCAAGTCCTGCTGCTTTGGTTTTTTTATCCCTGTAAAGGATAGCAAGGTTACGTCCAACAATACCGATTGAGGCTGATTGGATACCGATTTTTTGCAGTTTTAATGAAGGAATACTGTAGTTCAGGATTACCTGGCGAAGTTTCACAAAATCAGTACTGAAAGTTGAGATTTCGGAGATAGTGTTACCTAAGTTGTTATAATAGTTATCCACATCGGCAACGCCCCACAGTTTGCTGAACGGTGCACCTGTCTGGTCAACACCATTTAATTGCACACCTGTATCCCTGCCTGGTAAAGTTTCTTTGGTTAAACCGAACCTCGAAGCGTATAACCACATGTTGTTATAGGCAACAGCACCGAATTTAGCATCGAACAATACGTTAAGGGAGAATTTCTTGTATTTGAAATCGTTACCAAAACCCATAGTCCAAGGTGGGTTAGCCACACCAAGATCTTTCTCTACACGTACTTCATAACCACTGGCTTTGTTATAAACCTGGTTGCCATTGGCGTCTTTTAATAATCCCCATCCGCGAACAGTACCATATGGAAGTCCTACAGCGTTCAGGATTCTTACCTGGTTAGAAATACCTTGTCCTACTTCGATTGTAGTTAAGCCCGGAGCAAGCTCTACGATTTTACTTTGGTTGTATGCAAAAGGAATACTTACGTTCCAGCTGAAATCTTTCGACTGAACAACAGAACCGCTCAGTAAGATCTCGATACCTTTGTTGGTTACTTTACCTACGTTGGTGAAACCAGCAAGGAAACCTGAAGTTGGTGAAATTGTTGGTGCCAGCTGATCGTCTTTAGTTACGCGGCTATAGTATGTTGCGTCAAAGCTCAATCTGTTTTTCAGGAACCTGATTTCGAAACCACCCTCTGTAGTATAAACACTTAAAGGACGGATAGCGAAGTCGATCAGTGTATTGGTATTGTTTTGTACCGGCACACCACCAAATGATGTTCCGAAGCTATACACCTGGTTGATCTGGCCTGGAGTTACGGTATTGCTACCTACTTTAGCCCATGAACCACGCAGTTTTAAGAAGCTAACTGCCTCAGGTAATTTAACAAGGTCTGACATGATCACACTCGATCCTACTGATGGGTAGAAGATAGAGTTGTTTCCTGCCTGCAGTGTAGAGAATGTATCTTCCCTTCCTGTAAATGACAGGTATACTATTCCTTTGTAGTCAAAATCAGCTGATCCGAATACAGAGTTGGTACCAGAAGTACCACGGTTTCTGTAAGGTGCAAGGTCAGTATTAGGATTGATAGTAGCTAAGTTTGAGATGTGGATAAAGTTTGGCACCTGGAAGTTGATCCCGCCAAGGTTAGTATTTAAATCCGACAGTCTCTCACGGTTGGCACCTACCATTGCATTTACTTTAAAATCTTTGAGGAACGTAGTATTGTAGTTCATCATTGCGTTAAAGTTGGTACGGTCATTCTGACGCTGACCTGTGTTAAGGTAACCCAGTGGCGTAAGGGCGGTTCCCATTGGTACATAATCCTGAAGATCTGTGTAAGCAAAATCTCTTGCTACAGTACCTTTAATGAATAAGTTCTCCAACAGGTTGATACGAACACTACCGTTAGCGATCAAACGTTGAGTTTTATCACTGTTACCAGTACTGTAAGCTACGAAGTAAGGGTTTGAAGCCGCAGGAACCGGATTCCACTGGATCTCATTTCCGCTTGCATCTGTACCGTTTCCATTAGGACCGGCGAAGTTTCTTACATCTACCGTATTACCGGCAAGATAAGTACCCCAGCTTGAGTTACGTTCAGCATAACCAACACCTGGTCTGTTTTTAGCATCTTCGATATTATATTGAATTGTAGACTCCAGGTTAATCAGGTTATTTTTACCCATGTTAGCCCTGGTGCTTAAATTCACCGTTTTTCTGTTGTAGGTTGAATTAGGAGTTTGTGCTTTTGAGCTCAGGTCTGAAACTGATAACCTGAAGTTCAATTGTTCGCTACCTCCTGAAAATGCTACAGTATTTGTCCAGTCGCGGCTAAGGTTGTAAAAGTTATTGATATTGTTTTTCACACCTACTGCGGAGTAAGGACGAGATACACCATCAAACTGGATCACATTAGAGCCATCAATTTTGGCACCGAAAGACAAACGGCCTGTACTTAATGCATTGGCCTGAGTTGTAGGTTTCACACCATCTGTACCAGAACCATATTCAGTCTGGAAGTTAGGGTAAGCGGATGGTGAACCATAAACTACGTTAGAGCTGTATTCAACACCAATACCTTTTTGTGCTTTACCTGATTTGGTAGTAATCAAAATTACACCGTTTGCAGCCTGGCTACCATAAAGTGCTGCTGCTGCACCACTCTTCAACACAGTAATGGTTTCGATATCATCAGGATTGATGGAAGAGATACCATCACCACGGTCAACGTTCAAACCAGTAGTGTTTGTACCTGCACCACTGTTATTAGAGTTGATCGGTAATCCGTTTACTACATATAAAGGCTGGTTGTTTGCATTCGGGTTGATCGCTCCTGCTCCCCTGATTACCACGCGGCTTGATCCGCCTGGTCCTGAAGAAATCTGGCTGGCGTCTACACCGGCGATTTTACCAGTCAGTGAGCTGGCTACGTTATTCTCACGGGCTTCTGTTAAGGATGCCCCAGAAACTTCAGAGCTGGAATATACCAGGCCTCTTCTTGCTCTCTTTACACCGAAAGCCGTTACTACTACCTCACTTAAACCTTTAGAATCTTCAGCAAGGGTAATATTAATCGATGTTCTTTTGTTCACTTCTACTTCCTGTGTAGCAAATCCTATTGACGAAAAAATCAGGGTTGATACATCAGGTGCATTGATGGAGAAATTACCGTTGGCATCAGTGGTTGTTCCTACTGTGGAACCTTTCACTTTTATACTTACACCAGGAAGTGGTGCACGTTTTGCATCAGTTACTGTACCTTTAATAACAATTGGCGGAACAGGAAGGTGATTGGCAATTGGGCTTTCATTGATAAAAAACGGTTTAGTCGTTTTAGTAAAAGAAAGATTAGCAGATGGTGCTGCGGCTGCTTGCAGCACTGCCGCTACAACCAGGATACCGGTTAGTTTCATTGCTTTCAATGATGAAGAAACATGGGTTTTGTTCTTCTTTGTAGCGAAACTCTCGTGTACGGTTAAGCGGGCATGATTACATTTTTCATGTAAAGAATTTTTCATACTTCGGATGTTTGGTGAGTGGGTTGATAAAGTTTTCGAATTTAGTCGCCGGATTCAAAAAGACGCCTACCTGGGTGGAGGGCATCAGATGGTCCGGCCGGGCGAAAGTTTAAGTGCTGTTTTTTTTCATTCTTCTTATATTTAGTTATCGTTGATATTATACGCTTTCGATTCCTGGTATTTGGGACAGAAATCTTACCGATCATTACTTTTCACCTGCTTCACAGCATATTTTTCACTAATTACTCAAATTTTTCAGCTCAAATTTGATAATCTTCATTTTTTCAACAGGCTAACCTGCTATTTTTCCACTTTTCTATTTTAAAGCAGAAATATCCTGCAGAATACAAAGTGTATTTTAAACACTAAGCCCCATTTTTAATCTCGCTCTTTAAAAAAGACCAGTATTACACCGGGTTAGCAATCCAATATTATAAAAGTATTACTTTTTTTCAATAATAAATATTAAAAATCAATTATTTATTATTCATACCCACAAAAAAACCAATTAACCTCTACTTTTATTATTAAGTCAACAATTTAAAACAACGACTAAAATGAATATCATAATTATTGAATAATACTACTCCCTATAGCATAAATCACTGAACACCGCCACCACTATTAAGAATACACTATTATAAAATATGCGATTGGAGTCTAAAAAATTAATATCATTCCTGTTATATATGTACAGAACTGAAGATTTTCTATTAGTTTCAAATTATTATTCAACCTAAAACTCACATTATGCATAAGATCCCACTCTTATTCTTTGCCCTGGCCATATTATTTTCCGGCGGCACCCAGGCACAAACCAGCTATACTTATAGTATGGTAATCAAGGGCGGTCATGTTATTGACCCCAAAAATAAAATCGACGACCTGATGGATGTCGCTGTTAATGAAGGAAAAATTGTCCTGGTCGCTAAAAATATCGACGCCAGACAAGGCCGTCAGGTAGTCAATGCAAAAGGGCTGTATGTTACTCCCGGACTGGTAGATATCCATGTACACTTTTTCTGGGGCACCGACCTACAGGGCACTTACAGAAACGGCCCGCTAGCATTACCTGCCGATGGCTTTACTTTTCCTGCAGGCGTAACTACCGTAGTTGACGCCGGATCATCAGGATGGAAAACATTTGAGACTTTCAAAAAACAAACAATTGACAGATCGCAGACCAGGGTATTTTCAGAACTGAATATCGTTGGCGAAGGTATGGCAGGCGGCAAATTTGAAAATGACATCGATCAGATGGACGCCCAAAAGACTGCAGAAATGGCAAAAAAGTATCCTGAAAATATTGTAGGGGTTAAGCTCGCACATTTCAACGGACACAGATGGGAGCCAACAGAACGGGCTGTTGAAGCCGGAAAACTGGCAAACATCCCGGTAATGATTGATTTTGGCGGTGCCGATCCTTATTTGCCGCTGGATTCTCTATTTAGCGTAAAACTGCGTCCCGGCGATATCTATACCCACTGCTTTGGCGGAGATGACGGTGTAGGTATCAATAAATTAAATGGAAGAGAGCAGATTGTTGATATCAAAACCAATAAGGTAAAACCTTTTGTATTAAAGGCGCGTCAAAGGGGAATTATTTTTGACGTTGGTTTTGGTGGAGCAAGTTTCCTTTTCTCACAGGGAACGCCTGCCATTAAAAGCGGCTTTTACCCGAACTCTATCAGTACTGACCTCCATACAGGAAGTATGAACGGCCCGATGAAGAGTATGCCAAATATTATGTCCCTTTTCATGGCGATAGGAATGCCTTTCAAAGATGTAATTGCTGCGAGTACCTGGAACCCTGCCAGAGAAATTAAACACGATGAATTAGGTAACCTTTCAGTGGGTGCTGTTGCTGATATTGCAATCTTCAACTTGCGTGAAGGCGATTTTGGATTTTATGCAAGGGATGGCCAGGTGAAAGGAAAAAACAGACTGGAAACAGAAATGACGATCAGAAACGGAAATATCGTTTATAACCTGAATGCTATCGCTACGCCTAATATCTTACCAGCTGTTTCACAGCAAAGAAAGCCGGTGAAGGAGCACTAAAGAAAAGATATCTTTATATAGATATATCAAAAGGGTTGAATCAGTTGATTCGACCCTTTTTTATGTTGTTGTCCTGCAGGAAACAGTTGAGGTCATTCTTTCCCTGTTATCAATCCGTCACGCTGAGGTGTAGTTGCTACCTAATAATAACTGCTGTTTAAATTGGAGTTTGCTTTCTCAGCCGCTTCAATGATTGAAAAATCTGAAAGGATTAATGGTGTTCCTTTTTTCACACATACGTTATGTTCAAAGTGAACTGCCGGGGATTGATCTGCAGATACAACAGTCCATCCGTCATCGAGCA
>Ga0163161_10000494_pt1 | contig 32399 bp, 28 predicted proteins | sample S45metaG_FD_129847 | JGI IMG/M metagenome (GOLD analysis project Ga0163161, IMG submission 129847) | Switchgrass rhizosphere microbial communities from Kellogg Biological Station, Michigan, USA - S4-5 metaG | ecosystem: Host-associated > Plants > Roots > Rhizosphere > Soil | place: USA... | reverse complement strand
ATCAGCTTTTTCTACGAAAACTTGTTGTCCTTCTTCATTAGTCGTATGCAGTTCGTACGTTAATGAAACCACTGTATTGGGTTTAATACTCATTGGAATCTTATTAAGTTAAATAATTTATTGCTTTTTCAACTGTTATTACAGACAGCTGATCTGATTTATTTCGGCAAATATAGATTTTTGTTTCATTGCTTTGACTATCCTAACAAAGGAAGATCGGAATTTGTTCCTGTTATTACAAATTTCCCAACCAAACTATGCCTCTACTTGATCAGCATTTGCTGAAAACTAACGCTATCCCCCTTATAGGCATTGAAATCTACCACATGGCTGATCCCGGTGATCCTTGCCTTATCAGAATGCTGCCAGAATTGCCATTTCGTTCCTGATCCCGCTTTGAGTTCTGCCTGATAATAATGCGCAATCCAAAGCGGATAGCCATCAAAGTGCCCTTTCAGGTAATCCCTGTAGAATACCAGACCTGAATAAATAATCGGCTTTACCCCTGTTTTCTTCTCTACATGACGGATAAAATCACTGAGTTCAGCACGCATTTTTTCGGGCGTCTGGCCACTGAGGTCTTCCACATCAACCACTGGTGGCAAATCACCTTCCTCAAACTTCACCGTCTGCAGAAAGAACCTGGCCTGCCATAACCCGGATTTCCTTGGAATAAAGTAGTGGTAAGCACCACAAACAATTCCGGCCTTTGGCGCTTCCCTCCAGTTTCTCTGGAAATACGCATCTACACTGGATATCCCTTCGGTAGCTTTGATGAAAGCAAAAGTGACATGAACGCTGTCCTCCTGCATGGCCTTCACCTTTTTCCAGTCAATTTTACCCTGATAGGAAGAAACATCAATTCCATGGATACTGAAATTCCTGGGGATGCGGATAGCATAGCTCTTATAAGTGCGGTAATTCGGGTCTTCACCGATGTCCTTTATCCAGCTGATCGATGAACTAAACATTTTCAGCACATATCCGTAATACAGGGGAGAAAACAGTACCAGCAGCAATGCGGCTATCAGGAACTTTAGTTGGAGCGGCATCGCCCTTTTTTTCTTTACCGGAGCCTTTTTTCTTCTCGCTGCAGGCTTGACCGTACCTGCCGGAGATTTGGCTGTACTTGTCTTTTGAGGTGCTGTTGCTCTTTTCAGGAGCTCAGTAGGTTTCTTTTTAATCGGTGGAGGCACGGCGTAAAAATACAAAAGGGCAGCCTAACAGCCGCCCTTTATCAGAGAATTCATCAAATTATTTGCTGAGTTCCGCGAAGTACTTGTGGAACAGCGGTAAAGTTTCAATCCCTTTATAGTAATTATAGATATCGTATTTTTCGTTTGGAGAGTGGAGCGCATCACTGTTCAGTCCAAAGCCCAGCAGTACAGATTTGATACCCAGCACACTTTCGAACATAGCAACAATAGGAATACCGCCGCCACCTCTTGTAGGAATAGGTTTCTTGCCAAAACTTTCTTCAATCGCTTTTTCAGCAGCGCGGTAGGCGACAGAGTCAGTGGGGGTCACCACAGGCTCACCGCCATGCAGGTTAGTCACCTTTACTTTAACAGTTGCGGGTGCAATGTTTTCTATGTGTTTCTGGAACATTTCGGTAATCTCAGCAGAACTCTGATTAGGAACCAGTCGCAGGGAAATCTTTGCAGTAGCCTTTGAGGGCAGTACTGTCTTTGCACCTTCACCAATATAACCGCCCCAGATGCCGTTCACCTCTAATGTTGGTCTTGTACCAGTACGCTCCAGGGTAGAATATCCCTTTTCGCCCCATTCTTCTGCAATATCAAGATCAGCCTTATACTCGTTCAGATCAAACGGGGCTGAGTTCAATGCAGTTTTTTCATCCTGGCTCAGCTCAAGTACATTTTGATAAAACTCAGGAATAGTAATATGGTTATTTTCATCATGCAGTGAAGCAATCATCTGGCAAAGTATGGTGATCGGATTGGCTACTGCCCCGCCATAGATACCAGAGTGCAGATCCCTGTTAGGGCCGGTCACTTCAACTTCCAGATAAGCTAAGCCCCTTAAACCTGTATCTATAGATGGATTTTCCATGCTGATCATCGAAGTATCCGAAATCAGTACCACATCGGCAGTTAAACGCTCCGTATTCTCTTTTACAAAAGCGGCCAGGTTGGCCGATCCTACTTCTTCCTCGCCCTCGATCATGAATTTCACATTACACGCAAGCGTATTCGTTTTCATCATCAGTTCAAAAGCCTTCACGTGCATATAGAACTGACCTTTATCATCTGCAGAACCTCTTGCATAGATTTTCCCTTCGCGGATGGTAGGTTCAAAAGGAGGTGTATGCCAAAGTTCAAGAGGATCTGCAGGCTGTACATCATAATGGCCATACACCAAAATTGTTGGCAATGCTGCATCTATGATCTTTTCACCATATACAATAGGGTAACCTGCTGTAGGGCACACTTCCACCGCATCTGCACCAGCTTCCTTCAGTTTTTCGGCCACAAAATCTGCTGCCTGTAATACATCACCTTTATATTTCGGGTCTGCACTCACCGAAGGAAAACGTAACAATTCGAATAATTCATCCAGAAAACGCTGTTTGTTTTCTTCTACATATTTTTTTATCTCTTGCATAACAATTGGATTTGGACAAATATATAGAAATGAAAATTTGTTTTGTATCACCTACGTAGTTCTCCCTGATCACGAACCATGATGCATTCAGACGGCAAAGCTGCTTCAGCATGACATACCTATTCAGATTATAAATTATTTTACATTACATCAATTTATTTGACATAAAATTCTTATATTCATTTTCGTAAGCACAATCATTACAATAAACCACTGCTTAATAGCCAGTTATATATCGAAAAAATATTACACAACAGGAACACGGCAGAACCATCTATACTCATCTAAATGCAGAATTTTATGGAGGATCGCATTTTAAAAACACGCAAGGTCAGAGAACCAGCCTTTTCAGCAATTTACGTGTGGATAGACCCGCACAGTGAAGGTTTTGAATCTTATATGAAGAAACACATGCTGCGCTGTCTTGGCTGGGCATGCAGCAATGAGGAACTGAGAGACCGTTTACATACACATAACGGAGATACGCAATTGACCATCAAACAGCTGAAAATGCTATTCAGAGAGCAATTCGAAGGCAACATCGGCTATCTTCAGCAGATATTCAATATGGAACTTGTTGATACCATGGTGCAATTGATTGAGCTCTTCATTGAGGATTGCACAGCAAGCTGTGCTGTAGATTTTCGTCCTTCTTCTGCCGGGAATATTGCGCTGGATTAACCGGCAATTGCTGTTCATTCAATTTACCAACATGTTGCGATAAGACCCGGAGTTTTATTATTTTTGTGGCTTTAATAAAGCAAAACAGATTCAATTTGGATTACTTAGCAGGATTAAACCCTCAGCAACGTGCAGCAGTAGAAAATACCCAGGGACCAGCAATGATTGTTGCAGGTGCCGGATCAGGTAAAACCCGTGTAATTACCTACAGGGTGGCACATTTGATAGAAAAAGGTGTAGATGCATTTAACATTCTGGTACTGACATTTACCAACAAGGCCTCAAAAGATATGCGCGAGCGTATCTCCAAGGTAGTGGGTACAGAGGCAAAAAACCTGTGGATGGGCACTTTTCACTCTGTTTTTGCCAAAATCTTACGTGTAGAGGCAGAAAAGATCGGTTACCCTTCCAACTTCACCATCTATGATACGGACGACAGTAAAAGCCTGATCAGGGCCATCCTCCGCGAAATGCAGCTGGATGATAAACTATATAATGCCAACTTTGTATACAACCGTATTTCTTCTGCCAAAAACAACCTGGTAAGCCATGTAGAATATATGCAAAGTGCAGAGATACAGGCAGAAGATGTGAGCAACAAACGTCCAATGATGGGCGTAATCTATGAAACTTATACCAAACGCTGTTTTAAAGCCGGCGCAATGGATTTTGATGATCTGCTCTTCAAAACCAATGTACTCCTGAAAAACCATCCCGATGTACTCAATAAATACCAGCAGAAATTTAAATACCTGATGGTGGATGAGTACCAGGATACCAACTTTTCCCAGTATACTATCGTTAAGAAACTGGCAGCAGCTTATCAGAATATCTGCGTGGTTGGTGACGATGCACAAAGTATCTACGGGTTCAGGGGAGCAAACATTCAGAATATCCTGAACTTTGAGAAGGATTATCCCGACCTGAAAGTATATAAGCTGGAGCAGAATTACCGCTCTACCCAGAATATCGTTGAAGTAGCCAACAGCATTATTGCCAACAATAAAAACCAGCTGGAGAAAAACGTATTTTCGGAAAACGAATCCGGTGACAGGATCAAAGTGTCACGTGCTTTCACAGACAATGAGGAAGGTAAGATCGTTGCCGAAGCTATCGTGCAGGACAGAAGTTCAAACGGCTTAAATTATAATGATTTTGCCATTCTCTACCGTACCAATGCGCAGTCAAGGGCAATGGAGGAAGCATTAAGAAAGCTGAACGTACCTTACAAAATCTATGGAGGGCTCTCCTTCTACCAGAGAAAAGAGATCAAAGATCTGATTGCCTATTTCCGTCTAACCTTTAATCCAAGTGATGAGGAAGCGATTAAAAGAGTAATCAATTACCCACGCAGAGGACTTGGGGATACCACCGTGGATAAGATTATTGTGGCGGCCGACCAGCATGATATCACCATGTGGGAAGTGATACAGGAACCTCAGAAATATATTGCAGGACGTATTGCGAACCAGCTGAACGACTTTGCCATGCTGATCAAAAGTTTCCAGGCAGAATCAAAAAAACTGGATGCTTATGAAACAGCCTTATATATATCGCAGCATTCAGGTATCCTGAAAGAACTCCATACAGATGATAGCATCGAAGGACGAAGCAGGTACGAAAACATTCAGGAATTACTGAACGGGATCAAAGAATTCGCAGAGCGCGAAGATATTGAAGACCGCAGCCTGGCGATTTTCATGCAGGATATTGCCTTGCTGACGAATGACGACCGCGAAAATGACAAATCGCAGGATACAGTGTCAATGATGACCATCCACTCTGCCAAAGGACTGGAATTTAAGAATGTATTTGTAGTAGGTCTGGAAGAAAACCTGTTTCCTTCACAAATGTCGCTCAATTCCAGAACAGACCTGGAAGAAGAACGCCGCCTGTTCTATGTGGCCATCACACGGGCCGAGAAAAAGCTCACCCTTACCTATGCTACGTCGAGATACCGTTGGGGAACCCTTACCAACTGTGAACCCAGCCGTTTTATCAGTGAGATCAGCGCCAGATACCTGGAACTGGAAACTGTAAAAGCACCAAAAACTACTATCGGTTCAGATAGTTTTGATGGAGAACGCCGCTCATGGTCACAACAGAGGGATTCGTTCAGCAAACCCAAGCCTGCAGGTTCGGGAACAGCAACCACTTCGGCTACCTCTGCAAGGCCCAAAAACACAATGCTGCCCACAGCGCATATCCCTACACCGGGATTTGCCCCTAATGCTGCTAATGAGTTTCAGAATGGCATGGAAGTAGAACACGAAAAGTTTGGTTTCGGCAAAATTATCAACCTGGAAGGCACTTTACCAGACGTAAAAGCGACTGTTTTTTTCCAGGGATTAGGAAACAAGCAATTGTTATTAAAATTTGCTAAATTGCGAATTGTAAAATAAGGTTTATCTTTAACCAAAATATACTATAACAGGCCTTTAACGCTATAATATCCCCCTTTAGCAATGGCCATTAGAAATAATATAGAATGAATTTCGACTATAATACCACAAGAAACGAGTTAATTCTTGCAGAATACGGGCGCAATGTACAGAACATGGTGAAGTACATTATTGAACTTCCCGATCTGGAAGAACGTAATAAATATGCTCAGGCGGTGATCGACCTGATGGGTTTTCTAAACCCTCACCTCAGGGATGTTGCCGATTTTAAGCATAAGCTATGGGACCACCTTCACATTATCTCAGGATATAAGATCGAAGTGGACAGCCCCTACCCTAAACCAACTCCTGAAGCTGCCCTGGTTAAGCCTGCGCATATTGGCTATCCACAGCAAAAAATCAAGTACAAACACTATGGTAAAACCGTTGAAGTGCTGATTGAAAGAGCTAAGGCCGTTGAAGAACCGGAACGCAGGGCTGCTATGGTACAAGGCATTGCTAACTTCATGAAAATGGCGTACGTCACCTGGAACAAAGACAGCGTAGCCGATGAAACCATCTTTAAAAATCTCCGTGAACTCTCCGGAGGGCAATTGGAACTCGAAGAAAACGTCAATCTGGCAAAAGTTGAATTCAGGCCTCCTGTTAACCGTGCCGCCACCAATACCAACCGCGGACGCAATAACAATAACAACAAAGGAAGACAGAACAACAATAATAATAACAACAATAACCGCCCCCGCAGCAATAATAACAACGCGAAACAAAGACACTAAGGGCAGATTTACATATATTATACGTTAAGCACACATGAACGCATTTGAAATTATAGGCGGGAAGAAATTAAAGGGTGAAATCCAGCCACAGGGCGCCAAAAATGAGGCGCTGCAGATTATTTCGGCCGTTCTACTGACGGAAGAGAAGATAACCATCAGCAATATCCCTGATATTAAAGATGTAAATAAACTGATAGAGCTGCTGGGCGATCTGGGTGTTGCCGTAGAACGTTTATCAAAAGACACCTACACTTTTGAAGCTAAAAATATAGATCTTGAATTTTTCAAATCTGACACTTTTAAATCCAAAGGAGGAAGCCTCAGAGGTTCGATCATGATCGTTGGCCCCCTTCTGGGCCGTTTCGGCAAAGCTGCCATCCCTAAACCGGGTGGTGATAAAATTGGCCGCAGAAGACTGGATACCCACTTCCTGGGTTTCGAGAAACTGGGCGCTAAATTTGTTTACGATGCCAAAGAATCTTTCTTTAACGTAGACGCTACCAACCTTCAGGGTACTTATATCCTGCTGGACGAAGCCTCCGTTACCGGTACTGCAAACATTGTAATGACTGCCGTACTGGCTAAAGGCATTACCACCATATATAATGCCGCATGTGAACCATATTTGCAGCAATTGTGCAAAATGCTGAACCGTATGGGTGCCAAAATATCCGGTATCGGCTCCAACCTGCTGACTATTGAAGGTGTAACAAAACTGGGTGGTACTGAGCACAGAATGCTGCCGGACATGATCGAAATCGGTTCATTCATCGGTCTTGCTGCCATGACCGAATCAGAAATTACGATCAAAAACGTTTGTTACAACGAGCTGGGAATGATCCCTGATGTGTTCAGAAAACTGGGTATCAACTTTGAACTGAGAGGCGACGATATCTATATCCCTTCTCAAAAGCATTATATCATTGATACGTTTATCGATGGCTCTATCCTTACCATCGCCGATTCTCCATGGCCGGGCTTTACCCCTGACCTTTTAAGTATCGTGCTGGTGATCGCTACACAAGCCAAAGGCTCTGTCCTGATCCATCAGAAGATGTTTGAAAGCCGCCTGTTCTTTGTAGACAAACTGATTGATATGGGTGCACAGATCATCTTATGTGATCCGCACCGCGCTACCGTAAATGGTATTGACAAACAATATAAACTTAGAGGAATCAGCATGACTTCACCGGATATCCGTGCCGGAGTTTCACTCCTGATCGCAGCATTATCTGCAGAAGGAACTTCTACGATCTATAACATTGAGCAGATTGAGCGTGGATATCAGGATATCGACACTCGTTTACGCGCCTTAGGTGCACAGATCAAACGTGTAGACGGGAACGGTCCAAGCCACTAATCAAATGATTAGAAAAAAAGGCCGGTAGCGTGATGCGACCGGCCTTTTTTGTTATGCAGAAATTGCATTGATAATATCATACTGTGTAATAATCTCAAACTTCCCTTCTTCGTCTTCTACCAGCACCGCACTGTTCTCTTTATTGATCAAAGCAGAAATTTTATCAATTGAGGTGTTCAAATCCACAAAAGGAAAAGAAGCCGACATAATTTCATGTACCGTAGCAGACTTCAGTGAAGGGTTCTCCATCAGGGCCTTTAAAATATCCCCTTCAGCCAGCTTGCCGATAATCATGCCCTGCTGTGTTACCGGAATTTGCGAAATATTAAGTGTATTCATCGTATTGATCGCCTCAGCAATCGTTTTCTGGCAGTCAATCGTGAAGATCTCGGTCTGCTCTTTTTTGGCGATGATAGACTTTGCAGTAAGCTTCTCGTCCTTCAGGAAACCACGCTCCCTTAGCCAGTCTTCGTTATACATCTTGCCCATATAACGGCTGCCATGGTCATGAAAGATCACGACAACCACATCTTCTGGCTTTAACTTATCTTTCAACTGCAGCAGTCCTGCAATGGCAGAACCAGCAGAGTTCCCTACAAATATTCCCTCTTTACGGGCAATATCCCTGGTCATCAGTGCTGCATCCTTATCCGTCACCTTTTCAAACAGGTCAATAATATCAAAGTTCACATTCTGCGGAAGGAAGTCTTCTCCGATACCTTCAGTGATGTAAGGATAGATCTCATTTTTATCAAGGATGCCTGTTTCTTTATATTTTTTGAATACAGATCCGTAAGTATCAATTCCCCATATTTTGATATCAGGGTTCTGCTCTTTCAGATACTTTCCGGTGCCGGAAATCGTACCGCCGGTACCCACACCCACTACCAGGTGTGTGATCCTACCCTCTGTTTGCGCCCATATCTCCGGTCCAGTCTGCTCATAATGCGCCTGACTGTTAGAAAGGTTATCATATTGATTTGGCTTCCATGAGTTGGGGACCTCACGTTCCAGACGCGAGGAAACAGAATAATAAGAACGTGGATCTTCAGGCTCAACGTTGGTAGGACAGACAATTACTTCGGCTCCAAAAGCTCGTAAAGCATCAACTTTCTCTTTACTTTGCTTATCAGTTGTCGTGAAGATACATTTGTATCCTTTGATAATTGCCGCCATGGCAAGGCCCATACCCGTATTCCCGGAAGTACCTTCAATGATCGTTCCGCCTGGTTTAAGCTTTCCGCTTTTTTCAGCATCCTCAATCATTTTCACAGCCATACGGTCTTTAATAGAGTTACCGGGATTGGTAGTTTCTATCTTAGCCAGCACAGTTGCAGGAATTTCTTTAGTAATAGTGTTCAACCTTACCAGGGGAGTATTCCCAATCGTCTCTAATATATTGTTATACCACATGATACAAAAATACGACTTGATTCCTAGATTTTTATTTAAAAAAAACATTCGTAATCAAATTTCGAATTAACCCGGCTAGAGAAATTTAATTCTGAAAGTACCTGGAAAACTGAGACAGCAAACATTTATATATGGCAGCACCAGCAGCTCAAACCTCAAACTACCTGATAAATATTTCCAGGAAGAGAGATAATCAGGCCCCTGATCTCCAGGTTGAGCAGGTGTATCGCCAGTTTACTTTGCTGCATTCCGGCTTGAATTGCCAGTTCATCAATTCTTTGTGACGAAGATTGAAGAACTTTCATTATTGCTGTTTCCGGGGCATTCAATCCGATTGCCATTGCCGTCTGCCGTACGGGTTGCAGACTGGCCTCTGCCTCCCAGCCCATATAATAAGCGAGGTCGCGTGGATGGGCAATCAGACCTGCCCTGTTGGTTTTGATCAGGAAATTGCAGCCTTCAGAAAACTGGTTGGTGGTCCTTCCCGGAAAAGCGTATACATCACGGTTGTAAGAATTGGCCACCTCTGCAGTAATCAGTGCCCCTCCTTTTAAGGCGGCTTCAACCACGATCGTCACATCAGAAATACCTGCAATGATGCGGTTCCGCCGGGGAAAATTCTCTTTATCGGGATTGGTATACAGGGGGAACTCGGTAAGCAGCCCCCCATTTTTCAGCATTTCAGCAGCTATTTGACGGTGTGCGGCAGGGTACAGCCTGTCCAGCCCATGACCAAGTACTCCTACTGTAGGAATGGAATGCTGCAGGCTTTGTTGATGGATAGCTACATCTATTCCATAAGCAAGGCCACTCACCACAAGCACATGGTAATGCTTCAGTGTTTCCGCCAGCTGCTCACAGAGCATCAGGCCATAGGAAGTAGCCATTCTCGTGCCTACGATACTCACTATCCGCGGATGGTTCAGATCGGCAGTTCCCCTGTAATACAATAGTACGGGGGCATCAAAGCAGTGTTTAAGACGTTGTGGGTACCGCTCATCTGTATAAAAAAGCGGTTCAACCTGATGTTTCTCCAGCAGTTTTAGTTGCTGCTCGGCGACACGTAATGCATCCGTCCGGAGAATCTGGCCGGCTGTAACGGTACCGACCCCCTCAACCTGAAGCAGTTCCTCCAGGCTCGCCGAGAATACCGCTTCGGCAGTACCGAAGCTGGCCAGCAGACTTTTAGCAGTCACATGGCCAACGTTTTGAACTAATGTTAGTGCAATTTGATGGATTAAACTCATGGGCTAACTTAATACTTAAGCGCCTATAGTTGTTAATCTTTTTTTTAAATAAGTTCTGTGTTAACCTACTGGGGGATATAAACCACGTACTTGGTTTCAAAAAAGTCTTCTTCGAAATAGGCAGACAGCGGATAAAGTTCAGCTTTAAGTCCCGATTCCCTAATTTCTTCTGCCAGCTCACCGCCTTTGAGATACAAAATACCATTCGCGATAGCATGCCTGGACTGCTTGTTGAACTTCCCTTTAATCCAGGGATAAAAATCAACCAAACGCGTCACCGCCCTCGACACCACAAAGTCATACTGGTCTGTCACCTGTTCTGCACGTAAATGAGAGGCTTTCACATTCGTTAGGCCCAGTGCAGCTGCAACTTCAGTGACCACCTTAATCTTTTTACCAATAGAATCTACCAGATGAAACTGCGTTTCAGGAAACAGGATCGCCAGCGGGATGCCCGGGAAACCTCCTCCTGTACCCACATCAAGTACTTTTGTACCCGGTTTAAAAGCACAGAATTTAGCAATTCCAAGCGAATGCAGAATATGGCGCTGGTATAATTCTTCAATATCTTTTCTCGAGATCACATTGATCTGGGCATTCCAAAAACTATACAAATCGTATAACTGATCAAACTTTGCAATCTGATCTTCAGTAAGGTCTTTAAAATACTTTTGAATGAGGGCTGAGCTTATTTCCACTTTACTTTTTTAACAAATATAGACAGAATGCCATTAAACACTAAGAAAATGAACAGAAGAATATCCAAAAGCGGGAACCACCACCTTAACCCCGGGTAACTCAGGCGCTTTAACAGACGCGGATAGATAAAGCTTCTGATCGTCAGGCTCAGCATAAATATACCACCGGCAATGTAATTTGCAGGAGTAAAGAATAAGGAAGCCACAAAAACCGCATAGAAAAGAAACTGGATGATAATCTGTGAAGATAAGATCAGTTTATGAGATGATTTGTACATCTTTCCTGCGCCGAAATGTCTTTTTTTCTGTTTCAGGTAACCAGAGAATTTCGTATTTGGGGCCGACCATACATGGGTGTCCGGATGAATACGGATCTCTGTATTGCGGCGATTGGCATGGGCATTCACAAAAAGGTCATCATCACCTGAAGGGATATGCATATGTGCCGCAAACCCTTTCTTTTTAAAGAAAAGCGACTTTCTGTAAGCCATATTTCTTCCCACGCCCATATAAGGCATGCCTTTCAATGCAAATGAAAGATAGTTTACAGCGGTAAAAAAGGTTTCAAAACGGATCAGGCTGTTCAGCAATCCGCGTTTGCGGAAGTAAGGAGAATAGCCAAGCACAATTTCCACAGCCTCATTGTCAGGCTGCTGCATCCCCCTGAGCCAGTGCTGGGTGGAGGGCTGGCAATCTGCATCAGTAAACACAAGCCATTCGTTTGCCGCCGCCTTGATGCCCATGGTTACTGCAAATTTCTTGCCTGCTATGAACTTCTCGCCTTCGGCTACCGTAACAACTTTAAGGTGCCGATATTCCGCAGTAAACGCTTCCAGCACTTCACGGGTTTTGTCCCAGGAACGGTCGTTCACTACAATCACCTCAAAATCAGGATAATCCTGATGAAGAACGTAAGGCAAAAATTCTTTAAGGTTCTCTGCCTCATTGCGCGCGCAGATGATCACACTGATAGGTTTGGCGTCATGTGCCGGTATAGTTTCTACTTTAACAAGTGCCAGTTTTAAATGGACGAACAGACTGAAATAGAGCTGAATGACAAAACAAAAAATGAGGGTGCCGAGCAGGCAGCTCTCCAATAAGGTTAATTCCACGATGTATTTTTGAAAGAGGTCAAATTTCTGATTTTTAATCTGTAATTGCCTGCTATGTTGGTAAAAAAATTTAAGCGGTAAACCGGGTGTTTTTTGCTATTTTTGCCGAGATTTTTCGAATCGTACACACATTTATGAAATTTACCTTACAGGCCAGCGATACACAGTCTAAAGCCAGGGCAGGAGTAGTTACTACTGCTCATGGCGATATCCAAACCCCTATCTTCATGCCAGTTGGCACCGCCGGAACAGTGAAAGCGGTACATCAGCGTGAGCTTAAGCATGATATTGACGCAAAAATAATTCTGGGAAACACTTACCATTTATACCTCAGACCGGGATTAGATATCATCGAAGGAGCTGGCGGGCTCCACAAATTTATTGGCTGGGACCGTCCTATTTTAACTGACAGCGGTGGATATCAGGTATACTCACTGAGTAAGGTGAACAAGATCAAAGAAGAAGGCGTAACCTTCCGCTCCCATATTGACGGATCAAAACACCTGTTCAGCCCGGAATATGCAATGGATATCCAGCGTACCATTGGTGCAGATATTATCATGGCATTTGATGAATGTACACCCTACCCGTGTGATTATAAATACGCTGCAAACTCCATCAATATGACCCACAGGTGGCTGAAGCGCTGCTGTAAACGTTTTGATACCACAGAACCAAAATACGGATTTGACCAGACCCTGTTCCCTATCGTACAGGGCTCAGTATATAAAGACCTGAGAATGAAATCTGCTGAGTTCATCGCTTCGATGGACCGCGAAGGAAATGCCATCGGCGGCCTTTCTGTAGGTGAGCCCGCAGAAGAGATGTATGCGATGACAGAAGTAGTATGTAACATACTTCCGGTTGAAAAACCGCGTTATCTGATGGGTGTTGGTACACCAATCAATATCCTGGAGAACATTGCCCTGGGTATAGACATGTTCGATTGTGTAATGCCTACCAGGAATGCACGTAATGGAATGCTTTTTACCAGAAACGGAATTATCAATATCGGGAATAAGAAATGGGCAGATGATTTTTCTCCGATTGACGAAGAAAGCGACCTGTATGCAGACCAGGTGTATTCCAAAGCTTACCTGAGACACCTGATGCATTCAAAAGAAATGCTGGGCGCACAGATTGCCACTTTGCATAACCTCCATTTTTATCTGTGGCTGGTCAAAGAAGCAAGGGAAAAAATCATCTCGGGCGAGTTCTACGCATGGAAGAACAAAATGGTTACTATCTTAGGTAATAAATTATAAATGAGCATCCTCAAAAGCAGATTAAAGATTATTGATGGCTATATTATTGGCAAATACCTGGGTACATTTATTTATACCCTGTCCATCTTTGTCATCATCATTATCATCTTTGACCTGTCTGAGAAACTCGATGATTTCCTGGGTAACAACTTGTCTTTCTGGCAGGTAATTTCACTTTACTACGCAGGCTCTATCCCCTTTTACGTAAATATGCTATCGCCGCTGATCAACTTTATAGCAGTGATATTTTTTACGGCAAAGATGGCAGACCAGACCGAGATTGTACCGATACTGAGCGGAGGGGTTAGCTTTAACCGGTTCCTCCTTCCCTATTTCGTATCAGCTTTCATCATCTTTGCGGCCAATCTGGGCGCTAACCTGTACATACTGCCTTATACCAATCAGCTCAAAAATAGCTTTGAGAATACCTATATCAAGAAAAACGACTCGCCCAGCAAAACAAACATCCACATGAAGCTGGACGAGAATACCTACATCTATATTGACGATTTTAACAATAAAACCAAATCGGGATACCGTTTCTCACTAGATAACTTTAACGGGGATGTGATGACCAAAAAGCTCGTTGCAGACCAGATCAAATGGGATTCACTGAAACGCAGCTGGAAGCTGACAAACTATTCCATACGTTACGTAAAGGGCCTGAAAGAGACCATGATTACCAGCATGGCAAAAGAAAAGGACACCGTTCTGGACATGCGTCCTGATGACTTCTCGGCCTATGAGAATGTATATGAGAACCTGAGCAACCAGGAACTTTCTGATAAGATCAGGAAAGAGAAAATTCGCGGCTCAGGAATCTGGAATGACCTGCTCTTTGAACAATACAAACGCTGGTTCCAGCCTTTATCTGCCTTCGTACTTACCCTGATCGGGGTGGCACTCTCATCCAGAAAAGTGCGGGGCGGTGTAGGATTGCCATTAGGGATAGGTATTGTCTTAAGTTTTCTTTATATTGTAATGAACCAGTTTGCTAAGATGTTCTCGCTCAAAGGAGGCATTCCACCCCTGCTGGCGGTATTGATACCCACCATATTTTTTGGATTACTGGGACTCTACCTGTTAAAAAAAGCACCAAAATAATGACCGGAAAAACGCTCTCAGACGTTAACAAAAATCTTCTTATCCTGCATTTCACTGTCTTCATCTGGGGATTTACAGGAATACTCGGTGCCCTGATCTCTATCGGTGCTGTGCAAATGGTATGGTACAGAGTAATGATAGCAAGCATTACCCTTTTCATTTATTTTAAAGTGAGCGGCTTAAACCTCAAGGTCAGCACTGCACAGTTCCTGCAGTTTTTCTTTACCGGTGCTATTGTGGCACTTCACTGGATCTTATTCTTCGGGGCGATCAAAGCATCTACTGTTTCTGTTACACTCGTATGCCTCTCATCCTTTACGCTATTTACCGCGATACTCGAACCATTGATTAAAAAGACGGCTTTGCAGGCCGGGGACATTTTCATTGGCCTCGTGATCATCTTAGGGATCTACCTGATATTTAAGTTCGAATCTCACTATACACAAGGTATTATCCTGGGTCTTTCAGCAGCTGGTGCGGCCAGTTTGTTCTCGATCATCAACTCTAATTTCGCCAAGAAAAGTGATGCCAGGGTAATTGGCTTTTATGAGCTGTCCGGTGCTTTTTTCTGGATCACCGTTTACCGTCTGCTGGACAAAAGCCTGCTTCAGGAGAGCTTTAACCTGAGTGTATCCGACTGGATTTACCTGGTTATTCTTGGTACTGTCTGCACTGCCCTAGCATACATAGCAGGGGTTTCTGTCATGCGTACCTTATCCGCTTTCAGGGTAGCACTGATCAGTAACCTGGAACCTGTGTACGGTATTATATTAGCCTTCATTTTCTTTGGTCAGAGAGAAACCATGTCGGCCGGTTTTTACATGGGATCTGCGCTGATCCTGGCGGCAGTTTTCCTTTACCCCGTCTATAAAAAACGCAGGGGCATCGTCTAGAAACTCAGGCCGGGAGGGATCAGACAAACGTTTTAAAATGTTAAAATCTATTAAAATGAAGGTTTTACACCCTAAAATAGGTTATCTTCATTGAGATGATAATGAAAGCATACAGAATTGTTTAAGTATGGAAAAACTATTGCCAAAAACCTTTGTTTAATCCAATATATATATGTTTAATATCTTTCCAACAATAATGGGATATTTACAGCGTTGGTGCAATTAAGCTAGTTACATCAGTACTCACATCTACCAGGGAAAAAACGCAATTCACCATTAATAATACGATGCACTTTAAACACTCCACAAAAACCCTTGTCACCAGTACATTAATTATTTTTATTATAATACTGGCACCGGGTATGGTGAAGGCACAGATCTATGATAGTGAACAAAATCCCTTTAGTGTAAAATGGCGGCAGATCAACACTTCCGGATTCAGGATTATTTATCCCGTTGAACTGGAAACTGAAGCCCAGCGCATGGCCAATACCATTCCCTCTATTTTCGGTCGCGTTGGAGGCAGCTTAGGCATCAAAAAAACAGCGATCCCAATTATTTTGCAGAACCGTGGCGTAGTTGCCAATGGCTTTGTACAGCTCGCACCCAGAAAGTCTGAATTTTTCAGTACCCCGCCCCAATCGTTCGACAGCCAGGACTGGCTCAATAATCTTGCTGTTCATGAGCTCAGGCATGTTGCCCAGTTTGATAAATTTACCGGCGGCAAAGCACACCCTTTTCCTGAAGAAGCTTATTTTGCGTGGATCGGCGCAAGCCTCCCTTTATGGTTTATTGAAGGTGACGCTGTGAGCAACGAAACCTCATTAACCAATGTTGGAAGAGGACGTCAGCCAAGCTGGATCATGCCCTACAGGACTGCGATCCTGAATGGTAAAAACTACTCCTACAGCAAAGCCGCCTTCGGCTCAAAGAAAGATATCGCCCCGGGATATTACCAGCTGGGCTACCTGATGGTGTCAACCCTACGTGAAAACTCAGGAAAGTACATTATTGACAGCCTGCTTACCGACATCAAAAAACGTCCGGTACGTCTCTACCCGCTGGCAGCCAGCATGAAAAAATACACTGGCAAAACTGCAAAGCAGTGGTATGACTCCCTGACTACCAGGCTGAGGAATGACTGGGAGAACCAGGCGGTGATCACACCCTCCCGCAGCTACCCTGCGCTCAACCGCCAGGCAAAGTTTGCCACCAATTATTACCAGCCTGTTCAAATGCCTGATGGGAAAATCCTTGCGCTAAAAGACAGCAAGGCCGAAACCGGTGTACTGGTATTGATCGATCAGGATAAAAAGGAACACCGGCTGCAGCGTTTAGGCCAGCAGGAACAACCCTGGTTCAGCTATGCGAATGGAAAAGTGGTATGGGATGAAATAAGATATGATGGCAGGTTCCTCAGAAGAAGCTTCAGTGTCATCTGCAGCTACGACATCCAGTCTGGAAAATTGAAGAAGCTTAGCTCCCGATCGCGTATCTTCTCTCCCTCCCTTTCGGCCGACGGCTCAAAAATCGTTGCTGTGAGTATCGATCTCAGCAACAAAGTTAGTCTTATTGTCTTGGATGCTGCAAATGGAAAACTTATCCGCAGTTTTCCAAATCCTGAAAACCTGCTGATCCAGACACCTTCGTTTAACAGCGACGGCTCACTGATTACCTATGTGAGTGTTTCAGAGGCAGGAAAGGCAATCTGGACAGTTGACAGGGAAGGGAAAACCAGGAAAATCATTAAAGAAACGGTGCAGCAGCTGAGCAGGCCTGTATTCATCAACCGTGACATCGCGTTTAACGCCCACTACAGCGGAATTGACAACGTTTACAGCGTAGAAACCAGCACAGGGAAAATAAGTGCGCTCAGCGCTTCTAAATACGGAGCTTTCAATCCCAGCAAAATCCCGGGCACTGACAGCATCCTTTTCAATAATTTTAACCTCTACGGTTATGAAATCGCTAAAACCAGTATTGAGCCATCCGCCACCGGCAAAAATAATTTTGTCTTTTTTGGTGCCGCCGCTGCAAAACAGGAAAATACAGGCAATGTGTTTGCTGATATACCCGACAGTACTTTTAGTTCTGCTACCTACAAAAAACTCGGTCACCTACTGCACTTCCACAGTATAAGTCCCGAAGTTCAGGATGAATATGTTTTTGGGCTGAGGCTTAAATCGAATAACCTGCTCAGTACAGTTGAAACGCAGATCGGTGCAGATTATCATCGTGACCTGGGAAGATTTGAATACAACGCCGGGATCAGTTTCAAAAGTTTATACCCCATTTTCAATCTCACTTACAATAACCGGCCACGCAGGTTCTTTTATCAAAACCAGAACGGCACTCAGGAAGGCGACTTCAGGGAGAACTATTACCGCCTGGCCGTACAGGTGCCCTTAACCCTGACTGCCCAGAATCACTTTTTTGATTTCTCAGTCAATGCAGGAACCAGTTACACACAGCGGTATGACGCAGCAGAAATGCCTGCCAACTTTATCAAAAAACTGAAGCTCCCGCTCGAAACCGGATTTAGTTTTACACACTCCATCCGTACGGCCGAAAGGGACATCGCACCCAGATGGGCGCAAATTCTCAGGTTAAGCTATCTCACTCAGCCATGGGACAATAATCTTGCGGGCAACCTGTTTGCTGCAGAAGGATTTGCTTATTTCCCCGGTCTTGGAAGAAACCATACTTTCCTCGCCAATTTCAATTACCAGGAAACTTCAGGTATCTGGATTTACAACTCAGCCATTAATACGGTATACGGCTATAATAATATCCTGGCAAAAGATAAGCTCATCAATACCCTCTTGTTCAATTACCGTTTCCCTATTGCCTTTCCGGACGCACAGATTGGCCCTCTGGCCTATATTACCAACGTAAGGGGCGGCGTGTTCTGCCACTACGAAAACATCGGCAAGGGTACCAGCATGTCGCAGCCAAAAACCTATGGCTTTGAACTGCACACCACGATGAATGTGCTCCGTTACTCACCAGACCTCGATGTAGGCACAAGAATTGTATTCGTTAACCGGGAATACAACCAGAATCCTATATTTGAGTTTAGTTTGAACTACAACTTTTAAAATTATGCGCACTAAAACCATCTTCATCATTATCTTTACCATATTGATCACTGTATTTTTAATGATCAATACCGATGCTGTAGAATTTGACTTTATCTTTGGTAAAGGACAGATCTCGAAATTAGTGGTCGTAGGTGTGTGTACTTTTATAGGATTTATTCTCGGCTATGTGGCAGGACGTCCGAGAACTGTGATCAGCAGCTATGACGACAGGCATGAAGATCAGGATAAAATCAGCTCCTCACCAAAAGATGGCCTGAGCGAAGAAGACAGGGAATACATCAGCTAAAAAGCCGTTTCATATGATAAAACGGCTTTTCTTTCCTATAGATATCTTAAAAATCTGATCAGGCATGAATAGCGTATGAAAATTTGATTTCAGCAGACCTGCCGATGATATTGGATACAGAACAGTATTTTTCAAAGGTAAGGTCCAGTGCACGTTCAACTTTAGCAACGCTTAACCCGCCAAACAGGTCAAAGTGAATATTGATCACTTCAAAAATCGCAGGTACCTCATCATCCCTTCTCGTAGCAGTGATTTTAATTTTCACATCATCCAGAGGTTCTTTTTGTTTAGTCAGCACATTGATCATATCGATCCCGCTGCAACCGCCCAAACCAACCAGCAACATCTCCATCGGCCTGAAACCCTTGCCCTCTCCGCCGATAGAAGGATTGGCATCAATCCCGACAGTCTGCCCTTCTGTGTTTTCTGCTTCGAAATGAAATTTTTTATTTTTTCTTGCTAAGTTAATTTCCATGGTTCTAAATATTGTAAAATACCCTATTGTGTTTTTCTAATTCGGGGAGGGTAACCGCTGTATCAAATATCGCAAAAACACTTGACCCGCTGCCACTCATCAGCGCAAATGTTGCACCGGCATGATAAAGATCTGCCTTCAGCTGCGCAATTTCGGGATATTTTAGAAATATCGTTTCTTCGAAATCATTTTTCAGCACATTTTTCCATTTGTCCGGAGCCATGCTCATCACTTCTTTCACATTCACTTCGGGATGCGCAGGTTTTAACCCTCCGAAAGCATCAGCTGTAGAGACATGTACGGGTGGTTTCACCAGCACCATATGAAAAGAAGATAAATCGACATCCAACGGAGCAAACTGATCTCCTCTGTCTGTGGCATATACGGGCTGGTTCCCGATAAAAAATGCACAGTCGGCACCCAGTACCCTTGCGTAATCTTCCATCACAGCTACAGATAATCCTAGCTTAAACTTCGTATTGAGCAGTTTGATCAGAAATGCCGCATCAGCAGAACCGCCGCCCAATCCGGCACCTACCGGGATATTTTTCAGTAACGTGATCTGTTGCGGAGGCAGGTCAAAATCCTTTTTCAGCAAATGGTAAGCCTGCAGGCAAAGGTTATCTTTGGTATCGCCCGGTATTGCTACTCCCCGGATCTCACAGTATGTATCTGTAGCATCGGTAATTTCTATCGTATCGTAAATCTTCACAGGATAAAATACCGTTTCCAGGTTGTGATATCCGTCTGGCCGTTTTTCTATAACGTTTAAACCAAGGTTGATCTTGGCATTGGCAAATGCAAGCATTTTATGTTTTTAAAGATTAAGTCACAAACTTAAAAATTATGACCTATCTTTCATCCAGGATGGCGACTTAATTCTGCCGGAATATAATTAGTTTTGTGGCTTATGAAACAATATCTGGATTTAATGCAGCACGTGCTGGATACCGGCGCACAGAAACATGACCGGACAGGAACAGGAACCATCAGCGTCTTCGGCTATCAGATGCGCTTCAACCTGCAGGAAGGCTTCCCCATGGTGACCACCAAGAAACTGCATCTCAAATCAATCATTCATGAACTCATCTGGTTCCTGAGTGGAGATACCAATATCAAATACTTAAAAGACAACAATGTAAAGATCTGGGATGAATGGGCAGATGAAGAGGGCAACCTCGGTCCCGTATACGGTTCGCAATGGAGGTCATGGCCAACACCAGACGGAGGTAAGATCGACCAGATCAGCAAGATCATTGATACCATCAAAAACAATCCTGACTCAAGAAGGATCATTGTATCGGCCTGGAACGTGGCAGAGATCGACAGTATGGCGCTGCCGCCATGCCATGCATTTTTCCAGTTCTATGTGGCAGATGGCAAGCTGAGCTGCCAGCTTTACCAGCGCAGTGCTGATATTTTTCTGGGCGTGCCTTTTAACATCGCATCCTATGCTTTGCTAACGATGATGGTTGCACAGGTATGCGGCCTGAAATATGGCGATTTCATCCACACACTGGGAGATGCACATTTATACAATAACCATATCGATCAGGCAAAACTTCAGCTGAGCAGGGATGCAAAACCACTGCCCGTGATGGAAATCAATCCAGCAGTCACAGATATCTTCAGTTTCAGATTCGAAGACTTTAACCTGACAGGTTACGAACCGCATCCTCATATTAAAGCCGCAGTAGCCGTATGATCATCTCTATCATGGTAGCCATAGCAGAAAATCACGCTATCGGAAAAAACAATCAGTTACTTTGGCGCCTGCCGGCAGACCTCAAACATTTTAAAGATACCACCAGCGGTCATACCGTGATCATGGGACGTAAAACTTTTGATTCTGTAGGAAAGCCTTTGCCAAACCGCAGAAATATTGTGATCAGCAGAAATACCTCGCTGGAGATGCCGGGCGCAGAAGTGGTTTCAGATCTGGAGTCGGCCATCGCCCTCTGTGACGACCATGAGGAGGTATTTATTGTAGGCGGGGCACAAATTTACAGGATGGCCATGGGCATCACTGATAAAATCTATTTAACGGTAGTAAAAGGAACGTTTGACGCAGATACTTATTTCCCTCCTATAGATCCCAACTTCTGGGAAGAAACTGATAAAATCAGTTTTGAGCCTGACGAAAAAAATGCCTGGGCTTACACATTTTCAACACTCGTGCGCAAATAGTTCAGTATCCCTGATCACACCTGCATGAGCTGACAATCTAAAAGCTGAGATCAGCTCATGCAACCTTCGTTACAAATAAAAAAGATATATACCAATGAAACCTTCATAAGCATGCCAGTCACTTATAGCAATATATACGCTTATGATCGCTTCATAACAAATAAAAAAAAATATATACCAATGAATATTATATAAGGCTGACTATTAATTAAAAAATTAATTAGATTTGCCGACTTGTTGAAAAAAATATACAGCATACAAATAATTACAAACAAAAATGCAAGGTAAAGGTTTCATTAAATTTATGGCAATACTTTTAGGTATTGTCTGTGTGTATTCACTCTCGTTCAATCTCGTAACATCGAAGGTAGAAAAAGACGCTAAAGCGTATGCCAAAGGTGACCTGGTTAAAGAAAAAGCTTATTTGGACTCCATGTCGACTGTACCGGTTTATCCTGTTTTAGGATTTGACTACCAGTTCTGCAAAGGAAAAGAAATCAACCTGGGTCTTGACCTTAAAGGCGGTATGAACGTAACGATGGAAATCTCGTTGGGTGAACTGGTAAAATCTTTAGCGAACAATACTGACGATGTTAATTTTAACAAAGCACTGTCAAGCGCACAAACGCAGTTAAATGCGGGAGGTAAAGATTTCATCACTTTGTTTGTAAATGACTTTGAGAAAAACAGCCCTAACGTAAAACTTGCAGATTTCTTTTCTAACCAGGATAATGCCCAGCAGCTGAAAGCGAACGCCAGCAACGCTGAAGTAAAAACCTATTTACAGGAAGAAGCTGCCAGCGCTATTGACCGTTCATTCATTATCATCAGAAGCCGTATCGACGGATTTGGAGTAGTGAGCCCGAACATGCAGAAACAGGAAGGTACTAACCGTATCCTGATTGAGATGCCGGGCGTACAGGACAAAGAAAGGGTACATAAATTATTACAGGGTTCTGCAGAATTACAATTTTGGCAGGTATATCAAAATGAAGAGGTGTACTCGATCATGGAGAATATCAACAAAACCCTTTCTACAGTATTAAAAGATACTACTTCAACAGTTGCTGCTGATACTTCAGCAAAAAAAGGAAGTGCCCTGGCTAACCTTGCAAACAAATCTACAGGTAAAGATTCACTGGACCTGAAAACAAAAGAACTTGCAAAAACCAACCCACTCTTTGCTGTTTTAAATATTCCTACTTACCAGGGTGAAAACGGACAGCCTGCTTTGCGTCCGGGTGCAACTGTTGGATGGGTAGCACAAAAAGATACTGCCAAAGTAAACGCTTATTTCAGAACACCTGAAGTTGCAGCGATCATTCCGCAAAGCATGAAATTCATGTGGAGCGTTAGGCCAATGGACGGCACCAAGGTTTTCGAAATGTATGCGATCAAATCGATCAACCCTGATGGAAAACCAGATTTAGGCGGTGAAGCCATCAGCGATGCCCGTCATGATTACGATCAGAAAGGTAAACCTGAAGTGACCATGTACATGACTGGCGAAGGTGCCCAGAAATGGAAAAAAATTACTGCTGAAGCTTCTGCTGATGCCAACAATAAAAAAGCAATCGCCATTGTCCTGGATAACGCAGTTTACTCTGCCCCTACTGTTCAGAACGAAATCCCTAACGGTATCTCTTCGATCACTGGTAACTTCACTGTAAACGAAACACAGGATTTAGCGAATATCTTAAAAGCAGGTAAATTACCGGCTCCGGCACGTATCGTTGGAGAGTTTGTGGTCGGTCCTTCATTAGGACAGGCAGCAATTGACAACGGTTTGCTTTCATTCGTACTTGCGTTTGTGGTGATCCTGATCTTTATGGCATTGTATTACAACAAAGCCGGATGGGTAGCTAACCTTGCATTGGTGATCAACCTGTTCTTCATTATGGGTATCCTGGTTTCACTGGGCGCGGTGCTGACTTTACCTGGTATCGCTGGTATCGTTCTGGTAATCGGTTTATCAGTGGATGCGAACATCCTGATCTTTGAACGTGTAAGGGAAGAGCTGAACCATGGCAAGAGCACATCAGTGGCAATCGCTGAAGGTTTCAAACATGCCATGCCTTCGATCATCGACTCAAACGTTACGATCCTGATCCTGGGTATCATCCTTTACGTTTTCGGTAGCGGTCCTGTTCAGGGTTTTGCAACCACATTGTGTATCGGTATCCTGTCATCGCTTTTCTGTGCGGTACTGATCTCACGTTTGGTGTTTGATTCATTACTGAACAAAAACGCAAACATTACTTTTGGTAACAAAGCAACGATCCACGCTTTCAAAAATATCGCCTTCAACTTTGTTGGACGCAGAAAGTTATACTACACCATTTCTTCGATCATCATTATATTAGGTATTATCTTCTACTTCAAAAACGGTGGTTTAAGATTAGGTATCGACTTTAAAGGCGGAAGAACTTACATCGTTCATTTCGATAAAGGAATGGATACTGAAGATGTAAAAGCTAAACTTGCACCAAGCTTCAAAAATGAAGAGTTGCAGGTTAAAACTGCCGGTAATGATCAGGACTTAAAGATCACTACTACTTACCATATCACTGATCAGGACGCTGGTGCTGACAAACTGGTTGAAGATGCACTGAGAAGTGGATTGGCTACAACAGGTGTAAAATACAGCATCGAGAGTAACCAGAAAGTTGGCCCGATCATCGCAAGTGATTTAGTATACAGCGCTTACGGAGCGATCCTGTTCTCTTGTCTGGTGATGTTTATCTATATCATCGTCAGGTTTAAGAAACTGAATTATGGTCTGGGTGCGGTTATTGCATTGTTCCATGACGTATTACTGGTATTATCATTCTACACCATCCTGGATGGCGTATTGCCTTTCTCTTTAGAGATCGGACAAGACTTCATCGCAGCGATCTTAACGGTAATGTCTTACACGATGACTGAAACAGTGGTTGTATTTGACCGTATCCGTGAGAAACTTGCTGAGGCCGGTAAAGATGACCTTTACGGAGAAGAACGCAACACGCTGATCAATTTCGCACTGAACAGTACTTTAAGCCGTACAATCCTGACCTCTTTAACCGTATTCTTCGTATTACTGGTGATCTTCATCTTCGGTGGCGAAAGTATCCGCGGATTTATCTTCGCATTACTGATCGGGCGTATCATCGGTACGTACTCTTCACTGTGTATCTCTACGCCTATTGTAATCGACTTAGGACAGAAAAAACCAAAACTGAGCTAATCTTTTTTGAATCATATTGAAAAGGCTTCCCCAAAAAGGAAGCCTTTTTTTATTCTCATATTTTTGATTTAAATTGGCAGCAAAACCAAATATCTCATGAAGTTAATTGAATGCCCCAGAGATGCCATGCAGGGAATCCATGAGTTTATCCCTACTGCCCTCAAAGCAAAATATATCAACCTGCTCCTGCAGACAGGTTTTGATACCATTGATTTCGGAAGCTTTGTATCGCCCAAAGCTATTCCTCAGCTGAGGGACACCAAAGAAGTTTTAGCACAGCTGGAACTCGGGAATACGGCTACGCAGTTGCTTGCCATTGTAGCCAATCTGAGAGGCGCAGATGAGGCGATGGCCTTCCCGGAGATAAAGTATATAGGTTTTCCTTTTTCGGTCTCAGAAACCTTCCAGCAGCGCAATACCAATTCCAGTATCCAACGGTCTTTAACTACCGTGGAGCAGATGCTGGCCTTATGTGACCGCTACGGGAAAACTGCCGTGGTTTATCTGTCTATGGGTTTTGGAAATCCTTATGGGGATGAATATAACGCCGCTATTGTTGAAGACTGGGCCGCAGCACTGGTAGAAAAGGGCACCAGGATATTGTCATTGTCTGACACCATTGGCGTGTCAACCCCAACGCAGATCAAAGAGCTGTTGCCATTGCTGATGAACAGCTTTCCGGGAACAGAAATCGGTCTCCATTTACACAGCACGCCCGAAAGCCGGATGGAAAAAATTCAGGCGGCTTACAGCAGCGGCTGTAAACGATTTGACAGTGCCCTGAGAGGATTTGGTGGCTGCCCCATGGCAAAGGATGACCTTACCGGTAATATGGCTACAGAAGACGTTATTGCCTACCTGGAGCAAAAGGATGAAAACCTTCCGTTGAATATGTCCAAACTTAGCGAAGCACTTTCCCTGTCCTCCACTATTTTTAATTCCTGAGGCTGAGGTTTGCTTTTCAGCGATGGTTACTTTTTCACCATCCTGAAATGCTGAATCCCTGCTTCTTCGAACTGTTCGCCTTCGATTGCAAAGCCAAATTTGGTATACAAGCCGACAGCATCACTCTGCGCATTTAAATAGATAGGCTGGTTGTCATCCGGGATATCATCCAGAACAGCTGCAACCATGGCCAGCCCTACCCGCTTACCACGAAACTCCTTTAACACAGCGAAGCGCTCCAATTTATACCCTTTATCAGTTTTACGGTAACGGCAGGCACCACAGGGCTGATTATCCAGCAAAGCCAGAAAGTGTACAGAAACATCTTCATTTTCAAGCTCCAGTTCTGCAGGTACGCCCTGCTCATCCACAAAAACTTTTCTGCGTAAGGCAAATGCGCTTTCGAGTTCTTCTTTGGTTCTGATTTTATTTACCTGAAGTGTTTCCATGGTGCTCTTTTTTGGGTTTAGGCTTGCGTACATGCTGTGATTTGAACTCATTCACCTCTTCGGCAGCATCTATGGAATGAGAACAATGAATATCGGTTTCTTGTTTGGCAAGTTCAGCCAATGTAACATAGAATTTATGCAACTGGTCAAGATCTTTCTCCGTAAGGTCTTCGATATCTACCATCCTGTTGCTTGCCCTTTCATGTGCAGCGATCAGCTCATTTAATTTCAGCTGAATAGCCTTGCCATCTTTATTCTGTGCTTTCTGGATCAGGAATACCATCAGAAAGGTAATGATCGTGGTGCCCGTATTGATCACCAGCTGCCAGGTTTCGGAATAATGAAACAGCGGCCCTGTAACGGCCCATATGATGACCGTTAATAACGCGATCACAAAAGCCGTTGAGCTTCCGGTAAATGTTGTAGCTGCGTTTGAAAATTTTTCAAACAGGTTTTTCTTACTGACTGTTGGTTCCATAGTTATTCCTTATCTGCGGTGATCCTCATCTCTGTGAGGCCAACGTAAAGTTGAGGTAAAAAATGGATTAAACAAGGCCCTTAGCGGTTATCAACGTAACTTTTCAAATAACCACATTCCTGCAGTATTTCCTTATAGAATGCAGTGTTACGGTATTCAAAATACAGTTCTGAAAAATACTTCACTGCATAAAGGTTGCTGAAGTCGAGATCCCAGTAATATTTTTTCTTGTTGGAGGGATCATTGAAAGCTTCATTGTATCTGTTGTTACGCTCACACTTGGCCGCCATAAAAGTACAGCGGGCTTTCTGGGTGCTGGTTTTAGCTGCTGCACGCGCCTGCAGGTAATACTTTTCTGCTATGGACGATGAGGTAAAACGCGGCCTGAATTCCATAGGGATGTCCATTGACGAAGTAGCATTGGAACCTGTAATAGCTGTCTGATAAAAATCCCGGGCATTGCCATAATGGGTAATATTGTAATATACATTTGCAAGGAGCAAATTATTGGTATACAAATTTTTACCGGCGGCGATTTCAGCCTTTACGGCTTTGATGGTTTTGAGTACGCTTAGCGGCGTATATTTTCTGGCCTGCACCGCCTGAAAATCACAGTCATGACAATCATTGATCCTGCCATTAAAGGGATTGGCCATCAGGTTGCCGGAAGCATTTTCACCGGATTTCTCCAACAGAGCAATCGCTTCATCGGTTTTCTCCTGGTATACCAGCATCAGGCCCTGGTGATAAAACAGGTCGCCCATCTCATAAGGGTAATACCTCAGCATTGCTTTTTCGAAAGCAGTCTTATTGCTTTTGCCCAGCAACGCCTTCATGGCCTCAATATTTTCGTTCTTTACATAAAATGCGGTACTGGTCCTGAAACAGTCTGACCTGAGCAGCGCTCCCTGCTGTTTATAGCGGTTGCTGAGGATGCTGATACTTTCTGACAGTGCACGCTGGTACCTGAGGTTAGCAACAGTATCTTTCTGGTCCCTGAGGTCAGCAAGCCAGTTGAGATCGGTTACCATCTCAGCTTCTGCTTTGGCATCGATCTTTTTTAATGCAGAAAGGTACAGGTTCCAGTGCAGCAACCTGTACTGCCCTTCGATCAGGCGGTTGTTAGGGGGCAATTGTGATTTCGCCTGCGCATAAAATTTACCTGCGGAGGCGATATCCCCATTCAGTGAGTGGAGGTATCCGGCAGCCATATTCCAGTAATACGGTTTTTGGGTACCGCCAGCTGTTGCGATGCGGTCAATCAGGGCAATATCTCCGGTTGTTACGGTTACCTTCCTGATCGTGTCCATGCCATAATCATTGCCCGGAGCCTCAATTTTATTGATCAGCCTGCTCAGCAGCAGGTCCAGCTTCTCTGATTTTGGATCAAGGGCATAAATATGCTCTATCGCCCTGTTTTCATCATGCACAATTCCCATCATCTGCCAGAGGGTGATCTTTTCCTCCTTGTTTTTCGCGAGGGCTAAGCTTGCTGCCCAGTCTTTCTCCTCCTGCGGATGGAAACTCCATTTACTTGGGACCTTCATTTCCGACGAAAAGTTATAGCACAAACTGTACAGGTAATTGGCTTGTGCATAATCCTGCCGTTTATAATAATGCCCTGCAAGGTATCCCAGTGCACGGTAGTAAATGCTGTTCTTAGGGAAGCTGCCCTGATGCTGGTTAAACAGGCTGACCAAAACACTATGGTCTGCTCCTGAGCTGCTGTCGGCATTCAGGGCCGGCAATTCATCAAAGTAGGCATATCGTATCAGCTGAAACCAGTAACGCTGTTTAATAAAGGGATCACGGCTTTTCTTAAAGGCTTTAGACAAGGATACATTAATTTCAGGTTCAGGAGTTACTGGAATTACCTTTTCATCCCAGTAATAGATTTGATTTGATACAGCGAAAGCTTCACATTTTTTGGCCAAAAGCAGGTAGGTAAAAAATGTATCCGCCTTTTTCCTGCTGAGGCCCGATGCTTTAATCGCTGTTAAACTGTCTGTCGAATTTTTCAGGCTGCCCTTAAAATATTGATATACAGAATCTATCCTTCCATATGATGCCTGGAACAGCAACGTATGGAGATCTTTTTCAGTGATCTTTTTATCCAGGTAAGCATCCCATTCCTGAATGACCTGCCCGTTGTAGCGGGTATTGCTATTGTCGTTCACATCATAGCCATAATAACTCTGCCAGCTGTTATAAAAAAATGGCGAATACTGCCGGTCTACAAAGGCTTCCGGACTGAAATTGGAATATTCAGACTCATCCCAGTCGCCACCACCACATGCCCACACCATACCAGCGGCACTGATCAGTGCCAGACTAAAAATGAGCAGAAATTTCTTTGATATCTTTTGCATGTAGCGGGAGTAAACTGACTGATGAGATTTCATAATAGATGATATTTCGGTTTTTTAAGGGTGCCAGGTAAGCTGAAACCTGTTTTGCAGCTGCTGTAAGGTTTTCTTTATCTATACTTTCAAACTTAAACAAATCGCCCTGTTTCACATAAATCCCTTTCAGATAAAAACTCTTTAATGCTTTAAAGGCAGGTACAAACTGATTTTTGCTCTTCAGGGCTTCAAAGTTTTGCGGATCTGACAGTTCGGTAAGCGTGATCTTCGCATAAGATTGCGCAACCTTACCTGCCCTGATCTGGATCGTCCAGGAGAAGATAGGCAACGCCACATCCAAAGGCAGATGATAATGTGGCAGGGCCTCAATATAGGCAGCAGCATCCTCCGGGTTATAAATAGAATTTCGTGCATTCAGATCAGGGGAAATCCTGCCCATGTTATAAAACATCAGCAATCCTTTATCCACCGGGGGCACACCTGTGCGTTCCGGGTATTTGATCTGGTGCAGCCTGATGGTAGCTTCCAGGCTTTTGCCGTTATATCTTTTGAAAGCACGAAGGAAAGTAAAATACTTTGTTTTGGTAGCTACAGACCAGTCGCAGTCTATCTGAACACTTTGATACACCATTCCATTTGCTGTCGCAAGACGACAGAGGAGCCGGTTTGCCTTGCAGGCGAGACTGTCCATATGCGCAAGCTCAGTTTGTTGGAGCGACTGATTGGTGATGTAGATGACCGGGGTGATAGATAAGCCTGATGCAGGTTGTTTAAAGGTAATCACACCATTTGGCATCGCCTGCTTTTCCTGTGCATTCCAGGCGATGTCAAAAAAACGCAGGTACAGATGTCCATCTGCTGCTGTACGGAGCAACCCTGCCTCCCTGGGGCTTAACTGAAATACTGTTTTCCAGGAGTAAAAAGCTGTACCTGCAGTTCCTTTATCTTTGCAGGCACTGAACAATAGCAACAGCATACAGTAAAGTATTAAACTTGTAGGGTGCTTTCTATATTGCCTGTTACGACTGATCATTCGGATAAAGGTAAAAAAAAAGCGCTTTCCGGATAAACCGAAAAGCGCCGATATGATTTGGATAATCAGTATTAAGCTAATTTGTCACTTGCGTTTTTGCAGTTCAAATCTTCGAAAGCCTGAGTTAAACGCTCAACAAAAGTTTCTTCACCTTTACGTAACCATACGCGTGGGTCATAAAATTTCTTGTTAGGCTTATCTTCTCCATCAGGATTTCCGATTTGTCCCTGAAGATAGGCTTCATTTTTCTTGTAATATTCAAGAATACCTTCCCATAATGCCCATTGCATATCAGTATCAATGTTCATTTTGATGGCTCCGTAAGAAATTGCTTCTCTGATTTCTTCCTGAGTAGAACCTGATCCGCCGTGGAATACAAAGTTGATCGGTTTTTCAGCAGTAAGGGCAAATTTCTCTTTTACGAAATCCTGTGAGTTTTTAAGGATGACCGGCTGCAGTTTAACGTTACCTGGTTTATAAACACCATGAACATTTCCAAAAGCTGCTGCAATTGTAAATTTATCACTCACTTTACTTAACTCTTCATAAGCATAAGCTACTTCAGAAGGCTGAGTATATAATTTAGAGCTGTCAACATCGCTGTTATCCACTCCATCTTCTTCACCACCTGTTACACCAAGCTCGATTTCGATCGTCATGCCCATTTTAGCCATACGCGCTAAATATTTTGCAGAGATCTCCATGTTTTCTTCGATTGACTCTTCAGAAAGGTCAAGCATATGTGAAGAAAATAATGGTTTACCTGTTTCAGCGAAGAATTTTTCTCCGTGGTCTAACAAACCATCAATCCATGGCAATAATTTTTTAGCAGCGTGGTCTGTATGTAAAACCACAGCAACACCATAATGCTCTGCCAGCAAATGAACGTGTTTCGCTGCTGAGACAGCACCAAGCACACACGCATTTAAGTTGTCATTATTCAAGGTTTTTCCCGCATAAAATTGCGCGCCACCATTAGATAATTGAATCATCACTGGTGAATTCACCGCTTTAGCAGTTTCCATAACTGCATTGATCGTATTTGTACCGGTAACATTAACTGCTGGTAATGCAAATTGATGTTTTTTCGCCTGTTCGAATAGTTCTTGAAGGGCATCTCCGTAAATTACGCCTTTATAGCCTTTTAAACTCATTGTTATTAGATTTTATATCTGCCGAAGTTAGGAAAAATATCAGGCCGGGCAAATCAATAGCCGATTATTTTACCTTAATCTAGGCTAAACTGTTCTAATTTTTTTTCGTTTCTTTGTAATCGCATTTTTCAAAGAATAACATGGCTTGGTTTAAGAGAGAAAAAAAAGGTATCAGCACGCTGACAGAAGAGAAAAAAGAAGCGCCCGATGGCTTATGGAACAAGTGTCCTAATTGCAAAAAGGCTTTACACAGCGCTGACCTTATAGAAAATAAATATGTTTGTCACTATTGTGACTACCATTTAAGAGTAGGTTCTAAAGAATATTTCCAGGTATTATTTGATAACAATGAGTTCACAGAGCTTTTTGCGAATTTAACTTCGGGCGATCCGCTGAACTTTACTGATAGCAAACCTTATACTGAACGTCTGGTAGATACCATGTCGAAAACAGGTTTAAGGGATGCCATCCGTGCAGGTGTGGGAAAAATCGAAGGTGAAGACCTGGTGATTGCCTGTATGGATTTTAACTTTATCGGTGGCTCTATGGGCTCGGTAGTAGGTGAGAAGATCGCAAGATCTATCGATTACAGTATCAAACACAAGATCCCTTTTCTCATGATTTCCAAATCAGGGGGAGCACGGATGATGGAAGCTGCATTTTCTTTAATGCAAATGGCTAAAACTTCTGCTAAACTGGCCTTATTAAGTCAGGCCAAAATCCCATATATATCCTTGCTTACAGATCCTACTACCGGTGGGGTAACTGCTTCATATGCGATGCTGGGCGATATCAATATCGCTGAGCCGGGAGCACTGATCGGCTTCGCAGGCCCGAGGGTAATTAAAGAAACGATTAAAAAGGATCTCCCTAAAGGCTTCCAGACTGCTGAGTTTGTGCAGGAACATGGTTTCCTTGACTTTATCGTAGACAGGAGAGAGATGAAAGCCAAACTGGCTACTTTCCTGAAAATGGTTAAGAATTAGGTGAATTTTCGGTCGGGGATTTAGATTTCCCTGGCTTAGCCAAAAAAAATGGTATGCTGTTTCAATTCCTTCTGCTGCACAGCAGAAGGCTTGAAACAGCATACCATTTTTTTTGCAGTTTATCCAATGCAGGGCGTTTT
>Ga0163161_10000493_pt1 | contig 32442 bp, 32 predicted proteins | sample S45metaG_FD_129847 | JGI IMG/M metagenome (GOLD analysis project Ga0163161, IMG submission 129847) | Switchgrass rhizosphere microbial communities from Kellogg Biological Station, Michigan, USA - S4-5 metaG | ecosystem: Host-associated > Plants > Roots > Rhizosphere > Soil | place: USA... | reverse complement strand
GTCTTCGGCGATGCTCTCTTCATGCAGCCGGTACGCGACATTGTCGTATACCGAAAGGGAATCGAATAACGCCCCTTCCTGGAACACCATACCGATACTCTTGCGGATACGCATCAACTCCATATCGTCAAGGGCGGTGATCTCGGTGCCGTTGACAAATATCAATCCCGCATCGGGCTTTATCAAGCCGAGGATGAGATTGATAATGGTCGATTTGCCGCTGCCTGAGCCGCCGAGAACAATCCGCATTTCGCCCCGATGGACCGTAAAGTTGACCTTGTTCAAGACGACCTGGTCGTCGAATGCGAGCTCGACATCGACAAATTTTATGGCCGGCACGCGGCTCCTTGACGAGGCCGAAGGCATCTCGTCAGTGTCGGTGTCAATCCTGAATGGATTATCGAATGTCATTGGGCGGATCAGAACATAGGACTGTTAAAGAGAGTCTGCAGAAGCTTCGATAAGAAGAAGTCGGCGATAATGACGTTGATCGACGACGCTACCACGGCTTGGGTCGTAGATTGTCCGACACCGGCCGTCCCACCCTTTGTCGAAAGTCCTTTGTAACATGAAATAAGGCCGATAATAGCCCCAAAGAACACGGGTTTTATCATTCCCGAGACTATGTCCTCGATCTTCGCCCCGGTGCGTGCCGACGCGATGTAGACGTTCATATCGAGGCCGTGCAATGACCGCGCCACCACGCCGCCGCCTACGATCCCAAATAGGTCGGCCGCGATCGTGAGAAGCGGCAAGGTGAGCATGAGCGCTAATACCCGCGGTGTCACGAGCTTGCGGACCGGAGACGTGCCAAGCGCCCGCATTGCGTCGATCTGCTGCGAGACGACCATCGAGCCAAGCTCAGCCGAGAACGCCGAGCCGACGCGACCCGCGACCATCAGGGCCGCAAGAACGGGGCCGAGCTCGCGGATCATGCCGGTCGCGACGCCCTGGCCCGCATTGCTCTGAGCGCCGTAATATTCAAGCGTTGGATAGGACTGCAGAACGATAACGCCGCCCGTGAAAAAACCCGTAAGGACAACCACGGCCATCGACGCCACGCCAGCCTGGTCCATCTGATCGACTATGTCGTGAAAATAGCGAGGGCCTTTTCGCAATCCGCGGATAACGCGCCATAGAAGCTGGCCGATATCCTGCAGCTGGACTAAGTATTGTCTGATCAGCTCCATTTGTGACGTGGCGTTCGTCCAAGATTATACCGGACGCCCTGAAAACGCCAAATAAAAGAAAGGCCGATCTTTTTTTAAGACCGGCCAAAATGGAGGACACGTGGCAAACTTTACTGGTTCAGCTTCGGCGCGTTTGGTCGCGCCACGGGACGCGGCCCGGGCTGATTCGAGGCTGGCTGGCGCAAATCGTTCGCGGCCCCCGGGCGATCCATCGGGCGCATATTTCTGAATGGGCGGTTCTCCTGAACCTTGTTTTTTATCGCCTGCTCATACTCCTCACGCAGCCGGCGAAACAGAACAAGTTGTTCCGGCGTCAAAATGCGCCGTACGGAGAGCTCATTCATGTAACGCAAGCGTTGAATTTCGGCCTGCGCGATCTGAACGTCCTTTAGCCGGGCCTGAATGTCAGCGTCATTGACCTCATCGGCATAAATCGCCTTATCCAGCGCGCGGTTCGCCTCGCGCAAGCGGCGCTGGGCCTCTTCCATCAGGGGCCGGCGTTCCATGTTCATTTGACGGATCTGCTGCATTTGCTCGCGAGTAAGGCCGAGCTGGCGGAGCATATTGCCGCGAGCGTCCCGCTGGACCGGCTGCGGCTGCTGAGCGTCCGGTGGCGGCCCGTCGAGCGGCTTATTGTTATCCTGGCCAGCCACGATCCCGGCAGAAATCGCCAAGAACGCGGAAAGTATGAAGATTCTCGAGTAAGAGAGCAGTTTCATAGGTTTGTTAACCGCCGACCTCATCAAATAGGTCCGCGAGACGCAACGAATTATCGTCGCTATCATCGTAGGCATTTAGAGCAGGCGTCTTAGGCGCTGGAGCTGCTTGCTTCGGCCCAACCGCATAGATATTTGATGGATTATTGACGGCGGGCGACGAACGCTTTACCAACCGGTGAGGCTGACTCAAAACCGCCTTGCCTGGCTGTGGAGTTCGCTCACCTACCTTTTTTTCAACCGTTTCAACCATTCCTGGTTCGGGAACGGGCCGAGCCGGCGTTTCAATGTTCGGAATAACGGCTTGGATCACAGTATTGACCGCTATCGGCTGATCCTTGCGGCCAATCAAATTCAAAGCCAGCAAACCAAGTCCAATGCAGACAGCCAGGGCGGCAGCGACCGCGACCGGAAAACTGAGCCTTCCAAGCCAAGCCCGCACTGCCGCAGCCAAACCAATAGTCTCACCCACATCAACGGTCGACGGATACGGGATCACGATCTCGGGCGTGGGCAGATGGGCGAATTCTTCTTTTTGCCACTCGTAGACCGAGAACCGTGCCTGAGAGACAGTCGCGAATTCGTCAGTGCAAGTCATGCAATCCGCGAGGTGCGTCTCAAATTCGAGCTCACTGCGGTCGCCGATCTCGCCGTACATATACGACACGATCTGGTCAGCAAGCGGGCATTCTTTGTTACCGTTATTCAACATTTTTTAAACGACCTCGACAGGCGTTCTCTCTAACCGCATCCTGAGTTGCTTGAGCGCGGTATACAGGCGACTTTTTACGGTGCTGAGTGGCAATTCGAGCGTTTCGGATATCTCCTGGAACGTCATTTCCTCGAATTCTTTCATCACTACCACTTGGCGGAGGTCGGCGGGCAATGCCCCGACTGCCTGGCGAACGAGGTCCATTCGCTCGGTTTGCTCGGTAATGCGAGCGGGCGACCGCAGCGGTGACGCTACAAACACACGCTCTTCGGAACCGTCCTCGTTATCAAAATGGTCCTCGGCGCGAGTTTTTTGCCGCCTCTTTATTGTCAAACACTGGTTGACCGCGATCCGGTGCAGCCACGACGAAACTCTTGCCTCGCCGCGAAAAGTTTTCAAATTACGATAAGCCGCGATGAATGCTTCTTGCGCGGCGTCGCGTGCGTCATCCTCGCGTCCGAGCATACCGAAGCAGAGAGCGAAGATCTTCCGCTCCCATCGTCTGACGATCTCGCCGAACGCCTCGGCGTTGTCGCCCACAGCCAGCTCGACAAGCTGTTCATCGGTTCTTGTTTGCAACATCAACTCGTGTAAACGCCGCTTTTTCGCACGAGAATATTAGCTCAAAAGGCCAACATAATGCGAACACTTTCGCATTCAGAGGTTTAGACGCCAAAATATTGCGAAAAGTCTACATTTTGCAGGTTTTTATGACGGTCGTATTTTCGGCTATGGTTTAGGGATGGAAGCAGAGACAAAGCCCATCGTTTCGTTCGACGTATTCAACTCGCTCGACATCCGACTCGGCCGCATCTTAACGATCGAGCCTGCAATCGACGCAGTAAAGCCGTCGTATAAGATCACGGCCGATTTTGGCAAATACGGCGTCAGGACCTCAGTCGGCCGATTCACACGCCATTCGGTTGAAGAATTGAAAGGGAAGCAGATTTTCGGCGTTCTCAATTTCGAACCACGCGAGATCGGCGGCATTCGCTCTGAGTTCCTTACGCTGGGTGTGCAATATCCAAAAGGCGACAGCGGCGAGGCCACTTTGATTACGCCGATGGTCGAAGCAAAGCTAGGAAGTAAATTGTTCTAACTAGTACGCCCGTGCAAATATTACGCGTTTTGTCGAGGGCTCGCCTGAGTAAACACACTTGCCCGCTTCTTCCGGGGCGTCGAGCGGAATGCACCGGATCGTTGCTTTTGTCTCGTTCTTGATCTTTTCTTCGGTCTCGGCGGTGCCGTCCCAGTGGGCGAGAAGAAAACCGCCCTTTTCGATCTGGTTCTTGAACTGCTCCCACGTGTCGACCTTGAACGTATTTTCTTCACGGAACGTAATGGCCTTTTTGTAGATGTTTGCCTGGATCTCGTCGAGCAGCGACTTGACGTGGCCGGCGATGCCTTCCAACGGCAGGCTTTCCTTGGTGAGCGTGTCGCGGCGGGCGACCTCGATCGTGCCGTTCTCCAAGTCACGCATGCCTAACCCGAGACGCACCGGGACACCTTTCAGTTCGTACTCGGCAAACTTCCACCCGGACCGCTGCTGATCGTCATCATCGTACTTGACGGAGATACCGGCGGCCTTTAGCTCATCAACGATCGGTGTGACCTTTGCGGAGATCGCCGCGAGGTCTTCCGGCGTCTTATGGATCGGAATGATCACGACCTGTATCGGAGCCAGCTTCGGCGGCAGGACGAGGCCGTTGTCATCCGAATGTGCCATGATCAGCGCGCCGATCATTCTGGTCGTCATTCCCCAAGATGTGGCCCAGGCGTATTCCAGTTCGTTCTCCTTGTTAACGAATTTCACATCGAACGCCTTTGCGAAATTCTGTCCCAGAAAGTGCGAAGTGCCTGCCTGCAAGGCCTTGCCGTCCTGCATCATTGCCTCGATGCAATACGTTTCGATGGCGCCCGCAAAACGTTCGCTCGGCGTTTTCAGGCCTCGAATGACCGGAAGCGCTACCCACTTTTCAGCAAATGTCGAATAGACGCCGAGCATGCGCTCGGATTCCTCGATCGCTTCCCGTTCGGTCGCATGGGCCGTGTGACCTTCCTGCCATAGGAACTCAGTGGTGCGTAGAAAGAGCCGCGTCCGCATTTCCCAACGCACGATATTGCACCACTGATTGATGAGCAGCGGCAGGTCGCGCCACGATTGGATCCAATTCTTATAAGCGTTCCAGATTATCGCCTCGGACGTCGGCCGGACGATCAGCTCTTCCTCGAGCCTGGCCGCGGGATCGACGATCAGGCCTTTGCCGTTCGGATTCGCCTTCAGGCGATAATGCGTGACGACCGCGCACTCCTTCGCAAAACCTTCGGCGTGTTCCTCCTCCTTTTCGAGGAATGACTTTGGCACGAAGAGCGGGAAATATGCATTCACATGGCCCGTCGCCTTGAACATGTCGTCCAACGCACGCTGCATCTTTTCCCAGATCGCGAAGCCGTACGGCTTTATCACCATACAGCCCCGGACAGCCGAATTCTCAGCCAAGTTGGCACGTTTGACGATCTCGTTATACCACTCGGAGTAATTCTCCGATCTTTTTGGAAGTCCTTTACCCATAAGAAATGGCCACAGAGCACACCAAGCGTGATGAGGCGAAACCAAAATCATAAGATAATTGGGCCGTCGTTACAATTTCGAGCGATCTCCATATGCCCGTCATCTTGTGTCTCCTCTGTGGCTAATATGCTAAAGTTACGTCTTTATGAGCGAATTCAGCCTGGACTTTCAGGACACCGCTGTAGCTTTCGCGGACAAATCAGACGCCCAACTCAGGGAAAAGTACAGGCTCTTCAAGCTGCTCAATTCTCCAATCCTGAATACACTCGGTTCCACCGCGGCACGTTTTGCGCTGGCGGTCGGCCTGCCCGTCGAAGGTTTGATAAAAGCGACGATCTTCGAACAATTCTGCGGCGGCGAGACCATCGAGGAATCGGAAGGCGTAATACAGCTTCTCGCCCGGTCGCACATCGGGACCATTCTCGATTATTCGGTGGAAGGAAAATCAACCGAGGAAGATTTCGACCGCACGAAAGACGAGATCATCCGCACGATAAACCGAGCCAAGCACGATCTGAACATTCCGTTCTCGGTATTTAAGGTCACGGGCATCGCACCGCTGGGAACGCTCGAGCGACTCAGCAACAAGAAAAAGCTTGACGCCAAAAGCCAGGCAAAATGCGAGCGTATCCACCGCCGCGTCGCGGAGATCTGCGAGCACGCCTATGAGATCGGGCAGCCCGTTTTTATCGACGCAGAGGACTCTTGGATACAGGACGCCATCGACCGGATGGCAGTCGACATGATGGACCGGTTCAACCGCGAACGGCCGATCGTTTTTAACACGCTGCAGATGTACCGCACTGACCGGCTGCAGTACCTCAAGGATTTTCGGCGACAGGCGAAGCTAGACGGTTATATCCCGGCAGTTAAGCTGGTGCGCGGCGCCTATATGGAAAAGGAACGCGAGCGTGCGAACGAGAAAGGCTATCCGTCGCCGATCCACGCAACAAAAGCGGACACTGACGCCGATTATGACGCCGCGCTCGAGTATTGCCTTAAGCATGTCGGGACGATGGCATTTGTCGCAGCGACGCACAATGAAGAGAGCACACACCTGCTCGCCGAGCAAATGCATGACAAGGGCATTCCGCCCGATCATCCGAATGTATTCTTCTCGCAGCTCTACGGTATGGGCGACAATCTCTCATACGTTCTCGCGAAAAGCGGCTACCATGTCTCCAAGTATGTCCCATACGGGCCGGTGGCCGATGCGATCCCATACCTGATCCGAAGGGCCGAGGAAAATTCGGCGGCGGCGGGACAAGTGAGTCGCGAGCTCGAACTGATCGCACGCGAATTGAAGCGGCGGAAGCTCGGCTGAACATTTCATAGATCGGTTCGTAACCACTTTATGTTTTGTCCAAAGTGCGGAAATGGAGATCAGACCCCTGAGACGTATTGTCGTCAATGCGGAACGTTCCTACCGGATCTGACGAAACCTGCGAAGAAAGAACAGCCGGCTTCTGAACATATAAAAGCGAATCTCTTCTTTAGCGCGCTGACCATACTTACAAGCTTTACGCTGGCGACTCTGCTTTACATTTTCATGGCGTTCCGGCCGGACACGCACGTGTTGATCTATATTACCGCCGGCTTTTTGCTGGCCATCGGCGGCTGGCACATCCAAACTTTGGTCCGAAGCATTCTGCTGCGAAAACAACTGAAGCGGTGGGGAAGATTGGGCACTGAGAAGCAACTAGACGGCGAGCTTGGCCTTCCAGACGAGCGCGAACTCAAGGAAGCCGATCTGAGCAGCGTCGTTCCTGCCAGTGTCACTGAGGAAACGACAAGGCACCTTGCCGACCACCGAAAACCGTCACCTTAGTCCGAGCATCAGCCTTACCGAACGGTCCGATACTTCGCGATCTGGATCGTCGCCCCAGACATTTAGCCCGGCGAGTTCGTCGTCCTCTAGAAGTACGTTAGCGATCCTCGCGACCTGGGTGCTATCAAAGGCACGCTGCGTCAATGCGAGGTGCGGCTCGGACACCTTAAGATGGCCGTTGGTGATCGCTTCCTCGGCACTTTCGACACTTGGGAAGAAGTCGGAATACGCCGCGACGTGCCAGACGTTGTCCTCATCGACCGCCAGCAACCTCAGTAGCGCAAAGCCGGCCTCGAGCTGGAAGATCAGGAAATCGCCGGGCTGCAGGTCGTGTTCCATGCAATCGAGGTTAGCACGAGCGGTGTTTGTCGAGGAAAACGAGTTCCGCTAGAATGAGCAGGTCATGGCCCCGGAACTCGATCTACAATTGCTGCTCGACGTCGCGATACAAGAAGCTCGGTCAGGCCTCGCCGAGGGCGGCATTCCGATCGGTGCCGCTTTGTTCGACGCCGATGGCAACGTTCTTGGCCGCGGCCATAATCGGCGCGTGCAGGAGAACGATCCGTCTATCCACGGCGAGACCGATGCGTTTCGCAAGGCCGGTCGCCAGCGTTCTTATCGCGATATGATCATGGCGACGACGCTCGCTCCGTGCTGGTACTGCAGCGGCCTTGTTCGGCAATTCGGTATTGGCACCGTGATCGTCGGTGAATCGCGAACATTTCAAGGAGGTATCGAATGGCTTCGCGAAAACGGCGTTGATGTTATTGACCTCGATTCCCAGGAGTGCGTGGACCTTCTTAACACTTTCATATCCGCACATCCTGAGATATGGAACGAGGACATCGGCGAGGAATAGCCACTTCGATGTTTCTGTGCGAAAATACTCGTTTGATACAAACGCCAAATTCATAACATAGGTGATGCTCGATGAGTGAAAATAAACAAGCAGTAATAATCAGTGCTGCGCGGACACCGACGGGGAAGTTTCTAGGGCTCTTGAAAGGCTTCACGGCGCCGGAGCTCGGGGCGATCGCGATCAAGGAAGCGGTCAAACGCGCCGGCGTCGCCGAAGACAAGATCGACGAGGTCATCATGGGGTGCGTCGTCCAGGCCGGCATCGGCCAGGCTCCGGCACGGCAGGCGGCGTTGAAGGCTGGCTTGCCGGCGGAAGTTTCGGCGTTGACAGTCAACATGGTTTGCGGTTCGGGTTTGCGCGCTGTTGCACTTGCTTCGCAAGCGGTGCAGCTCGGCGACGCGAAATTTGTCGTTGCAGGGGGAATGGAATCGATGTCGAATATTCCATACGCAATGCCCGGCGCGCGCGAGGGCTATCGCATGAGCAACCAGCAGGTTGTCGACCTGATGATCCACGACGGATTGTGGTGCCCCTTCGAGAATTGGCACATGGGCAACACCGGCGAGGTCGTGGCGGAAAAATACCAGATCACGCGCGAGGAGCAGGACAACTTTGCATTTAACTCGCATCGCAAGGCGGCTGAGGCGCAAGCTGCGGGACGCTTTAAGGATGAGATCGTCCCCGTCGATATACCTCAGAAAAAGGGCGATCCTATAGTTCTCGATTACGACGAGCCGGTCCGTGCCGACACGACCGTTGAAAGCCTTGGCAAGCTCAAGCCCGCTTTCAAAAAAGATGGCGGGACTGTCACGGCGGGCAATGCTCCGGGAGTCAACGACGGGGCGTCGGCTCTGGTTGTAACATCGCGTGACAATGCCTCCACACTCGGCGTCGAGCCGCTGGGACGCGTTGTGGCCCACGCCGTGTCCGGCATCGAGCCAAAACTGATCATGATGGCACCCGTCAAGGGAGTTCAAAACGTTCTCGCAAAAGCAGGCTGGGACATGAAGGATGTCGATCTCTTTGAGCTCAACGAAGCCTTCTCGGTCCAGGCACTCGGCGTGATGAAAGAGCTTGGCCTTGACATGGAAAGGGTCAACGTCAACGGCGGTGCCGTTGCTCTGGGTCACGCGATCGGTAATTCCGGCGGACGTGTGCTGACCACGCTTCTCTACGAGATGAAACGGCGTGATGTAAAGCGCGGCGTCGCGGCCCTCTGCCTCGGCGGCGGCAACTCGGTCGCACTGGCGGTCGAACGCGACTGATCCGATTTTTTGAACAAGAACCTTGCGGTCGTCGTAATCTGGTGTAGAATTGCGGCGGCCGCATTTCTTTTGAGGTGAAACGATGACAGCAAGAGATCATAACAATCTTCTCGGGATCTTTATCATGATAAAAGGCGGTCTGCTCGCTTTTGTGGGCATTCTGCTGGGGTTGATATACGGCGGCATCGGCGTCGCGCTGTTGAGCACCGGCCGCAAGGACGAAGACCAGATCGCCGGCGGGGCCTTAATGGCGTTCGGTATCGTCATCGGCATCATAATGATCGCGATCGCGATCTTCGACCTTTTCACGGGATCGAGGATCCGCAAAATGGCGCCAAGCGGCCGTATTTTGGGCATTATTGTTTGCATAATGTCGCTATTCAGTTTTCCGCTTGGCACCGCCCTCGGCATCTATGGTCTATGGTTCTTCTTTGGGGACCTGGGCAAGTCTCTTTACCTGGGCTCGGAAGCTCCGGCAGGAACCTATAACCCGCCGCCGCCGAATAGCTGGCAATAGCAGATCGCGATTTCCTATACACTGGATAACGGCCGGCCCTGCTGGCCGTTATTTGTTTTCGACCGGTATATCCGGTAGATTCTACTCAGCAGAAACAATGTCCTTGCTTAAGCATCAACGCTTTTCCGGTTTCGGCTTACTAGTCTTTGCTCTGGTGGAGATCGCGGTGAGCGTCTACACCGGAATCAGAGCATTCGAACTTCGTTCCCAATTAATGGGAAGCGAAGTGCAGCTTCTTTTTACGAGTTTTGTCACTCTAGGCTTTGCGCTTGCCGTGATATTGCTGATTCTTCAACTGGCTGGAGCATTAAAGCTCATCGTTAGCGATCGACCGGCTAAACGATGGGGCCTTCTGGCGAGCACAATCGCAATAGTGACGCTCTGGGGCTTTCCGGCGGGACTTTACGCTATTTGGATCCAAATTAGACTAAATCGGGAACGATTGAACAATCATGGGTGAAACAATTGGTGTTATTGGCGCCGGGACGATGGGCAACGGCATTGCCCAAACGGCTGCAAATGCTGGGCTTGACGTCGTCATGTGCGACGTTTCGGCTGATTTTGTCGAGCGCGGCCTGGCCAACATAGGCAAGAGCCTGGATCGATTCGTCAAGAAAGAGACGATGACCAAGGAGCAGAAGGCTGACGTCCTCGGACGGATCAAAACGACGACCAATCTCGACGATCTCAGTAGCTGCGGCCTTATTGTTGAGGCAGCAACCGAGAATTTCGACGTAAAACGCCAGATATTCGAGAAACTGGACGAGATCTGCGGCCCGGACACAATCCTTTCGTCAAATACCTCCTCGATCTCCATTACCAAGATAGCCGCAGTCACCAAACGCCCGGATAAGGTCATTGGAATGCACTTTTTCAATCCTGTCCCTCTTATGAAACTAGTTGAGGTTATTCGCGGAATTGCCACATCTGATGGGACTTACGACGCAGTTAAAGTAATTTCTGAACAGCTCGGAAAGACGCCGGTCGAGTGCAACGACTATCCCGGCTTCGTCTCGAACCGTGTCCTGATGCCGATGATAAACGAAGCGGTCTTTGCGCTACACGAAGGCGTCGCGACCAAGGAATCGATCGACGAGATCATGAAGCTCGGGATGAACCACCCGATGGGTCCGCTCACGCTCGCAGACTTCATTGGCCTAGACGTTTGCCTTGCAATACTTAATGTATTGCATGAAGGCCTTGGCGATCCTAAATATCGGCCCTGTCCGCTGCTGAGGAAGTATGTCGACGCCGGCTGGCTCGGCCGTAAAAGCGGAAAGGGATTTTACGACTACGCTCAGTAGCTTTTCTGCATCTAAACCAATTCTCCCAAGATCCGTATAAAGGTTGTATTACGAGCACTTTATGAGAAATATCGCGCTATTTTTCCTTATCGCCGTTGTCGCAACAACGGCGGCCGCCCAGGTAAAGGTCGCGCCGCTTGATATCAAGCAGCGAACTCTGCCGAATGGCCTTAAAATCGTTTCCTTGCGGGACAATTCAAGTCCCACGGTTGCTATCCACGTCTGGTACGATGTCGGCGCCAAGAACGACCCGCCGCATCGCAACGGTTTTGCCCATCTTTTTGAGCACCTGATGTTCAAATCGACCAAAAACATGAAGTCCGAGATGATGGACCGCCTTACCGAGGACGTCGGCGGATACAACAACGCCTCGACGTGGGATGATTTCACCAATTATTTCGAGGTCGTGCCCTCGAACTATCTTGAAACGCTGCTGTGGGCCGAGGCCGAGCGAATGTCGAACCTGACGGTCGACGAGGCCAATTTTCAGTCGGAGCGGGCGGTCGTCGAAGAGGAATTTCGGCAGAGCTACCTGTCGCAGCCGTATGGCATGTTCGGCTACTACATTCAGACCCTTTCTTACAGAGAACACCCGTATAAGCGGACTGCGATCGGGACCCTGGAAGACCTCGACGCGGCGACAGTCAAGGACGTACAGGAATTTCATAAGACATTCTACCGCCCTGACAATGCCCACCTTATTGTTGTCGGCGATTTTGACCAGAGCCAGTTCGATGCATGGACCGACAAATATTTCGCCGAGGTCAGCAATCCGTCGACACCTATTCCGCGGGTGACCGAAGTCGAGCCTGCGCGGACAAAGGAAGAGCGTTACGAAAAGACCGCACCCAATGTGCCGTTTCCGGCCGTTGCGATAACCTATCTCGGGCCAAAGTCTAGCGACCCCGATATTCCGGCCCTTCGGGTCGCCGAAAAGATATTGTCGGGCGGCGAGAGCTCACGGCTCTATCAAGAGCTCGTCTATAAGCAGCAGATCGCACAGGAAGCGTCGTTCAGCCTCAATAACCGGGCCGACGGTGGGCTGCTTTATTTCTCCGCCGTCGCGTCTCAGGGAAAGACGGCGGACGTGCTCGAAAAGTCGCTTCTCGCCGAGCTCAAGAAGATCCAGCTGAGCGTCGTCGCGCCGACCGAACTCGCGAAAGCAAAGAACCAGCTCGTCGCCGATGCGGTCAGCGGCCGCGAGACCAACGACGGCCGCGCATCAGCGATAGAATCTGCCATCGCCTACCAGCATGATCCATTGGCGGTGAACAACGATATACAAAGACTCCAAGCCGTGACCGCGGCAGATGTGAAGCGCGTCATGAATAAGTATTTTAAGGAAAATAACCGCGTCGTGATCTGGTATTCGAACGAAGGAGGTGCGAAATGATGCGCCACCCTAAGGACTTGGTTGTGTTTGTTTGCGTCCTTTGTGCCTTTGTGGTCAACCTGCCGGCTCAGGAGAAGCCGCCTGCACCTTCGACGTCAAAGGCGATCACCGTTCCTCCGGTCGTTGAGAAAAAACTGATCAACGGCCTGACTGTCTCAGTTGTAGAGCGAAAGAATGTGCCGCTCGTAACCATTCAAATGTTGATCAGATCCGGTGCGAAAAACGAGCCAGCTGACAAGGCCGGCCTCGCGAATCTGACCGCCGACATGCTTACCAAAGGCACGACAACGCGCTCCGCCACGCAGATCGCCGAAGCTGTCGAGGCGCTCGGCGGCTCGATAAATACCGGCGCGGGCTGGAATAGCTCGTCGGTTTCGCTAACGGTAACTTCGGACAAGGTGGAACAGGCGCTGACCATCATGGCCGACATCATACTCAACCCGAAATTCGATCAAAAGGAACTCGACCTTCTAAAAACACAGACTCTCGACGAGCTTACCTACAACCTGAAGCAGCCGAGTTTTATTGCGAGCTATGTTGCCAGCAAATTCACTTTTGGGGAGCATCCGGCGGGAGGAACGCCCTCAACCATTGCTTCGATAACACGCGACGACGTGATCGCGTTCCACAAGGCGAATTATATCCCGGGGAACGGGGTACTGATCTTCACAGGCGACACCTCAAGAGTTATCGTAAACCAGCCGCTATTTCGAAATTGGAGGAATCGCGGCGGGGTTGAGTACGGGTCGCGACGGCTCAGGTGGGACACGAGCGCAACGCCGGAGCAACCCGTCGTAAGGCGTATTCTTGTGATCGATCTGCCAAAGTCGGGCCAGGCGGCAGTGACCTATGCAAAGCGTAGCGACTCGATTGGCCTCGGCTATTCCGGCAAACACTTCTATCCTGCGCTCGTCGCCAATTCGGTACTTGGTGGAGGTTATTCTGCACGGCTGAATTACGAGATACGCATAAAACGCGGCCTTAGCTATGGCGCGGGCAGCAGCTTTGCCTGGCGGGCGGAGGATTCGAACTTTTCCGCACGCGCCCAGACAAAGAATCAGTCCGCCGCAGAGGTCGCTCAATTAACGATCGATGAGATAAAGAGAATGACCAGGGACAAGGTCAACTCGGACGAACTGGTGCCGAGAAAGGCTGTGCTCACGGGAAGCTTCGGGCGAAATCTCGAAACGACCGCAGGCCTTGCGAACGCGCTCGGGGAGCTATATGCCTTTTACGTGCCGACGAGTCAGCTAAACACATATGCATCGAACGTCAACGGCGTGGTGGATGAGCAGATAAAGGAGTTTGCGTCGCAGAATCTCCTCGGCGGCGACATTGTCATTGTCGGTGATTATTCGATCTTTAAGGACGACCTAGCGAAGCGATTCCCGAAGGTTAATGTTACCGTGATAAAGGCCGACGACCTTGACTTAGGTAAAGACACCCTGCATAAGTAAGAAAGGCGGAAACACGAGATGTGGCGAGTGTGTCTAACGCATAATGGTGCGACGTCGGGCACACTTCCTACCGGTCATGTTTCTGCCTTCTGTCAATGCACAAAAATCTCCGCTCATACATCGACCTCCTTCGTCGCGAAGATGAATTGGCCGAGGTCACGGCCGAGGTCGATCCTTATCTCGAGATCGCCGAGATCCATCGCCGCGTGATCGCAGAGGGCGGCAAAGCGTTGCTGTTTCGCAGTGTCAAAGGATCGCGGTTCCCGGTCGTTACAAATCTTTTCGGCGCGACAAAACGCATCGATCTTGCATTCGGCAAACGGCCGCTCGAATTTGTAAAGCGGGCCGTCGATGCAGCCGAGCAGCTCGTGCCACCGAGTCTCGGCAAGATCTGGCAGTTTCGCGATCTCGGGCTAGCCGCGAGGAAATTCGGCACAAGGAAAACGTCCCGCGGTCGCGTGCTCGAATCGCGACAATCCAGCGTCGATCTTGACGCAATTCCTTTTATCCAACTCTGGCCCGAGGACGGCGGCTTCTTTAACACGCTCGGTCTTGTTTACACCGAAAGCCCTTCGACCCGCAAGCACAACCTCGGCATCTATCGCATGCAGCGGTACGATCGTGAGTCGACCGGTATGCACTGGCAGATCGGCAAGGGCGGCGGATTTCATTATTTCGAGGCGGAGCAGAGAAACGAGCCGCTCGAAGTGACATGTTTTCTCGGCGGGCCGCCTGCGTTGATCCTGTCGGCCGTCGCTCCGCTGCCCGAAGGCGTCGGCGAATTGATGCTCGCGTCGCTGCTCGCAGGCGACAAGCTGGCGACGGTAAGCAATTCGCTCGGCTCGGCTCGGCACCGGTTGATTTCCGAGGCCGAATTCGCCATCTGTGGTTCAGTTGCACCGCGTGAGCGAAGGCCGGAAGGGCCGTTCGGCGATCATTACGGCTATTATTCGCTGATGCATGATTACCCAGTTTTTAAGGCTGATGCCGTCTTTCACCGAAAGAATGCGATCTATCCCGCGACCGTCGTCGGTAAGCCGCGTCAGGAAGATTTTTTTATAGGCGATTATTTGCAGGAGTTGCTCTCCCCGCTTTTCCCGCTTGTCATGCCGGCGGTCCGCGATCTGTGGAGTTATGGCGAGACCGGATTTCATTCACTTGCGGCCGCGGTGGTCCAGGAGAGATATGCACGTGAGGCTCTGTCGGCCGGTTTTCGCATACTGGGTGAAGGGCAACTGACACTGACGAAGTTCCTGCTGCTAACCGACACGCTGCAGGACATTCGCGATTTCAAAACACTTTTCGAGCATATCCTGGCGCTCGTCGACTGGAAGAATGACCTTCACATCTTCGGACAAACAGCGTTCGACACCCTCGATTACGCCAGCGGCAAGATCAATCACGGGAGCAAGGCAATACTTATGGGACTCGGCGAATCAAAAAGGGAATTGTCACGTGAATTTAGCGGTGATCTGCCCGCGGGCGTTAGAGCGGCCGAGCCTTTTTGTGCGGGCTGCCTTGTCGTTGAAGCTGACTCTTACGAGCAAGACAAGACGCTCCCCGAGCGCATCGCAAGGTCACGCGCGTTCGACGATTGGCAGATGGTCGTTGTCCATGACCGGATCGAATACGCGCGTTCGACGGACAAATTCCTATGGTCGACATGGACGCGATTCGACCCCGCAACCGACATCTACTCGAAGGAGACGTCGATGCAGAACAACCACATCGGCTATTCTGCGCCGATCGTCATCGACGCTCGGATGAAGCCATGGTTCCCCAAGGAAGTTGAGCCGGCGGCAGAGACCGTGAACCTGGTCGATTCTCGGTGGGGTGAATACTTCCAATGAGTCGGCACCCACGAGGAACACGTAAGTACATCTTCCTCTGGCTTGTGGCAGTTATCGTCTTCGCTCTGCTCGCCCTGGCTTACGCGTACTTTATCGAGCCGTGCCGCCTTGTTATAAACGGGCAAGAGATCGCGATCAAAGGACTGGATCCCGCGCTTGATGGCTTGAAGATCGTCGCTATCGGAGACATCCATGGCGGGTCGAACCATGTGACAGCCGAGAAGCTGCGCGAGATCGTAGCTCGCGCCAACGAGCAGGATGCCGATCTGGTCGTGCTGCTTGGCGATTATGTCGCGGGAGTCAATGGGGTCGCGATCCCGCCCCGCGACAGCGATCTAAGAATGCAGGTTAAGGATATTGCCGACGGCCTCGCCGGTCTTCAGGCCAAGCTCGGCGTTTTTGTTGTTCTCGGCAACCACGATGGCTGGTACGGTGACGGACTTGTCGCGGCGCAATTCGAGCGGGTGGGTTATCGTGTGCTGCAAAACGATGTCGCGGTGGTCGAAAGAAATGGGGACGCCTTTCGCATCATCGGGTTTAAGGACATTCTACAATTGCCAAGCCATTGGGAACAGACGTCGGCACTCGGCAAGCGGCTCCTAGACACGGCCGGTGCCGGCGATGTCATCGCTCTCGAACACCACCCTGACATTATGCCGATGATCACCGGTAACCTGTCCATCTCGCCCGATCTCAAGCTCGTCCTCGCCGCGCACACGCATGGCGGGCAGGTGTGGTTTCCGATCATTGGGACGCCAATCGTGCCGTCAACATTTGGACAGAAGTACTCTTACGGGCACATCCTCGATAATAACGTCGACCTTTTTGTGACGAGCGGTGTGGGAACGAGTATCTTGCCGATCAGGTTCATGATGCCGCCGGAGATCGCCGTGCTTGCGTTAAGATCTACCGCAGCATCCCCTTAACGCGCTTCAGATCGCCGTCGTTCCTGGCGGGCTTGAGCCCAAGTATCTCGCACATCAGGTTATAAACCTCGATGTTCTCGAAGGGCTCGGCTACATAGCCTTTCCGAAACGCCGCGCCGTGCGCGATGAACGTCGCCATCATTTCCTTATACTTGTTGTCGTAGCCATGCGCGCCGCGCGGGCGATCGCGTTCCTCGATGTCCTTGTACCAGTCGTCGTAACGTTTATGATTCGACGTGATCCAGCCTTCTTCCGAGCTGCAAACGATCGGAGCGACGCGCCGGCCTTCGTTATAGTGCAGGCGGGCGGGAATATCTTCCTTCTTCCAGCAGGTCGTGTGGGGAAGGCTCTTGATCTTGCCGTAAATAGCGTCCGTCTTGCCTTTCTTCGGAAAGATCTGCACGATCTCGTTGGTCCAAAGGATCTTCTCCGTTAGGTCAAAGTCGAAGTAGTCGTCGAGGAATGTCGCATGCCGCACATCGACATTTGCCATTCCGTGATCGGCGACGATAATGATGTTCACTTTCTTGTCGATCTTGCGTGCTTTTAGCCCATCCATCAGCCGCCCAATGTAGCCGTCGACTTCCCAAACCGCGTACTTCGTCTCAACGGCGTCGGGGCCAAATTCGTGCCCGACGTCATCAGTCACCGAAAAGTAACTGACTAGGAACGTCGGCCGTTTGTCGGCCGGTTGGTCAAAGTTGTGAAGCAGCTCGTCGATACGCATGGTGTTCGGCACTTTTCCGTTGTAGCTGCGCCAGTATGTAGCGTATGTGTCCTCGATCTTTGCCTCGCTGCCGGGCCAGAAATAGCTCGAAGCGATCTGTCCCTGCTTCTCGGCCGTCACCCATATCGGCTCGCCCCACCACCATTTCGGATCGCGCACCTGGCCTCGATCGTCCATCTTAAATACCTCGCCAAAGTCATACACATTATTCTCGACAATGCCGTGATGCTCGGGATAAAGCCCGGTGACGATAGTGTAATGGTTCGGGAAGGTCTTGGTCGGGAATGACGGGATCATCCACTTCGCCCGCACGCCGTCTTTGGCGAGTGCCTCCATCGTCGGGGGATGATATTTGTCGATGTAATCGTAACGAAACCCATCGAGCGAGATCAGTATGACCGTCGGCTTGAGGTCCTTGATCGGCTGCTGGGCCGGTGCGGCAACCACGGCGAGCAACAGGAAGAGCAAGAATCGAACTGGCGTGAAAAGTGTGCGGCAGGACATGGCAATATTATGCCTTTGGCGCAATGAAGCGAACAAACCGCTGCCCGCTGAATAGGCGGTCAGGCGCCAAAGCCTTATTCGGGAGCGTTAGTTCGGGATCTGAGAGAGTTTGATGCTCGCGGGGCATGGTGATCTCGATGACCTCGCTTCCGGCTTCACATTCGAGCACGCGATGGCGGATCTCGGGCGGCTGTATCACCCAATCACCCGGGTCAAGCCAGAAAGGCTCGCCCTGGTCTTCGTAAACGACCTTTATACGCCCTTTGATACATCGGATCATCTGAAACTCGACCTTGTGGTAGTGAACGTAATCCGGGACTTCGCCGTCGAATGGAAGGCGTATGTGCGAGACGACGATCTGTGTTCTGAGATCGTCGGGAGTCAGGTCGCGATACAGCATTCCGGCACGGCCGATGACCCAGTCCGTTTCGGAAAGGTTGTTGGAGTTGACTGTCTTCATCTTCGTAGCCAAAGACACCTCGTGAATATGCTCGGCTAAGCTAGTATCTCGGGCAATTCGAGCTTGAGAAGCGCATTGTCAGTCGTGCCCTCGATCTGGCAGTTCATTGCGACGCATTCAAACGTCTCATCACGAAAGTAGAAAAGGAAGTGCTTTCGCTGCTTTGTGTCGCTACTGAGTAACCGCCAATCGTCGGGTTCCCTGAGGTTGGTTTCGTCTCCTGAGACCAGGTAGAACTCACCCCACTTTGGAGCTGACTCGCTGAATCGACATTGCCCCTGATACCAGCCTTCATCATTTGTCGGACCAACCCGGAACTTTTCGACATTGACGAATCGCAAAACACCGGTGTCGCCTTCATTGAACGCCGTGAATACGAATGGATTCAGAAAGAAGGTAAGGCGAACGTCACCGCCGAGAGTTTCTACTCGTGGACGCGGTGCGTTTGGTTCCGCATTCCAATCATGATTTAACTGCGTGAATAAGAGTTCCGCCAATTACACACCTCGGACGACGATCTCCGACTTTATCGAATTCGCGATGTAGCAGCCTTCGTGTGCGCGGTGGTGGAGGTCGGCGAGCTGTTCGGCGGTCGGCGCGTCGCCGAGCCATTCGATCTGGGGGTCGAGTCTGATCTTTGCGATCCACTGCCGGCCATCTTCCATCGCGGCCATCTCGCCGACGGCGTTGTCGGTGTAGGAAGCGATATTGAACCCCGCCCTCGCCGCCAGCCACAGGAACGTCAGCATATGACACGAAGCGGCCGACGCCACCAACGCCTCCTCAGGATCGACCGCCGCCTCAACCGAAAACGGCACCCGCACCGCATGCGGCGAACTCGACGCCGGCACGCTCACGCCACCGTCAAACTCCCAAACATGCCCGCGCGTGTATTTATTCTGTGCAAAGGTGTCAGGCGCGTCGGACTTCCAGGTTATCTTTGCAACATACATGCTCATTATTTTAAGCCACTGGATTTCTGTAGGTTATATAACATGCCGCCCGAGGGAGCGTGTGGGTCTTCAACGCCGCTCTTCAATCGGATTTCGAAATCGTCGCCATTGATCTGGACAGGACTCGTTACCTTAGGCTCGGCTTTGGCTCTCAGGTACTCGATTGACAGCACCTGAGGTTCGATCCATTTTACATTGACCCCATAAGCATGTTCATTGCGAACCGCGCCGTAAATCGAAGCCGCTTGAACGCCGGAATCGCACTTCTTACCAGATTTCACGAGGTATACTTTGTAGCCAAACGAGGTTGTTGCTCCGCCATTGCCTTCAACCAAGACCGCATCGACCACGCCAGAGGGTGAAGTGATGCGTGAAACCTCGTCGTGCGACCGTTCTCCCGCAAAGTTGAAACAACTTGCATCGAACAACAGAGCGGATGTCATAACGAGAATACCTAGGGGTCTGTTCCACCTCATATTCGCCTCACGGCTTCAACCTATACAACATCCTCGGAAACGGTATCGTTTCTCGGACGTGTTCGATGCCAGCCATCCAGGCGGTGCAGCGTTCGATGCCCATGCCGAAGCCGGCGTGCGGGACCGAGCCATAGCGGCGGAGGTCGAGGTACCATTCGAAGGTCGCTTGGTCGAGGCCGTGGTGTTTTAGCTGCTCGATCAAATAATCGAGGTTCGCCGCGCGCTCGCCGCCGCCGATGATCTCGCCGTAGCCTTCGGGCGCGAGCAGGTCGATGCCGAGGGCGGATTTCGGGTCGTCCTTGTCCACCTCGAAGTAAAATCCCTTGATCGCTGCCGGGAAGTGATGGACAAAGACCGGCTTGCCGTGCTGTGTCGAAAGATACGTCTCGTCCGGCGCTCCAAAATCGCCGCCCCATTCGAAATTGTTCTCAAGCTCGCCCTTTGCGTGGCCTTCCTGAAGCATCTTGACCGCGTCGTCGTAATGCAGCCGCGGAAAGGGTGACGCGATCGCCTCGAGCTTCGTGACATCTCGTTCGAGCGTCTTCAACTCTTCCTGGCGGTCGCTTAGAACGCGTTCCACGATAAAAAGAATTAATCCCTCCCCGAGGTCCATCATGTCCTCGTAGGTCGCATAGGCGACCTCGGGCTCGAGCATCCAGAACTCGGTCAGATGGCGACGTGTCTTCGATTTCTCCGCACGGAACGTCGGGCCAAACGCATATGACTTGCCGAATGCGGCTGCTGTCGCCTCGTTATAGAGCTGTCCGCTCTGCGTTAGATACGCCTTGTCGTCGCCGAAATAATCAACTTCAAAAAGTGTCGTCGTTCCTTCGCATGCGGCCGGCGTGAATATCGGCGTGTCGGCAAGCGTGAAACCAAGATCGTCGAAATAGTCGCGACTCGCCTTAATCACCGTGTGGCGGATCTTCAACACAGCGTGCTGCTTTTTTGAGCGTATCCAGAGGTGCCGGTTGTCCATCAGGAATTCGGTCCCATGTTCCTTTGGCGTGATCGGGAAATCGTGGACGTTCTGCAGAACCTCGAGGCCAGTGACGTCCAATTCGAGGCCAATTGCCGACCGGGTGTCTTCCTTGACCGTGCCGGTCACGATGATCGAGCTTTCCTGCCCGAGCGAATCGGCCAGGTCATACAGCGCCTCGTCATTCGGCTTAAAAACAACGCACTGGACGATACCCGTGCCGTCGCGAAGCTGCAAAAAAACGAGCTTGCCGCTCGAACGCTTGTTATAAAGCCAGCCCTTCAGGGTGACGGTTTCGCCGATATGGCCCTTTAATTGGTTGATGTAAGTTTGTGACATAAACGCAAAGCTTGATTCTAAAAGAATCCGCAGCATCGGCAAAATCTCAGCGACGTTTGTTACACTTACAGAAAAATGGCTGACGAGGAGAAAAAGAAGGTCGATTATTCCAGCGCATGGGCCGAAGCGAGGAAGATCATCTGGAATGCACGCTGGCGGCTGCTTGCGGGCAGCATGCTGCTGCTGGTTTCGCGGCTCTCCGGCATGGTCCTGCCGGCGTCAATGAAGTATATCGGCGACGAGGTCTTTACCAATCGCAATTACTCGCTGCTGAAATGGATCGCTTTGGCGATAGGCATTTCGACGCTGATACAAGGCATTACCGGTTTTGTTCTTTCGCAAATTCTCGGTGTCGCCGCTCAGCGTGCGATCACCGATATGCGAAAGCGCGTGCAATCGCATATCGAGCGTCTGTCGATCTCATACTTTGATTCGACGCAGAGCGGGCAGCTCATCTCGCGGATAATGAACGACGCCGAGGGGATACGCAACCTCGTCGGCACCGGGCTAGGACAGATCCTTGGCAGCCTCGTAACGGCGACGATCTCGATCGGAGTGCTGTTCTACATCAACTGGCGGCTCACCAGCGCGACACTCGTGGTTCTTCTCGTCTTCGGGGCGGCGCTGATGTATGCCTTTAAGGTGTTGCGGCCGACCTTTCGAGAGCGTGGCCAGATCACGGCCGAGGTGACTGGCAGACTTGGCGAGAGCCTCGGCGGAATACGCATTGTCAAAGCTTATACGGCGGAGAAAAGAGAGGAACTGTCGTTCGCCCGCGGTGCTCATCGACTCTTCCGTAATGTTGCGAAAACGGTCACTGGCGTATCGGCTATATCGTCCTTTTCGTCGGTCATTATCGGCGCTATTGCGGTCGTAATGATCGTCATCGGCGGCAGCGCTGTGCAATCGAACGCGATGACGCTAGGCGATTTCCTGATGTACATATCGTTCACGTTCTTGCTGGCGATGCCGGTGATCGAGCTAACTTCGATCGGAACGCAGCTAACCGAGGCGCTTGCCGGCCTCGACCGCATTCGCGAGATCATGGCGATGCCGACCGAGACGGATGAGGACGCACATCGCGAACCGATGCCGACAATCAAGGGAACTATCGATTTTGAGAATGTCGAATTTGAGTACGAAAAAGATGTGCCGGTCCTAAAAGGCGTATCCTTTCACGCCGAGGCGGGTGCGACGACAGCACTCGTCGGCTCGTCGGGCTCGGGCAAATCCACAATATTGAGCCTAGTTCTCAATTTCATTCAGCCGACCAGCGGCCGCATCCTTATCGACGACAAGGACTTGCAGGCGGTCCGGCTCCGCGACTATCGCCGCCATCTCGGCGTGGTTCTGCAGGATAATTTCCTGTTTGACGGCACGATTCTCGACAACATTCGTTTCTCGAATCCCGAAGCGACTTTTGATCAGATAAAAGAAATGTGCCGTGTCGCAAATGCGGACGAGTTCATCGAGAAATTCCCGAACGGCTATGATACGGTTGTCGGCGAACGCGGCGTCAAGCTCTCGGGCGGACAGCGGCAGCGTATCGCGATCGCGAGAGCGTTGCTTGCAGATCCGCGAATTCTAATTCTCGATGAAGCGACGTCGAGCCTCGACAGCGAATCGGAAGCATTGATACAAGAGGGACTGAACAACCTCCGCAAGGGCCGCACGACATTTGTGATCGCACACCGCTTGTCCACGATTCGCTCAGCCGATCAGATCCTCGTTGTCGAGGCGGGCGAGATACTCGAACGCGGCTCGCATGACGAGCTCATCGCACTCGACGGCCGCTACAAGCAGCTATATGATAAGCAGTACCGATTTGAGCAGAACCTGTTTGTGAACCCGGGCGAAGATTTCACCGGGAAGCACGAGGCGCTGGCCAAAACGCAACTCTAACAAGGAGGCATTCCCCTTTATGCCCGCTGAACAAAATTATTCCAATCACACGCGCTGGTATCCGCTGTTCCACTTTGTGCTGGTGCCGCTCCTGGTGCTCAATCTACTTTCCCACGTCGTTCGGTTCTTCATGGCGCCGAGCTGGAACCTTTTCTTTTGGGTCTTACTAAGCATCACGTTGATACTGCTGGCTTTGGCAGCGAGGCTGATGGCGTTAAAGGCTCAGGACCGAGTCATTCGCCTCGAAGAGCGGTTGCGACATCAGGAACTTCTGACGGACGAACTGCTGGCGAAGTCCGCCGCGCTCACGCCTGGTCAGATCATTGCCCTGCGGTTTGCCTCGGATGCCGAGCTGCCTGGCTTGGTGGAGAGAACACTAAACGGTGAATTCGCCAAGAACAAAGAGATCAAAAACGCGGTCAAGAACTGGCGCGCCGACTATCACCGAGTCTAGTCAGACCCGTCCGCAGATCTCACGGATCGCAGGGAACCGGCCCAGGCTCTCGGAGCTTCGGGCGGCCATTCGCAGCATCGGTGTGATGAAAGGTATGAAGTATGTCTTGCCGCGGTTGACCGATTGATATGAAAACGTCCCGGCCGCCTTTAGACACCGCTGCACCGTCTGAAGGCGAAACTGGTAGGCAAATTCTTCCTCATCGAGCCGGGAAAGGCCGAGCCGGGCTCGCAGGTCAATAAAAAAGCGCCGTTTTTCGGCCAGCCATTCACGGGGAGGAAGCACTGTGATGCGGTCGAGGAGAAGAGAAACGAGGTCATAAGATTCGGCTCCGATGCGAGCGTCCTGATGATCGATGATGCGCATCCTGCTTTGTGCGTCGATCATAAGGTTGGCGGCATGAAAATCCCTATGGCATAGGACCGACGCATGGGTTTCAAGCTCGGCAGCGAGCTCGTAAAACTCGGCCGACAAACACGCATCGTCGTCCGCGGAGAGCGGTTTCTTTAGGAATGTTTCGAAGTAATGCTGTTTGAAATAGCCCAATTCCCATTCCAGCTTTTCTGTATCGAACTTCAATCTTGACGCGATCGATCCACGGTCGTATGCCCTCGGCGTCGCCAGTTGGATCTGCGCGATAAGGGAAATCGCTTCGTCGAGCAGCCTTGACCTGCCGGGTTCGTTGGCGGCCAAGAGCTTGTCACGAAGCAGGATGTTGCCAAGGTCTTCCTGAACAATGACGCCAAGATCAGTATCGACATCAGAGATCTCAGCGACCGGCAGCCCGGCGGAAAGTAAAAGTTGTGTGACGTCGAGGTACGCGTTAATGGCGTCGGCGAACGGTTCAGGGTACACGCAGGCGATCGCGAAGCCGCCGTTGTGGGGAATTCGAAAATACTCGCGCGTCGATGCATCGCCCGTGACGGCCTCGAAGACCGGGTCAGTGCTTCGTGATGCGAGGTAGTTTTTTAGACGTTCTGGTTGGTCCGGCATCAGTTGAGAGGCACGATATAGTTGTCGCCCTGAATATATCCGCGCAGCGCCTTTTCGGGGATCTCTTTGCAGCTGCGAACCATATCGGCTCGGACGATGGCAGCGTTCTCAAAGTGTTCGCCCGGCAAGATCGTGACACCATCGGCGATAATAGTGCGATAAAGGCTCGCCCCGTCGCCGATCGTCACATCATCCCAGATGACGGAATCCTTGAGGCTCGCAGCGCCGGCCATCCGGCAATTCTGTCCAAAATGCACATCACCGCCGTGCATCATGGCAAGCGAGATATCGAGGTATCTCGGTATCGTCGACAGCTCATACCAACTTGCGTCCGTAACATGAGCCGCGATCTTGTGGCCCTCTTTCAAAGCCGGGTCGTAGAATGTCGGCACGATATCCGAATAAACACCGCGAGGTATGTAGTCGAACACGCGAGGATCGAGGATGTGTATCCCGGTGAACATCAGCGGCGTCACGATCTCGTGCTCGAGGTCGCGAAGCTCCTCTTTTGTGACCGGCGTCGCGTAGTCGCCAAAACCGGTCACAAAGCCGTTTTCGGTTTCGACGATCGTAAACCTCTCGCGTTTGTGATTGGGCTTGAGGACCATCGTGGCGAGCGAACCCGTCGAGCGGTGCGTCGCTAGTGCGCCGGCGACGTCGATGTCCGTGATTATTTTGCCATTAACAACGAGAAATGTTTCTCCATCGAGATACTGACGAGCATTGTCGAGCGCGCCGGCGGTCCCGAGTATCTTTGGCTGTTCGACGGTGTAGTCGATTGTGACGCCAAACTCACTGCCATTCCCCAGGGCGTCAATGACCGATTGCGGCTGATGGTGAAGATTGACGACGACCTCGCGGATGCCGAACTGTGCCAGATACTCGGCGACGTACCCCACTAGCGGTTTGCCGAGAAACGGGATCGCCGGCTTTGTCCTGTCGATCGTCAGGGGGAAAAGCCGTGTGCCGAATCCGGCCGCTAGGATCATTGCCTTCATAAAGATCAAAAATACATTCTAACGCAGCCGTTTGCCCTTGCTCGAATCACGTCATCATCTCTGAACTGAAAAAAGGCCGGGTCGCCCCGGCCTTGTAAGATCCATCTGCTTGCGAGCGATCAGTGAGTGTTCCAACTTGCACCGGGAACATCGTTCAACTGGCCCCATTCGGCACCGGCAAAGCCACTGGTGGAACCCAACCAGTAAAAGAAGTTCATCGTGGGATCGGCGCTCGGACGCCAAACCGCAAAATCTGTCCGCCCGTCGCCGTCATAGTCTCCCTGGCAAACAATATCAGGCGAATTGCCAAAGGGCCCACCAACTATTGCGCCGTTAGAACTTTTTCGGACATACCAATAGATCAGTCCGCCGCTGTCGCGTACGACGGCAATATCGGTGCTGCCATCGCCGTCATAGTCGCCCGGTACAATGGCATCGGTCGGGAATCCAAAGATCAGCGTGTCGGTGGTCCCATTCGAGAAAAGTCTATAGAACCGCGCCTGGCCGCCGCCGTTGTCCCGTTGAACGACAAAATCACCCCGACCATCGTGATTATAATCTCCGGGAGCCGGAAAGTCCCCACGGATTCCCCATGGAACGTAGGTGATGTTCCCGCTGGGATTGTTCAGACTGCCCCGGTAGAACCAGAAGCTCTGAGCGCCGGTGGTCGCACCCGGTCGGTAGACCGCGATATCGGCCTTTCCGTCACCGTCGTAATCGCGATGCACATCCGGATTATCACCTGTTTGGCCGAACTGGTAACTGCTCATCGTGCTTGTGCCGGTGTAGAAGATATAGTAAGCGGCAACGCCCGAAGGCCCCTGACGCCAAACCGCTATATCCGTTTTATTGTCATTGTCATAGTCGTCAGGTGCGATAAAGTCCGTCGCAATGCCCCACGGTGCGGCATACAAGGCACCATCGCTGCTGCGCCGGTTATACCAAGTGACTTGTCCACCCGCGCCTCCGCCTGTGTTTCGCGCCACCGAGAGATCGGTGCGGCCATCACCATCATAATCGCTCTCCTGGTGCGCGGCGGGTGTCAGAGCGTTTGCCGCGTAGACCAACGTATCGACCCCAATAATATTGGAATTAACGCCATCCGGACCGCCGTGCTCAACGAAATATCGGAACGCGAACCGACCGCTCGCGCCGCCCGAAGGCAGGCCGGAGAGCGTAACGGAAAATTGCGTCCAAACAGTGGGATAGATCGGCTGATAATTTGGATTGATGTCCAATAGGAGTGTTGTAAAAACGCCGACATCGAAGGCCCCGGTGCCAACGTCGGTACTGGCGCCGCTGGTAGAAAGACGCAATTGGAGTCGATCGGGAAAATTGTTATTCGGTGTTCGCGTATAGAATGAGATCGTATCCCCATTATGAAAAGTGCGAACCGGCCCGCCCAGCCAATTATTCAAGGTCGCCTCCCCTTTACCACTTTGATAATTGACCAGCACGCATGCAGTTGGAGCGCCCATATGAGCTGGCGGAATTGCAGTTCCGCCGCATTGTGACCATCCCTCGACGCTCGGATTGAGTGGATCGCTGTGATTGACCGTAAACCAGCCGTTGGCCAGCAGGACGTCGATATCCGCAAAGTCCTCCGAGATGTTTTGGCCACTTACGGTTTGACAAGCGAAGATGGTGAAGAACAATGAACAAGAGATCAAAAGAGACCTCGAAAATGTTCGCCAAACGAATTTCTCAGAACTTAGGAACGACATAACTCCTCCTCGAACAGCAATTTGTTTTCTACGGCCCGTAATATGGAACGGGAAGATCTATCCGGGTTTTCGTCAATTGTAGATTCAATTACGTTGCAGGTCAAGGCTTTCTTCTGTGCAGAGAACACTTTGCGGTATTCCCGAACGTTGGAATAAGGACATCGGATCTGATGATGTAATATAGGCGTGCCGAGTTTTTTATCTTCTTAAGATCGATCAAAATGGCCGATAAAAACCGAGTGAGTACCAATCCGGGCAAAAACGACCCGCGTGAAATATTCGGATGGGTCATGTATGACTGGGCCAACCACGCGTTCTTTGCGGTCGTGCTCGGGGTGCTCGTCGGCTCTTATCTAACTGAGCTGGCCCAGCAGGCGGTCGGGGAAAATGGTGTGGTGATCAGGCTCGGCGGATACGATCTTGTGACGGCCAAGTCTATGTTCTCCTATTCGGTCGGGCTTTCGGTTTTTCTCCAGATCTTTGTCCTGCCGGTCATGGGGGCCATCGCCGACTACACTCACCTGAAAAAGACATTCATGGCCGTCTTTTGCTATCTCGGCGCAATGGGCTGCATTCTGCTGTATTTCGCCGAGGGCGACCGGTACCTATTCGGGTCGGTTGCATTCATCCTCGCCAACCTAAGCGCTGGCGCGTCGATCGTGTTCTTCAATTCCTACCTTAACGACATCACGACAGAGGATAATCGCGATAAGGTTTCGAGTTGGGGCTTCGCCACAGGCTACACGAGTGCGACCCTCACCCTCGTACTCAGCTTCTTGCTTCTTTCCAATGCCGGGCGGCTCGGAATCGCGGTCGAGACGGCCGAAAGGCTGTGTTTTCTCGGCTCAGGTCTCTGGTGGGCAGTCTTTTCCATTTTTACTTTCAAGCTTCTGAAGAACCGGCTGCCGGCGCGCTCCGCACCCGCGGACAAGAGCATTATCGCAGCGGGATTAAGCGAAGTCGTCAATACGTTCCGCGAGCTTTTCAAGCTAAAGTACACACTGCGATTCCTCGCTGCATACCTGCTCTATAACGATGGTATCCAGACGGTCATCGCGATGTCCGGCGTCTTTATTACGCAGGAATTGTTTGTCGCCAAGGGATTGCCACCTGACAACTCGGTCCTTTTTATTGCATTTTTGATCGCCCAGGTGGTAGGCATTGTCGGAGCCCTGACGTTCGAGAGGATCGCGCATTATTCCAGCTCAAAGACCGCGATCCTGATCTCGCTCGCTATCTGGTCAGGCATTGTCATCTACGGCTTCGCATTCCTGCAGACGCTGAACCAGGCGTATGCCATGAGCGGCGCGATCGGGTTTGTTCTGGGTGGATCGCAAGCCCTTTCGCGGTCCCTCTTTTCGCAGATGATCCCAAAAGGCCGGGAATCGGCGTTCTTCGGCATCTACGCGATCTCAGAACGCGGAACCTCGTGGCTTGGGCCGATCGTCTTCGGCCTGGTCGCTCAGCTGACAAATTCATACCGGCCGGCAATACTGGCACTGATCGTCTTTTTTGTTGTCGGCAGCCTAATATTGCTATTCACCAACACAAACAAGGCCATCCAAGAGGCAGCAAACGAGCCGCCGGAAAATGAGGCACTTGCATGACATGTTTGTTATCAAAAGCCGCTCGGATATAATTAGTTCGTCTTTCCGACCGACGACTGTGATAGAAAACTCCAGTGAAAGAATCGTGACCATTTTCGGCGGGTCGAAATGCGCCGAGAATACGCCTGAGTATCGCGAGGCTAGAGACGTCGGCGCACGGCTCGCCGAGGCAGGGTTTACGATCTGCACCGGCGGCTATCTGGGCGTGATGGAAGCAGCGTCACGCGGAGCACGCGAGAAAGGCGGTCGCGTGTTTGGGATCGTGATGAACCAGTTCAAGCACGAGCCCAATCGTTATCTCACCGACAAGGTCGCCACAAATCATTTCTACGAACGCCTGCAAAACCTGATCACCCGCTCCGTTGGGTTTGTTGCCTTGCGCGGTGGGATGGGTACGGTGACCGAGGTGTCGCTTGTGTGGAACAAATTGACGACCGGCGTTATCGGCCGACGGCCGCTGGTTCTCATTGGCGAATGCTGGAAACCGGTCGTCGCAGCCTGGAAGGAGCACCTTGCTGTGAGTGATGCGGACATAAGCTTTCTGGACTTTGCCGCCAGCGCCGATGAGGCCGCTGAGATTATTAAGCGGAAATCACAGGGAGTCGTACCATGATCTGCCCGAAGTGCGGTACACAGTTGATGGACGGCGCAAAGTTCTGCGGTTCGTGCGGGCTCACATTACCGGCTGCGGCCGCCCCTTCGCCACCGCAAGCGGCCCCGCCAATCCCTGGCGCGCCGCCGCCTGGCGGGGCTTTTCATTTCGATTCAGATGGACGTGGACAAGGACGAGGTTATACGTGGGCGATCGAGCATCAGGGAGCGTTCGCACTCGCTGTCGTTCATCTGCAGCCCGAGCAAGCCATTTGCGCCGAGGCCGGCGCGATGGTCGCGATGTCGGCGAATGTCGATCTTTACTCCGAGATGAAGGGAGGTGTTTTCGGCGCCTTGAAACGCGCCGTCGGCGGCGAGTCGGCGTTCGTTTCGACGTTTACGGCGAAGGGCGGCCCTGGCGAGGTCGCATTCGCTCCGGGAGCGCCGGGCGATGTCGCGGGGATCGAAATGCAGAACCAGACGTTCATGGTCCAGTCGAGCTCCTACCTGGCCGGTGACACATCTCTCGTCGTGGATACGAAGTTCGGCGGAGCAAAATCCTTTTTCGGCGGCGAGGGTTTGTTCCTTTTGCAGATCTCGGGCACCGGTATTCTACTTGTTTCCTCGTTTGGCGCCATACACCGGCGAACATTATTTCCAGGCGAACAGTACGTCATCGACACGGGCCACCTTGTCGCGTGGGAAGCGCAAATGCCATACAACATTCAGAAGGCCGCAAAAAGTGGTTACCTTCGCAGTTTTCTAAGCGGTGAGGGTCTCGTCGCAGCATTCACGGGGCCGGGCGAGATACTTATCCAAACCCGCAACCTGGCGGCCTTCGCCGGAATGCTAAAGCCCTTCTTTCCGTCGCAAGGCGGCGGAGGCGGTATCGGAATTAATTTCGGAAGCTAAGCGTGGCGTAGCGGTCCATTCCATGGGAAACAGAGGGAAAATCACTGAACGACGCATTCCGGGTCTAGCCGTCTCGCGCGGCTTTGGGATCGGCCCGGTGTACTTTGTTGAGGATGAGACCATTCGCCCACTGCCCGTTGGGTTGCCCGCAAGAGACGTGGAAGGTGAGATGCAACGTCTACGGGCGGCCGTCGAGATCGCTTCGAGCCAGCTGAAGGAACTTTTGCCAAACCCCGACGCATCAGCGCCAGAACCAGTCTCGCATATTCTTGGCGTTCAACTTCTTATCATCGAAGGTTCGCCGTTTATCAAGCGAGTCGAATCGATCATTCGCCAGCGGCGCGTGAACGCGGAGTGGGCCGTCACAATTGTCGCTGATGAGTATCTGGGGCAGCAGTCTTTGGTCCCGGACAGCCATATTCGTGAAAAGCGGCTCGACATTGAGGACATCGCCTCGCGCCTCTTGAAAGCCCTTACGGGAACCAAAAGTGCCGCTGGGTCGGGCACCCTCACCGGCAGCGTGGTCGTCGCCCATGAATTGCGTCCGTCGACAGTCACCGAGCTTGCCAGACAAAGGCCCGCGGCCATCGTCACGGAACGCGGTGGCTGGACGTCGCACTCATCGATAATCGCACGCGAGTTCCACATCCCGATGGTTTCGGGCGTGCGGAATGTGGAGAGCACGTTTTTCGGCGTCGATCGCGTCATGGTCGACGGCATCGCCGGAGCCGTTATCCTTCATCCAGATCCTCGGACGCTGGATCATGTCGGCTCGGTAAGCATTTTAAGACCCGCGTGTGCGGTTTCCGACAACCACCAGAAGGTGTCGAGGACGCTTGACGGGACACGGATAGCAATTCGGGCCAATACAGACAACCTCGATTCTTACGCCGAAGCGGAGCGGTGCGGTGCGGCCGGAATTGGCCTCTTTCGATCAGAGTCCCTGATCCGGCACGGCCGGTTCCCGAATGAGGAGGAGCAATTTGCCGCTTATACTCGCATGGCCGACAGGATCGGAAATGTCGGCTTGAAGATCCGGACGTTCGACTTGAGCGCTTACGACGTCACCGGCATATCAAACGAGCGGAACCCGGCACTCGGGCTGCGTTCCTGGCGATTGAGCCTTTCAGATCCGACACAATTCCGCACTCAGCTACGCGCTGTATTACGGGCCGTCACAAAACGAAACATTGACATTGTGCTGCCTATGGTCTCGGGAGTTTCGGATCTTGCCCGGGCAAACGCGATCGTCGAACAAGAAAAAGATGATCTGAAAAGTGCGGGTATCGAGATCGGCGAGCCAAAGATCGGTGCAATGATCGAGCTGCCGTCGGCAGTGCTTACGATCGACGCCATCGCCCATAAAGTCGATTTTCTCTGTCTCGGCACCAATGATCTTGTCCAATACCTCCTGGCCGTTGATCGCGACAACCAAGCCGTCGCCGAATGGTATGAATCGTTGCACCCGGCCGTCATCCGCGCGATCGCTGATGTGCTTGCGGCAGGTTCGCGACACGGTGTTCCTGTTCAGGTCTGCGGTGAAATGGCCGGCTCGCCGTTTTACGTTCCTCTGCTCGTCGGCCTCGGCGCTCGTGAATTGAGTATGAATGTGACCTCAGTTCGGCCCGTTCGCGATCTGCTGTCGGGCATAAACGTTGCGGACTGCGCCGGGCTCGCCGGTCGCTCCCGTGAATTACAAACGGCGGACGAGGTCGAGGCGCTGCTTCGGGCCTATTACGTAGAGAACTGGAGCCGACTTTTTCCGCCTGGCCTGCTTGATACCAAGCACCGATAATTACTTCCCAAAAAAGTAGAATCCTAGCGGTTTTGCAAGTTTACTTAACCGATGCCTTCGCCTGCCCGCGGAGCACGTCACGATCAAATGAACTTGCGACCTGCAAAACCTTTTCGAGTGCCTGCAATGTGGCTCTGCCTCCTGACGACCGTTTGCGTTTGCTGGATCTCGACACCTGCACAGACCGACAGCAACAAGCGCGGAAAAAATAACCCTTATTCGCCGAGCCCAACTCAGCGTACGAAACCCGATCTATCGACGAACGTGCCGTCGGCCGCGCGGCCTGATCCCAATGCCGCGGCATTCATTATTCAGCCTGCGGCAGGTGATGGAATCGATGACCGCCCGACTATCGCGCAGCGGACCTACAACATCGCAAAGGCCGCCGGCGTCCGTGCTATGCCGCCGACCGAGGTCTACAAAGTTGGTGTGGGCGACG
>Ga0163161_10000492_pt1 | contig 32467 bp, 29 predicted proteins | sample S45metaG_FD_129847 | JGI IMG/M metagenome (GOLD analysis project Ga0163161, IMG submission 129847) | Switchgrass rhizosphere microbial communities from Kellogg Biological Station, Michigan, USA - S4-5 metaG | ecosystem: Host-associated > Plants > Roots > Rhizosphere > Soil | place: USA... | reverse complement strand
GGTCAGTACGGCCAGCGCGATGCCGGGGCTGGTGCGTGGCCGGGCGAACGTCGTCGAGCCTCTCGGTGTCGCAGGCGATGCCTTCGGCGCCTTGTCTTTGTCCCTCACGTCGTGTCCCCCCTCCGTTTCGCGAACCAGTACTTCGGCCGCTTTGCTTCTCAACCAGACACGCCCCTGCTGTTGAGGCCTCCGCCGCGGGGAGGAGGTTGACCCCCTCCCCGCGGCTTCAGCCCGGGACGCTTTGCTACTTGCGTTTGCCTTAGCTCTGCGTCTCCTTGCCTATTTGAATTCGGCTTCGACCGTCTTGTTGGAGCTCGTCGCCACCGGGCAAGGAGCGGTGCCAAAGCTTTCGCAGACGCTTCCTTTCCAGCCGGCGAACGTGTAGCCGGTCCCGGCGACTGCGGTCAGCGTGACCGTGTCGGTCGCAAAGAACGACTCCGTGTCCGTCGTGCAGCCGGTGCCACAGCTGATCGCCGAGGCGGTCAGACCTTTGACCGTGCCTTTGCCACTCACTTTGCCTTTGTAGGCGGCGGGGCCGGTCAGTTTGACCGTCAGCGTTTTGGTCGGGATCGCGTTGAATTTCACTTTCACCGAGCTGTTTTCGGAGATCGTGAAGGTGCAGACAGCGCCCGAGCAGCCGCTGGCCGAGCCGGTGCCGCCTTCGAAGACGGCCGCTTCGGAGCCCTTGGCCGGGGTAGGTTTGACCGTCACCACGGTGCCGGTTTTGACCGCCGAGGAGGCTTTCGAGCAGTTTTCGTCACAGCTGATGCCCGTGGCCAATACTTTGCCCTGGCCCGAGCCGGCCTTTTCGATCGTCAGCGACGGGGTCGCGACGAAAGTGACTTTGACCGTCGGGGGTTTACTCCCCACCGTTACTTTGCAGGTCAAGCCGGTGTGTTCGGTGCAGCCGGCCCAAGCGCTGAAAGCGTAGCCGGTTGCGGGGCTGGCGGTGAGGGTTACCGTTTCGCCTTCTTCGAATTCAGCCGAGCATTCGGCGCCGCAGTTGATCCCCGCGGGGTTCGAGACGATGGTGCCTTCACCAGTCTTGGCGATGGTCAGAGTTTTGGGTTTTACGAGTACTTTTTTGCACGCTGCTCCCCAGCCCGCCGCTGTCCCTGTCGTACAGAAGACTGCGGTTGCTTCTCTTTCAGGCCCTGGCGAAAGCAGGATGAAGCACTGTGAAGTCGAGTTGCAATCGACCCCCGGACCTATGGATTCATTGAATACGTTTTTCAGGGCCCAACCGGCGAATTCGGAGCCGGGTTTCGGGATCGCACGTAGTGCGAGGCCGTTAATGCCTTCTTCTTCGGGCACTTCGTTGTTGCAGACGCCGGTCGCGGGCCCGGGCGATGCGTAGCTGCATTCGATCGGCGGTTCGCCCTGCCAGAGGCTGCCGAATTCCGAGTACGGGAGCCCGGGTTCCAATTCTCCTTCGTAGGCACCGACCCCGCCAGCGCTGCTGACTTCGCCGCTGCCGTTCCCTTTGATGTTTTGTTTGAATGCCGGCGCCGCTGCCGCTTGGGCGACCGACACCACGAAGAATGCCGCTACGACGGCGGCGAGGATGGTGATGTTTCGCCAGCCCAAGCGCCGTTTGAAGCCGCTTGATTTGGGTTGATTCGTTCCTGAAGACGTTGCCATTGCGTGGCGTCTCACTTGAGATCTCTCCTTGGTTGATCTTGGAGCCCCTGCCGGGCTGCTGGCAGCCCTCTGGCGACTCATTTTTTTCCCTGTCCTGCTTCCCATTGCCGGCCTCAAATGAGACGCGACAGAGGTCACCATACCGGAAGAGTTTATAGAAAGAAAGCCAGATTTTGAGAATCAGACCGGGTTCGTTCCCGCGACAGATGGCTGACAGAGTCCGCTCAGCAGGGGCCGCGAGGGTCGTGCTTCCGGCTACCGGACGGTCCAGGCGAGGCTCGTTTCCAAGCCCTGTCTGGCCCGGACCCGGAACCCGCCGACGGCGTCCACCCGGGTGACGAAAACCCGGCCCGGACCCGCGACCGGGCGGGCCAGCGGTGCCCAGCCACGCCGGCTGCGCCGCTCCACCACCAGCCGTCCCGGCGACGGCGCCTTGCCCCAGAGAAGGACGCGCCCCGCCCTGCCGCGGATCGCGACGAAGGGGAAGCGGAAGGCGCGGTAGGCGGGCTTGGGCCGGCCATCGCGGTAGAAAAGGCCGCTCTGCTGGGTCGCGCCGAAGCCCGCCGTTCCCGGAGCCTGGTCGCGCAGGTACCACCAAAAGACGGCGCTGACCCCCTGCTTCCAGAGCTCAAAGAGCGACTTGGTGACGAAGCGGGCGTGGCGGCGGAGCGGTACGCCCTCGGGATCGGGCGGGCTCGAATCCCACCAGATCTCCGTCGCCCAGAACGGCTTGGTCTTGGCCGGCAGCGCGCGCTTGGTGGCGACCGCCTTGCGCACGATTGGGGTCAAGCGGCCAATATCAGGCGTCGAGACATCAAGCGGGCTAAAGGCGCTGCTGCTCGGGCCCGAAACGTTAATCGGGTTATGAGCAGCAATGTCGAAGTGAGCCGGTTCGGGACAACCGACCGGACGCAGCTTCGAGCCGCGCAGGCAAAGCAGGGAACGCCAGAACCAGACGGGCGGGATGCGGCTCCCCCCGGCAAATCGGTCCCCGTAAGGCGAGAGGCCGCCGACGATGACGCGTGCCCCGGGGTCGGCGCCATGGATCCCCGCGTAGGCGGCGTTGAGCATTTCCCGGTAGTGCAGCGGAGCGATGAGCTTGCGGCCTTCCCAGAGTGGATTGAGGTGAACCGAGAGGTTCTCCTCGGCCCATATCTGGAAGTAGCGCACTCGCGGAAGCGCCCCCGCACCGGGGTTGGCGGGATCGACGAAGTGGCCCGAGTACCGCGTCGCGAGCGCCCGGGTGAACAACCCCAGCTCCCCCGGCTGCGGCAGCCAGGTGCCCGCGGGCGCCACCGTCAGGCTCGGCCGGTTCGGGCCCTCAGCCCAGACGGGCGCAACATCGACCGCAAGAAGCGGCTGCACACCATGCGCCGCGGCGCTGCGGACTGCGCCGTCGAGTGCTTCCCAGCGATAGCCGGGGTCGGCCGGATCGGCGGCGTCGAAACCGGCGGGGCGACGCACCGGAGCGATGTGGGACCAGTCGACGCCGAGCATTGCAAGGTTCGCCCGGGCGCTCACGGCCCTCGACATCCATTCTTCGCGAAGCGCCGCGTCGGTGCTGGTCAGCACCGGGTCCGTCACGCCGAGCTGGAGGCCGCGGGGCGCCGCCGCCGCGCCGGTAGAGCCGGCACCCAGCGCCAGGCTGACGAGGACGAGAGCGAATGCCGCTCGCTTCACCTGGTCACGAGGCCGCGCCGTCGGGCCACCGTGAAGGCGACCGCCGCCGCGCCCGTGAGCACTAGGATCAGTGGGAAGAGGTCGCCCAGTCCCTGCTCTTCGGGAATACTCACCGCCAACCCCTGAGCCCCCGGCCTCCCGGGCAGGGCGGTCTGTGCAACCGCCGTTGCCAGCGCCAGGCCGAGCGGGCCGCGATGCCGCAGCCCCTGTTCCGTCACTTCGCTCAACGCCCCGTCGCGCACCGCATCCCGCGCTTTCTTCGTCGTGTCCGGCGCACGCGGCCCGCTCGGGCTCGGCACCGTCTCGTAGTACTGGTCCGCCTCGGAGTTGCCGGGCGGCGCGATCACCCGGGCAGCGGCCGTAGCGGACTGTGGCGCGGCAAGCACCAGCGCCAGCAAGAGGGCGAGTGTCGTAGTTTTCCGCATCGCCTTGAATTGCATAAACACGCCGGGGAGCCAATAGGAGCCCAGCTCGCTCGGCTCGCACGGAAACTGTACATGGGGACACTGGGGACACCGGAGAGCACCGCGGCAGGCGGCCACCGCCTGAGAGCTTTGACGTTCGACTGGGCCGGTGCCGCAACCTGGCTGCTCGCCGCGCTGCTCGTCATCTACCTCTCACTGAAGAACGGTGGCTACGACCCGATCCCGCGGGACCAGGTCGGCGTCTTGGCCTGGTGGCTACTGCTGCTCGGGATCGCCTCACAGGCGCTGCCGCTGCCTGGCCGCACCCGCGCCAGCCTCGTCGCCCTCGGCCTGCTCTTCGGCTTCGCGCTGTGGACTGCGCTCTCGATGAGCTGGACGCAGAGCGAGGAGCGCACGGCGACCGAGCTCGCCCGCGTGGTCACATATCTAGGCATCTTCGCCCTGGGGATCTGTTTGGCAACCCGACGGCGCGCCGGGGCGCGGCAGGTCTTGAACGGAGTCACCTTCGGGCTTGGCCTGGTCGTGGCGTTGGCGGTCCTCTCCCGTTTTCACATGGCCTGGTTCCCTGCCAACGAACTGGGCAAGGTGCTTCCGGGGATCGAAATCGAGCGCCGGCTCGCCTATCCGCTCAACTACTCCAGCGCGATGGGGGCGCTGGCCGGCATGACCCTGCCACTGCTCCTAGCCGCGACCGCATCGGCACGCACCCTCGCTGCCCAGGCGCTCGCCGCGGCGGCGATCCCGCTTGCCGGACTCACCCTCTACCTCGCCACCTCGGGTACCGGCGCCGCCGTCGCCATCGTGGCGATGGCGGCCTTCCTCGCCCTCTCCCCCGACCGCCTGCCAAAGCTCCTCACCCTCACCGCGGGGGCCGGTGGGGCGGCGCTGCTGGCACTCGCGGTCCACAGCCGCGATGCGCTCGCCCGCGGCCTGCCGACCCCGGCCGCGGAACAACAGGGGACCGAGGTGATCTGGATCGCGCTCGCCATCTGTGGCGGCGTCGCCCTCGCGCAGGTGGGACTCTCACTCGCCATCCGCGGCCTTGGCCGTCCCGGCCTACTCCGCATCACCCGCACTCAGGCGCTGGTCGCGACTGCGGCCGTGATCGTCATCGCGATCCCGTTCTCGTTCGCGGCCGGGGCGCCGCACGAGGTCTCACACCGCTGGGAGGTCTTCAAGAGCCGCAGCGGCGGTTCGGCCGCCGAACCCAGCTCCCCCTCCTCGATCCTCAACTTCCACGGTGCCGGCCGCTACCAGTTCTGGAAATCGGCGGTGGAAGCGGGCGAAACCGCACCCTGGAAGGGGATCGGCCCCGGCACCTTCGAATTTTGGTGGGGGCGCCACGCCTCCTACAACGGCTATGTCCGCACCGCCCACTCGCTCTACCTCGAGAACCTGGCTGAGCTCGGGATCCCGGGGCTACTCCTGATCGGGGGCTTCGTCTTCGCCGTACTCGGCATCGGGGCGGCGCGAGCGCTGCGGGCACCCCCGGACGAGCGCCTGCTGCTTGCCGCCGCCACCGCCGGGGCAGCCGGCTTCGCGATGGCCGCTGCCCTGGACTGGGTCTGGCAGCTCGGCGCGCTCGCGGCCGCGTTCATGCTGCTAGCTGCCGTCGCGGTGAGCGGCTACTCGCAGCCGGACCCGACGCGGCGCCGAAGGCGCAGTCGGAGGAAAAACCAGAACCGGCTGAAACGGGTCGGCGCGGTCGCCGCATGCGTCGCCGCCCTGCTTGTGATCTGGTTCCCACTTCGCGGCGCGACAGCGTTGCAACAGAGCCAGATCGATGCCGGGCACGGCGACCTTTCCGCCGCCCTTCAGCAGGCTCAAGACGCCGCCGACGCCCAGTCCTACGCCGCCTCCCCCCTCCTGCAGGAGGCCCTGATCCTCGAGCGGCAGGGAAAGCTTCGCCACGCTGCCGCTGCCGCGGCAGCGGCCACCCGCAAGGAAGGTGCCGAGTGGAGCACCTGGTTCATCCTCGCCCGCATCGAAGCCGAGCGGGGCAGGATCGGCTCGGCGCTGCGCGCCTACGACAGGGCCCACCGCGCCGATCCGCTGTTCGGGCTTCTGAAAGCCTGAGTCGACATGCGCGAGGAGATCGCTACGCGAGCAAGGTGCCTGCGCAAGGAGCTCTTTCTCGAGCGCAACCACGATCCATCCCGGACCGCCCTGGTGCTCGGCAGCGGCCGCAGCGGCACCACCTGGCTCGCCGAATCGATCGCCCGTCGGTACCGGAGCCGGCTTCTCTTCGAGCCGTTTCATCCGCTCCTCGGGGCGATCGGAGACGGCGCCCAACTCTTCCTCGACCCGGATGCGAGCGCGCCCACCTTCGAGAGATCGACACAGCGCGTCCTTTCCGGCCGGGCCCGCGGTGCATACATCGACGAGATCCGGATCGCGCGGCTGCCCCGCGGCCGGGTCGTCAAGGACGTCCACGCCGCCAACCTGCTGTCCTGGCTGCGCGCGAACTACCCAGCCGTTCCAGTGGTCTATGTACTCCGCCACCCAATCGCGGCCTCGCTTTCGCGACTAAGGTCAGACACCTTCTACGGCATCGGCGACTACCTGGCGACCCCCGCTGGCCGCGAGGATGCTGAGGGCTCGCCCGTCGCCGTCTGGCTTCCCCTCTACGACGGCTACCGCGATCACACCGAGCCCCTGGTTCGCCTCGTCGCTGAGTGGTGCGTCGAAAACGTCTACCCGCTGAGCCGCGGCGAGGATGCCGGTGTCGCCCTCACCTTCTACGAGACCGCCGTCCTCAACCCGGCCTCTGAGCTGGCGCGCATCGACGAGCTCTGCGCCGGCGCTCTCGGCCCCACCCGCTCCTCGCCGGCGATCGGCGAAGTGCGGGCGCCGTCGGCAACGGACTGGCGAGGGACCGCGGCTGAGGCGCACCGGTCGGGCGAGTGGGAGCGGATGCTCGGCCGCTGGACAGACGAGGTCCCACAACCTGTCGTTGAGCGATGCCTGGAGGTTCTCTCCGAGTTCGGCCTCGACCGACTCTACGGCGAAGGCCCACTGCCAACGGCAGGGCCGGGGCCCGGGCCGCAGTAATGGTGCGCGCTCCGGCCGACCAGCGCAAAAAGCGCTTAGGCGGAACGCCGTATCGCCACGATCCGGTGCACCTCGGCGCACCTCTCATACGACCCGCTGGCACAGAGTTCCTCGATCAGCTTCGCCGGACCGCCGTCTGGGTCAAGCGCGTCGTGGAAGGCAACCACCCCACCTGGCTGCAGGAACCGTGCCCACGACTCGAAGTCGCGACGGACCCCGTCGACCGTGTGGTCGCCGTCGATCCAGAGCAACCCGATCGGGCGCGTCCAGCCCTGGCAGGCCACCTCCGAACTGAGGTTCACCAGCCGCACCTTCTCGACCACGCCGACCTTGAGCAGGTTCTCGAAGAAGGCCCGCCGGTCCGGGGGCCCGAACTGCCCCCCGTAGATCCCCTCGAAGCTCTCGTGCGGCTCGATCGCATAGACCGGCGCCCCGTTCGCGCCCAGGGCGAGCGCCGACGCCGAGCGCCCGCGGAAGCTGCCGACCTCCACTATGCAGGAGTCGGAGGGCACCGCGGACGCCAGCTCCATCAACCCGGTGACCTCGACGTCGCTGATCATGCCCTCGACGGACATCGCGCGGCGAACCGGCGCCGGCTCGCCCAGCAACCTCAGGCGCCGACGAATCCCGTGCAGGCGCCGCCGGATGCCCTCCTCACCGATCATCAGCCCGCACCATCATAGAACCAGCCCCTCAGGCGATCGATCCCGAAGCCCGCGGCGGCCCGCCCGTTCAGAGCCGGAAGAGGAACTGGTTTTCGAAGATCTCCGGCTGGCCGGCGGAGGCAGCGAACTCATCGACCGCTTTGGTCACCCCGTTCGACCACCACCCCTCGACCCCGTAGTCATCGCCCGCGATCATGCCGCCGGGACCGATGACGCGGCGGAAAGCCTCCAGATCCGCCTTGACCGCCTCATAGGTGTGATCGCCGTCGATGTAGACCCAATCGAGCGACCGATCGGCCAGGCTCTCTGCCGCCTCAACCGAGCCCTTGCGCAAGATCACGACTTTCCCTCGCCTCGCCTGCTTCTCAAATCGCTCCGAGACCGACTGATGGATCGCATCCATGTCGGCCTGCCCAGTGACCCTGCCGCCGTACCAGGCCCGCTCATAATCTGGATCACCCCGATAGGCCCAGGGATCGATCAGATAGAGCAGCTTGGGCTTGTTCTGCTTGAGGATCTGCGCCGAGAAGTCGCCCTTCCAGGTCCCAACCTCAGCCCCGATGCCACGCTTGGGAAGACTGGAGATCAACTTGCGCCGAGTCAGGTTGCGCATGGACCCCGCTCGAAGCGGTCTGGAGATTCGCATGAGGGACGAGGAGACTACCTCGTCGCCGGGCCCCGGCTAGGCGCTCTCGACGCCCTCGCGGACGCGCTCGATCATCGCGTACTCCGGTGCGAGCCGCTCGCGCAGGAGCTCGTTCTCGTCGTCAGTCAGGACCACCTTCTCGCCGAAGCTCCGCTCCCTCTTCTCGCGCAGGTCGAGCTGCAGCTCCGCGGCGATCCGCTTCAGATCTGCCGGGTAGGTCTCGGTGAAGCAGGTCGCCGAACATGAGAGCGCGCCCTCGGCCGCCTCGGACGGGTCGAGCCGCTCGGAGAACATGTGCAGCTGGGTCAGGAGGCGCTCCGGCGGCACCCGGTCGAGGAAGTCCCGGAAGGAGGCCTCGCGACGGCGCAGGGACAACCGCCGGTCGAGGAAAGAGCTCTCGGCGACCACGTCGTCGATGAACGGCTCCGCCTGCCTCGCGGTCGGGTTGCTCCGCGCCCAGAGCAGGTAGCGGTAGTAGGAGATCACACGCGCCGCCGGGTCTCGCAGGATGGTGATCGTGTACGTGTCGGGCGGCAACCGCAATAGGTAGGCCGGCTGGTGCGAATTGGCGAAAAAGTAGTCGCCCTCCTCGATCAGGCGGGGGTCACCACGCACGACCTTGAGGCCGTTGCCTTCGGCGACCGGCCGGTCGGACATCGCCCGTAGATCGAGGCCCGCCAGCGCCCAGAAGGACGAGTTCAGACTCGTCCCCGCCGTCTTGCGGACATGGAAGTGGTAGACGCGTTTGCGACCGGTCGCGTTCATTTTGGCCGGCGCAGCCACACCTCGAGCTGCATGCCTGTTCCCGTTCTTTCCATCAACTTGACCAGCGGTCGTCGAAGCAAGCCGGGGACATAGGGAGAGCCCACTAGTCGCCTGTGCAACGCGATCTCATAGCCGGCGCGTTCGGCATGGCGTTCGAAAGACACCATTGTGAACTCGTAGAGGTGAAACGGGCTGTGCATCGGGCTCAGGTGAGTGGTGTAGTCGAGGCCCTGCATCCTGTAGACGAGATCCAGCATCCGGGCCATCAGCCAATCCGACGAGGGAACCTCCACATGGATCAGGCCACCCGGCCGCGTCCAGCGCAGCGCCCGCTCCAGACACGCGGCTGGATCGAGGAGATGCTCGACCACGGCGCCGAAGGTGACGAAGTCGAATGACTCGTCCGGGTAGTCGGCTTCCTCCACACCCGTGAGGGAAAGCCTCTCCGGCGAGATCCCGCTGCGGCTTACTGCCACCTCACGAAACGGCGCTGAGGGCTCGAGCCCGTAGGCGTCGAAGCCGGCTCTTTCCAGGCTCGCCATCGCAAGCCCGACCCCCGCGCCGATGTCGAGCGCGGCGGCGCGGCTTCCTCCCTGCCGCCACAGGCTGCGGAACAACTCGATCTGCCGTGCGAAATATGCGTCTGTCACGGTCATATCCCGGGCCCAGTAACTCTCCACCGGCACGTCATAGTGCTGCCCGATGTCTTGAGGCACGGGCGTGGGGTTGGAAAAGATCAGGCCGCAGTTCCTGCAGCGCTGGATCGTGGTCGCCACCCCCACGCGCTTGCGCGGCCGGATTCCCTGGTGCTGCCCCAGGCGCTTGCCTAGGGTGTCAGCTGAGTCCGCGACCGGTGCGGTGCACATGTTGCACCGTGCCTGAGGCTGAAACGTGTAGGTGAACGGTGTGGTGCCGGCGCCGGCGCGATCCGTCTTCACCGGGTCCTCCACGGCGGCAGCCTATATGAGCGTCGCGGGCCCAATCCATCAACCTTCCCGCAGAATTTCCGCCATCGTCGGCAGCCAGCGCCGGGGCGAGAACTCCTCCTCCACCCGGCGGCGACCTGCCTCACCCAGACGGCCCCGCAACCCCACGTCGGCGGCCAGAGCCTGCAGGACCTCCAGCCAGGGCTCCGCACCGCTGACCGCGTATCCGGCGTCGCCGACCGTGGCCGCCGAGACACCGACGTCGTCGGCGATGGCAGGGATGCCGGCTGCCATGTACTGCAGCGCCTTGTAAGCGCACTTGCCGCGCGTCCACGGCGTGTCGACGAGCGGCATCAGGCCAATGTCCATCTCGGCCAAAGCCTCGCGCTCGGCTTGCGGGCTCCAGGCGCGCTCCTCCACCCGAACGCCGGTGATCTCCGCGATCGACCCGCCGACGACCAGTAGCCGCACGGTCTGGCTCGACTGCCTCGCGAACCGCTCGAGCACGGGCGCGATTCCCGCCAGGTAGGGCGCCGTCGTGGGCGAGCCGATCCAGCCGAGGGTGAGCCCCTCCCCCTGCTCATGCGCACGAATGGCGTAGGAGTCGGGGTCGACCAGGGAAGGGACGACCGTGACCTGCTCGCTGTAAGCGGCGAGGAACTCGGCGAGGAACTCGTTGCCGGCGATCGTGTGCTCGGCCCGCTCGGCGAGCCAGCGCACCTTGCGGGCGGCCCCCTTGAGCACGCTCGCGGGGTGGCCGCCGGTCTGTCGCCCACTCAGCCAGACCGCGTCGTCGACGTCGTAGACCAGCCTGCGACCCCTCGCCGCGGCCCGCTCCAGTGATAGCCAGGGCGCCAGGTCGACCTGGCGCTGGACGACGATGGTGGAGACCCCCTCCCCCGCCTCCTGCAAGTCGCGCCTCAACTGCTGGCGCGAGGCGGCAAGCACGCGCACCTTGCCGAGCACTCCCGCGACCCGAAACCGCTGCGCGCGGTCGTCCGGGAAAAGTGGCAACAGCTCCAGGTCGATGCCGTGTGCGGCAAGCCCGCGTCCGGGCAACTCGAGGCGCACGCGGAAGGCCGCGTCCGTGGCCCCCTGGGCCGAGGTCCCGATCACCCGCTGCACGCTGCTAGACATCCGCTCTGTGCAACCTCCCCCCAGATCCCGAGCGGACGCCGGCGAGCGGCCGCTGCGCGTGCTGTACCTATGTTATCTCTCGCTCGAGGATCCGCTGGTTCACAGCCAGGTCGTCGCCTACCTCGCCGGGCTAGCCGAACGGGGGCACGTCGTCCACCTGATGACCTTCGAGCCCCGCCTCTCACTGCAGCGGTCGCGGCAGTTCGCGGAGGAGCTGCACCGCCGCGGGATCGCCTGGCACCGCCGCCGCTACCACAAGCGACCCTCGCTGCCCGCCACCGCCTTCGACGTGATCACCGGCGGGATTGCTGCCGCCCGCCTAGTGCGCCGCCACCGCCTTGACGCGATCCACGCTCGCAACCACATGCCCGCAGCGATGGCGATGATCGCTTCCCGGCTCACGCCCTGCCGGCTGATCTTCGACATCCGCGGCCTGATGGCGGAGGAGTACGCCGATGCCGGCCACTGGAAGCGCGGCGGCGTTCCGTACCGGCTGACCCAGTGGGTGCAGCGCGCAGCGCTACGGCGAGCCGACGGCGTCGTCACCCTGACGGAGGCCGTGCGGCCCCACCTGAGCGCGGCGAAGGCCGGGCCCGAGACCACCTTCGTGATCCCCTGCTGCGCCGACCTCAAACGCATCGAGGAGCGCTCGCCGGAGCGCAACGCCACCCGCGCGGAGCTCGGCCTCGGCGACCGCCCGACGGTGGTCTACGTCGGCAAGTTCACCGGCTGGTACATGGAGCGGGAGATGGCTGACTTCGTCACCGTGGCGAGGCAATCGGAGCCCGAACTGCTCTTCCTGATCGTGACCCAGGCCGACCCGGCGCCGATGCTGCGCGAGCTCGACCGCTGCGGAATTGGCCCCAATGATTACCGCATCTTGCGCTCCGAGCCCGAGGAGATCGGCCGCTACCTAGCCGCCGCCGACGCCGGCCTCTCCTTCGTCCGGCCCTGCTTCTCGAAGATCTCCTCCTCCCCGACCAAGATCGGCGAGTACCTGGCTGCGGGCCTGCCGGTCGTCTCGACCGCAGGGATCGGCGACGTCGATGCCCTGCTGTGCGACAACCGCGTCGGCGCGCTGGTCGGGGATTTCTCATCCCAGGCGTACGAAGCCGCCGTCGGCATTGTGCGCGAACTGCGCGAGGACCCCAGCGCGCAGCAACGCTGCGCTGCCGTCGCGCGCGAGAACCTCTCCCTGCGCGAGGTCGGGATTCCGCGCTACGACGCTCTCTACCGGCGTCTCGCCGCCCTGTAGTCAGCGCAGCTTGCCCGCCAGGTAATGGCGGGCCGGCGGCGAGAGGAGTCGGCGGCCATAGCGAAGCGCGAGCGGTGCGGCCATGGCCCTCACGCCGGGCCGGCCCTTGAGCGCCGCCTGGACGAGGATGTCGACCCGCTGCAGGCCGGCGGCACGGCGCGCTTCCGCGGCCGAGCTGGGCTCGCGCTGCAGGAACTCCCGCTCGATGCGGTCGAGCCAGCGCAGCCCCTCGCGCAGGTCGTGGGCCCCGACTGTCGCGTCGATCCGGTTGACCAACACCCGGTGGGCGGCAGCCTCGGGCCGCACGCCCAGCGTCCGCTCGAGGTGCCGAGCGGAGCAGCGGACGAAGTTCTCCACTTGAATCTTCTCGTGGCGGGCGGAAACGCTTGCCGGATCGCTGCGGACCGTCATCAGCGGCTCATCGATATTGCAGATCCCGGCGCCGTCATCGAGCATCCGAGCGAACATCTCGTAGTCCTCGGTGTGGAGGCTGTCCGGCGTTCCACCGTATGGATAGGTACGCATCGCCTCGGCCCGCGCCGCAATCGTCATGTGCATAACCGGCGTGGCGAAGAGTGCTGCGAAGCGCGCCCCGCCGGGCTCCCGACAGCGCACCGGCCACGGCCGCAGGGGACGGCCGTCGCTGCCGTCGACCACCTCGACACCAGTGCCGACGAGGTCGATCTCGGGCCGGCCGGCGAGCACCTCCACCTGGCGCTCGATCCGCGTCGGCGCCGCCACATCATCGGCATCCATGCGGGCGACGATCTCGCCCTGCGCCTCGGCCACGCCACGGTTCAGCGTGCGGATCACCCCCTGATTCGTCTCATTGCGGAGCACCCGGACCCGGCCGTCGTGGGCCGCGAACTCCTCCAGGATGCGCAGGGTCCCGTCGCCCGAGCCGTCGTCGAGGGCGAGGACCTCGAGCTTGCCGAAGGTCTGGCTGAGCATCGATTCGAGGGCCTCCCCCAGGAAGCGCTCGGCGTCGTAACAGGGCAGGACGACCGATACCAGCGGATCGCTATTCACGTCTCAGCGCCATCTTCACTGTTCGCTTCAAGATCGGGTTCGACGGCCACTGCCAGGCTGCGGCGAACAGGGCAGCGGCACGGCGGCTACGGCTCTTCGCCCAGCGGTAACGCCAGAGCTGATAGTCGGAGCGGCAGTGACGCCGCTCCCCCGCTCCGACCAGCGGGTAGCGCTCGCTCGCGTCGAGCGTCGCCGCGAGGCGGTCGAGCGAGCCGAACGGCACCCCGTTGAACTCGTAGGAGGAGAAAGTCTGCAGGGGTACGTGGCGGAGTTTCTGGTCGATCAACTCGCGCTCGGGGGCGACGATGTGCTCCTCGTCGCCCCCGAGGTTGAGCGGGGTCACGGAGGGATGCAGGTGCCAGATGCAGGCGTAGGACAGCTCGGTCGCGACATTGAACGGCGCCGGCGCCAGCCCGGCGTTGAAGAAGCGGTAGCTGTGCTCGGTGTGACCCCAGCGCCGATACTCGGCAAAGCGCGGGTGCCAGCCACCGACCTGCCGCAGCCCCTCGGCGGTGAAGAAATTGAACCTGGCACTACCGACGAAGGAGTGAGCCACACGGCGGCCCGCGATCGTCGATTCCCCTGCGGGCTTACCGATCCTGCGCTCAGAGAAAAGCGAGAAGTGATGGATATCGCTGGCCTGCGCCAACTCCACGTGAGCCGGGAAGACCGAGCCGTCGATCAACTCGACGTCGTCCTCGACGAAGAAGTAATAGTCGAAGTCGGGAAATCGCTCCAACGCGCGGTTCTTGGATATGCCGACACCCTCCCTCTGCGAGGAGTGGAGGAGCGGTACCTGCCATTCCTCGCAGAAGCGCATCGTCTCCGCTTCGGGACCGTCCACCGATACTAGAAGAGAGAAACGTGAGTCCTCTGCGCAGAACCGGGCGAAGTGAGGTAGATAACGCCGTAGGAAATCCGGGCGCTCGCAGGTCGTGATGCAAACCAGCGCGCGATAATCCGATGACTTCACTCTGCCCGCACTAAAGGTACTTGTCGAGGAGTGCGGGAGTCAACGATTGCGTGAACAACTCTTCCTTCTCGCGGATCTCGTCGTGACTCCACATCCACCACTCCGAGCCCAGCAGCCGGTCTATGGTTTCTTCGTCGAAGCGAAACCGCACTGGCTCGGCTGGAGACCCAACGGCAATGGCGTACGGCGGGACATCCCGGGAAACGATCGAACCGGTGCCGATTATTGCACCTGTACCGATACTTACTCCTGACACAATATGTACGCCGGCACCAATCCAGACGTCATGCCCAACACAGATCGAACCAGCGCTGACGATCTCCTCCTCCACCGGCCGCCCGAGAACGTTGCGGCCGATGTAATAGGTGGATATCCGCGTCGGATCATGGCCGAATCCATGCATGCTTACGTCGCGGGCAATTGAGCAGTAATTGCCAATCTCGATCGGATTCAGCCGCGCCTCAACATAGATGTCAGGCCCCCATAGCGATGAACCCCTTCCTATGGTGACTGGGCCGGTGAGCATCACCCGGTGCAGTCGAGCGTAGTCATCCACGCAGACGGGACCGTGAATGGTCGATCCCCTAACCTGGGCAAGCCGCGATATCTTGGCCGCCGGGTCCACACGGTTCGGGCCCCGTGCCGATCTCCGGGCGAAGTCGAGAACTCGCAGTTTTGCCTTCTTCATGAAAGAAGATGAGGTCATCGGCGACCGCATTGTACGGCGAGGAGCGTGTCCACGAACTCGTTGTAATTCGTTTTCGCGTCGAAGCGCTGCTGAAAGCAGGCACGTACGGCCTCGGCTGAAAACCCTCCCGACTCCAGCGCCTTCCCCAAGGCAACGGCAGCCTCCGATGGCGTCGCCTCCGACGAGAGAAGCACGCCTGTGCTCTCGTTAACGATCTCCGGCACACCGCCGACGCCGCGGGCAACGATGGGAATGCCGTAGCTCTGCGCCTCCATCATCGAGACGGGCAACCCCTCTGATGAACTCAGTGACAGAAGGACGTCGACGTGGTGGGCCTCATAGAAGTCGAGGACGTCGCGGTTGTCGACCTGTCCCCGCAGTTCCCATTTCACCTTGGACTCTCCCCCACCCAGAAGGCGCGATGCCTCCTCCACGACCCGTTTCCGTTCGGGCCCATCCCCAAAGTGAATCCAGCGAACGGGGCAGTCCAGCCTCGCCAACGTCTCGGGGACGAGGTGCACGCACTTCTGGGACTCGAGCCTTGCGCAGGTGACGACAAGTGGGGTGGTGTCCGCGCCCGCCGGACATGCGTGCCCGGGGTCCCACACACCCAGGCGCTGGACGCTGACCTTTTCTCTCTGCTTGGGAATGCGTAGGCGAAGGTAATCTCCACCCGACTCCGAGACGGCGAAGATCGCATCCAGCGCGCGCGCCTTCGCCTCGCGAAACGGGACCATACCCGTACCCCAACACTCGTCGTAGAGATCGAAACGATGAGTCCGCGAAACTGCAGTCTGGATCAACCCGGACCTTCGCAGAAGCGCCAACGCCAGCGTACTGTTCTCAAACCAGTAGTCGTAAAAGACGGCATCGGCCAGGCCACGCTCGCGAACGAAGCGACTGAGCATGCGGTACTTGAGGACGTTCCTGGCCAGGTTGTTCAGGTAGAACCGTGGGGCGCGCAAGTACGGGCCTGGGCTGCCCCCAGATCGCACAGCGGATATGAGCACCGAGACAGCCTCAGGCGAAGTTAGCGCACGCAGACGCGCACTGTGTGATGGACTCCCAAGCCAGTCCATTTCCACGAGCTCCACATCGGGTGGCAGCGGCCGCACCCCGGGCTCCCGGTGCGACGGCAGCACGTACACCCGACGAAAGCGCTCCGCCAGCACCTCGATCTCCGTCTCGAGAAAAGTCTCGGATGCGTTGCCGAATGGATACGCGCTGGTGAGGAGGACCAGATCCGATCCTGTGTTCACTTCACCAGTCTCCGCAGCCGCCCCGCGACTCGTGCGACTAGTGACACTCGCGGACGTGGAAGTTCTGTGAACGTGTCGGGGCCAGCCAAAGGACGCAGCACGGCGATGACGTAGTCACCCTCGCGAATCCAGATTGAGTAAGTCGCGAGATGATCGATGTACAGCCCAGTGGGGTAGGTCTTGGATGAGAGGACATCGACGTGGACCGTTTGGTCGATGATCTGGAGCCGGTCCGGATGATGCTTGCGATTCCACTCTTGGTAGTGCGGGCTGGGGTAGTTCAGAAGCACGAAGCCGTCCGGTTTCACCCATGAGGCAACCCGCTCGAAGAGCGCGCGGTGGTTCTCCAGCGGAATGTGCTCGATCACATCCGGCAGCACGACGATGTCGAAAGTACCCTCCAGGTCTGTCTCGAGCACATCCGCGGCCAACAGGCGTACGTTGTCGAAACCGCTCAGCCGCTGTTCCGCCGACTCGATGCTCGCCGGACTCAGGTCGATCGCGGTGACCGACCCTCCGGAGCCGAGCTCCTCGGCCAGCAGACCGGTAAGGGTGCCTATGCCGCAGCCGAGCTCTAGTACGGAGTGATCAGGGCACATCCCGAATTTCAGCGCCCAGTCAAGTATCGCGCGGTGGCGCTTGTTGACGCCGACGGCCGCTTGGCGCCCCACGTACTCGTCGTAGTACCCCTTCACGTCCACTAAGCGCGCTCCGCCACGACAACGAACACCGCCGCATCATCCGCAGTCGGCACGACGGCGGACGCCAGCCTGTCGGTGAGCTGGACAAGCCACTGGGTGACGAACTTCCACGCCGGCCGCAGGGAACTGGGAACGATCCGCGCAAAGTATTGGGAGATCATCGTCAGTGCCGCGGCCGGGGGCGAGACGACCGGGATGACTTCGTGGACGCGAAAGCCACAGCGCTCCACCTGGAGCCGCAATCCGGGCCCCGTCCAGCGCCAGAAGTCACCGGGCGAGGGGTGATACCAGTAGATCCCGTGCGTGGAGAGCACCAATTTTCCCCCCGGAGCCAGGACGCGGCGCGCCTCGGTGAGGTACGCGTCCGGATCGGGCACGTGCTCGAGTACCTGGGTGGAGACGACGGCATCGAAGCTGGCGTCCTCGGTATCCACCCTGACGCCGTCGATCTCCAGGTCGGCACCCTCTCCGGGTAGATCAGCGGTTACATACCGATCGAAGTTTCCAAACAGTGAACGGTACGGGGAGTCTCCCGCGCCGTAATCCAGAAGCGCGCCACCGGACATTCCCGCCGCGACGGTGGTCATCGTTCGGCCCAGCTCTTTCAGGATGACCCGTGCGTGGCTTGTTCGGGGTGGGTCAAGCCGATTGCTGGAAGCCATGGGTGGTCGATCGATTAACAGAGCGAAAAGGCGAGCGGATGGCTCAGCATACGGGATCGAGTGCCGCCGATTTACCGGCGCGTCGACTAGACTCCCCAAGCCCTACCGGGGAGGGGCGCGGAAACCGCGAGTGCGTGGAGGAGGGATGGACATGGCAATTCCAAGCGGAACCGCCGCGACCGGCGATGACGCCATCGACTTCCTCGTAATCGGAGCGATGAAGGCGGGGACCACCTCGCTCTTCGAGTACCTCCGAGGACACCCCGAGATAGACCTGCCTCCCGACAAGGAGGTGCCCTACTTCAACGATGACCGGCTCTACGGGAAGGTGGCGTGGGACGAATACCTGCGATTGGCCTTCCCGACGCCCAAACGCAGCCGGCTCTCGGGAACGGTCACACCGCTGTACATGTCGCCCATCGCCTGTGCCTCGGAGGCCGGCGCCGACGGAGAAAAGTTCGCGAGCGCGGAGTACGACAACTACACGTTGCCGCGCAGGATCCATGAGCGACTGCCGTCCGCGCGCCTGATCGCGATCCTCCGCGACCCGGTGGAGCGCGCCTACTCGCACTACGTCGAAGAGACCCGTCGCAGCGGTGAGAGCCGTTCCTTCGCCACCGCCGTGGACGATCTCCTCCAACCCGACACCCTCGCTCGCTCCCGCTCCCACTTGATGCCGAACGGCGGCTACATCGCGCTCGGCGAGTACGGGCGCCTACTCGAGGGCTATTACGACCTCTTCCCCCGCGAGCGGATCCTCATCCTGTTCACTCGCGACCTGGCGCGCGAGCCGCTAGACGTGCTGCGACGCATCTACGACTTTCTCGGGGTCGCGGCTGACGTCGAGCCCCCCAACCTCGGCAAGCGCTACAACGTCGGCGCCCCCAAATTCAAGGTCCGTCCGGGTCTGCCGGCGACGGTGGTGGAGAAGACCTCCGCCAATCGCGTCGCGCGCGCCGCGTGGCACTCGCTGTCCGCCAAGCGGAAGAGCGCCGTGCTCGGTGCGTACCGGCGCTTCAACTACCGCTTCAGGGACTGGAACCGGCGCAGCGACACGTCCGCCGAGTCGCCGTCCGCCGAGGTTGCCGCCGGGCTCGAGCGCCTGCGCAACCACTACGCCGAGGAACGGGAGCTGTTGGAGAAGCTGCTCGGCTACTCGCCGCCGTGGGAAACCGACAACGGGTCTCCAGCCTCTGACGCGGTCGGTGATCCGGAGGCGGTGCGGAAGTAGCTGTTGTTGACGTGCAGCGCGGTTGCCGTACTGAAAGCCTCGAGACGGCCGTCGACGATCACCATCACCCGGTCGCAGGCGTCGAGGGTCGACATGCGGTGGGCGACGATGAACATGGTCAGCTCGTGCTTGAGCCCGTTCAGAGAATCCTGGATCAGGCGCTCGGTATTCGGGTCAAGCGCACTTGTCGGCTCGTCCAACACGAGAACCTCAGGGTGGGCGGCAAGGGCGCGCGCCAGGCATATGCGCTGCTGTTGGCCGCCCGAGACCGCGTCGGCGCGAGGGCCGACGATGGTGTCGTAACCGGCCGGCCAGCTCACGATGTCATCGTGGATGCCGGCCAGGCGAGCCGCCCGCTCGATCGCCTGATCGTCCAGCGGGCGGAAGAAGCGGATGTTGTCGGCGACCGATGTGTGCAACAGGCGCGGTTCCTGAGGCAGGTACGCAACGGACCTGTGCCAGTCCTCACGGCTGTACTGCTCTGCCGCCACGCCGTTGACGAGAAAGTGCCCTTTCGTGGGAAGCCGCAGGCCGAGCAGAATTTGGACCACCGTCGACTTGCCGGCGCCGGTTGGGCCGACGACGCCGATGGTTTCACCGGCGGCAACCTCGAAGTCCAGGCCGAACAAGACGGGCCGGGAAGCCTCATACGCGAACGAGACGTCCTCGAAGGCGAGCGTACGCACCTCTTCGAGCGGCTCGGTGCCCGTGCGTGGGACGTTTTCGTCGTAGCGTCGCTGGACTTCCTGGATACGCTCGAGGGACGGCAGCGACTGGCGCAGGGCCTGGTAGGCGCCCTGGGCCTGCTGGCCGTACCCGCCGGCCCGCACGAGCAGCAGGACGACGGCGCCGAGCGAGGCCACCTGCCCAACACCCGAGGCGTAGAGGCCGACGAGAGCGAGCACGACGAGCAGATAGATGACGCTCTGGTAGACGCCCGAGGCCAAGCGTGCGAGCAGTTGCGTGTGAAAGAACGGGACCGACACCCCGACAATCCGCTCGCCGATCTGCTCGCGCTGGGCGTCACCCACGCCGAACACCTGAACCTCCTCGGCGAGGCGCACCGACTCGTTGACGCCGGCCGCGTACTCGACCCACGCCCGGGAGAGATCGTGGCCATGGCGGCTGCCCAGTTTGCTCAGCGGGCGCAGCAGTCCGAACAGCGAGGTGGCGATCACCAGCACCACCCCGGCCGCCAAGACGTTCAAGGCAAACGCGGAGACCACCAGAACCAGGAAGGTCAGCAACGAGACGATCAGCTGGGTGGCCTGGAGAAGACCCGCAGTCGCCTGTCCTATCTGGTTGGTCGCGATCTCTTGCAGCTGCCCTTCACGGTCGCGTGACTGCACCCCCCAGGAGGAGCGAGTGAACGAGGCGAACAGTTCGCTGCGTAGCTGCGCCTGCATGTCGGCCGCGACGCGCGCCGGGATGTAGGAGATCGCCATCTGCACGGCGAAGCGCAGGACGGCGAGGCCGAGCGCCACGGCCAGCAGGGCGCCAAGGCTCGCGTCAAGGTGCAGCGCTTCGATGCGCACATGCGACTTCCCGTCGACGAGGGAGGCCGCCACCTGCGCAAGGATGGCCAGGATGCCCGACTCGGTCAGCCCGGACAGCACCGAGCCGAGCGCCAGCGCCGCGACCCAGCGCCGCCTGCCGTCGAGCAGCGGCCTCAGCCGCGACCACATCGAGGAGGGCGACGGCGCCTCCCCGGGAGACGGTGTAGCGGAGGAACTCGGCTGAGCATGCTCTCCTGTTCCGTTTTCTGGCATGCCCATGCGCATTCTACGCCGATGCACGCAGCGCGAGCGCCGCTCTCAACCGCTCACCGAACTGCTGGATCGACTCGTCTCGCACCTCGTCGGCGGGGATCCCCATCCTGTACGTGACGGTCCCCGAGTCGGCCCTCGGGGTCACCGACTTGCGCTCGAACTCCTCCTCGGACTTCGCGTAGTAGTGGTTGATCCTCAGCAGTTCGGCGGTGGCGGGCTCGCGCGTCGCCTTCGGGACGGGAAGGCCGTCCTCGCCGACCGGGACGCCGCGCAGGCGGAAGGTGTGAGCGCTATGCGATCCCACCGTCATCCTCGGGTAGATGATCGACTTGACGAGCAGGTTGGTCCAGTCGTCGTCTCGGGCCCGCATCGGGTAGTTCTCGGTGACCAGCCCATCCGCCGGGCGGCGGTGGCCGTTGCTCCCGAAGAAGCGCCTGTTGACGGCGACCGCCGGGTGCGTATCGAAGCCCCGCAGAACCTCGGGAAGGGGCACCCCTGTCGGGGAGAAGAGGAACTCGTCGATGTCGATCATCGCGATCCAGCGGGCCTCATCACGGTGGCGCTCGAGGCAGTCTTCATAGGCACTCATCTGCCCCGGCTCTGGTGGCCAGTGGGTCACCTCGACAATCCCCGCATCGATCTCCGGGGCCAACTCGGCGCGCCAGTCGTCTTCGCTCAGGTTGTCGTAGAGGTAGAACCGCTCGGCCCCCTGAATGCGGTGGAAGGCCACCCACTCGGCTAGGTACCGAGCCTCGTCCCGAAAGATCGCGCAGACGGCCAGCACGACAGGTGGACGCGTCCCGAGGGGCCTCGGCCAGCGGGCGCGCAGGTAGCCGATGTGGCGGAAGACATCTCTAACGGCCCGGAGGCTCGTTCGCAAGGGGGCTGGAACGATCCGTTTGGCGCGGTTCACGGTGTGCTCAGCTCCGCCTCGGAGGGTCGGGGCGCCGGGGGCCGGTCGGCCTGCTTCACGAACCCAGCCGTGCGAGTGCTCTCAGCCGGCCTCCAGAGAGCGGCGAAGGCGGCGATGAGGACGGCGACGATCTGGGTCCTGTAGCGGAACGCGGTACCGGCGTTGCCGGCGCTCAGGGAGTAGGCGATCAGCAGGAAGACGCCGAGATAGATCAGGGGGCCGGCCCGGGTCATGATTTCGCCGCGCCTGCGAATCCCTTCCCTGATCAGGAAGAAGAAGGTGAGGTAGGCGGCGATGGTGCCGAAGATGCCGATCCCCTGGCTGAGGTTTCCGAGTTGCCAGGGGAACGGGCGCAGGAGCACGTCGGGGATCCGTCGCGGCAGGTTGACGACGATCGCGCCGCGGGTTGAGAAATCGACCTGTTCCAGCTTCAGGTTCGAGTTGTCGGACGAGTTCGCTTCCTGGGACGGCTGCAGGTTTTTTTGGAGGCTTTCGTTGGTCGAGGCGTTGAGCACGGTGGGCGCGGCGACCGCGGCGAAGAGGACGACCATGGCGACGAGCGACAGCGAGCGGATCGCGGCGCGGTTCTCCGCCCGCAGCCCCGCGTGCAGCACCGCGGCGGCGCTGGCGGCGATCAGGAACCAGCCGGCGTAGTGGCGCGTGGCGACGGCGATCAGGCAGCCGATCACGATCGGGATCAGGGCGCTGATCTCCTGGCGCTTCCAGATCTTCGCTCCGCCGAGGGCGATGAGTCCGATCGCCAGCATCAGGTTCGCCTCCTTGTGCAGGAGGCTGGAGAAGAAGATGCTGGCCGGCTCGAGGGCGAGCAGCCACATCGCCAGCACCGACGCCCTCGCCCCGGCGAGCTCGTAAACGGCCGCGGCCAGCAGCACCAGACCGATGACGGCGATCCCGACCTGGGTCACGCGCAGCGCCAGTTCGGGTGAACCGAAGACGTAACGCTGGACCGCAAGGACGAAAACGTGCAGTTCGGTAAGCAGCACGTGGCTCCATGCAGTGGAACCAAAGGGCGTGCGCACGACTGCCGCCGCATGGTCAAGGAAAGTGATCTCGTCGCCCCCACGAAGCGTTCTCGCTACCGGGGTGAGTGAGATCAAACCGGCGGCGACAACGCGTATGGCAAAGGCGAAGGCCACCGGCTGGCCGATGGCGAACCCGGGCCGCGAGCCGGCCAGGCGACTCACCAGGAAGGCAAGCGCACCCCCCAGCAGGACGATCGTCATCAACGTCACCAGCATGGAGTGAATGCTCTGATCGGTGAGCGGCAGCATCCCTGCGCGAGGACGATAGCCGGACTGATCCGGAGTCGTGAGATCTGGTCGTACCTACCCAGACACGAATGTCTCGGCCCGTATAATTCCCGCGGCCGTGACCGAGCCGCGACAGGAAGGGCTGGACATCCGTCAGTGGGGGCGGATGATCTGGCACCGCAAGTGGCTTCTGCTCGCGATCGTGATCGTGCTCCCCACCCTCGCTTACGTGGCGACGGCGCGCTTGCCGAAGGTCTACCAGTCCCAGGCGACGATCAACGTGAGGGCGTCCGCGGCGGCGTCAACCCTGTTCTCGAACCACATCAGCGCCAGCGCGGACATAGCCGAAGCGCAGACTCTGGCGACTACGACAGTGGTGGGACGCCGGGCCGCGCACCTGATGGGACAGAGCCCGGAAGCCGCGAGATCGGTACTGAGCCACGTCACGGTGGCGCCCACTAATCCCAACGAAAGCAACGGCACCTTCCTCACCATCACCGCCCAGGCCTCGAGTCCGGTCGAAGCCGCGCGCATCGCTAATGCGGTCGCTCGAGCCGTCGCCCTGACCCGAACATCCAACGCCATCCGCATCGTCAACGAAAAGATCGCGGCACTGAACTTTCAGATCGAATCCGGTGAATCGACCGGCGAATCCGCGAAGCTGGAACTGCAAGAACTGCGTGTGCTCAAGAGGGGCCAAACCGGAACGACGGCGATCATCGAACCGGCGGTGCCCGCCACCGCGCCGATCTCGCCAAAACCGCGGCGTAACGCCACGATCGCCCTGATCCTGGCACTACTGATTGCGGCCGCGCTGCCGCCCCTGCTCGACCGGCTCGACCGCCGCATCCGCGAACCCGGCGAACTCGAGGAACTGCTCGACGCACCGGTGCTAGCGCTGATCCCCGATGACGCCTTCCCCGGACACATCCCGGGTATGCACGTGCGCGAGTCATTCCAGACGCTGCGAGCGAGCCTCACCTACTTCAACGTCGACCGTGAGCTCTCAAGCCTGGTGGTGGCCAGCCCGATTCAGCAAGACGGGAAGACGACGGTCGCCGTCAACATGGCACTCGCCTACGCCCTGGATGAACGCGACGTGGTCCTGATAGATGGAGACCTCCGCCGCCCCCAGGTAGCGTCGCGGCTGAGCAAGGAGGTCAGCGTCGGGCTCGACGCAGTTCTGGTCGGCGAGAAGACGCTCGACGAGGCGCTCGTCAACATTGACGTCGGCGCGGGGCGACTGCGAATCCTCCCCGGAGCCACCCCCCCACCCAATCCCGCCGTCCTGCTCGGCTCGAAGCGGATGCGCTCGCTCCTCGCCGAACTTGCGGAGCGGGTCGACCTGGTGGTGATCGACACCCCCGGCCTGCTCGCCGTCAGCGATGCGATCCCGCTTTTCAACCAGGTTGACGGAAGCGTGCTCGTCTCGCGCTTGGGCCGCACCCCAAAGGACGCGATACAGCGAGCAAATCAGGTGATCAAATCTGCCGGCGGAACCGTGCTTGGCAGCGTCGCTACGGGCGCCCACGCGGGCGGGATCTACGGGTACTACGGGTACTACGGGAATTACGGCAGCTATGGGAACGAAAACGGCCACGACGGAATGGATACCCGTAACGGATCCGGTCGCCTGCGCGGCCTCGCCTCCGGCGGCTTCCGCCGCTCGTCCGACTAGGTCGCGTCCGGCCGAGCCGCGACGAGCTCCCGGTACAGCGCATCGACGTCGCCCAGCAGCCGCTCGGACCCGTAGCGGCCGAGCGCTCGCCGCCTCGCAGCGCGGCCGCACCACTCGCGGCGCTGCGCGTCGGCCGCCATCTCCACCATGGCGCTCGCCAGGGCCGCGACGTCACCCCGCGGCACGACGATGCCCGTATCCGCAGTGACGACCTCCTGTACGCCCCCCGCGTCAGTTGTGACAGCAGGCAACCCGGCCGCCGCCGCCTCGATTAGGGACACCGGCGTGCCCTCGTTGTCAGAGGAGAGGACGGCGATGTCCGCAGCGGCGAAGATCGGGCGCAACTCGCGCCGGTAGCCGAGGAAGAGCGCCTCGGCGGCGATGCCGAGCTCGGCGGCCTGGCGTTCGAGTCGCGGGCGCTCGTCGCCATCACCGACCACTGCGAGGCGCAGGCGCGGTTCAGACGCCCTGGCCTGTGCCAGGGCTCGTAGAAGCAGGTCGAGGCGCTTGATCGGGACTATGCGGCCGACGAAGACCAGCAGGATCTCACCGGTGCCCACCCCCAGCTCGTTCCGCGAGGCAACCCTCAACTTCTCGCTCGGCTCGGCAAGGGGGGCGAGGTCGAGTCCCAGGGGGAGAACGCTGAACTTCTCTCGTGGGGCGACCCCGAGTCGCACCAGGTCATCGACGGTCGCCTGGCTGACGCCGAGCAGTCGGTCGCTGACCCGGGCCAGGGCTCGCTCCAGCTCGAGGTAGAGCCGGGCCTTAGCCGGGCCGAAGTAGCCCTCCAGGACATGCCCGTGGTAGGTGTGGACGATGGCCGGGCGGGGGCGGACCGCCAGCGCGGCCTGGCGCCCCAGGAAACCGGCCTTCGCGGTATGCGTGTGGACGATGTCCGGCTTGAAGTCTCGGGCCACCCGAATCAGCTTCAGCAGCGCCCGGGAGTCGCGGAGCGGACGCACCGGCTGGCGCACCTCGCTGACAAAACACATCGTCGCTCCCTCTGCTTCGGCGAGGTCGGCCAGCGACGCCTCGCCCGGGGCCAGCGTGCCGTGGACGAGCAGGGTCTCGTAGCGGTCAGGGTGAAAGCGCCTGCCGCTGAGCAGCGCCGCCTGGTGGGCCGGCCCGCCCATGTTGAGGCGACCGATGATTCGCAGGACGCGCAGGCGCTCGTGGTCACTCGGGTCGTTCATCGGACCCGCAGTCGAGCCGTCAGCGGGCGCTGTCGAGCGCTTCTCGCCGCTGCCACCGCTGCTCGAACTCCGCGTAGGTCCTGCGCAACCCCTCGTCGAAATCGACCGCCGGTGCGTATCCGAGGGTCTCCCGCGCCTTGGAGATGTCGGCAAGCGAGTGGCGCACATCACCCGGCCGCGACTCGGTGTTCACGGTCTCGATCTCCCGGCCGGCGAGCGTCGAGAGCCGTGCCACGATGTCATTGAGACTCGTCCGCTCTCCACAGGCGATGTTGAACGCCTCGCCGGCCGCCCCCTCGGCGGTAGCGGCCAGCAAGTTGGCATCGACAGCGTTATCGACGAAGGTGAAGTCACGCGACTGCTCACCGTCGCCGTGAACTATCGGCCGCCCGCCATCGAGCGCAGCGGTGATGAAGTTCGGGATCACCGCCGCATATTGCGACTGGGGATCCTGGCCGGGGCCGAAGACGTTGAAGTAGCGAAGGGCGACTGTCTCAAGGCCGTAGACCTGGTGAAAGGCGCGGCAGTAGCCCTCTGCCGCTAGCTTCGAGACCGCGTACGGGGCGATCGGCAGGGTGGGCATCTCCTCCCGCTTCGGAAGCTCCGTGCTGGCGCCGTAGAGCGAGGAGGACGATGCGTAGACGACCCGCCGTACGCCCTCGTCGCGAGCGGCCAGCAGCACGTTAAGGGTGCCGACGACGTTGGTGGCATTGCTGGTCAACGGGTCCTGAATCGACCGCGGCACCGACGGCAGGGCGCCGAGGTGAAAGGCGTAATCGCAGCCGCGCACGGCATTGTGAACCCGCTCGTAGCTCTGTAGGTCCCCCTCGATCAACTCGATGTCCTCGAGGACGTCCTCAAGGTTTGAGCGGCGACCGGTGGCGAAATTGTCGAGGACGCGGACGCCCTGCCCGTCACGCAACAGCCGCCTGACCAAGGCCGAGCCGATGAAGCCGCCCCCGCCGGTTACGAGCGCAACGGTCCCCGTCCCCATCATCGACCGGAGTCTAGCCTAGGCCCATCCCAGATGGGCAGATGCTCTTTCATCAAGCACCAGCCAATCGCGCGAGCACGGCTTCGTCCACCGCTGCGTCGAACTTACGCCCGAACAGCGCCTCGCTCTCACGCAACGCGGGCAGGTCGTTGATCGTGAGAACCCGAGGGTGACTCTCTTTTTCAGGCCAGCACATGAAGCGAAGTGTGTCATTTACGATCTCGTGCTCGGCAGCGAAGTCAGTGCCGAGGAGGATGCTCTGAAAGAACACCTCGTCGGGTGCAAGAGTGTGAGTGTGGTAGTGCCGGTAGTCGGGATGTTCGTCGATGAAGTCGAGAACGCGTTCGACGGCAGCCCGGCTCAGATTCCACCACTGGGACCCTCCGAAGGGGTGTATGTAGGAGGGAAAGTGACGGGCAGACTTCAGCACGCTGCGGATCCTGAGCACCTCGTTCAGGAGGCGGCCTTTTCGGTTGAAGAAGCTTGTGTCCTCACCTCGGGGAATACACGTCTCGCGTCGGCCCAGCACCGTGTAGGTGTAGAAGTCCGTGCGTTCGCGACCTTCGAAGCGCCAGCGCGAGGTGGGCAGCGGGAAATGCTCCAGGTAGCTGCGCGATCCCGCTCTCTCGAAGAACGCCAGGATCTCCTCGATAGGACGCAGCGGGAAGTCCTGGCCGCTGATCAGGACGAAGTGGTCACAACCGTCCCTGGCACCGCGGGCGAGGCCCTCCAAGGCCGCGTCGACGAGCTCGACGCTCCCCCACGCAGTCGCGTGGCGCGGCAGCAACTCGGCTTCGCGCACGCCCGCATCCGCGAGAGCCGTGGCGATCGGCGCCAGATCGGAGCGTCGGTCGACGTGCAGGTAAACCCGCACCTGGGGGTGGCGCAGCGCCGACAGCAGTAGGGCCAACTGCTCCGGCCTGTCATGCGCCAGGACGACGATCGCGAGCTTCACCGGCTCCCTCGCGGCGGCGGGCGATCACTGCTGGGGATCCTCGCGGTCATAGACAGATCATTCCGGGCCGGGCAACGGTATCGTCGGACCACGTGTGCGGGATAGCCGGCAAGGTCGACCGCGCTGCCGGCGTCCCGGCAGCGCTGATCGAGCAGATGTGCGAGCGCCAGGCCCACCGCGGTCCTGATTCGCGGGGCATCTTCTCGGGAGATGGCGTCGGCCTGGGGATCCAGCGCCTGCGGGTGATCGACCTCGAGACCGGCGACCAGCCCGTCTATAACGAGGACCGCTCCGTCGTCGTCGTGCTCAACGGTGAGATCTACAACTACCGGGAGCTGCGCCGCGAGCTCGAGGGCCGGGGCCACGCCTTCTCGACCCACGGCGACACCGAGGTGATCGTCCACCTCTACGAGGAGGAGGGTCCCGACCTCGTGCAGCGCCTGAGCGGAATGTTTGCCTTCGCGCTCTGGGACGAGCGCCGCAAGCGCCTGCTGATTGCCCGCGACCGGGTGGGCAAGAAGCCCCTCTTCTACTCGGAGCGAAATGGCTCGCTTTCCTTCGCTTCGGAGCTCCGAGCGCTGATGGCCGACCCGTCGATTCCCCGTGAGGTCGACCCGGCGGCGATCGACTGCTATCTCGCCTACGGCTACATCCAGGCACCGCGATCGATCTGGAGCGGGGTGAAGAAGCTGCCACCTGCTCACACGCTGGTCTGGGAAGACGGGAACACCCGCATCGAGAGGTACTGGAGCCTCGACTACTCCCGGAAGACCGACGCTTCGCTGCCCGAGCTGGAAGAGGAGCTGCGCAACCGCGTCTCCGCCGCCGTGCGGCGGCGGATGATCGCCGACGTGCCCCTGGGGGCACTCCTCTCGGGCGGCGTCGACTCCGCGATCGTGGTCTCGGAGATGGCCGCTGCCGCACCGCAACGGGTGAAGACATTCTCGATCGGCTTCGCGCAGGAGGACTACAACGAGCTGCCGCTCGCCCGCCTCACGGCCGAACGCTTCGGCACCGACCATGAAGAGTTCACGGTCGAGCCGAACGCAATCGAGATCGTCCCGAAGCTTGTCCGCCACTATGGCGAGCCCTTCGCCGACTCCTCCGCGATCCCCAGCTTCTACCTGGCAGAGCTGACCCGACGACAGGTGACGGTAGCGCTAAACGGGGACGGCGGCGACGAGAGCTTCGCCGGGTACCTCCGCTACGTCGCCAACAACCTCAGCGGTGGCCTGGACCTCGTGCCCCGTCGGCTGCGCCGAGGCGCCGCCTCCGCCGCCGAGCGCCTGCTCCAGATGGGAGACGCCCGCGGGCTGCGCAGCTACGGGCGGCGCTTTCTGACTTCTATCGGCGAGGACGCGCCCGGCCGCTATGCCGATCACGTCTGCATCTTCAACCGCTCGGAGCGAGAGACGCTGCTCGGCGAGGCGGCGGTCGGAGCAGAAACCGCCGACGTGATCGCAGGCCCATGGCGCAAGGCCTCCGGGCGCAGCAGGCTCGACGTCCTGCTCGAGACCGACGTCGACACCTACCTTCCCGGCGACCTGCTGGTCAAGATGGACATCGCCTCGATGGCTTACTCGCTCGAGGCGCGCTCGCCCCTGCTGGACCCCGAGCTGATGCAATTCGCCGCCTCGCTGCCGGCTCGTTATAAGGCACGACTCACGAGCAAGAAGTGGATCCTTCGCCGTGCTTACCGCGAGCGCATCCCAGACGAGGTGCTGGATGGCAAGAAGCGGGGTTTCGGGGTTCCCCTCGGCGCCTGGTTCCGCAACGAGCTGCGCGACTTCACCCGTGACGTCCTGCTGGACCCGGTGTGCATTGGCCGCGGCCTGATCCACGAGGGACCGACGCGCGCCCTTCTCGACCAGCACGACCGGGGCGGTGCCGACCGCTCGATGCAGATCTGGACCCTGCTGATGCTCGAGCTCTGGCACCGCGAGTTCGTAGACGGCCCGACGCCAACGATGTGCTGATCGTGGGTGCTCAGGTAGAGGTCTCGGCGGCCGCTTCCGGCGCCGGCGCCCATTCGGGGGACTCCAAGAGCGCCACGACGAGGATGCCCACAAAGATCAGGGTGAGTGAACCGGCCATCGCAATCGAGTCTCTGAATTCATAGAGGACAGCGCCGGCGCCGCAGAGGAACGCCTGCCCGGTGGCAAGCGCCATCGCGACCCGGCGGGGAGTGCCGAGGCGGGCGCGGAGGCGGTGGGTTAGGTGGTCTCGCCCACCGGTACATATGCCTACCCCGCGACGTTTCCGCGAGACGATCACCAGGGCGGTGTCCAGGGCCGGAAGGCCGACCAGGACCACCGCGAGCGGGATTAGCGCCCAGCCGAGACCCCTGCCGCCAGGCAGGTCCATGATCGTCGCAGCCATCACGAAGCCGATTGGCACGCTGCCTCCGTCGCCGAGGAAAATGCGCGAGGGCGAAGCAAGGTTGAAGGGAAGGAAACCGGCACACCCCCCCGCCAGGGCAAGGGAGATCGCCCCCAGCGCAATGTCCCCATGCGCTGCTGCGAGCATGCCCAGAATCGCGGCGGAGACGAGGGCGACGGTGCCGGTCGCGCCGTCCATGTTGTCCATCAGGTTGTAGGCGTTGACGACGCCAGCCACGAAGACGACCGTCAGCACCAGGTTGAGCGCTTCGCTGGGGAAAACAGACCAGCCGACCCCCGCTGAGAAGAGGGCGCAGGCCGTCCCGACCTCGATCGCGAGCCGCGGCAGGGGCCCAATCCCGAAGCGGTCGTCGACCGTGCCCAGCACCCAAAGGGCGAGGGCGCCGATGAGGATTGGCAAGAGAGAGGTGGCGGTATGACCGAAAAGACCCGCCGAGAGAAGAAAGGCGGCGACCACGGCCGCACCGCCGAGGTAAGGCGTGGGGCGAAGATGGCCCTTGTAACCAACTGGGCGGTCGAGGAAGCCGGTGCGCCGGGCGATGAAGATCGCCGCTGGGGTCAGCAGCAGCGCCGCGACGGCGGCGAAGAGAAAGGCGAGCTCCAGGCGCTGGCTCCCGGACACGCCGTGACCTAACCGTCTAGGGAGGGGTCTGCCGCAGTGTGCTCCTCCACCACGGCGGCGATTTCGCTATCCAAGCCGACCAGTTGGGGCCGTTCGATCCGCAGACGCTCGAAGGCGGCGACGTCGTCGATCGCCTCCTCTACCCCGCGGGTCGAACGCCATCCCGTCATCTGCTCGAGCGCCGAGGTATCCGGACAGCGGCGGCCAAGCTCCTCGAAGCCCTCCCCGTAAGCCTCTTCGTAGGGCACCATCCGTATGTCTGATTTGGATCCGGTCCGCTCGATCACGGTTTCGGCAAGTTCGAGAATCGTGATCTCAGTCGACCTGCCTACGTTGAACGCAGTCCCGCGGGCACCCTCCTCGTCCATCAGCATGACCAGGGCGCGGGTCGTGTCGTAGACGTGAGAGAAGCAGCGGGACTGACTGCCGTCGCCGTATACCGTCAGGTCCTCGCCGGCGATCGCCTGACCGACGAAACGCGGCAACACCATCCCGTAGGCTCCCGTCTGCCTTGGCCCAACTGTGTTGAAGAGGCGCACGACGACGTTGTCGGAGTCGCGCTCCCGGTGGTAGCCGAGGGTGATCGCCTCGCCGAAGGCCTTGGCGGTCGAGTAGGACCAACGAGCGATCGAGGGCGGCCCCAGGATCCGGTCGGACTGCTCGGTTAGGCCGGCGCTCGCGTTCTTGCCGTAAATCTCCGACGTGGAGGCGAAAAGAAGACGCCGGCCGAGCTGGTGGGCCCCCTCGGTAACGACCTGCGCGCCCCGCACGCTGCGACTCAGCGATTCAACCGAGCGGTCGACGATCAGTTTGACGCCGACGGCCGAGGCGAGATGGAAGCAGGCGTCGGCCCACTCCATGCTCTCGTCGACGAGCTCCTTGTCGCAAACGGACCCTTCGACGAACTGCGTCCGGCCAGAGGCGATCGCGTCAGTGATGTTCTCGATGTTTCCTGTACTGAGATCATCGAGGACGAGGACGTCGTCTCCGCGCGCAACCAGCGCGTCAGCCAGGTGCGAACCGATGAAGCCGGCCCCACCCGTGATCAGGTATCTCACCTTGCTATCTCCCTTTCCCTCATTCCCCTGCCGGTCATTTGCCTGACACCCTCGCGCAAGGCTCGATCCCGGTGGTGAATTCCCTGTATCCCCGTTGGCCTTTTGCGATTCCCAATCGCAAAATGTGCCGAAAATGACTAGCTGGCAGTAGACCAGATCCCCTATGCGGTGTCAAGGAAATCCAGTGTTTATAGTGCCGCTCAGGCACAGAGTCGGCTCAGATAAGGGATGCGGCGCCGGCCGCGTCTCCTCGGCGCCCTGAATTCTTATCCTAAGAAGAAGTAGGCCGCCGGGCCAAAAGACCGCCCCACTACCGCAGCGAAGGCACCGCTTCCAACGGCGGCGCCGGGTTCCACCCCCAGGGTGCCGCGATCGCGAGCTTCCACTCGACCCCGACCCGACGCAGGACGAGGGTTGGGTGAGGAGCCTGTGAGAAGCCCTCCACTCCGTTGGCACGGATCATCCAACGCTCGTGGGCAAGCGCGACGTCGCCGGCGGCAAGGACGCCTGCAAGCTCGATCGTGACCTCTGCGTGACCCTCGATCAGCTTGGCGAGGCGAGCCCGAATCGCTGCCTCGCCATGTACTTCGGTGCCATCAGGAGTGATCAGGCAGGCGTCAGGGGCAAAGCAAGCCGCGGCGGCGTCGAGGTCGCCGGTACTGAGCGCTCTTTTGAGCGCCTCGCAGGCAAGGCGGGGCGAGGCGGCAAACCGCTCCCCCAGGGGGTCCGGGCTCACGGACTGCCTCATCTCGCCCGACCCCCGACCTACTTCTTCTTCGCCAACTTCAGCTTCACCGTCGAGGGGGTGACTCCGGACCCGCTCGTCTTGGCCTTCAGCGTCTTGCCCTTGGCCAGTTCGGACTTGGCCGGGCCAGAGAGCT
>Ga0163161_10000491_pt1 | contig 32469 bp, 23 predicted proteins | sample S45metaG_FD_129847 | JGI IMG/M metagenome (GOLD analysis project Ga0163161, IMG submission 129847) | Switchgrass rhizosphere microbial communities from Kellogg Biological Station, Michigan, USA - S4-5 metaG | ecosystem: Host-associated > Plants > Roots > Rhizosphere > Soil | place: USA... | reverse complement strand
TGGCGAATCTTCTATATCAACCCACTGCTTACGGTATAGCAATCCAAAAGAAAGGTTCTCTTTTGAACCCGCATAAGCCGGGTTAATTACGTTCATGTTGTACATGTACTGCGTGTAGTGTGGATCCTGCTGGGCAGTAGCGTCCACAAGGCCGCCAAGAGCCAGCAAGGCTGCAAAGTAAAGTTTCTTCATTTAATGTGTGTTTTGCTTCGTTTTCGTAAAAATATAAAAAAAAACAAATCCCCACTGCAAAGTGGGGATCTGAATCATTATTTTTTTAACAATTTTTATTTCTCTTCTCTATTGATATATACCCATCCGGTTTTTGACTCACCGTTTGAACGTTCAATCATATAGAAGTATGTACCTGTAGGGAGTTCGTCTCCGTTGCTTCCTCTACCTATAAACTCGTTTGTATAGTTAGATTTACTATATACTTCCTGTCCGTAACGGTTAAATATCTCAAGTTTTCTTACGCCCAGGGCAGAAAGGTCAAACTCATCATTTTTACCATCACCGTTAGGAGATATACCACGAGGAATCATACATGTAGTGCTTAGTACTTCAAACGTGTCTGTGCTTACACATCCGCCATCTGTTGTAATAGTCACTGTATATTCACCCGCTGCCGGAGGAGCCATCTTACGATCTGTAGATGTAAATCCGTCAGGACCTGTCCATAGGTAAGTAGCGTGGTCAATATCGAATGAACCGTCTACATCTGTTACTTCAACATAGTATACGTTAGATTCACAGTCATCCAGGAATGCAAGATCTATTGCCGTAGTATCCTGAGTAACCACTACAGATTCTGTATGTGTACAAGTACCTACTGTAACTGTTACCTCATAAGTACCAAACTCAGTGCCTGTTATAGCGCTTGAGTTAGTTCCTGTAGGAGAACCATTTACTGTCCATGCGTATGTTGCAGTCGCAGTATCAAAGTTAGCACCGCCTACCTGTATAGTTACGTTAGTAGCCAGACATGTAACATAAGGACCACCAAGGTTAAACTGAGGTGTAGGTATAATAGTTACATCAAAGAAGTTCTCGTTAGTACAAGCTGCGTTTTCTGCAGCTACAGCATACACATAGATACGCTGCGATGTAGTAATCGTTTCACCTGCACTTAACGGAGTACCTGTCCCGCCTGTAGCTGTAAAGTAGCTGTTACCGGCACTAAGTGCAGGAAGAACATAGCTATCACAAACTGTTTCATTACCCGGAGCATCAGCTACAGGAGAAGCAGTAATAGTTACTACAAAACTTGTTTCAGCAGAACAATCAGTTGCGCTTGCCTCATACACATAAATAGTTTGTGTAGTAGATACGACATCGCCAGCATCTAAAGCAGTTCCTGTCGCACCCGCTCCTGTGTAGTAGCTTTGGCCTGCAGGAAGTGCAGGAAGCACATAACTGTCACAAGCATCCACACTTGTAATAGGATCAAGCTCAGGACGAGGATTAATCGTCAGTTCAAATGAATTTTCTGCTGTACACGCTGCAAGCGTTGGCGACACAGCATATACATACATAGTTTGTGTAGTTGAAGCCGCACCTGCAGGAATAATATCACCACCGTTATAAGCGGTACCTGTTCCTCCAGGTCCTGTATAGTATGTGTTACCCGCACTTAGAGCAGGAAGCGTATAAGGACCGCAAGAAACAACATCATCCGGATTATCCGCAACAGGAAGTGCCACAACAGTTACTGTAGTTGATTTAGTATCAATACAAGCGCCTTTTGACACTGTTACCGCATAAGTACCCTGATCAGTAACAGTTATAGAAGCTGTATTCTGCGCAATAGGGTTTCCGTTAAGAGTCCATTCATACGTCGCTGTAGAAAGGTCTTCACCAGCATCCGGAGTAACAGTAATAGTTGCAGGTGAACCCGCACATACAGACTGATCTGCAGTTACTGTAAACTTAGGAGGAACATTTGACACGATAGCCTGGAATGACCTTGTAATGAAACATGGCTGACCGGCTTTCATGATCCTAACCCACACTGTTGTTGTAGCAGTTGTTACAAAAGGAGCAGGAAGAACGTTTGTACCTCCGTCTATGGCATCCTGTTCTGTAGCATAGAACGCAAATGTGTAATCTGCCATCTGGTCTGCAGGGAATGCATTGGCAACCGCTTCGTTAAGATCGAAAGATACATCTTCGCCATTTCCACATTTAGAAATATTCACAGGATCGTTTGCAGGAATAATCTGCTCCTGTACCCTGATTGCAAAGTTACTTTCCCTAACGATAGTGTTACCGTTACAAAGAACGTAAGAAGCACGAGCTGTCATAGTAGTTGTACCTGTTTCAAGGGCACAAACTTCGATTGCAGGAGTAGTGCTGAAAGGCTGTCCATCTTTTAACCATTCAAAAGTAGCAGTAGTATCACCGTTTGGTGTAAATCTCCAAGCTTCTTCTGTAGCTGTCCATGCACCTGTATTTCTTCCCGGAGGAGTAAAGGCAACAGTCCCGGCAGCATTTTGAACACCGATAAGACCTACGCCGCTCTGCCAGTCAGTACATGGTACTCTTCTCTTAACATATACTTCGATAATGTTTGTAATTTCATACATTACTATCTGATAGCTTTGCGCTCCAATTGTAGCGTTGTTATTACAAGCACCACCAAATTGCGCTAACTCATTAAAACTAACAACAAGTGCACGGCAAGGATAGTTACCCAATACCTGATAGTTGATGTTAGGGTGAGCAAATGCATTTGTTATACTTGGATCTGTATCCTGGTATACACCATAAATAGCATTCCTTTGCGGGAATGTTGCATTAGGTATAGTCTGGCTGAAAGCATATCCGCTAGGTCCGCCTGAAGGCTGGTCTGCGTTAAAGCTCACCAGTCCGTTTGCACCTACCTGAGCTGCATTATATACATCTCCCATGAAACAGAATTCAAACGGAAGGTTGATTTTTGGACCCCAAATATCATCCACACCTACAGGCATAGAAGTACCTCCTAATGTAGGGAATGGTGGAGAGAAAGGAATGCTTGTTACCTCATAAGAAGTAGTTTCAGCCGCTGCCGCATAGTAGCTTGCAGAGAAATCAACACACAGATTTTCTCCAGGACATATTACATACTCTGTATCCGGTGCAATAACCTCAAGATCTAAATCTACAACTGTTACGTCGGCACAAGCCGGTGGTGTAAAGTCAGAGAATTTAAGAGGGCCTGACCAGTAGCTCTTATCTGTATCGCTACAAATAGACCTTACATAATACTCATAAGGAGTATTTGGTACAAGATTTTCTACGATCAATGAGTTTTCATTAACTATAGTGGTACCTGTAGGCGCAGCAGTTGGGAAACCAGCTCCCTGTGTCTGAACCTTAACTTCCCACTGTGTTTCTGTTCCGCCAGGAGTCCATCCAAGCTCTGTAGTACCCGGTGCATTTACAACACTTTGGCTTACAAGGTTTGTAGGCTGAGGACATGTAACAGTAGAACAGATAGCAAGACCTGTATATAGTATAGTATTCTGATCTGAACTCACAGTACCGCCAATTCTTTGGTATACTGTTTGTCCGTTGAATGGATTAACTATCTGAAGACCGGTCTGGTTAGGATTTGTTCCTCCAGGATTCCAGAATACTTCATAAGGAATACCTTTACAAAGCGGTAAAGATACTGTTACAGGACCACCGCCGGTAGCTAACTGAGGACCAAGAGTTCCTACAAGTATACCGCTTTGAGTCACTGACATGGTGTTACCCTGCCATCCGTTATTTCCAGAATCAGTAAGTATGAAGTTTACGTTACACTGGTCTACGATCTCACATACATTTGTATGGAAGGCAAATGGACCACTCCAACGGCTCTTATCACCAGGGGCGCAAACAGATCTTACATAATATTGGTACTGAGTACCCGGCTCAAGACCTCCGTAAGGATATCCATTAGTTGGTGCAGCTGTACCTACGGTATCTGTACCCGGTGCAGGACTGCCCGTTGTTACAACATAAACTTCCCATGCATTAGCTGTTCCTGCCTCTGTCCATCCGAGAGTTGCCGTAGTCATACCGATACCTGTAGCGGTAAGTGCAGTTGGTTTAGGACACGTAAGCACTTTAATATCTATGTTATCAACAGCTGCAGGAGTAGATCCCGTAAATCCATTGTTAACCCACTGGAATACAAAACGCTGTGTTGTTCCGGCCTGTGCAGCCGTAATTGGCACTGCATAGCTTGCATTTTGCCAGTTTACGCTTCCAAATAAGTTAGCCGTAGTTACAGCAGTACTGCTTCCCGCAGGAATAGCCGTACCGGCAACAGGGTTATAGCTTAATGGAACCATTACCACCTTAAGGTAATCTGCAGCTTCGCCAACGTTTTTCCAGTCAAAAGAAAGGTCAAGGTTAGTTACACCCGCAGGAATTACGATATCTCTATATGCATGAACAGTAGATGCAGATGCATTGTTATAACTATGTGTTACACCATTATCGCTAGAGATATAAAGTGATTGTGAAGGACTATTGAATGTTGCGCCTCCTACAAACCATTTATTAGGCTGTGTTCCTGTAGTGTATGTAAATGCAGGATTGCCTGCACCGTCAAAGTTTTGTACGTAAGGAAGCGTAGCAGGAATTTGAGGAGTATTGAAGTTAACCGGGCCAATCCAGAAGCTTGTTCCGTCAGAGCCGCCACAATTACTTCTTACCCATATATAATAGTTAGTAGAATCAGGAAGTCCTGATAATGTAACTGTTGGGTTTGTAACATATCCTGTAGGTACAGTACCTGCAACAGGAGGTGTTGGGCTCGTAGTAAGGAAGTAGTCATATCCTGCCGGTGCCGGTGCCGGTGCTGTCCAGCTAAATGTAGCATTTGCAGCATCTATCGTACCAGATACAAGCGCTGTAGGAGCAGCACATGTAACTACCGAAAGGCCAATGTTATCCACAGCAACAGGAGGCTGAGTTCCGCCGCCGCCGTCATTCTGCCACTGGAAGATTACTCTTCTTACTGTACCATTCCATGCTGCAGGAGCAGGAACAACAGCATTAACTGTAGTCCAGCTGCCATTAACCTGGTAGTTTGCGCCAACAGCTACAACACCGTTTGCGGCAGAAGGAGTTATCGTTGTTCCAGACACAGGAGAGAATGTCGTAGGAGCTATGAATACTTTTAGGTAATCCCAGTTTGCTTCACCAACACTTTTCCAGTCAAAATTTAACAAGATTTGTCCAGAAGCAATAGTTGCAGGAAGCTGGATGTCCCTGTATGCCTGAACAACACTTGTTGTGTGTGCATACGCATTTGTTACACCATTATCGTTAGTAATATACATAGACTTGGTAGGGCTGTTGCTTACAGCTGTGCCTACAGCCCACTTATTAGCTTGTGTACCATTAGTAAATGTATAACCTGGGTTATCTGCACCATCAAAGTTTTGAGCATAAGGCATAGCAGCAGGTATCTGCGGCGTGTTGAAGTTTAATGGACCAATCCAGAAACTTGTTCCGTCTGTGGCGCCACAATTACTTCTTACCCAAACATTGTAGTTTGTAGAATCTGTAAGACCACCTATATTAGCCGTTGGACCAGGCACGTTACCACTTACAGGCGTTGTTGCTGTAGGAGGCGTAGCCGTCGTAGAAATATAGTAGTCGTAACTTGCAGGAGCAGCCGTAGGAGCTGTCCATGATACAGTAGCAGAGTTTATTGTAACTGCGTTAAGCACTAATGCACTTGGTGCAGGACATGTAATAACAGAGAATTCTATGTTATCTACCGCTGCCGGAGGAGGAGAACCGCCACCGCCGTCATTCTGCCATTGGAAGATAACTCGTCTTACAGTATTATTCCATGCAGCTGGCGAAGTAACAACGTTATTAGAAGTTGTCCAGTTAGCGTTTGCCTGGAAATTAGCTCCAACAGCTACAACACCATTGGTTGCATCCGGAGTAATTATAGTGCCAGGAGTTGGAGAGAACGTAACAGGAGCAATGAAAACCTTCATATAATCCCAGTTATTTTCACCAAGGCTTTTCCAGTCAAATTTAAGAAGAAGCTGACCAGATGTTACAGTTGCAGGAAGTTGAATATCCCTGTAAGCATGTATTATACTTGTAACGTGGTTATAAGAGTTAGCAGTACCATCTGCAGAAACATATAAAGAAGATGCAGGGCTATTGCTTGTGGCAGTACCTACAACCCATTTGTTAGACTGTGTTCCGTTTGATAGCGTAAAACTGTGCGCACCAGAATCAAAGTTTTGTGCGTAAGGCATAGGAGCCGGAACCTGAGGAGTGTTAAAGCTAACAGGACCTGTCCAGAAACTTTTATCAGCATCACTACAATGAGATCTTACCCAAACATAGTATGTAGCAGACGCTGTTAAAGGAGAAATTGTAGCCGAAGTTCCTGTTACGTTTTGAGTAACTGGTGTAGCATCCGTTGGTGCTGTAGGTGTTTGAGACACATACACATCATAACTAGGAGGCGTAACCGTTGTTGGCGCTGTCCAGTTGATAACTGCCTGAGCAGGAGTAAGTGCGCCTATAGTAAGCGCTGTAGGCTGAGGACAAGTAATAACTTTGAATACGATATTATCTATGGCAGCAGGAGGATTAGAACCTGCACTGTTGTCATTTGTCCATTCAAACACGAGTTTCCTTGCTGTACCTGCCCATGCAGCCGGTGCAGTAATTATATTGTTTGACGTTTGCCAGTTGTTAGAAAGGTTTCTAAAAGTTCCTACCTCTGTACCATTTGCGGCAACGATAGCTGTACCCGGTGCAGGTGTGAAAGAATCCGGCACAACCCATACTTTAACAAAGTCATATGTGCTTTCGCCAAAACATCTCCAGTCAAAAGAAAGGCTAAGCTGATCTACAGTAGCCGGCATCTGGATAGTCTTGTAAGCATGAACATATGCTGTAGTACCGTTTGCGTAAGCGTTTGTTACTCCGTTATCGTTAGATATGTAAAGTGATTTAGTAGGGCTGTTACTTACAGCAGTGCCTACAAACCATTTATTAACCTGAGTTCCGTTAGCAAGTGTCATGCCTCCCGTATCAGCTCCGTCAAAATTCTGGATGAAAGGGAGAGCAGTAGGTACCTGGCTTGTAGTAAACAGGAATGGGCCGGCCCATATACTGTAATTACCGCCTACACAAGCTTCTCTTACATAAAATTCGTAAGTAGTTGCAGGAACTAAAGCAGCTCCGGCAGTTGTAGTAGTAACTGTATTACCTGTACTTGTAGAAACTACAGTACCTGTAGATGGAAGTCCTGCGCCCTGAGGCTGTACCGCCATCTGCCAAGACGTTGCGCCTGCAGTTCCCGGAGTCCAGCCTAATATAGCAGATGTGCCTGTTACACCTGTAGCATTACCTGCTGTAGGCTGAGGACAAAATACCTGCTGAATTGTAAGCTTATATCCTGTAGTTTGAGGAGAACCATTTGTAGAAATTACAATGTAATATGTAGTACCAGATGTCATTGCAAAAGATGCAAGGTTTACCGGAGCCGTAGCGGTAGCAGTACCACCACCTATACATGCACTGCCAATATTAGCACAGCTGCTGTATATAAACATACCGGCAGGGCCTCCTGTATCGGTAAGCGTAATGCTAAAGTTACCTGTAGCAGTAGGCGTATAAGCATAAACTACATCGTTTCCTGCAAGATAATTACCGGTACTGTTACAGCCTGTACCCGCGATACCTTCATAAAAGTCGCTATAGTTAGATGTGTTATCTGTAGTACTATAGTTTCCGCCAGGAATAACAATTGGCGATGCACACGTTTCTCCTAAACACGATGTCTTGAAGAAAACAGGCCCTATCCAGGGACTTTTTGAATCACCACAGTTGTTACGCACATAAAACTTATAATCTGTACAAGCATTTAATCCACCTGCCACATAAGGAAGCGCTCCAGAGTATGAAACACCTGTTTGTGTAGGCGTAGCTGCCGCAGGAACCACTTCGATATCCCAAGACGTAACACCAGTGCTTGTCCAGCTAAGGTTTGCACTGTTTATTGTTTTTGAAACAACAACACCATTTGTTGGAGCAACACATGCTGCCGCAACTTTCACATCATCAATGAACCAACGATCTTTATCGAGACCTGTCATCATGAACGCAATACGAACATTCTTTCCTGCCCATACAGCCGGAAGCGTAATCGTTTTTTCTGCCCATGCAGCCTGATCAGGATTGATCTGTAATTCAGTGTAAGTAGCAAGTAAGTTTGCTGTTGCTGCAAAGTTATCTACAGTTACATCGGCAGGAGTACTGCCCGCAGCATATTCTGCAATGTAAATTTTGTAGATACTTCCCTGGTCACCATTAATTGTTAATTTTGACTGGAATGTTAATTCACCATTCGCAGGAACATTAAACAATTTGGTAACAAGCCAGTCCGCAGGAATGGCACTACCCGGCGCTACAGCTTCTTTGTTAAGATAAGCTGAGTGCCCGTCTCCGCCGAAAGGCGGCTGCTGAAGATTTCCCGGAATAGTTTGGATCCAGGTTACGTTAGGACCGTACTGATTGATGACTTTCCAATCTGGCGGTGCAGCAGGTGTGCCTGTCCATGCAGCATCGAAATGCTCCACAGCCAGCTGTGCATGCGCAAAAAAAGACATCAATGATACTACGATCATTAAAGTAATTTTTTTCATAGTTTATAGTTTAGCTAAATTTAATCTCCAAATTTAAAAAAATATAACATATACGTAACAATTTAGTGAAATTTAACATATTTTCTATAAAAGCCCATTTTCAGAGGTTATTTTAAAAATCTTGTCCCTAAATTTTTGTAATTTTACATTTTTATAACAAAATTATGCTTGAAAAAGAGACGATTAAATTCGAAAAGACCATCTTAGCCGGAGTCATTACACAAAACCAAAGTGAGGAGAAATTAAACGAGTATCTAGATGAGCTTGAGTTCTTAACCTTTACGGCGGGCGGAGAAGTAATAAAACGATTTTCGCAAAAAATGGAACGCCCTAATCCAAAGACTTTTTTAGGTACAGGTAAAATTGAAGAGATCAACCTATATATAAAGGAGAATAATATTACAACCATAATTTTTGATGATGAGCTTACACCCGCTCAGCAAAAAAATATCGGACGTATATTTGATATTAAAGTCTTAGACCGTACTAATCTTATCCTTGATATTTTTGCGCAGCGTGCACAAACATCTTATGCCCGTACCCAAGTGGAATTGGCACAATACCAGTACCTGCTGCCAAGGCTTAGCGGTATGTGGACCCACCTTGAACGCCAGCGTGGTGGTATTGGTATGCGCGGTCCTGGTGAAACAGAGATCGAGACTGACCGCCGTATCGTACGCGATCGAATAGCATTACTCAAAGAAAAAATAAGGACTATAGACAGGCAAATGTCTGTACAGCGAAGCAACCGTGGCGCCATGGTGCGTGTTGCTCTCGTAGGGTACACTAATGTGGGCAAGTCTACGCTTATGAACGTGATAAGTAAAAGTGAGGTCTTTGTAGAAAACAAGCTTTTTGCTACGCTTGACACCACTGTTAGAAAAGTAGTTATCAAGAACCTGCCGTTCCTGTTGTCTGACACTGTAGGTTTTATACGAAAACTGCCTACACAGCTTATCGAGTCGTTTAAAAGTACGCTGGACGAAGTGCGTGAAGCCGACTTACTGCTGCACGTAGTAGATATTTCGCACCCGGAATTTGAAGACCATATTGCATCGGTTAACCAGATCCTTCAGGATATTAAAAGTATTGACAAGCCTACAATTATGGTATTCAATAAGATTGATGCTTACAAACCGGAGACGATTGCAGAAGACGATCTTATAACAGAAAGGACGACGCGCCACTATTCTTTAGACGAATGGAAAGCTACGTGGATGAGTAATGTAGGCGAAAAAAATGCATTGTTCATTTCGGCTACAAGCAAAGAGAATTTTGAAGAATTCAGGGAGAAAGTTTATGAAGCTGTAAGGGAGATACACATTACACGCTTTCCTTATAACAAGTTCTTGTATCCTGATTACAAAGAAAACTTTGCAGAAGAAAAAGAAGTTGACAACTCAGACGAATAAAACACAAAAGCCATCTCTAGAGATGGCTTTTTTTATATCCTAATTTTGCGTTATAACAAATCGTTAAGGTGTTTATAATTAGCCTTTACTGTTTCTAAAACCTCATCCATTCTACCTCCCAGGATAAGCTTACCCATGCTTATCGTCATGCCTTTTACCTGCTCCCACTCAATTTTAGGAGGCATGGCAAGCGACGCAGGATTTGTCATTACATTTATTAATACAGGCCCTTCTGTTCTAAAAGCTGTCTGTACTATTTCTTTAAGCGCTCCCGGGTTATGCACAGTAATTCCTGTAAAGCCCATCGCCTGGGCCACAAGGGCAAAGTCAGGGTTTACCATATCGGTCTCGTTGTCTGGAAGCCCCTGCACTTCCATTTCAAGTTTTACCATACCCAGTGCCCTATTGTTAAATACGATAAGTTTTACAGGCAGGTTATATTGTTTTATTGTAGCCAGATCACCAAGCATCATAGAAAGTCCTCCATCACCACACAGTGCAATAACCTGTTTATCAGGATTGCTTAGCGATGCCCCTATAGCCATAGGCATTGCATTAGCCATGGATCCATGGTTAAAAGACCCAAGCAGTTTTCGCTGGCCCGTTGCATGCAGATAGCGTGCGCCCCAAACACAACACATGCCGGTATCTACGGTAAAAATAGCATCGTTGTCTGCGAGTTCATTTATAGTGTGAGCAACAAACTCAGGCGATATCTTATCAACGCTGCCGGAATCTTTTACGTATGTTTCCAGATGCTCTTTTACGTGTTCATACAGTTTTAGCTGTGACATAAGGAAAGTGTCATCTTCCTTTTGATTGATAAGCGGAAGCAGCGCTTTTAGAGTATCATCAATTTTTCCGCAAAGCCCCATTTCAAGTTTTGCTCGCCTGCCCAGTTTTTCAGGCTTATCATCAATCTGGATGATCTTGTTTTTAAGCGGCATAAAGGCAGAATAAGGAAAATCAGTGCCCAATAGTAATACAACATCGGCTTCATGCATACTGTGATAGGCAGACGGAAGACCAAGAAGCCCGGTCATACCCACTTCAAAAGGGTTATCATACTGCATACCCATCTTTCCTCGGAAGGAATAACCGATAGGCGCGTTCAATAATTTTGCAAGCTGGATAACCTCATCGTGTGCTTCGGCAGCACCTATGCCGCAAAAAATAGTTACTTTGGCTTTGCTGTTAAGGGCATCGGCCAGTAAAGATAGTTCGCCGTCTGACGGTCGGATTACCGGGTTATTCCTGTAATTGTACATAGCAGTAACGCTTTCTTCGGCAGGAAGAGCAGACACATCTCCGGGAAGCCCTAAAACTGCCACCCCTTTGTTATGTATGGCGTGCTGTATTGCCGATTGCAGCATTCTTGGTGCCTGTGCCGCTGTAGATGCCACTTCATTATAACAAGAACAGTCATCAAAAAGTTTTATCGTATTGGTAGACTGAAAATAATCTACTCCAAACTCTGGTGTATTTATAGTAGATGCAATTGCAATAAGGGGTGCGCCCGTGCGATGTGCATCATACAATCCGTTTATAAGGTGTACGTGCCCCGGCCCGCAGCTTCCTGCACAGCAGGCAAGCCCGTCAAGTTCTGCCTCAGCCGCCGCCGCATAAGCCCCCGCCTCTTCGTGGCGCACGTGTATCCATTTTATCTTTCCGCTGCGTCTTACAGCGTCATTTAATTCATTAAGGCTGTCGCCCGTAACTGCATATATTCTTTTAACGCCATTTTCTACCAGCATCTCTACAATCTGGTCGGCTACTTTTTTTGCCATCTCTGTAGTATTTAATTTACTGTAAGTTACAGATAATTAGGCGTACTGACAGGTTTTTAACGTTATTATAATACTGAAAGCATCCCGCAAACACTACTATGTCGTTTGCGGGATGCACGGTGTTTTTTATATGATAAAGCAGGATTAGAATCCGTAATTGGCAGCAACACCAAATACCTGCCTAACCTGAAGCCCCTTATATGCATTGTCATCATAAATCATTTGGAATGACAAGTTGGTAGTAAGATACCTGTTAATGCGCATAACCACATTAAGCTGATAGTTGATATCCACATTCTGTGGATCTTCCAGATAGTTAGAGTACAAGCCAAGAATATTTTCGAATGTCACATTGGCCAGAACAACAACTTTATAATATGCCGATGCATTGAAACCTAATTCGTAACGCATAGACTCACCTTCCTTAACCCCAAAATAGGCTTCATCGGGCAGGGTAGAATTAGCATCTACAAAAGTAAATTTAGATGTTGCCGGAGACAGGTTAAAATAAAAGTTTTCATCTCTTTTATAAAGCATACCGGGACCTATCATTAAATAACCCGGAGACAGGAAGTTAGTATATTCTTCCCTTTGTTCGGCGCCATTTTCGTCTCGTGAATAGTTATATCCTTTAGTAAACTGTGTCCTAAAGTTTAAGAATGCTGAGTAGGACCATCTTTCTGTTGCCTTTTTACCCAAAATAGAGTTTACCTCAAGGCGGTCATCGGTCTTTTTAGCAAAAGATGATGTTCTTGTTTTTACGATACCATACGAAGCAATAACCTTGTTGTCCCAGCTCCAGTCACCTTTTTTGTAATTAAAATCATAGTTTACACCAAGTGTTCCTGAGATGTTATTCTCACCACCGGCAACCCAGTTATTAAACGTGGACTGATTGAACAGTAACGAAGCATTACCATTTGTAAACCATGGGCCTATGGTGTCTTTCTCTGTGGCTTTTTCCCCTCCATCCTGAGCGTTAGCACCAAGCGAACCTGCAAGGCATAACAAAAAGAGTATCTTTTTCTTCATAATTAATTGCTGTTTACACAAATATAATTAATAAAGAAAAAGATACTCTTACTTTTTTGATAAAATAGCCCTACCTTTTTTTGTACAAAGGCACAGATGAACAGGCTTCGCCAAACATTATACTTCTGGCTACCGGCATAAGTTTCTGGGTTGCCATAACATAGGCTTCCTGCGGTACAGCCTTTTTAGAGCAGCCCTTTATTATTACAGGCTTACCTTCGTATTCGCTATAATCAAGGTTATTTAACAGCTCCTGATATATCTGGATATTGATGTCTTCTGCCCTGCCCTGTACCACTTTTTTTGCAAATGGCTGCAAGTAAGTTGTAATGAGCATATAGGCCCATGCCGGTACTATGGCATCGGTACTGCAATACAAAGCAATGAACTTTCCTTTATATTGTTCCCAATCATGGTTCTTAAGCGTTTCACGAAACTCTTTCTCGCGAAGCACAAAACCTTCCCATAGCCAGCCTGATATATCTAAGCCCGCGCGCTCTCCTTCAGGATAATAATCTTCAAGGTCAAACACCTGCAGGATACTGCCTGCAACGCGGTTTATTATTTCTTCTTCTTTTTCCATTTTGTTTCGGGTTTAATGTTTAAGGTTTAAAGTTTCTCACTCCATCCCTTAAGCCTGAATACAATCACTTACAGCTATTAACTCAGTAGAGATTTTTCGACTCCGCTGCGCTGCGCTCAAAATGACAGAACGCAAACAACTGTAAACCATTAACTGTAAACTGACAACTAATTAAAGCATTCCCAGTTCCAGCTTAGCTTCTTCGCTCATAAGATCACGGCTCCATGGCGGATCGAATGTAATTTCAACCTCAGCAGCGGTAACGCCTTCAATTTTTCTTATCTTTTCCTCTACCTCCATCGGTAAGCTCTCTGCAACCGGGCAGTTAGGCGATGTAAGCGTCATAAGTATCTTCACTTCGTTATCGGTATTTACCATAACGTCATAAATTAGCCCAAGTTCGTAGATATCTACAGGTATCTCAGGGTCATATATTGTTTTTAGCACTTTTACGATGTCTTCGCCCAGTTGTGCCGTGTCTATTTCCTGTTCCATAGTTAGTTCTTTGCACTGTAAGCCAGCGCATACATTTTAATTTGTTTAATCATAGATACCAGTCCGTTTGCCCTTGTGGGAGAAAGATGTTCCTTAAGGCCAATCTCGTCTACAAAAGCGGTATCAGCTTCAAGGATATCAGATGCTTTCTGATTAGAGAATACACGGATAAATATCGCTATAAGCCCTTTAGTAAGTATAGCATCGCTATCAGCAGTAAATTGCAGCTCGCCGTCTTTCTGTTCGGCGTGAAGCCATACCTTGCTCTGACAGCCCTTGATGATATTATCTTCGGTTTTGTACTGTTCCTTAATAAGCGGAAGCGAATTACCCAGGTCTATCACATACTGGTAACGCTCTTCCCAATCGTCAAACATGGAAAACTCATCTATTATCTCGTCCTGAATTTCTTTTATGCTCATTCTTAATTATCTCTTATCCAAATCAGATATCATTATTATTTTATCAACAAGGCTTTTTATCCCTGCAGGAGGGTTACCGTGGTCAAAAGTAGTGCTATTATACTCTTTACCGTCCCTAATAATTTTGAGGTTCGCAGCAAGAGCGCCATCAAACTGATGTTTTTTAGAAGGAGCATCAATATCTTTCAGCCCTTCAACATTTAGTTTTCCTGATGCAGCCACCAATTGGTTCCAGTCACTTTTACCAATGCTTTTTGTTACCACGTCTTTCATTGCGTGATCTTTTATCGTAACGATGCTATCGCTTGTTACAACAACTTTTTTGTAAGCACCGCGTGTTGAGGCAGTATATTCAAACGAAAGCGAGTTAGCTGCCGAATCAGCGTTTGTCTTTACCGTTTTTGCAGATGAACACCCTACAGCAAAAGCGATGGTTAAAAGTACTAAGGCAATTTTTTTCATATTGATTGTTGTTTGTTTTTATTTCTCTAACTCAGCATTCTCTGTGCTTTTACCACTGCCTGTACTAAAGCATCTATTTCTCCTTTTGTATTATAAAAAGAGAATGATGCCCTTACCGTACCCGGAATATCAAAAAAGCTCATTACCGGCTGGCAGCAGTGGTGGCCTGTACGCACTGCGATTCCCATCTTGTCTACAATAGCACCAATGTCATACGGGTGTATACTACCCACATTAAATGATATCACCGATGTTTTATTTGCAGCCGTGCCTATAATTTTTAGCCCTTCTATTTCAAGAAGCTTTTGTGTACCATACTCTAAAAGCTCGTGCTCATAAGCCGCAATAGCGTCAAGCCCTATGCTGTTAAGATAATCAATAGCTGTGCCAAGCACTATACCGCCCTCAATGTGAGGTGTTCCTGCTTCAAATTTATGCGGCAGGTCGGCATAGGTGGTCTTTTCAAAGGTAACTTCTTTTATCATTTCGCCGCCACCCTGATAGGGAGGCAATTTTTTAAGCCACTCTTCTTTACCATATAATGCACCAGAGCCTGTCGGTCCGCATATCTTGTGTCCTGAAAAGGCATAAAAATCGCAGTCGAGCGCCTGCACATCTATTTTTAAATGCGGGGCTGCCTGTGCACCGTCTATAAACACGGCCGCACCTGCTTCGTGGGCTTTTTTTATGATATGCTCAATTGGGTTGATGGTTCCAAGCGAGTTAGAAATATGATTAACCGAAACAAGTTTTGTCTTTTCTGAAAGCAGCTTTTCAAACTCTTCGATGATAAGCTCTCCCCTATCGTTCATAGGGATAACTGTAAGCTGAGCTCCCGTGCGTTCACAAAGCATTTGCCATGGCACTATATTGCTATGGTGTTCCATTGCCGATATCATGATCTCATCGCCTTCTTTTACAAAAGCGGCAAAACCATTAGCTACAAGATTAATTCCGTGCGTTGTTCCGGCAGTAAAAAGCACCTCATACGTATGCTTTGCATTGATATGTTTTTGTATCGTTTGCCTGGAAGCTTCATAAGCATCGGTAGCCAGCTGGCTCAGCGTGTGTACCCCGCGATGAATATTTGCATTTATAGTGCTGTAATAGTTACTTATGGCATCTATTACAACCTTAGGTTTTTGTGAGGTCGCCGCGTTATCAAAATAGACAAGCGGCTTACCGTTCACGGTCTGGTTTAATATGGGAAAGTCATTCCTGACTTTTTGTATATCTAACATTATTGTACTTTCTGTAGTTATAGCTGTGCTGTGCATAGCAGATATTATACCTGCAAATTTACGTGATGTTTTTTTAATAACTGTTTTTTGCCATAACATTTAAGAATGTGGTTATTGTAAACTCCTATTTTCTATGTATTTAGTTATCAAGTAAACATTAATTGCATCAAAACTTTAGTAATAACTATTTTATTGCCTGCTAAAACAAGACGGCACTTTTGTGTTTATTTTTTCCAATTCCAATATTACAGGGCATAATCTCACAAATCTTAAAGTGTATGCAATCTAAATTTAACCGTTTTGTTTTTGAGGGTACGATTTTATGAAGTAAGTTTGCGCTAATTTAGATTAATTATAAACAATCAATCATTACTGATGAAAAAAATCAAACACATAGTTATGCTTGCCTTTGTTCTAACGGCGGCAATTTCTTGTAAAAAAGAAGAAAAAGTTACCGAAGAAACAACTGTAAAAACAGATTCTGTTGTTTCTGCAAAAACAGAAAAGATCGTTTCGCTTAACGGCGCAGTGACCGAAATCGTTGCTGCTCTTGGCCATGAAAAAGAAATCGTTGCGACAGATGTTACAAGTACATTTCCTGAAAGCCTTAAAACTACAGCTAAAGACCTTGGCCATGTTCGCCAGATTTCTATAGAAGCTATTATGGCTCTACAGCCTACAGTTATTCTTGCTACAGATAAAGACATGAGCCCTGAACTATTAGAAAAAATTAAAAAATCAGGCGTTAAGGCTGAAGTTTTCACTCAGGAATTTACGCCTGCAGGAAGTAAAAAACTTATTGCAGATGTTGCAAAAGCACTTAACCATGCTGACTATAAAGCTCTTGAAGAAAAAATTGACACTGACCTTGCCGCGGTAAAACCTATCGCTAAAGCGCCTAAAGTATTATTTATATATGCCCGTGGCGCTAACATGATGATGGTAAGCGGTACAGGTACTCCTGTAGAAAAAACTATTGAGCTTGCCGGCGGTAAAAATGCGGTAACTGATTTTGCCGATTACAAACCCCTTACTCCGGAAGCACTTATAAAAGGAAACCCGGATGTTATCTTATTGTTTGATTCTGGCCTTGGCAGCCTTGGCGGACCTCAGGGTGTTCTTAAAATTCCCGGAGTTGATAAAACCAATGCAGGTAAAAACAAAAAAATCATCGCTATGGATGGCGCACTTCTTTCAGGTTTCGGACCGCGTTTAGGCGAAGGTGCTGCAAAACTGAATGCCCTTTTATCTGAAAATGCAAAATAAACTTCCTATATATCTTATAACAGGTTTACTACTGCTGGCGGTGCTGGCAGTAGTTTCGCTGTTTATAGGTGTATATGTCTTTGAAAAACAATCCATACCGCAAATACTTGCCGGTATTATAAACAATGACGGCTCTGTATCAGACAGTGACCGTTTTGTATTGATGGAGCTGAGGCTTCCGCGTATAGTTATGGGTATACTCATAGGCAGTGCACTCGCCGTGTCGGGCACCTGCCTTCAGGGAATGTTCCGTAACCCGCTTGCAACCCCTGATCTTTTAGGGATTACAGCCGGAGCATCTTTAATGGCAGCCACCTCTATCGTATTGGGCAGCCATATAAAACCCTATATACCTGAGGCTTTTCATTTTTCATTGTTAAGCATAATGGCCTTTTTAGGGGCCTTGCTTACCATGATACTCGTATACCGCATGAGTACGCTGGACGGAAAAACCAATGTGGTGATCATGCTGCTTACCGGCGTAGCCGTTACAGCCCTTGGCTTTGCCTTTATGGGACTTTTGATCTACATCTCTAAAGAAGAAGAACTCCGTGACCTTACCTTTTGGAACCTTGGCAGCCTCAGCGGTGCAACCTGGAGCAAAAATGTTATTCTTGCTGTTGTTTTAACCGTATCATATAGCATACTCCTCCCTAAAGGAAAAGCACTCAACGCCATGATGCTTGGTGAAAAAGACGCACAGCACCTGGGTATACCTGTAGAGCGCATAAAGAAACAAATTGTGCTGCTCACAGCACTTATGATAGGCACCTGCGTGGCATTTGCAGGAACAATAGGATTTGTCGGGCTAATCGTTCCCTACATATTACGCCTGATTTTCAAGTCAAATTACCACATTATCCTGCCTTTATCTGCTATCTTTGGCAGCATTTTGCTTCTTACAGGAGATACGATAAGCAGGACTATAACGCCACCGTCTGAAGTGCCGCTTGGAATTCTTACTGCACTTATGGGCGCGCCTATTTTTATAACCATACTGATAAGAAGCAGGAAAACAATGTAAAGGACTATGTTAGCAGCCGAAAAAATATCATACGCACACCGCAAATTCGCTATACTGGAAAACATAGATGTTACAGTAAACAAAGGAGAACTGCTTGTTATTGTAGGCCCTAACGGTGCAGGGAAATCTACACTGCTAAGTATTCTTGCTAACGAGCTTAACGGAAAAAACCAGTCTATCTTCTTTAAAAAGAAGACCTTCCGTGAGTGGGATGGTAATGAGCTTGCACAAAGCAAGGCTAAGTTTTCGCAAAATAACAGCCATGATATTCCGCTTACAGTAAGCAACGTGGTCATGATGGGGCGCTATCCTTACTTTAGTTCGATACCACGCAAAACCGACGAAGAAGCTATTGTAAAGGCAATGGCAGAGACCGATGTGACCCACCTGGCACAAAGGGATTATAATTCACTTTCGGGTGGAGAAAAACAACGCGTACACCTTGCAAGGGTTCTTACCCAGCTGGACAATGATATAGAAAACACGCTTGTCTTTTTAGACGAGCCATTAAATAACCTTGACATACTGCACCAGCACCGCATATTGCAAACCATTAAAAAGTTTACCCAGCAAGGACATACTGCAATAATGGTACTGCACGACCTTAACCTGGCAGCACAATTTGCCGACAGGGTAATGCTGCTTAAAAAAGGTAAAATAGTAAGTCATGACGTACCCGAAAAGGTATTTACAAAAGAAACCATAAGCGCCGTGTACAATTTTCCGTGTACTATCTGCGCTAATCCGGTCAATAATAATCCGTTAATAATTTTTGGAACTTAATTTACAATACATATGAGTACAATAACCAATTCATTAAAAACTCAATGGGAAGCCCTTAAAGCTGAAAACCCACATTTAAGAATAAGAAATGCTGCAGAGCAGCTTGGCGTAAGCGAAGCAGAGCTTGTAGCAGTAAGCACAGGAGAAACGGTTACGCGTCTTCGCCCTGAATTTGCAGCTATACTTAGCGAAGTCGAAAAACTTGGAAAAGTAATGGCTCTTACAAGAAACGATGAGTGTGTGCATGAGCGTAAAGGTGTTTACCTTAATGGCGACTTCAGCTCTCCGTTTGCAAGTATATTTGTAGGCGAGGATATCGATCTTCGTATGTTCCTTACACATTGGGACAAAGCTTTTGCAGTAGCAGAAAAAAGCGAACACGGCGACAGGAAAAGCCTTCAGTTCTTTGGAAAAGATGGTCTTGCCATACACAAAATATACCTGACTAAAGACAGTAACGAGGCTGCATTTGATACACTTGTTGAGCAGTTTAAATCTGAAAACCAGTCTACAGAAGAGACTACTGTTGAAGTACCGCTTATCATAGATGAGAAACCGGACAGCGACATTAACCTTGCAGAATTTCACGAAGCATGGTTAACACTGCCTGATACGCATGCTTTCTTTGGTATGCTTAAGAAATTTGGCGTTACAAGAACACAGGCGCTTCGCCTTGCTCCAAACGACCACCTTGCTAAAAAAGTGGACAAAGAAGTTGTTGCTAAAATGCTTGAAGGAGCTGCAGAGCAAAAACTGCCTATCATGGTATTTGTAGGTAACAGGGGTAACATCCAGATCCACACAGGACTTGTACGCAAAACAATGTGGCACAACCAGTGGTTTAATGTTATGGATCCTGACTTTAACCTTCACCTGGATACAGATAAGATCGCTCAGGTATGGGTAGTGCGCAAGCCTACTGCCGATGGTGAGGTAACTGCACTTGAAGTTTACAACGAAATGGGCGAGATCATCGTTCAGTTCTTCGGAAAAAGAAAACCGGGTGTACCTGAATTAACTGAGTGGAGAGAACTTGTAGCATCGCTATAATTTACGCTGGTTATATAGATTCAAATAAAAAACCCCGCCTTCATAAGAGGGCGGGGTTTCATTTTAAAAAATATCTTCGCAGGTAAACGTTTCTTTAAGGCGAACACCCTTTTCGGTTTGTTCTACAGTGATAATCTGGTTATGTGCATCGTGTTCCAGGAAGAGATGATAACCCTTCTCGGCTGCGGTATTAAGAAAACGTGCCTTTTCATCTATAGTCAATAATGGCCTTGTGTCGTATCCCATTACATAAGGTAGCGGAATGTGACCCACGGTAGGCAGTAAATCGGCCATGAAAACAATAGTTTTTCCGTTATAACTAATATGGGGAATCATTTGTTTTTCGGTATGCCCGTCGGCAAAGAATATATCAAACCCTAGTTCACTTTGCTCTAAAAAACCAGCATCGGGTCTTTCAATAAATTTAAGCTGGCCGCTTTCCTGCATTGGCAGTATGTTTTCGCTTAAAAAAGAGGCTTTTTCGCGGGCATTCGGTTTGGTCGCCCATTCCCAATGATTTTCATTAGACCAAAAATGCGCATTCTTAAAGGCAGGTTCGTAACCCGTTTTGTCTTTATTCCACTGAATACTTCCGCCGCAATGGTCAAAATGCAGGTGTGTCATGAAAACATCTGTAATATCATCACGATGAAAACCGTGTTGTGCCAATGATTTGTCAATATTATGATCGCCCCACATGGAATAATAGCCAAAGAATTTTTCACTTTGCTTATTGCCCATTCCGGTATCAATCAGTATAAGTTTGTTACCGTCTTCAATAAGGAGGCATCGTGCTGCAAGGTTGATCAGGTTGTTGTTGTCGGCAGGATTAGTTTTATTCCAGATGGTTTTTGGTACAACGCCAAACATTGCACCGCCGTCAAGCTTAAAATTGCCGCTCTCTATAGGGTATAATTTCATTAGTATAAGTTTATTGGTGCCAAATTAACAATTTTACAATTAAGTATCGGTATAAGTATTGTTTATAGCTCTATTTGTATAAAAACTGCACCTATTATTGCATTATACAAAAATGTGGTATCTTTGCACTAAATTTAGACTAATTATACGTTTATAAATCATGATAAAAGTTTCTGACACAGCAAGAAAAAGGGTTGTATCCCTTATGGAAGATGATGGCTTTGATGCAGCTACCGACTATGTGCGAGTAGGTGTAAAAAGCGGCGGGTGTTCAGGTTTGTCTTATGATCTTAAATTTGACAAAGCCCTGGGCGAAAATGATAAAGTATTTGAAGACAACAACATAAAGATTGCCGTAGATAAAAAGAGTTTCCTGTATTTAGCAGGTACTATCCTTGAGTACTCAGGCGGCCTTAATGGTAAAGGTTTTGTCTTTAATAACCCTAATGCGCAGAGAACATGCGGATGCGGGGAGAGTTTTTCTCTTTAATTAAAGATTAAATTTTAGGTTTAACGTTGCTTAGCGACCTGAAATTAAAACTTTATATTTTTTTAAATTAAATAGCATTTCAGAATCAGTTTTGTGTTTGAGTGAGCAACCTTGGACCTGAAACTTTAAACCTGAAACCACAAGATAATGAGTAAGTATACTGAAGAGGAATTAAAAATTGAGCTTGAAACTAAAGAGTACGAGTACGGTTTTTATACTGACATTGAATCTGAAACATTTCCAATAGGGCTTAACGAAGACATCGTAAGGGCACTTTCTAAAAAGAAGGGAGAGCCTGAATGGATGACGGACTGGCGCCTTGAGGCTTTTCGTGCCTGGCAGCAAATGACAGAGCCAGACTGGGCAAATGTTCATTATGAAAAACCTGACTTCCAGGCTATTTCATATTATTCTGCGCCTAAAACGATAGATGCCAATAAAACCCTTGATGATGTAGATCCTGAATTATTAGCGATGTACAAAAAGCTTGGAATCTCTCTTGATGAGCAAAAGAAAATGAACAACATTGCCATGGACATCGTGGTCGATTCAGTTTCTGTAGCTACTACATTCAAGAAAACACTTGCTGAAAAAGGCATTATTTTTTGCCCGATTTCAGAAGCGATAAAAGAACATCCGGAACTGGTTAAGAAATATATAGGATCTGTAGTGCCGCAAAAAGACAACTTTTATGCCGCGCTTAATTCGGCTGTATTCTCTGACGGTTCTTTCTGTTATATTCCAAAAGGAGTACGCTGCCCAATGGAATTATCTACGTACTTCCGTATCAACCAGGCCGGTACAGGCCAGTTTGAACGTACGCTTGTAATTGCAGATGAAGGCAGTTATGTTAGCTACCTTGAAGGCTGTACAGCACCATCGCGAGATGAAAACCAGCTGCACGCTGCTGTAGTTGAGCTTATTGCAATGGATGATGCCGAAATTAAATACAGTACTGTACAAAACTGGTTCCCTGGTAACAAAGAAGGTAAAGGCGGTGTATTTAACTTTGTGACAAAACGAGGAATTTGCGAAAAGAACGCAAAGATATCATGGACACAGGTAGAGACAGGTTCTGCCGTTACATGGAAATACCCAAGCTGCATACTTAAAGGCGATAACTCTGTAGGAGAATTTTACTCTATAGCCGTTACGAACAACTACCAGCAGGCAGATACAGGAACTAAAATGATACACCTTGGCAAGAACACTAAGAGTACTATTATTTCTAAAGGTATATCGGCAGGTAAATCGCAAAACAGCTACCGCGGACTTGTACAAATAGGGTCAAGGGCAGATAACGCGCGTAACTTCTCTCAGTGTGACTCATTGCTAATGGGTAATAACTGCGGTGCGCATACCTTTCCTTACATTGAATCTAAAAACACTACGGCTAAAATAGAACACGAGGCTACAACAAGTAAAATTGGAGAAGACCAGGTATTTTATTGTAACCAGAGAGGTATACCTACAGAAAAAGCCATTGCTCTTATTGTAAACGGCTTTAGTAAAGACGTGCTTAACAAACTGCCAATGGAGTTTGCTGTAGAGGCACAAAAACTGCTTGAAATCTCTTTAGAGGGGTCAGTAGGATAAAATAGCTTTTCGGGTTTTAAGTTCAGTGTTGAGCGTGCCCGAAAAAACAAAATTAGAAGTATTATAAAATAAGGTTTGAGTAAGCGGTGCCAACAGGAACCCGGAACTCGAAACTCCAAACCCGAAACAAAAGAATAATGTTAAGTATTAAGAATTTACACGCCCGTGTTGAAGATAAAGATATCCTGAAAGGTATAAACCTTGAGGTTAAAGCTGGTGAAGTACACGCTATAATGGGACCTAATGGTTCAGGTAAAAGTACGCTTTCATCGGTCATTGCCGGTAAAGAGGATTATGAAGTGACTGATGGCGAAATCCTTCTTGAAGGTGAAGACATTGGCGAACTTGCTCCTGAAGAAAGAGCGCATAAGGGTGTTTTCCTTTCATTTCAGTATCCTGTAGAGATACCGGGAGTATCGGTTACAAACTTCATGAAAACCGCTATCAACGAAAGCCGTAAAGCTAAAGGACAGGAAGAAATGCCTGCTAACGAAATGCTTAAGCTTATCCGTGAGAAAAGCGAAATGCTGGAAATAGACCGCAAATTTCTTTCACGCTCTTTAAACGAAGGTTTTTCGGGTGGTGAAAAAAAACGTAATGAGATCTTCCAGATGGCAATGCTTGAGCCAAAACTGGCTATTCTTGACGAAACCGACTCTGGCCTTGATATTGATGCACTTCGTATCGTTGCAAATGGTGTAAACAAACTGCGCAGTGAAGACAACGCTGTAATTGTTATTACACACTATCAGAGGCTTCTTGATTATATCGTGCCTGATTTTGTACACGTGCTTTACAACGGTAAAATTGTAAAATCAGGAGGTAAAGAGCTTGCCTACGAGCTTGAAGAAAAAGGTTACGACTGGATTAAATCGGAAAATTAAGATGGAGTTGAAGGAAAAATTATTGTCTTCTTTCATGGCTTTTGAAGAAGGATTGGATGTTGAGTCAGATCTTCATGATGTTCGTACAGAAGCACTTAAGAATTTTGAAACTAAAGGCTTTCCTACCAAAAAAGAGGAAGCATGGAAATATACATCGCTTAACGCGGTACTTAAGAACGACTTTAGCGTTTTTCCTAAACAGGAAAATGTAGTAAGCTATGAGGAGGTAAAAAAGTATTTTATCCACGAGATAGACACTTACAAGGTTGTACTTATTGATGGTGTATTCAGTTCGTTCCTTTCCTCAACGACACATGAGGGAGTAGACATATGCCTTATGTCTTCGGCACTAAACAAGCCTAAGTACAAAGAAATAATTGACACCTATTTTAACGCTATTGCCAATACAGATGACAGCCTTACGTCGCTTAACACTGCTTTTGCAAGTGAGGGTGCTTATATCAATGTGCCTAAAGGTAAAGTTGTAGGAAAACCTATTGAGATCATGTGCTTTTCTACAGGAAATGAGGCAGCCCTTATGGTACAGCCGCGTAACCTGGTAATTGTTGGCGAAAACGCACAGGTACAAATCATTGAAAGACACCAGAGCTTAAACGGCAACCCGGTGCTTACAAATGCCGTTACAGAGATTTTTGCAGATAAAAGAGCAATTGTAGATTACTACAAGATTCAAAACGATCTTCACAGCGCTAACCTGGTTGATAATACATATATCGCTCAAAAGGCAGATAGTAATGCATCTGTACATACGTTCTCTTTTGGCGGTAACATTACAAGGAATAACCTTAACTTTTACCATCAGGGTGAACACATAGAGAGCACGCTTAAAGGGATTACTATCATTGGTGACAAGCAGCTTGTAGACCATTACACACTCGTTCAGCACGCTGAAGCAAATTGCGAAAGCCACCAAAATTACAAAGGTATTTTTGACGGCAGTTCTACGGGAGTATTTAACGGTAAGATCTATGTTGAGAAGGAAGCGCAAAAAACAGACGCTTTCCAACAGAATAATAATATTTTACTAAGCGAAAAAGCTACTATAAACGCTAAACCTCAGCTTGAGATATTTGCAGACGATGTAAAATGTTCTCACGGCTGCACTATTGGCCAGCTTGATGATAACGCGATGTTCTATATGCAGAGCAGAGGAATACCGCAAAAAGAAGCAAAAGCATTACTTATGTACGCTTTTAGTAACGAAGTTATTGAGAGTATAAGGATACCGGCACTTAAAAGCAGGATCACCAAGCTTATCGCCTCAAAACTTGGTGTGAGCATGGGCTTTGACCTCTAAGCGATATAAAATCATGATTGAGCCTCCTGTATAGGGGGCTTTTTTATTTCCACAGCTATTCTTCAATTATCTTTAAGCCTATAAATTATTAAAATCTTAGGGTATTTGTAAGGTATATTCTATGACATTAAACGCCATTTTGAATTTCGGAATGTTAAACACTTTGAAATCATATATAATTTAAAGAAAATTAATCAGTTAGCTTTATTTAGAATTAGTAAAAATAATTTGGTTTTTTAATTGGTGACCGTTAGCTTTGCAGTCAATTTAGAATTAATCTAACTTAGATTAGTAATGCACAAGCAGACACAAGTATTTTTATCCATAATATCTCTCTTAGGCTTTAGCGCATTAGCACAGGAAGCTATTAACGATACTATTAAAAAAAACAATCCTACACATCTGGATGAAGTAGTAGTTACAGGTCAGATTGAATCACAATCGCTTAGACGATCTATCCAAAACGTACGCGTAATTACCCGAAAAGACATTGACCAGTTGGCAGCAAATAATTTGGGTGATGTACTAAACCAGTACATTAACATAACTGTTATGCCAAGCGGAACAACAGGAAGATCTACTGTTTCTATGTTTGGGCTTGATGCTTTATACTTTAAAATACTGATAGACAATATTCCTATTGTTAACGAAGCCGGCCTTGGTAATAATATAGATCTCTCTCAAATTAACCTTAACGACGTAGAGCGCATTGAGATTATAGAAGGTTCAATGGGTGTAACACACGGTGCAAACGCAGTTAGCGGAATTTTGAACATAATTACAAAGAAATCTTCCAGGAACGAATGGGAAATAAAAACAACCGTTCAGGAAGAAACTGTAAATACAGAATATGGCCTGTTTAAAGAGGGCAGGCACATTCAGGCTTTACAGCTTGGTCATACCATAAATGAAAACTGGTATGTATCTGTTAACGCAAACAGGAACGATTTTCAGGGATACCTTGGCAATAAGCAGGGACAGGATTATAGCGTAAATGACGGTTTAAGGGGCTATAACTGGCTGCCTAAAGAACAGTTCATGACTAATGCGCTTGTTAGCTACCAAAAGAATGATTTCAGGCTTTTTTACCGTTTTGAAATGATGGATGAAAAGGTAGATTATTACAACAGCCAGGTTCAGACATTATTTAATACAGATTTAGGCTCGTACAGAGCCTCAGACGATAACAGGTATTTTACTGACAGGTTTTATCATCACCTTAATGGTACTGGTAAGCTGTTCTCTCAGCTAAACTACAATGTTTCGGTATCGCATCAAAAACAACAAAGAGAAGTAGAGAGCTTTATATACAGAATATGGCAGGACCAGGAGGTTAATAACCTTAAAGAAAAGGACCAGTCTATGGAAGTACTGTATTCTACGGGTACCTTAAGCAACTTCTTTAAAAGCAAAACAGCTAACCTGCAGATAGGTTATGAACTGGTAAATAACAATGGCTTTTCGGTAGTTCAGGAAGCAGGAAGCACCTTTACAGGAATAAGAAAAAGAATAGAAAATTATGATGCATTTGCGTCGTCTGAGATCAATCTTTCAGACAGATTCTCTGTACGTCCGGGATTCCGTTATTCATTCCAGTCGCAGTTTGACAACCAATATGCAGCCTCTTTAGGATTCAGGCAGCTACTTAACCATGATATCCAGGTAAGGGGTTCTGTAGGCAAATCTTTCCGTACACCTACTTTTGAAGAACTATACCAAAAGATGATATTTCCGGGGCATTATTTTAGCGGCAATGAAAACCTTACGCCCGAAACCAGTATCTCTTACGAAATTAGTGCCAGGAAAACTCATTATTTCCCATCAGGCCTTATGATGTCTAATAACCTTGTGGTAAGCTACATGGATATAAAAGACAGGATAACTACTGCCCTGACAGGATTTACATCTGATAATGTGCCAATGTATGAGGCTATAAACATTAGCAAATACAATATGTGGAATGTGTCTACTACAAACCAGATCCAGTATAAAAATCTTAATGTAAGCCTTGGCGCGACACTTGTAGGGGTGTCACAGTTAATAGACAGCGGTGACCTGCGCTCTAACGATGAATATTTGTATTCGCTTAACTTAAACACAAGTGTTTCTTACAAAGTACCTAAATGGTCTACTACATTTGCCGCTTATTACAAATACAATGGTAAGGCTCGCGAATACCAGTCTGATGGCAACGAGTATGTTCTTACTACAGTACAAGCTACTAACTGGCTTGATGCTTCGGTTGCAAAATCTTTCCTTAAGAACAAGGCGCTGGATGTACAGCTTGGTGCAAGAAACCTTCTTGACATAACTAATGTAACACGCACAGGCAACACGCAGACAGGAAGTCATGCAGCATCGACTAATGTAATGCTTGCTTATGGACGATCGTATTACCTGAAACTTGTATATAATCTTAATTTCTAATCAATAAATTATAATCAATATGAAAAAGAGCATATTTATCCTTTCGATGGCAATGACATTTTTTGCGTCTTGTTCAAGCAGTGATGATAGCAATGGTACTACAGAACCTGTAGGACCTACACCATCAGAAGGCAGTATTGTACAGCCAAATATTGGTGGCCCTACTGAGCCCAACCAGGTTTATGTAGATCTTGCAACCGGAGAATCAAAAGAAATACACAGAACAGCATGGGATCTTGGTTTTTACTCAGGCGCAGATTTTAGGGTAGTACTTAACGGATCTCTTAAAATGGCTGTTAAAAAACTTGAAACTACAAACATTGATGAAGTTCAGGAAGCAGATCCAACTGTTAGTGTGAGTTTTGCTACAGCATCTACATTAGGATATGCCGATAACCCTAACGGAATACTTACCGGTAATGGCGGTGGTGAAGGTACTGCTATCGCAGAAATTTCGGCAACAGATTCAGAAAATGCAGTTTACCTTGTAAATATGGGGCTTGGCCTTTCTACAACAACACCTGCTGTAGGCAGCGCTCAGGTAGACGGCGAATCAAGAGGATGGATGAAGATACGCATACTTAGAAATGCCGGCGGTTATAAACTGCAATATGCTGCATTAGATGCAACAACGCACCAGGAAGTAACTATTTCTAAGAACAGTTTATACAATTTTACATTCTTTAGCATGGTAACTAATGCTGAAGTATCTGTAGAGCCGGAGAAAACTAAATGGGATCTTGTATTTACTACATTTACAAATTACTACCCTTACCAGGGCATATTTGTACTATATCCTTTTGCAGATTACACATTATTAAACATAAAAGGCGGAACAAGGGCTTATGAAATTATTGCCCCAACTATAGATGGTGGTGAAGCTGCATACAATGCATTTACACTTGCACAGGTAGATAATTCTCTTTTTGAAGGATCTGCTGCAGACCACAGGTTTGTAACATGGAGAACAGAGGCTGGCCCAAGCACTACGATGACTGTTAAAAACGACCGTTTCTTTGTACTTAAAGATGCCGATGGCAACCTTTACAAAATAATCTTCAGAGCGCTTAAAAACGATGCAGGAGAAAGAGGTTACCCTGTATTTGAATATAAATTGCTACAGTAATTAATATAAAAAATTAAAAGTTAGTTTTTGTTTTATTTATCCCGGCAGTTAGTGTGTATACTGTCGGGATTTTTATTTTAAAGCCATCTAAGCAACCTTTTATAGCGAAACGTTCTTAGACTGAAATCCACAAAAAAGCGACTACAGGAGACTTATAAAACGAAAGCAGCGCCTTGAGCGCTGCTTCAGGAACAGAACCTATTTAATGGGGCTTAAAAAGGTTCAAAAAAACCCCTGACAGTCCCGTCAGGGGTTTCTTTTTGGCAGGCAAATAGAAAACCTGCTAATATATAATGGCGCTAAAAAACTTAGTTGGTTTTTTTAGCTGGTTCAGCTTTTTTCTCTACTGTTTTGGTCTCTTTAGTAGTAGCCTCAACTTTCTTTGCAGGTTGCGCAGTTGTAGCCGGCTGGGCCGTTTTTGCGTCTGCTGCAGGCTTAACTTCTTTTGTCGTTACCGTTTTAGTTGTTGCTGTTTGAACAGGTTGTGCCGGTTTAACTGGTTCTTGTGCTAATGCTGCTACTCCTGTAAGCATTAAAGCACTTAAAAATACATTTTTCATAGTGTTGGATATTTATTTTGATTATTCTGTATTAACAATAGAACAAGTTTAGTGCCGTTGAAAAATTATTTTTTGCAAAACTCAAAAACATCAAACGCAAAATACTGATATTCAAATACATATTATTTTAAAACATACGTCTTGCATAAATTAAAAATGAAAAATGGGTGTAGAAAGTGTAGAAAATGTGTGGAGGCTTGTGTGTATTTTATACAGTTCTTAGTTATTAGCAGCAGATAAGTTCGATTATAGTGTGTGATCCTCTTTCAGTTTTAAATGTATCTGTTACCTTTGCCCCATGCAAAACAGGCCGCTTACATACTCAAGGCACGAAAAGCTTAAAAGCCGTAACACGATAGACCGTATGTTTACCGAAGGTAAATCGGTTTCAAAATATCCGTTAAGGCTGGTATATGTTCCATTGGAAGCGGGTATGGATAACGATTCGCCAATTAAAATGGGGGTTTCAGTATCAAAAAAATATTTCAAGAGGGCACACGACCGCAATTACTTTAAGAGGGTGCTGCGTGAAACTTACCGCCACCATAAGCATATCATAATAGACAAACTGGACAAACCTTATGCTTTCATGTTTTTTTACCAGACAAAAGACCGCCTTTCTTTTGAGGAGATAAACACAAAGACAATTCTGCTTTTTGAAAAATTTGCTGCACAGGAGCAACTGTAGCCTGCCTCAAAGTGCATTGCACTAATTACGCTATTTTTTGGTTAGTAAGATTCAGGGTTACTGCAGCTATGCCGCGATAAATTTAATGCGTTCAAGTTTCTTTACATCATAGTGCTACATTTGGCCATTTATACCTATTTTCGTAATTGCGATTTATATCCACAAAAATTTAAAGAAAAAGATATGCTTAAAAAGCTAAAGAAAAGATATGTGCTGCCGGTTGCGGCATCGGCGTTTTTGTTTGTTGGGGTGAGCTTTAAAGACGATTTTTTTGAGATTGCCAAACAAATAGAAATATTTACTACACTTTTTAAAACGGTAAACAACAATTATGTAGACGAGGTAAACCCGGGGCAGCTTATGGATAAGGCCATAAAAAGCATGCTTACCGACCTTGACCCCTACACTGTTTACTTTAACGAACAGGATGTTGCTAAATTTAAGATAAACAACACCGGAGAATATACGGGAATTGGAGCTCTTATTACAAGAAAAGAAGGCAAACTTATTGTAAAAGAACCCTACAAAGACTATCCTGCCGATAAAGCCGGGCTTAAAGCAGGCGATGAGATAATACAGATAGGCGATGTAAACCTTGCAGAATTTAAAGAAGATGCAGGTGAATTGCTAAAAGGTGCAAAAAATACTAAAGTAGCTATTAAGTATGTGCGTCAGGGTAAAACATACAGTACTGATATTGTACTTGATGAAGTAGATATTAAAGCAGTTCCTTATTTTGCTATGGTGGGTAAAGAGACGGGTTACATCGTGCTTACACAGTTTAACGCTAAAGCATCTACCGAAACAAAAACGGCGCTACTGCAGCTTAAAGCCGATGGTGCCAAGAACATTATCCTTGACCTAAGGGGAAATCCGGGTGGTTTGCTTAATGAAGCGGTTAATGTGTGTAATCTATTTGTACCTCAAGGCGAAACCATAGTTACTACAAAGTCTAAAAACGAAAGCTATAACAACACCTATAAAACCCAACGCGCACCGGTAGATCTTGAGATTCCATTAGTGGTTCTTGTAAACGGCAGCAGTGCTTCGGCTTCTGAAATCGTGGCTGGAGCGCTTCAGGACCTGGACCGTGCTGTTATTGTAGGCAGCAGAAGTTTTGGTAAAGGATTGGTGCAGCGCCCGCTTGACCTTACTTATGGTACACAGGTAAAAGTTACCATCTCACGCTACTACACGCCTTCAGGCCGTGGTATACAGGCGCTTGACTATGCACATAAAGATGCAGACGGCAAGGCCATACGTATCGACAAGAAAAATTACAACGCATTCAAAACAAAAAGAGGAAGAACAGTCTACGATGGTGGAGGAATACTTCCAGATGTAGAACTGGATGAAGCAAAACAAAGCACAATTGCTGACGCATTAGTTAAAAATGACGGTATCTTTAACTATGCTACTATCTATTTTTACAAAAACCCTACACAGACAAGTATCCCTACAGTAACTGACGCCGACTTTGAAGCCTTAAAAGCGTCGCTAAAAAAAGACAACTTCCAGTTTGATACTGAAACAGAAAAGTCGCTAAAAGCAGTGATGGATTCTGCAAAAAAAGAGAAGATAGATGCAGGCATCAAAGTACAATATGACCAGCTTTTGGCAGCACTTCAAAAAAGCGAGGAAACAGAGCTTAATAGTAATAAAAATGAAATTAAGGAACTGCTGCTGGATGAACTTATAAAGCGTTATCAATACAAAGAAGGTTTATATAAATATTATACAACCAGTAATACCGAGATAAAGAAATCGGCTGCGCTACTTGCCAATACAGCAGAATACAACAAATTGCTTGCAAAATAAATAATCTAATCCCCTCGTTATATAATAATCAGGGGATTTTAATTTATATCACTATGAAGCCGATTATACAACCAGCCGAGCTAATTGAGCTTATGACCACGCCCGACATTGTTATTGTAGATGCCGGCGAGAGCATAGATTATACCATGCAGCACATTAAAGGAGCTGTACGTGCCGACCTCAATACCGACCTGGCAAATGTACCCGACGACGCTGCCAATGGCGGCAGGCATCCGCTGCCTGATACTGTTTCGTTTGGGCAGGTACTTGGACGTTTGGGCATAACGCCGCAAAGCCATGTAGTTGTATACGACAATAAAGGCGGGGCATTGGCTGCAGCCCGCTTTTGGTGGATGCTTAAGGCTGCCGGACACGAAAAAGTACAGGTGCTTAACGGTGGGTTGAGTGCTGCTGTAAAAGC
>Ga0163161_10000489_pt1 | contig 32531 bp, 28 predicted proteins | sample S45metaG_FD_129847 | JGI IMG/M metagenome (GOLD analysis project Ga0163161, IMG submission 129847) | Switchgrass rhizosphere microbial communities from Kellogg Biological Station, Michigan, USA - S4-5 metaG | ecosystem: Host-associated > Plants > Roots > Rhizosphere > Soil | place: USA... | reverse complement strand
CGTTGGCGCATGGAAATCCTGGCGATAAGGGTGATCGCGTCCGCTTAAAATACGCGGACACCATCGCCCTAAATACTGGAGTTCGGTAGGTGTGTTCGCCATCCGCTTACAGTGCTTCTCACCGCGTCTTGGTTGTTTGCGGTTTCGATGGTCTTGTATGAGATCGTGGGGCTGAATGCTGAATAAAGCGTAGCCCTGATACGCCATACCTTCGGTGCTTGTGTTCTCACCACCATCCCCCAAAGTCACAATCTAACGCTTGGTTTCGGTAGCTGAAACTTCTGAAATCCTATAAAGAAGTTTCTCGCAACCATGCAGATTTCCCAATTCTCCCCTTGTACAATCGCGACTGAACGATAATTGTTTGGCGGATAAGGTGTACAAACATTTACAAAATCCTGAACCGCCGTCACTATTAGTTCTTCAGTCAATAATTTATCAAAGGCTGCGTCGGAAAATCGGAGATGGATACCATTCTTCTCGGCAAGATTTAAAATGAGATTTATTACTTTAATTCGTCGAGACATTTCTAAAAGTTCATCTTTCCGGGGAATATTTGAAATCAGACCTAAATCATTATGGAATCGTTCTTCTTTTTTTCCTAGCATGCCAAGACGGACAACGGGTTTCCAGCCAGCCAATACTTTATCCAGCACCTTCTCATAAGCATTGAGCTTCTCGCGAAAATAATTACTTGCAAAAAATGAGGAAGAGAAATGTTTGGATCTCGCGAAGTAATCTTTTTGTTTAGACATGTTAAACGAAAACTGCCATGTAACTTCTAGTTCGTCATGCCCATGCCCAGATACCCAGAGTTTGTGCTTCCTTTCTAAAAGAGGGGCTTCTCCTGTAGATACTAATATTTCAGCATACGCTGTTGTTTCGAACCTTTCTTCTGACAGTTCACCTGTTTGTATATTCGCTGCGAATAATTCACAATGAAGCTCTTGTATTCTAAATCTTATGTTTGTATTTGCATTATGCTCATGATCTGGAAACCAGGAGTCTAGGATCTCCCCTATCGAATCATTTGTAAATTGCTTAATAGTCGATGCACCCTTATTTGTCGCGTGGATGGTAGAGGAAACTCCATCTTGCTCAGTCAGGGCTTGATTTTTACTAGCTTCACTAATCGCAAGAGAAAGCTTTTGGCTGGAAAATTCAGATTTATCTTTAGATGAGTTAGGATTTACAGTTGGCATTACAGGCGAGCCTATTAATATTAACCTTTTTTGAAGCTTTTGATAAAACTCATGCTTTCTAATCTCTAGAAACCCGTTTTCAGTTGAAGTGCCCATTGCCCTCAACAGGAGTCGCGCTATGCCCAGATCATCAACTAGCTCTGGAATAAACGCGTCGAGATTACTCAGAGAAATTTCCCCAGCGACTCCATTCAGCTCAACGCATACCACGACAAGCTTTGCCCAAACCATGCTTTTATCAAGGCTAGGTAATTGCTGTGAGATCAATTGTTTTTGTGTGTTAGTACCTGCATCATTATCGGAATCTAAGCTCTCTCCAAGAAACTCTATTGACTTAACAAAATCGTGAAATCTATCATCGCTGAATGCTTCTAAATCATAAATTTTAACAGCGCTTTCCATCGCGTCGTATGCTTTTCTATTCTTTTCATTACTAAAATTTTTGGAGTAAACTTTGTTTTTCCATACATCATGAGTCAATGTTGATCGGGCGAATGCAACAATTTGTTGTGCCCCTTTCATATGACCCAGGCTTGAAGAATCGAAAACAATTTGTATTTTATCTAAATCTTTATTAAAGGAAGGGTCTACGAAATCAAGCCAAGCCAGTCCAACTGCTTCTTTAAAATCATTTGAACTAGGTGTCAGAGTACGCTTCATCTGCATTCGCACTATGGCATTTTCGCCAGTCCTCGCGCATACAGAAGTAATAATAAGGTCGTCTGTATTATGCCCCAGCACTCGTCCCTGGAACTGCAATTTTTGGATTGAGTATCCAGTCGGCACACCAGCGCAAGGAAGCCCCAGGCACATTGCTAGCAATCTTGAGGCTTGAACTCTTCGCTCGAATGCACCTCCCCGGTCGCCTGTGGAAGAAGGACTTGCTACTTGTTTTTTGTTGAACATTATTTACATTCGCCTAATCATTAAATTGGCTAGTAGTTACGAGCATCAATTATTTACTTTCTAAAATAACGATCAAGATTTGTTGATGAACAACCAGTCACCTGTGGATAAATCAGGCAAACAAGCGTTGATTTATGCTTTGGCTCAAAGCCGTGATCAATCATGCAGCGTTGCGCTTTGGCTGTATCTCCAATGCTTGCAACGTCCAGATTTGCCCCCAGTGGTTTGGCATAGCCGCATGCGTACATCACTGGCAGGGCTTCACTATCATTGGCTATCTGGACTGAGAAATGCGGTGATGCTCCCGCCTTGCGCCAGGTGACTTGCATGCGTTCATCCCGGCCAGAATTCGGCTTGATAGGGTGAAATGCTTCGTCCTCCACAAATGGCAAAGCCTCGAGCTGGGATAAGCTGAGAGGATAACCCTGCCTCTCTTCGACACAGGCGGGCATGTCTTTCATAATGTCACAGTATTCAAAACCGTCTTTTCGGATGAAACCATGACGTTTCATACACTGAAATTGCAGCACCTGTTCGTTGATGGGCAAATGCGTCATCGAAGTGGTTACCGGGTCGCCACATTCCTTCATAGCGGCTTTGACACCCTCAACAGAGGTCGAAGGGCGTTTCCACCTCGTAAATTCGGGTGACGGCGGGCAGCCGGTCAGTAAAAGCACCGTCGCGATTAAAGCCGGGAAGGTAATGATGTGAGCTTTGCGGAACATGTTAATCCTTTATGTGCGTCAGGCTCCCCAACACTGCCTAGATCCTTGGGAACCTCCATTGATGATCATGACAGAAACAGAAAGGGCCTGGGAGTGCGGGGCATGGTGAAGGACCATCACGACTTCCCCGGTTTACTAGGTGATCGTATAGGGTCTCTAGGCTTACCAAATGCTAAAGAACCTGGCTGATCCGGCTTTTCCTGCTCTGTGACCACTGGTGCTGAATGCGTTGCCAGGGCTGGCTTATGATCTTGCGCAGCAAGTGCCGGCACATGGGCAGGTGGTTTTGCCGGTGGGGCGTCTTCTAGTGTTATCCCTGCTCTTATGAGGATACTGTCCAGCTCGTTGGCCGAAAGCTGCTCATCCTTGCGCAGGTCGTCAATAACGCGCTTCTTCACTGCCTTCGGCAGATCGTTCAGATGTTGGACGTAGGTGAAGTCATGTGCAGGTATTCCCTTATGGATACCGTATAGGAAGCCATAGAGCTTGGGCCTTGCATCAACCTCCCTATCCATTCTGTTGTTTGTCTGGATGAACACCTTCTTCGATTTGCCTGTTGGGTCTGTGGCTCTAATGGCTACCGCGTCCCTCACGCGCTGACGGTTAGCTATCACGAGCTTCTTGTACTCTTTGTCCATCATTGAATCTGCTTCTCTGACAAGCTCCGGGGATGGGGTGTAGTCCAGAAGCGTCGTGCCGCAGATGCGGGATGCAAGGTAGAGATTCGCTTGAGTCCTTGGGTTCGGCTCCCCTGTGCAGCGGATCTTGGCGTGGCCTCTGGCAACGTGGATACTCATAGTGATGAGAGCTGAATTCAGGTCAGTCTGGTAAGTCTCTACGGCATTCCCAACGATTGTGCATACGTCTCTTTGGTTGAATTTCGACACAACGGTGTTCCCCACGATCATCTGCTTGGTGATTGATGGGCCGAATCTACTGTTCTCGTTGAACCGTGTGATGAAATCCTGAAGGCTTTCAGAGTTGTCTATGAACCTGAACTTGATCTTCTTCTTCCTGCCGTCCCCAATGGAGATTGAGCCGTTCGCCGTGGCTTCTGTGACCTGCTTTTGAATGTTCTGCTTTTTGATCATCTGGTAGAGGCTGTTGATTGATTCGACCTCATCCATGTCGATTTTCAGCTTGTTATCAATGATGACGCCGGATTTTTTGGCAGAGATTTTGAAGTCGAATTCGTCCAGGTAGATCGACCAACCGCTAACCTTACGTTCGCCACTTTTGTTTTTGCTGATGTTCGGGACCAACCTAGCGCCGAGTTCTTGGTACAGTTTTTTGTTCAGCTCTTCAATCCCATCGCTCATGTCGGTGGCGTTTATTAGCGCCGCTGCTTTTGAAACGATCAGGGACACATCTGTTTTTGTTTGATTGGCTTTGTATTTGTAAGCTGCATGCAACTCAAGCACACCCTTTGTTTGACGGGGGAGGGTGTCTATAGAAAGGAAGTCATCACCATAATCCTTGTGTTTTATCTTGATGTGTTGTTTCCCTTTGAGATAATCATCCACCACTTCAAAACCACTGTCCTGGAGGGCTTGTGTGAATTGTGGATAAGAGAAATTCTGCCCGATGAATTTCGAGGTGATTGACTCAATTCTATTTACTAGCTCAACGTCTTTACCAAAGATTTCTCCTGTATTTGGGTTTGTTGATACATCAATAGTTTTAGCTCGATCTTCATGCTCCATTTGAAGAAGGAAAGGATATTTTTCTTCGAGGCGGAATTTCACGTCTCTCATTTTTTTGATTATGCCGCTGTGTTTTTTTCCTCTAAAAAAGCTAGGTCTATACCCATCCAGTCTACGTGTAGACATTAAGACGTGTACGTGCGGATTCCCATCTTTCAAATGCGGAACAATCATGTATTTGAATGCAATATCCGTTTTTGAATTGGACAGCTCAAGTAAAGTTTCTTTAGCGGAATTGATAAGGAATTTTGCTTTATCTTCGTCAGTCTTTATGCTAGCTAGCTCGTTGTCTGTACAAGAAACAATAAACGAGAATGCATCAGACGCTTTGGACGATGATTTTTTACCCTGGTTAGAATGCTGCATAAATTCTTGTGCACAAGAAGTCGCGAATTCTAATGTATAATTTTTTTCATCAATACCGTTTTTAAAAAGGCCAAGCTTCTTCATTTTTTGCGGTGAATCTAACTGTAAATACAAATTCGTTTCTGAATATTGGACTCCTACGTGAGTGTCTATTCCATCGATATTGATTTTTGGAAGGTACAAGTAAGCAACTGCACCTTTAATCCTGACCTTACCTCTGATTTCAGGGTCAGAGGATTCAACGTATTCTATCTTTGCGTTGGATGTAATGCTGGCAAATTTAAGTTTAAGTGGTATGGCAATTATCATTTTTCTTCTCGTATTCTGATCGTTTTATTGTTCCTATATTTCATGTGTAAAAGCTCCAACGCTTTTGATGCTTCAAGCATTGTGCGAACCAGCAGTTCTTTGTAATCCTTACCGATTTTCACCAGCTCATTCACGTCTCTGACGCGTCGATTCAGAAGGTCGTAAATGCGCTTTCTTTCGACGAAGAAAGGGTGCTTTGAGCTAACCCCAATCTTGAATATCTTGGCTTCTTCGATTGCCCTCACAATCTGAGTAAATGGATCGTCATCGTGTTTAAAAAACCAGTATGGTTCGTCCTCAAGCAGCGCAGATAGGCGCGTTTCGCTCTCCGTATAAAGCTGGCTACTGCGTAAGCATTTGCGCTTGGCTACGGCCTCCGTACCAGTCGTTTGCTCAACGTATTCGACGTGGACATACGTGAATTTTTCACTGAGCAGGTTCACCTTGACGTGATGCTTCAGGAGCATCGTAAGCACGTTGGGGAGCTTGACTGTCTTGCCTTGCTTAGATGTGTACTGCTGGCCTGCACAGAGGTTGAAAAGCTGCTGGATGTTGCTCTGATTTCTGTTGAACGTGTCCTTCAGTCCGGCAAGGCTTTTCTGATCTTTCAGAGGAATGTAAATGTCTTTATCCCTGTGGAGGTGAGTCAAGAAAAGGCTCACACCTTTTCTGTATTTGGCAATCAACTCGATCTCATTCACGACCTCTGGAAGGCGTGTGTAACCACACGCAAAGACTAGGTTCTGTAGGTCTGACTTGAAGCGTTCTGAACACCTGAACTGGAGATACCTTTTCATTGGTCAACCCTCACTGATGGGGGCTGTTATTCGTTGTGTGCTGCGGCTGGAGTTTTGTCCTGAAGGCTTCTCTTAACTTGGCAGTGTCCTTGATTGAAGTCAGGGCCTTCATTTCTTCGACAAACTCTAGTGCTTCTATTACTGAAATCGAATATTCAATAGCGCTTATTTCTGACGTGATTTTTCCTCGGGCTTCTGTTTTTAACTTCTTTATAGACTCATTTCTTTCAAGCAATTTGGTTTTGTTGTCGTAGGATTTTTCAGCCCTGGCTTTTGCTTCGTCAGTGGAAGATTTCTTCAGTAGGGTTTCACCGAATTTGTCTCTGCTTGCGCGAATGGTACTAGCCTGATCTTCAAGTTTTTTTATTTCCGAAGCTAGCGTTGTAAACTCGTTTTGTTTTTCGATAATGTCGGCTTTTAGATCGGAAATGGTTTTTGTGATTGTCATTTTTTATGTTGTTTGTTTGTATCTATTATAGCATTTTTAATTTCGCAAATTGTTCTGTTGGATTTAATTTGTAGAGTGTAAATAAAAACAACACTTGCAATTATCCAAGCGATGATTTTGTCAAAGTTATTGACTGCGGCAATAATTAAAATAATAGTTAAAAATACGAATGTGGTTTGCAGTTTCAAAAGGTTGAGTAAATCATAGTTGTAGATTAGGGCTCTTTGCTTAACCGGGTTCATAAGGTAGAGATATTTGTAGTCCAATATGGCATTGTCTATTTCGAGTTTTGAAGAGTTTAACCTTGCGAGGTTCATAGCTAATGGTGTGTATTCCTCGGCCCTAGCTTTTACAGATTTGAAGAGTGCTTTGCGTAGTTTATGGGGCTGCGTTCTCTCTATTTCTTTAAGCACGTCACGAATGTTGTCCTCTACAGAGTTTCTGTATGTAATTAAGATTCTGTAGGATTCTTTTGAGCGTAATTTTTTGCCAAGCTTTATAAGTCGAAAATAGTTTTTTAGGTGTGTGGTTATCATGGTGAATAGAAATCGTTGTACTTTAGATTATAGCATTTCAGTAGCGCACTTTATTCTATTGATGCCTTTTAACGTGCTTTCACTTTTTTATTGATTTATGTCTGATTTTTGTCATCACTGATTTAATGAAAGCCTTATAGAATGCTGTATCCAAACAAACGGAGTGCGCTAGATTGTTTTAATTGACTTGTCAATTAACAACCTGACCTTGCCTGCTCTAAAAAATGCTTATAAATAGCTTTATTGAATAACCAATACTTACCCAATGGTGCGTAGCTTTTAGTGGAATCCCCGCTGTCGTGGTCATCCGAAGGGTGGAGGGTAGTGAGTGAGGCACCCGACCGCTGCGCAGCCGGAATCGGCTCGACAAGATGGCGTGTTCGATGTGGCCTGATGCGCTTCGTTTGGATGATTTGTGTACGTCATTTAGAAGCGATAAGAGCTTTCAGCCAGATCCATGGAGAGGTAGGACTGTGTGATTTGGTGTGCCCTGGGATAGGCTGATGGCGCGGTATAGCTGGCTCTGCTCCAGCGCGGTGAGAGATGTGCTATCGGAGTGCCATCGCCTTGAGTAGAATGCTGAAAATTTCACTCAAGCTAGGGACGGTTATGAAATCAGAATTTTTAGAAAAGTATGTACTTGTTAGCTTCAAACCTTTCCTTGTTGGATTGGCACTGGGGCTTGCATTCCTATGCTTAAAATTTGATAGTTTTGTCGAGGCTAATGCATCCTTCCCCTTAATATCCTGGGGCGCATTTATCGGGGCTGTTTGCATGCTTGTTGCTTTGCTCTTTGGATCTGTTAAAAAAAATACATTCAAACAACGGACTCTAGACAAAATTATCGAGTTGACAAATTACTTTGTTGGAGTGGGACTCTCTTCTTTGGCGTTTTGCATTATATATTACTCTAGATCAGGTTTGACCACTGGGGTAGTTGTAATGTGTGTTGGCGGCATAGCTTATTGGCTAGGAATCAACCGAGCCTTTTACCAAATCTCAAATATAGAAATGTCCGAAAGGGATAGAGTAATTCTGTGGATATTTTCGTTTGTGATGTTCATCCTTTTGATTCTGTTTTTTAAGGAAATGCATTCTGTAGGACGAATTTGATGCATAGAAAAATATGGAAAAGCATCGGCGAGTATCCATGGATTTCAGCGCTAATAGGTGTTGGCTTTTTAGTCATTGTTGCCATCTTCACTACCTATGCATTAAGCCTCGGACCACGCTCACATGAACATGCAGCATGGAGTAGTTTCGGCTCGATGCTTGCCGGAGTATTTACTTTCTTCGGCAGCACCGCAACCATAGCTACTCTGTTGTTCCTAAACGCGCAATTTAAAGAGCAGCAGAAGGTCACATCGAAGCAAATTGAAGCCATGACCTTTGAGCAGTATTTAAACCATCGTAAGCTGTTTCTTGAGCGTCTGAAAGAGATCGAAGAAAGCCTGGATAACAAAATAAAATTCAAAAATCCTGACAAGCTCTATCATAATATCTTTCCTCAGAACTCGCCTCTAGAATGCTCGTTTAGGGTGCAGATTGTAGGCGGCGAATTAGCAAAGGTTGATGATTTATCGGATATGTTTTCAAGCTTCGTTCAAATGAAAAAATTGCTAAGGAATAAATCTTGGATTCCAGCGGACGCAGACAATTTAATTAAGCATTTAATACTAATGCCTAACTCGCTTAGTTTTTTTCATGTTGAAGAAGATTTTGAAGGCGATTTGGCACTGGACGGAAAGAATCTCGGAATCAATATTTATTCTATAGATGAATACATAAATCGGGTGACAGTAGTTCTTAACGCTTTCCTTGTGTTCACTGGTAATCATCCAGTAGAAAGCGTTAACCATCTTTCAGAAAGCGCCGAGCTTCGTAAAGCGCTAATTCTTAATTTCCAATCGCAATTGCCTCCGAAGCATAGCCTGGTCCCTATAAGAAAATATCCCATTATTTTTTCTTTAGAGCGGATTCATCATTGGGTTGATCAGGCCAAAGATGCTGTTGGTCAACGTATGTTTTTAGATGCATGGCAAACGATGAATACAGCTTTGAGTTCAAAGCTTTGCGTTAATTCGTTTAAGGATAAAGCAAAGCAAATATCAATGATTAAAGAATTTATGATGGAAGCTGACCGTGCCTATAAGGGTTCTTTGCCTAATAGTCATGAGCGGAGTCTGGCTAATGAGTTTAGGGCAAAGCTGGAGCCTATTCTTCAAGGTCTACAGTCGTAATTTTTTTGAGTTTCCCCAAATGTGCTGGTTGTGGTTTTTAGTATGGTATAATTGGAACATAAACAAACTTTACTACAAATGAAAAATCAACCAACAGATTCCGAAATCAAAAGTCTACTGCACGTAAAAAGGAATCTCCTTGAGGGTGTAGGCATGAACCTTGTCCGAATCCTACCCATTGCCGTTATGGGTGGCTTCGTGATCAAAACGATAATTGCTTTCTTCCTCAAAGAATCCTTCAGTACAAGCTTCGCCTTCTATCTATTCTCCTTGGTGTTTTTAATGAGCTTACTAGGCGTTTCCTCCCTAGCAATGCTAAGAGCCAAATGCGCCAAAAAGGATGATGGCTATGAAGGCGGGTTTACTCCCGCTCTCGCGCTTTCAGGCAAGATCCTATCAAGCAATATCCTTGCACCCGGCCAGTACGTGGCACAGCACAAAGCAATCATCAAAGACGGCGTTGTGTGCTTCCTGGTGCCCTCTGTGATGCTCGCCATAGCCTTCGCCCTCCACGTACCTGTAGTGGTAAGTCTCATCGTCCTGGGTGCCGCTGTGTGCTTTTGGTCTGCACAGCTTAATGTGATACAGGCTGACGCCTATAATGAAGTGAATATCTTAAAATAATTAGCATTTTGTAAATATAAACTGCGGCGCCGTATACCTGGCGCCGGATTATATTTGGGGGGAGGAATAGACTTAAATGAGTAAGCGTCACCGCTAATCATTGAGTCTATTAATTATTCCTTTTAGGATCTTATTAAGCACTTCGGGTGGAACAGTGTCATATTTGAACTGCTTCAAGACAAATAAATACGCCATGCTCAAAACTGATTCATCATGAGGGGCGACGTCATAGGCCCATTCCCTGCAATACTTAACCACTTGATAAAGTGGTGAATCCTTTGCGTAGATATTTAGGTCAAGCCAACTTTCACCTGATGATTCAAGCAGGGTAGCTAATCCGTTCGCTCTGGCATCAGGATGGAATATTAAACTAAGCTCAAGGGTTATTGGGTCAAGGCAAGTGTAGCCAGTACCCACGTCGCCAAAGTCGATAAGCACCGGAGTGTTATCACCATTGACTAGTATGTTTCCTCCATGTAAGTCACCATGAATGCAAGCTTCTGAGATTTCAACAGTCCTCTCTTCTAAATCTAAAAGTATTTCAAGAGAGTGAGTAGTAATGATATTTTGAAAGTTTTCATCACTCAAGATCCGCCTGCGAATGTCTTTTATTTTCACCGGTTTGACATTTCTCGTGTCTGACCAGCGTGCTAAAGCAGTGCGTATCCGGCCAAGTACATCAAGGGCTGCTGCAGGGTTGGTTAAGGCTAACTGAAAAAAAGTATCGGTATGTTCATCTGCCAAGACATAAAAAATAGCAGAAAAGCCACGAAGTCCCTGATCATTATAACTCATTACCGGCGCAAAGGTTCCCAGTCGCAGATGTTTTACCTCTGCTTCATATGCAGCGATCTCCTTCTTGACATGCCTTGCAAGACCTAATTTACCGACACATTCACATCTAACACGGCCTGCCTGATCCATCACACTGATCTTCAGTACTATTGCATCTGATAAACCGCCTAATTTCTTTAACTTACAAAAGCTGCCACCGTTTGCTCTTGTAAATACCTTAATGGCCCTTTTTTGCTCTTGCGTAAGATCGATTGCGTTGGCACCGGTATTTATGCGAATAGCGTCAGTGAGAGCTATGCGCGATGCAATATCCCTAATTTCTGCGATTAGTTGATTGCCGTCCTCTTTTAAATAATAGGCTACAGTTGGCACCAATGTACCGTCACCCCATAAGTCTATACTTTGACCTTTCCTAGCGAGCCCTCTAAGAAATGCATCTGGGTTGGACCCGGTTAAGATATAGACCGGTGTGCCTGGCGTTAAACTACCTGCGGTATAAAAAACTTGATGCCCATGCTCAACTTCTAAATCGAAAGAACCATCGGTAGTAGGAATTTCGAGATCAAGAATTACTAGGTCAAAAAAGACCTCATTCAGAAATGAGAGCGCACTATCACGGCTTTCGGCTAGAAAAATGTCAATATTCTCTTCTATTCTCGAAATCTGCTCTATAAGCGTTTCGGCATACGATTTATTATCTTCAACTAGTAGTAGTTTCATTATCTTTGTACCATCTAAGTTCAAACTTTGCGCCACCCTCAAGGCTGTTGGAAAGTGATAATTCACCCTCCATAGCTTTCATTGCACTGGACGCAGTGGCGAGACCATATCCCGTATGGAGATTTCTATCTTTATTCGAAACTCCAATCTTCATCGCGTCAATAGGGTTACCTTTAAAGCCTGAACCTGAATCAATAATGGCGAAAAAAACCTCATCTCCCGCACGACCCCATGTTAGCAACACTTCGGGCGGGTTCTTTCTGCTATAGCTAAGAACTGCTTCATTAGCATTTCTCAATCCGTTGATGATTGCCAGATACATAGAGCCTCGATCTGCAGTAACCAAAAACGGTCGCAGCCCTCCGTCAAGCAGTTTTATCTCTTCGAAGATTTTCGGATTCTCTTCTACGATCTGATCAATCAGCTCACCCAAATCAAATGCGCTGTAATTTGGCGAAGCAGATGCCTGTTTTAACTCTCTAACTGCTCTGAGAATTTCTTTTAAGCGCGACATCAATCTAAACGTCTGAGACTCTGAGAAATGCTCAAACTCAGACTGCGCCTTCATGTTGATTTCGCCGATAATCGTACTAAACTCATGAAGGATAGTACCTGTGACTTCTTCAGTAGCTCGCGCCATTATGGACCGAATGAGCTTAATATTTACTTCGCCTTCAGCCGAATCATCAACATTAGCGGGTCGTATGACTGAAACATCAGCCCGCTCAAGTGCAAGCAGTAGGGCTTTTTTAATCCAGCTAACTCCTTCTTGCGCGAGCGCATCCCGCAATAAATCAGTGCTAACCTCAGTAGGGTTTTGGGAAAAGTACCGAGCTGCTTGTAGGCGTTCTTTAACAGTACCTGCAATCAAAACTATTTTGGCTTCTTCAGCATTCATTTTTAACTGTGCCCTGCGTAGAAGCGCGCACGGGTAGCAAATGCCTGCGCGCCTCCTTCCATGACATTTGTAATCGCTTCTACAGCCTCCAGATCGTCGAGAGGCTTACACATTTGAACATATCCATTACGCCCATCTGATGTCATTTCTATTATCAAATCAGCTTGTCCAAGTACTGGAATGTTTGCGTTGTGCGTTGAAAGGATTACTTGTCCATAACCTTTTCTATTGACTAGCGCTTTGATTACTGTATTCGCAATGAACGAGTTATCTAGATGATCTTCAGGTTGATCAATGATCAGCATGCGTTCACGGTGTTGTAGTACGATTGACAATATTACAGTGCATCTTTGTCCTGCAGATAATGCAGCTACGTCCTTGTAGTCTAATCCATCAAGTAGTGTTAGTTTTATGTTATCTTCTACTTCGCTTGTAACAATATCTGATATGCCCGTTTCCGCGAGAACACCTAATAGCCTGGCACAGCGTTCTTTCGGGATACTGGTAATCTGGGATAGTGTTTCAAAATCATAATATTCAACAAAATCCATAAGCTCTTGGGGGCTTACTTTTTCTGAAATATTTAAAGCGAGTTCATTATATTTCATACCACTGCCGCGCAGTGCGTTCGCAATTGCCCGAGTGTACTCAGTGAATTGCGCGGAACCTTCAAGTTCTACTTTAACCCAAGGTGTCAGAGCTTCGTTTAAGTCTTCCACGATTTTTTTACGTTCAGTAGATCGGTTTGCTCGCAACTCTAACAATTCTTCTAGCTTTGAATCACGACGAGTTCTTAAGGCTGCTAACCTAGCCTTTCTTTCGTTTATAAGCTTTTGTCGAGATTGAATTTGCGCAGCATTGGCTCTCAGCAATGTAATTTTTCGAGCCAAAGCTCCAGCACCTGCTGTGTTATGGTCAAGCTCACCTCTTATTGCACGCGACTCTTTTTCTAATTCGATTTTAGACTTATGCACTTCATCTAGTTTGTTTTTAGCTGCCTCTTTCATTTGCATGAATGAACCTAAAGCATCATCTAATTGCATTATTGTCTGTGAGTATTTAATGCGCAGCTCAGACAATGGATCATCTTCCGGTGAGCCATCCCATTCTTCAGGTCCGAAATCTTCGAATACTTGGCTCTCCAATTTTTGGAACCAATTTTCAACGGTGGTGCTAAATCTTTGCAAAACCTCATCTTTTACGCTCAACTCTGAGAGTTTCGACGAAACCACTCCGAACTTTAGCTGTTTGATTGAAATTTCATCTGACTCGCCTAGGAATTTTTTTTGTTCCAGTTCTAGTTGACTGATTTTATCTTGAAGTATTTGAAACTCTTCAATACCTTCGCCTAGGCTAATTATTTCCTTTTCTAGCGCTTCTAGTTCTTTGTAAAAAGATCGTATGTTATTCGCGGTTTCTGCTAGCGCACCTCTGATCGAGGTTCTGTTGGAAAGGAAGCCGTCGATTAATGAGAGCCTACCAGATTCACTCAAACCAACAGTCTCAATCTCAGTCTGAGACAATATGATAGGTGAGGTGAAAGTTGAAGAGGCTCTAAATTTATCTTCATCCGCGCTTCTGCTTACGCTTATATTTTCTATAAGATCATTAAGTGTTACACAGATTTCGCCGCCATCCAGTACTGCGCGAGCATGATCTAAAGAGCGGCTCTTAGACTCGCTTGTCATATTTCTGACGTCTAAAGCGTAACGGATCAATTCAATGATTGACGTTTTGCCTGTGCCACGAGCGCCGATTAGAACATTCAACCCAGCCGATAAGGTCAAATCAACCCCATTTAAAAAACCGCCTTCTATTTGAATTCTTTCTATGTTCACTTCGACCCCCTGCTGCAGCACAATATTGCCGATTTTTTTCTAGCATTGGCTATAGTAGCTTTAGCTGCAGGTATAAGCAACTTTGCTAGCACTCTTCCTCTAAAGTGCGCACTAGATTCGTTTCCGTATGTTTACAAATGGTATAATTAAGAAAACAAATCTTAAACTCAATGCATCAATTCAAAATTCTGTTCGCAATGCTTTTTCTTCTGTTGGTTGGCAACCAAGCCCAAGCTCTCGAATATTCAAATATTTGTGAAGTGATGAAGACAGCCACACCTCAATCCAAGGGGTTGGCTTCTCAGATAACACAAGGCATGTTCGCTTGTGATGCTGATCAGGGGGTAAGCGTACTTCTAGCTTTAGAAGGTACTAATTCTGCTGCTGTTAAAGCGATCAAGCCGATTCTTGTAAACGCTGGTCGTACAGATGCCAGCTTCTCAAAGCCTAGCCCTTTTCTCGATTCAATGACTACATATTTAACCAATATAGGTTTGGGCGTAACTGGTTTGATTGCTGTTTTTCTTATTTGGAAGTTTTTATATGACAAGGCCAAAACCGGTAGCCTTGAGGCTGCTATCAAAAACAATACTGTAAGAATGATTGCACTGCTTCTGCTTTTCTGTCACCTCATCCTTGTGAGCGTTGTAATGTTGTTATTTGCAATATTTGGATTCATGGTCTCGAATAAGCATGCACTTTCTACTGATTTAGAAGAGCTTTCCAAGTCTGAAGATTATAATGTGGTAAGACCAGAAGAGAAGATGGTTTTCTCTGCAAATATCGAGAGGATAAACGATATAGCTACTGAAGATGTTAGGACGATAGACGCAATGTTTGCTAATAATCGTGTGGCATTGGGGGAAGCTGGGTATACAAGGGGTGAGATACTTAAAATTTCTGCTGACGCCGGTTTAAAGGTTTCGAAGGATAAAAGCTGGGGTAGACCCAACGTAGACGCAACCACCAATTGGAAGAACATTGTTCATTGGCTCAACGAAGTCAAAGACTATTCGATGAAAAAGTCTGCTGACGATTATCCCTTCAAAGACCAAGTGCTTAAAGGTTATCCCGCTAGTTTTGGTAAATTCATCATTGGATCGAATGGTGCTGACGTTGAGCAATTGACTGGTGAGAGTCTTAATGACGGTACGATGAGATCTATGTTTGAAAAGGGGGCAAAGACTAGCAATGAAATGTTAGGCGGATCTTCTACCTACCTGAAAAATACTAGTACGTTAGGTCGTAAGTATTACGCTCAAATCATGGATGACAATTTCCAAACGAACTCAATGAATGTTGTTGATGGTAAGTTCGATGCAGAAGAGCAAGCCATTGTTGATGATGCTTATGCTAAATCAAAAGAAGTGATGGGCATTTTGAAGCTTGACGAAACTGGAGTCAGTACATCATCAGTTGCAGAAGTCATAAAGTCGAAATTTGCATCTGGATTTTTATCGGCCTACATGGGGCACGACTTCGATGCTGCTGGTGCATCATTTCAAAACATTATTAACTATTTTAAGAATACGATTGTTAAAGCCAAGCTCAACGAATATTGCACTGACACATGGTCTGAGCATGAATCTTCCAGGAGGGCTATAAAGCAATATAACGAATTACCTAATGACGTGAAGGGTAGCAAATTAAACCGTGATCAAGGATGGGATTCAATCTCTGATTTTGACATGCAGTGCGCGACCCTTAACCCAACCTCATTGAAAATTGAGATATTGGGAAGCGAAAATCAAGCTGACGTTCTCAAATTCAGAGCGGTGCAATTAGCTTACTTAACGGCTGCTAATAGGGCTTTCGAGCTTTATTACATTGGGGTAAAGAAGACACTGCAAGAGAACAAGGAAGGCATAGACATGCTGACATATGAGGTGCTGACGAATTCGACAAAAGGGATTTTAGGTAGTGCTTTGTCAGCTTCATCAATGTCTAAATTCCGCAACAATAAAAATATCAGTACCCAAACATTGAAAAATGCTTTCTTTGTTCACTGGGATAACGCCGATATTAAAAACTATAACTATGTGAATAGAAAGGTTCTTTGTGGCATACAGGATGTTAGGCCAGAAGGCCAAGCAAGTTCGTGTAACCTTGTACCGTTTGCTCCAATTGATTACAAAGGGCTTTACCTCTCAGCAATTATTAACGTAACACCTTCCACTCTTTTGAACGATGGAAGCTGGTTTAGTAAATTCGACTTTAACAAATTAATCATGGATGCAATCGGTTTTGATTTCACCTCTATCAAATTAATGGCCGGGTTTGACCCCTCGCTGTCGATTATGAAAGGTAGAGCTGAGTGTGCAGCAAATCCACAAAGCTGTGCGAACAATTACCATATAGGTCTCGCTGGCGGGATGTACATGCTTGGTAGCGAGATGTTCGAATTTGGTGTGAAGATCATATTGCTTAAGGCGCTTACAGCCGTTGCAGATGGAACACTCGATTCGATTATTGAGATGATCGGTTCTAGTGATTCATCATCAGCAGGAATCAAGACAGGACAATTCACCGGAAATATCGCTAAATTCCTAGGTTCGTTTAGCGGTAAGACAGTACAGATAGCTCTCAAATCCATGGATATTATTATGAGCGCGTATTTACCGTTGGGGTATGTATTTGCTGCACTAGGTTTTTTCTGTAAATACGTTATTCCTTTGGCCTTATTCTTCATGTTGTTGGGTAGATTGATTTCATTTATCTACTTCGCGTTTTTCTTCAAATTTATCGAAGCCCCAGTGCTTTTCAGCTACGGTGCCATAAGCGGTAATCCTATCCATTTACAAAGAGCTGGGTGGAAGTTGGTTTATTTAGCTTGGTACATGCCAGTACTCGCTTTGTTTATGAAAGTGATTTCGTTCACTGCAGACAATATGAATGCTCAAGGTTTAATTGCTGGAATTCTAGGTATGAGTGATGGGTCGTTTATTGGAGATATTCTTGCAATTCTTGCTACGGTAATCTTTATCATTTTCTGTATTTTCAGTATCTATAAAAGTGGTATGGATCAATTCGACAGTACAATGAAAGTAATCGGTAATGAGGATACCCCTGCTGATGATTCAGCAAACAGAATGTATGCTTTATTGTTTGCGAATAATAGAATGCAAAATGCGATCAGTTCTAGTGTCCCAGCACTTGAGAAAGGCTTCAAAAATCTTGTAACTAACAATTTGAAGGCAAAACAATACGAGGCTCAAAGGAAAGAGAGAAATAGACAAGCTCGTGAAGAATTCAGTAAGGAAGAACATAAAAATAAACAAACCACTGAAGGGGAGGCTTGAATATGAATGAGCAATCTAAAAAGCACTACTATTGGTTTTTGGTAGCTATCGTCGTGCTAGGTCTAGTGAAGGTTTTTACCGTTTTAAGTTTCGGTGCGATGTTGTTAACTGCATTCGCTTGCGCGGTATTGTTTTGGGCAATTCTCAAGGGTGTGAATATAAATCAGAAGCTAAATGCAAAGATTGAAGAAGTTGATGCTGCGAATCGTGATGTGATTGAACACAACGAAACTCTGATGGGACTGGAAATGTCGCGCAAGAATGAGGTCAGAAAGAAGAGGCTTGAAAAGCTCGGGCTTGGTGATTGATGAGGTCTCTTGCTTGTGTCAGCAGAGCCTTTCTGTGCGGTTTCCTTGCCTTGAGCTTGGCGTCGGCCAGTCATCGACTCTCTAGTGCCGCTATACAGCCTTGGCCTGTTGCTGTGATGCCTAGCGCCATGGATCTGGAATCCTTGTCCATTGCTAACCTGGTGGCATGGCCTGTGACCTGCTCTGCGGCTGCTTACACTCTGCAGGAAGGGGAGAAGACAAACGTGTTGCGGGCGCTTCTTGGTGAAGATGTTGAACCCTTCACTGTGGCTGGAATGTAAGCTCACGTTCACCCTTTTGTAAGGGCTCGCCCTGGTGTTGTACAGTCCCGCAACAGCTAGTCATTTTTGGAAAGGAAACCCCTGGGTTCAGTATGAAAATTTGGGCTTGTGCAAAAGATGTGAATGGATTTATCAATCGTGAAGATGGCAGATACAAGCTTTTTTTCATCTGGCAAGCGTTGAAGATGAAGCGTGAGAACTACCAGTATTTCGAGTCTTTGTCCTTCTACAGCACTCACTCACGCGAGCATAAGCGGAAGCCGATGGTGGCTGTTAAAAACGGTTGGTTCAGATACAAAAACCTCGACAAGGCAACTGTTGGAAATTCGGATAGTGACGGCGAGTCCATTTCCCATGCTTTCGTAATCGCCGCATTGGCACAGCTCGAAACCATCAATTTCGTCTTTGGCAACCAGATGGTTCCGTTCAAGTTCACAAGGCTCGTGGCTGACGAAGCAGAGCTTCGCTTTGGCAACGGACGCACTTACTACCCTGACCTCTACGGAGAGTTCACAGAGGACAACCCCTACTATGAAAAATGGGGTGGGAAGGTCGCCATTGAGGTGTGGGTGGAGCACCAGTGCGAACGTCCTAAAATCAATGATTTTGAGGCGCATTGCGTACCCATCATTGAGGTAAAGGTGGGGCCAGGTTTGAGAGTCGAGCAGCACATTCGCCAGGACGATATTGAAGGTAGCCTTGAGAGACGATTTGCCAAGACGAAAGAGCTGCTTTCTCAAAAGGTCTTCGCCAAGATTATTTCTGATCCGGTCAGCACCAAATACCATCGTGAATATGTCTCTGCACAATCTGAAAAGCTCAATGCAGTGGCGACTAACGCCCAACGTGCCTGTGCGCTCCTTGAGAAAAAGATTTCTGCCAAGGATGAAGAGCTTAATGTCACTCACAGCAGGCTTGTAAAAGCTCATGGCCTTTGGCAGAAATCGAGTTCAGAACTCACTGAACTGGAGGGCAAATCTTCCGACCTGAAAGCCACGCTTGATCGCAAGGAGCTGGAATTGAAGCAAGCTTGTGATCAGCTAGTCGTTGAGAAAAAGAAGGGCTTTTGGCAATGGGTGAAAGGTCGTTTTAGCCGGGAGTGATTCGGGCAACGCGGGCACAGTGCCGCGAATGCCTGCATGCCTATAATACGGTTCTTCTCAATTTTTCTGGATGCCTTGTATGGATGCAAAGACGCTTTACATCATCGGCAACGGCTTCGACAAACAGCATGGAATTCCCTCTGACTACCTGGACTTCAAAGCATTCGTTGAGCTTCATGACGATGACGTTTTTGGATGGGTTGAGGAATTCGTGCCAGCGGGGGAAGACTGGGCGCATCTCGAAACTGCGTTGGCTGAATTGGACACAGGTTCCATCATCGAGAGCCTTGAGCATTTCATGCCCTCGTATAGCTCGGATGAGTGGAGTGATTCGGGCCACCATGATTTCCAGTATGAGGTTGAGCGTGTCGCATCCGGCCTGTCATCAAGGCTGCAAACGCTTTTTGCTGAGTGGATAAGGGGTCTGCCAATACCAGATGCCGCGAGCGCTCCAGTACGGTTTGGTAGCCTCGACTCGCAAGGCTTTTACCTCACCTTCAACTACACACCAACCTTATCGATGGTGTACGGAATTGATGACAGTCGTATTTTGTATATTCACGGAAGGGGCGATGACGAAAATTCGGACCTGATTCTTGGTCATGGTTGGGCACCTAGTGAGCGCCAGTCTCTGAACCATAGCTCTGATCTGGAAACGCAAGATACGCGGCTAACCGAGGCCCTGGACGAGCTTGATAGCTACTTTGAAAAGACCTTCAAACCTTCTGAAAAAATCATTGCCGAAAACGCTGATTTGTTTGAGAGATTAGATTCTGTGGAGGAAGTGGTGGTACTGGGTCATGGCCTGTCGAAAGTCGATCAGATGTATTTCAAGGCCATTGTGAAAGGACTGAAAGACCGTGGCGTTGTCTGGACAGTTGCCGTCCGGTCTCCTGACTCGTATGAGAAAAATCGACTCGCCTTGCTCGGTTTTGGTGTGCCATCTGAGCAAGTGTTCTGGAAGCTATGGTCTGATATGTAGTTAATCAGTACTTCCCACGGATCATTTTTGGCAAGGCAAAGTGAGCCCTTACAAAGCTTCCAACTGAATCTTAAAGCTCGCCTGTCGGACGGTTCTGTAGGTCGCTTGTCGGCTGCTGGCACGTCGCGCCATACTGTTTGCATGTACAGTATGAGCAAGCCCCCATGTTTTCCATCCTCGGTCCCATCAATCCCCCTGTAGATCCTCTGCGAAAGCCCATCGTGGGCAGGGTTTCGTGTGGGTTTCCGTCCCCAGCCTTGGAGTACTCCGAACCGCCTTTGAGCTTGGATGAACTGGTATGCCTGCGTGAGCCTTCGCGTTGGTTGCTGCGTGCTGACGGTGATTCCTTGCAGGGGATTGGGATCTACGATGGTGACGTGCTGGTGGTGGACAAGGCTCTAGAGCCTTTGGATGGTGACATTGTGGTCGTGGTCATTGGGGCTGATTTCTGCTGTAAAGAGTACAGAGAGCGGCTAGGCAAATCGCCCGTTCTGCTGGCCCACAATCCCCTCAATGCAAGCATTGAGGTGGGAGAGTGGGAAGACATCGAGCTGTGGGGTATCGTCCTGCACAACCTACACCGTGTGTCTCGATAAATGAGTGCGTTATGACAACCAGGAAAGAAGCCATTGAACGGCTGGCGACGCTTGTACAGGAATCTCGCAGTGAGGTCCGTATTGGGCTGGAATCAGTTGAGAAAGATCTTCGTGAAGCGGTTCATGGAGTGCGTCTTTACGCAAGCGGTTGCCGTGTTGGCTTGGGTAATATCGGACTCGACGATTACGAGTATGGATTTCTGACCTTTGATGGTGAACAAATTCGCGCGCTTTCTTCATCCTCTTTAGAAGATGCTTACAATTACGGTAATGAAGAAGAAAGGTACTATACGTCTAAGCATTTGAGCGAGTTGAGTGAAGAGGATATAGTTAAATATTCCTCTGCTGAATCCATAAATTCGATTTGGTCCGCCGTTGAATCTAAACTGAATGATTTTCTTGGTGAAGCTAAAAGCGCTGTTAGGCAGCTTTCAGAGTTTACGGACGTCCAAGCTGAAGCAATGCAGGAAGATCTGACCGGCCTGATGAAAGGTCAATATTTCGAGAAACAATGGGCACAGGCGCGGCTGAAGGTCGCGACAGATCCGAGCGATTCGCTTAATCACAGCAATAGATTTCTCGAGTCTATATGCCGACATTATTTAGAACAAAGAGATTTGCCTTTGCCAGGTACTAAAACTGCACCTGAATTAGTGGCTGCAGTCGTCAAAGACTTTCCATTTCCTAGCACAGTGGAGGGGAAAGAAGCTAAAGGCGACATCGAAAAACTTTTCGGCGGAATCAAGTCGATCGGTGTAGGCACCGGTTCTTTTAGAACTCATTTTAGTACGGCACATGGCGGCGATAAAAAAGTTAGTCAAAATGATGCTCGATTGGTCAACAATTTAGTTGGTGCTGCTGCAATCTATATTCTTGAAAGACTCAAAGAGCGAATGGTGGCAGACCAAAATGAGTGATGACGGATTTTCTGAGCTGGCAGCTCGATCAGCAAAGGTCAAAAACGAAAACCTGCAACTGTTGCTTGGGTTGAGAGCGTTTGAACGAAAGCTTCTCGATTTGGTTGAAGGTCTTGGCTGTGGTGGTAACAGTGAGACCGTAGTGTTTGATGAAATTCTCGACCAAGAACATGAGCCGATGGGGCACACAGCTTGTTATCTCGCATTCACTGGACGGGAGCTAATGATTGGATGGAAACAGGTTCCTTGTCCAAGCGAAGAGGATTACTGGACCCTTTGCCCATTGGACAAAGCGGACACTGACCTGCACAGGCGCGTCAGTGACCACAAGGTTCTAAATTCGCTGGTAGCTGATCTCCTGGTTAACCTTGATCGGGAGTACCTGAAAACGGCCTCTGTGGTTCAGTCGCTTTCTCAGTTTGTCACGGTCGAGAAGGCCGCGATGGATGCCGATCTCGATGGGCTCTTCCAGGGCAATAAAATGCTCTCGGATTCCTGGTTGAAAGCTCGGGGATGTGTGCTGACTGATCCAGAGCTTTCCATTACGTTGAGCTGCAGCCACATTGAGACAGTACTGAAAGCGTGTCTCAAATCTCTAGGTGAAACGGGCTACCAGAAAGACGCGATTGAGAAGCTTGGTAGCAAGGTTTTGGACATCCTGAAAAAGTCCTCGGTTATCGACGAAGCCACCTCGCAAATGATGCGTGGAGTAGGCACCATCTTCCTTGGCGTAGGGACCATCCGTAACGCCCAAAGCGTCTCTCATGGCAAGGATGATGAATACACCCCACCTACGTCAGATCTAGCTCAGACAGTGAATCATCTTGCCGGTGTTGCCTCTGTCTTTGTGATGAAGCATACCGACCTTGTGTTGACGGGGAGGTAACTCATGGCCGTCTTCTGTCTGGTCGATTGTGATTGCTTCTACGTGAGCGCAGAGCGTCTTTTCGACCCTACGTTGATCGGTGTTCCCGTGGTCGCATTGTCGAACTCAGATGGCTGCGTCGTTTCCCGCTGTCCAATAGCCAAAAGCAAGGACACGGCCAACGGCGGGCTGGGGATCAAGATGGGCGCTCCGTTCTTCGAAATTAAGCACCTGATGAAGTCTCACGGCCTGCGAGTGGTCAGTTCAAATTACGCCCTATACCAAGAGGTCAGTAACCGCGTGATGCGGGTTTTAGAGACGTTTGCGCCTCGGATCGAGGTGTACTCAATTGATGAGTCCTGGCTAGATTTCACCGGCGTCCAGGGCGACTTGGAGAAGCTTGGGCGTGAGATCCAGGCTGCGGTGAAAAAGCAAACCGGAATTGGGGTAGGGGTAGGGTTTGGGCCTACCAAGACCTTGGCAAAAGCTGCCAATTTCAGCGCGAAGAAATGGCGCAAGGAAACTGGTGGTGTCGTGGTCCTAATGGATGAAGAGCGCCGTGACAAGTTGCTCAAATGGATGCCGGTTGATGAGGTTTGGGGCATAGGCCGGAAGCTATCTGCGAGCCTTCAAGGTATGGGAATCCACAAGGCTATCGACCTTGCACGGTATGACCGAAAGAGCCTGCGTAAGGTGTTCAACGTCAACGTTGAAAAGACTTCAATGGAGCTGGAAGGGGTTAGCTGCTACGCGCTTGAGGACTCCCCTGAACCCAAGCAAACCATTGCAAGCACTCGATCCTTTGGTGAGCGTGTTACTACACTGCAGGGGCTTCGTGAAGCCGTTGCAACGTATGCGAGTAGGGCATGTGCAAAGCTCCGGTCGGAAGGGCAGCTTGCTTCCTGCCTCCAGGTCTTCATCCAAACGTCCCGCTTCGATGACAAGCCCTACAGTCGTGCTGTGATCTGTGGCCTGCCGGTGCCGAGTAACGACACTCGGGAGTTCGTTGCCGTGGCCCTTGAGGGACTACAAAAGATCTACGTGCCAGGCTATCGCTATGCCAAAGCTGGAATCGTGTTAAGCCAGTTCGTCAGTGGTGACGGCTATCAGCCGGATCTGTTTGCACCAGAGCCTAGGCGAAATTCAGAGACGTTGATGAAAGTGTTGGATGGGATCAATGCCAGGTATGGCCGGGGTAGCATCAGGCTCGCTGTGGAGCCACCCATTCCCCAATGGGGAATGAAAAGGGATTATCTGTCAGATAGTTTCGTCACCGATTGGAATCAGCTCAAAAGGGTTATATGTTAGGTTGAGAAAATATGGCTTCGGGTCAAGGACGAAATAATGTACCACTACTATAAGCCACTTCGTAATTTCTCAAAAAAACTCGATCTGAACACTTCACTAGTCCAGGTTTGGGAGATATTCCAAAATATCGTTAACGATAAGCTTTTGCCCTATGAGTTTCACGTACTTGGTGAAGGCAACCCATCTGTGAAAGGTAAAGTTTTTCCGTGGGAACTAGATATTTTAGTAAAAGAAATAATTATGCACGCCGGTACAGCAGGCGATAAAAATCTCTTTGTGATTTCTGACTTCGTTTGTGCGTTCAGGTTGGTAAGAGATATTCCCGATACGCTAATAGGTTTGAGGCCGCAAGAGCGCATCATGCGTGAGATGTCGCGGATTTACAGCCAGCAAAGTACATGGAAGCGTGGGAGAGATTTGCAGACTATCGCAAGATACTTAAGAATTTATTCCTTTCCCGCTCTGCATGACGTATTGCTGAAGGCTACGGGTATGTCAATAAAGCATAACATGCTAATGGGGGCGGCAATAACAGGGCACTTACTTGGAAGTTATTGGTATAGTCCACTGCAGTCATTTGAGGCATTCGGTATTACTAACCAAATGCGTGATTCTTTTTGGGACCGGATTTCGAGCAACATCAGTGATCTGCGTACTGCTGTCAGGACTGTACAAAGATATGATGACGACTGGGCATATACTTTTAATCCGCTAATGGATAAGCCTATGATTAAAGGGTTGACAACAGATCCGCACATGGCTGTCTGTCCGATCCCGTCGTATTTGCTTCAGCGAATAACAGAAGGCTTATTTTTTGATATTAAAAATGTAAAAGGTTTCGGCAACTCATACGGAGCTGCATTTGAGAGTTATGTGAAAGGGATAACAGAGCAGCTAAATGAGGGTGGTTTCTTCACCGTTATTGAGGGTAGTGAGTATAAAGTTGGGAAAGACAAAAAGCATGGTGTAGACCTTATTCTTGAGAGTTCTAATACAGCTATATTGATAGAATGTAAGACTAAAAAAATGGTTTGGGATGCCAGGTATGGCTATGGGGAGGAAAGTTTAATTTCCGAAATCGAGAAGTTAGCTGTGTTTGTGGTTCAAAACTATAAAAATTTGGTGGATGTTGTTAATGGGAATACGAGCTGGAAATACCTAGGTCGCCATTTGTATCCGATGGTCGTTACCCTAGGAGACTTTGTGATGATGGACCCAGTGATAATTGCAAGGTTCGAAACTGAAATTCTAGATAAACTTGCTATCGAAGGACTTCCCCCTGAAATTCAGTCCGAATACCCTTACCTAGTGGTTTCGATTGATGAGTATGAAAAGCTCATACAGGTCTTAGACATTGTTGGGTTTGATGAGTTTTTTGATAAATTTAAAGCAAGTGAAAATAGGGGCTGGGCAGTAACCAAATTTCTCCATGAGGTTTATTCTGCCGAAATCTTAAAATGTTCAAATGATTATCTACGCCAAGATTTGCTCGATTTAAAGACGGATCAAATATTCTACGAAAAAGATATACCCATAAATTAAAGTCTGTGGAAATTTAAAATGGAGGCCTACAAATGGTATAATTAAGGAAATGAATACTAAATAGATGAACTTCACAAGAAATATTTTTCTACTGCTTTTGTTGTTTTCTTCCTCCTTCTCACAAGCGCAAGCAAACACATTAGAAGAAGTACAACAGGCAGATTGTTACTACGCAACGAGTGACATGGTAGGGAAATGCGCTGGGCATGCAGCTAAAAATGATTTTGCCTTTAGCGCAGCCGCTAAAATGCTAACCCCGCAATCGGTCATGATAGCTCGATTGATCTTGTCACCTTACTATGATGACCTATCAATCGTTGCTGATAAATCCAAAGAAGGTGAAGCAATACAGGCTATCGTGAAAGGTGCCGTGGACGTACTTGGTATATTTGCCTTTCTAATTGTTGGTCTTGCGGTTCTTTATAATATTTACAAGAATGCATCTGACGCTAGCGTTGTAGCAAATCAAAACAAAGCCCTTTTAATATTTTGCTGGATAGCCGCCATTATTCTTGTCGGTTATGGATGGATAATTCATACAATTTTAGCGGCTGCGATAGTCTGTTTTGTACTGACAATACAGGCAGGGATATTCTTGTTTGGTATTTTATTTGACTCGTCGGTAAAGGATGAATCTGCATTTACAACAAGAGGAAATATCGCTGCCGAGCTTTATTATAATAATGTCATATTGAATGCTATTCAAATGTCCGCTGAAGACATTTCGCTTCGTAGAAAGCTTCTGGTGAAGCATAACCTAATTAAAGATGTGAACACGGGTAGGTTCAAATTCGTCGAGACTGCTTTCTCTCGTTGTCTTGAACAGCCTGCACCACAAACCGTCTACGATGGTGAGGCTTTCCTGGTTGGTGAGATAGTGAAGACCAAACAGTGTATGAAAGAGGGTCTACAGATAAACGTATACTCACCTGGGATCATCAAGTCTTCTCAGTCTGAAATTGTAAAGATGGCAAACATTAGGTTGTTTGATGGTGCTTATGAAGAGGCCAGGAAAAACCTAATTTACATGTGTAATACCGGCCTAGATAAGGGCGAGAATCGTCAAACCTACGCTGATAGCGAGCTATTACTAAACGACTGTCTAGACATAAAGATGGATGGATCTGTTGCTGACAAGGATACGTTTGTTCATGAATATAGGGAAAGCGTGACTGCTGACCAGTTACGTGAAAACCGTGATCAACTGGTTGGCATTGTCAAAGACACTGTAGACACAGTGGTTAGAGAATTGTTGGATAAAACGGAAAAAGAGAAAATTCGTTCTGATTTGTTTTCAATGTTCATATCATTGATGCACGTTAACAGCTTCCAAAAGAAAATCCATGATGCGGTAGACGCAGAATATAAAGGCTTTGTGGTTACTGTGGATCAAAAGCTGAATGCGGCTGATTCATCTGCTGCATTGAATGAAAACGATGCTGGCAGTAGTAGAAGTAATTTATTGAGTAATTCTGAAAATGTGAAGCTCTTCGACATTAAGAAATCGATTTATGACGTGTACCTGACTGGCGGAAATAACGATTTATCAGGTTTAACGTTAGGGACAATTCAAAAACTCTTAAACATGATGGCAGCAAAGTATTATGAAAATATTGGTTTTCAGTTCAAGTCATGTTTTAAGGCCGGTGCGAATTGCTATTCGCCAGTTTTGAACGCACCAGCAGCGCTGTTCAGTAACTCAGCGGAATACACACAAATGTCACTGTCGATTTACTACGGTGCAGAAGTGTTAAGAAACGGAATTCTGACATTCAATAAGAACGAAAGATATTTGACTAATACCCTTTCGGGTATCTCCAAGATCTCAATGTTTATGTATTTGTTCTTTATGGGTAGCCAGGTCTTGTTCGGAATTCTTCCGATCATCTATCTTATGGGTGAATTAGGAACTCTTTTTGCTGGTATTGTGGGTATCACAATTATTCTTTGCGTAAGAATTCTCAAGGCAATAATGCCAGGGAAAAATGAAGATCATGCTTTTGATGTGTTTAAAAATATTCTTCTGCAGCACGCTTGGATTTGTTTGCACGGTCCTATGACGATTGTCTTGTTTGTTGTGGGCATTGTTCTGATTTCAAATATACTCGTAATAGTCAATGAGGTGGTCTACCATTTATCTTCTATCTTTATGGCGGGCGGTACAGGGCTTATCTTTGATGTGATAAGAATGCTCGTGATGTTGTTCTTGCATCACATAATAAGTATCGTGATGTTTGTCGTATTCTTGAGGCAGGTAAAATCCATCAACGTTTCATTCAAGGAATTGCTAGTGGCAAAAGACATTGTTGAAGATAAGAGAATGGGTGAGAAAGGCTTTGAAAAAGTTAAAGGCGCAAACGAGAAATTCACAGGCTCATTAAAATTGCAGAGTTTCAAATAAGGAATTTGTTATAAGGGTATAGGAATTTATTGCAAAGGGGTTGGTGCGTTTGTCGCTTAACCCTTTTCTTTTTATTTGCAAATGCTATAATTTGGATAACTAGAAGAAGGCGAGCGGCATGAAGAAGGAAAAGATTAGGTTAAATTTCTTACAGAGATTTATAATTATATATGCAGGTATCTCAACGTTGCCAATTGGGAACATTCTCGTACAAGGTACGTCAAATGTTAATACTGCGTATTATGATGCTCACCTGATTCTCTTTCATGTCGCGCCATTCATTTTTGGATTGATCACGTTGCCAGTTTTTTATTTAATCAATCAAATTGATTACAAACCAAACTATTTCAGTCCTGATATTTACGATAAGCGAATCAAAGCGTTCAAGTTAATAATGAATATCCTGGTATGGGTTTTCATCTACAGGGCATCCATGGTCATGTTGTTCGGGGTGCCATTTTGGAGCTTTGCGGGGGAAACGGCAGCTGTGAAATTTTTCCTCCATGAATTGTATTACGTCGATCTCACACAGATTCAAATGAGCTTTAAAAGAAGTGATCCTTCAGCAATGTTCGGCTCTATGTTTGCGTTTACAATAATCTGGCCGGTAGCGCTGCTGTTTGGAATGTACGCTTTGGTGCAGATGAAAAAAAGAAGCTTGCGCAACGACAATAGAAGAACCGCATGAATACATAGGGATATGAAAAGGCCACTCTTCAGTGGCTTTTTTATTGGGTTTAATTTGGTGGTTGCATTCCGGCTACCGCCGTAGAATGGGATTTATCTGCTTTTGCAGATGGGTAATTTATTGAGTGCGCTAAATGGTAGGGAAGTACAGTAAAAATCTAGCAAAGCATTTATAGACGGTTTAGGCAGAATCAAACCTTGTTCATTGGGGATAATCAAATTTTGGCTTGGTAATATTAATCCTATTTGGATGGGTAGAATCAGTTCGCATGAGTTGTTCATAATGGTAATTGTTTGTTTAGTCTAATTATACCATTCTGGTTATGCCTTATTTGCCATTAGCTAACGTATTCATAATTATTTATTAAGTGTTTATTAGGTGGATATGAATTACTTCATAAGTGGTTACGAAATACTTATTAAGTGGTTATTAAATCATTGGTTTTTACGGTTTGGATACGGCTTGGTGAGGCTTCCGCACACGTCCTGTGTTGAAATTAGCAGGGCAATGCCTCGCAAAAAAACCTAGAATTCAAGACAGAGCGCCTATCCGTGGGCTCTGATAAGCTATTTCCACGGTTGAAAAGGACGGCGGGTGACATGAAGGAGTCGTACAAGCTGTTGGTGACACTCAATAAAAACGAGCTTCGCCCTTTGTTGGATGAGAAGAAGATCCTGCTATCTAGTTTGTACAGTCAGGCAATAGCGCACTGCATTGACCACGCTACCAAGCATCGTGATTACACACTGTTCGTGGCATTGGTGGAGGTCTTCAATACCCGTGACTACAAATTGTTCGTGTCAGGTTGGGTTTGTGAACGGCTTGGGTTGTTGAGCAAGATGGGGCCGAACGGAGCTGTCTTTGCTCGTAGTGGGAATCCGCCTAATGACCGCATGAGCTGGAAGGTGAGTCTTGAAGAGTTCGCGGCAAGGAAATTCAAGATTGCTTTGCCCGTGAATAAACTAGCTCATGATACCAAGCCGGTCGAGAAGGGTAGGAAGAGCCCCAAGAAAATAGATATGCTTGATTCCTGGGCGCGGCTACCTGGGAGTTACGGTAGCGGTAAACGCTAAAATTTGTTTCTGATGCATTTATGAAGTAGATGTGAAACCCCTATGAGGCTCTTCATAAGCATTGAGCAAATGGCTATGAGCTGTTTCTGAGCTGTTGATGAAACCAATGTGAAATGGTTCATAAGGATTTATTAACCACTTTAGAACTGTTTCATAAGTGTTTATGAAGTGCTTATGATGTAGATCAGATCCAGTTCAGATTGGTGATTATGAACGTCCAGGCGAAAAAAAGCCCCGGTTAAGGGGCTTGGGTTTTTTGAGTCTCTATCAGTCGATGGTGCGTCTGAATTCTGCGTCTACGTCATCCAGGTAGGATTTCAGAACAGGGTCTGTCAAAGCCTTCAAGCGCAGAATGCACATGCGCTCAACGTCAACGCTGACTGAACTGCTCACGTAGCCTTTGCCATAGCGCTTGTTGTTGGTGATGGACTCGAAAGCCTTGATAGCGCTATCGGTCTTGTCTGTGAACGCAAAGCTGCGAACGCTCAATTTGTTGCCTTCTGGCAGGGCTTTGTGTTCCTTCAAAGCTTGGTCGATTTTGAAAGCCAAGACCTTTTGATCGTGGATAGCTTTTTCAGCGGCTGCTTGCTCGATCTCTGCTTGAATCTGTTCTGGTGATTTTGGAGCTGTCTCTACCAAAGTGATTTCAGATTCTGGTGGTGTAGTAGGTGCTTCCGCTCTTTTAGCTTCTGCACGGGCTTTTGCTGCTTGTAAGTCAAATGTCATGATTGTTATCTCCTTTTAGTTTGTTAGTTAGTTTGTGATTGATTCGTTTTGGGCAGTGGCGACCAGCGATGTTTCATCAATGGCTTCAAGAATCGCTTTCACCACAAGATTGAATTCAGCTTGGGCAATTTTGGCCGATTCAGTCGTGGCGTTATAAATGGTCTGCCCTTTGTTGAATTGGTTAGGGTATATCGAGCGGAAAATCAAAGGTGCTTCCAACGGCTTCTGGTGTTCACCAAACGCATCACCAAATGCCCTAATGTCTGCATCAATCTGGTTCTTACGGTCGATTTCCTTCAAGGCTTTACGTTCTGCATTACGGGCAAGTCTTGCTGCAGTCGTGGATGTATCCGTCAAGGTGAGGTTAGCGCTGACCTCTTTGGAATTTGCCTTGATGCGTGCTGGATCGAAAGCCAACAGAGAGCGTACCTTTGTGGTGAATTTTCCGCCTAGGCTCACAGCGTCGTATTTCAAATCCTCAATGATTCCCGACACGGTAACGGCAGTCACTGCGTTCTGCGTATCGCCCTTGTAAGGTGTAATCACCAAGTCACTAAAGCTGATGAGCCTTTTAATTTCCTTGATTGGGTTGTTTTTCGAGTCGAGAACCTTGGCTGGAACATCTACAATAATAAAGTCAAAGTGAGCGTAGTCACGTTTGATTACATCAAATTGTGCGTCCAGCTCATAAAGGCTGCGGGCAATAACGATAGGACGGTTTTCAAGTGCGAATTCATCGTACTCAAGTTGATCCAGCAAGGATTGGTTTATAGCTCTACCTTTATTTTTAAGCAATTCCACCTTGGCTTTGTTTTTGATAATGCGTTTTTCCGTTACTTCTTTGTTCTGTTCGATATGCATTTGAATTGCTGGTACGCCATCAGTGTCGATAATCAGCGTGCGATAACCCTGAAGCGCCAAGGAGTGGCTGAGATTTGAAATGGTCGTGGTTTTAGTAATGCTTTTATGACTGATTAAGGCCAAGATTTTAGCTGGTTGGTTCATGATTAAAGTCCTTTAGTTTTTGGTTGTTTTTAAAATAATAACATTTGAAAAAAGAAAACAAGCCGTTAGTGCAAAATATTTCATAAATAGTTATGAAATACTTATGAGATGCTTCATAAGTGTTTATGAATTGCTTAATAACGTGGTGGATCATGAATTAATTTTTGGCTTCAGTAAAATGATTGATCGCTGGTTTTTAGACTGAAGGGATATCAAAACCTTTCATTTGCTGATTTGCGGATATCAAAACCAAAAAAAACAGGAATCTCTTCCTGTTTATTTTCTAAGATCACATTTTATTTTCTTAGTAAATCTTTTCTGGCGGAATTTCTTTATACGGTTCATTTGTGGATTCCTCCACAAAGCATACCTCCGTAAGCATTCCTTGCTCGTAAAGATCTATCAGCTCTACGTCTCCATCGATTAGATCTTCAAAAGCTTGTTTTCTGGTTTTCTCGAAATTATTCATATTTTCAATGTCCTCTTTTTTTGTTGTATGGGGGTGGCAGTCTCTACCTGGATGTCGTGGCTGCTGATGGTCGGCGGCTTTACCTGTGGCGTGAAATCCACTTCAGAGCGAGATAGGCGCTGTTTGATGAAGTCAGAGACGGGTAGGGTGGGGTCGAGTTCGTACTTTGCTTTAAGGTCATTCTCAAGCTTGTAGATAATCTCGTTCGCTGTGCGGTCTGCGTCTGCGGCAGCTTTGAATACCTGGTCAGGTTTGTCCCTCAAGCCTTTGAGAGCCCAGCCAACATCGTAGGTTTGATGATTAGCAAAAAACGCCTCGTCAAGCTGGTCACGCATGCCATCCGTGAGGTTGAAGTTCAGGTGCTTAACCACGGCTTGCGCTGACAGATTGGCTACCAACTCTTCATAGGCCCTGTGTTCATCACTCTGACCATATTTTGCGAGGCTTTCACGGTTCTTGCGGCTTGCTACGCCGTATGAGTGGCTGACTTCGTGGAGAAGCGTCGATAGCTCGTGGAGGTCGCTCTTGAAGTAGCCAGACGGGGCCATGTAGATGGTGTCTTCACTTGGTGAGAAGTAATTGCTGTGTTCCGCCCCTGCGTGCCTTTTGAGCGGTGTGGGCATCGTATCCATGACTGACTGAAGCACCGTCTGTACTTCGGCTGGGGTTGGGATTTTGGCCCGTTGCGCCATCTGCGCTTTTATCTTGGGTGGTAGCTCGCCTGTGAACTGCTGCAGGTTGAACACCGGGGATAGCTTTGAAGCACGTCTATAGATGGCTTTGCCTTCCGCATTGTCCTGGTCATCGTTACCTCCAGCACCTGGCTTTTCGCCGTCCTTGATGAACCCGATCTGCATGCCG